>Ga0116218_1000710_pt1 | contig 22631 bp, 23 predicted proteins | sample Sb_taG_2_FD_88966 | JGI IMG/M metagenome (GOLD analysis project Ga0116218, IMG submission 88966) | Peat soil microbial communities from Weissenstadt, Germany - Sb_50d_5_LS metaG | ecosystem: Environmental > Terrestrial > Soil > Wetlands > Peat | place: Germany: Weissenstadt | collected 2010-09-21 | reverse complement strand
GTGATGCCGGTGAACCCGGCCTCCAGCAGCATGTCGCGGTATTGCGCGGGGGTGAGGGTGCCGCTGAGGCAGCCCATGCGCTGCTCGGCGTCGGCTAGCTGGCGGGGGTCGGTGCCTTCATCGGCTATCACGTCGGAGATGCCCAGGCGCCCGCCGGGCCGCAGCACCCGGAAGGCTTCGGCCAGGGCGCGTGGCTTGTCGGCGGACAGGTTGATGACGCAGTTGGAGATGACCACGTCGACGTGCCCGTCGGGCAGCGGGATGTCCTCGATGCGGCCGTGCAGGAAGCGGGCGTTGCCGATGCCGGCCTGGACGGCGCTGGCACGGGCAAGGGTGAGCATGTCGGCGCTGGCGTCCAGGCCGTAGGCGGTGCCCGCGGGGCCGACTCGGCGGGCGGAGAGCAGGACGTCCAGGCCGCCGCCTGAGCCGAGGTCCAGGACGGTCTCGCCGGGCTGGAGGCTGGCTACTGCCAGCGGGTTCCCGCAGCCCAGGCTGGCGCGCAGCGCGGCTTCCGGGGCTTGCACCGCGTCGGGGTAGGCGGTGGCGCCGAAGCATCCGTCCGTGAATGCGTCCGGGTCGCAGTCGACGGGGGTGCCGCCGGCCAGGGCGGTGCGGGCCAGGGCGGAGTAGCGGCTGATGATCGGCCCGGGGTTGCTGGCGGCGTGGTCCGCGGTCACTGGCGTGCTCCTGGCGGCTGCGATGCGGGGACTGGCTGGGCGGGGACGGGGCGGCCCATGACGATGTCGGCGGCGGTGGGGAAGCAGCCCACGCACGCGTCGTTGATCCGGTAGTAGGTGGCGGTGCCCCGGTGCTCGGCCAGGACGAACCGCACGTCGGCCAGCACCTTGAGGTGAGCCGAGACGGTGGACTGGCCGACGTCGACGGCGACGACGATCTCGCCCACGTTCATCGGCCCGCCGTGGCGGGCGAGCAGGGAGACGATCTGGACCCGGGTGGCGTCGGCCAGGGCCCTGAACCAGGTGGCGTACTCGGCGGCGGTTGCCCGGCCGAGCGGCTGGGCGCGTTCTTTCATCGTTCATCGACGATAGCCGATGAATACGAAGAAGGGAAGGGCTCGGCTGGCCACGGCGGGGCAGGACGGCCCGTTTGTCCGCCGGCTGCCGCGCGGGCCTGCTGCTCTTGCGCGTGCCCCGCTACTGCGGCGGGTCGCCGATCAGCGCGCCGAGGCTGGCCAGCGCCGCGGTCCGGGCCCGGTAGTAGACCCATACGCCGCGCTTGTCGCGGTCCAGCAGCCCGGCGTCGTGCAGCACCTTGAGGTGATGGCTGATCGTGGGCTGGGACAGGTCGAACGCGCCGGCCAGATCGCACACGCAGGCCTCGCCGCCGGGATGGGAGGCCACCAGCGACATCAGCCGCAGCCGCACCGGCTCAGCCAGGGCCTTCAGCAGCGGCGCGACCTGCCCGGCCTGCTCAGCGGACAGCGGCTCGGCCGACAGCGGCGGGCAGCACGCCGCCGGGCCTGCCAGGCCAAGCACAGGCAGAGACTTCGGCATCCATCTATATTGACAGAAGCCGATGTCTATGGCAAGCTCGGACCATGGAATGGATATAGACGGCCATCGATTTACTGGAGGTTCTCATGCCCAGCCGCGTGCAGCTCGCCCTCAACGTCAGCGACCTTGAGCGGTCCGTGGCCTTCTACAGCAGGCTGTTCGGTGCCGAGCCCGCCAAGCGCCGGCCCGGGTACGCCAACTTCGCCATCGCCGAGCCGCCGCTGAAGCTCGTCCTGCTGGAGCGCTCCGGCCCGGGCGGCAGCCTCAACCACCTCGGGGTCGAGGTCGGTGACATCGACACCGTCGACGCCGAGCAGGCCCGGCTAGCCGGGGCCGGGCTTGCCTCTGTGGACGAGCGCGGCACCACCTGCTGCTATGCCAGGCAGGACAAGTTCTGGGTCCAGGGCGCGCCCGACGGCGAGAGCTGGGAGATCTACACGGTGCTGGCCGACAGCCAGACCTTCTACGGCGAGGACAGCGACGGCCCGCAGTGCTGCGGCGCGGCCGCCGCCGCCTCGGCGGAGTCGGCCGCCTCCCCGTGCTGCTAGGCGGAAGCCGAGGGGAGGCTACCCGGCGGGGGCCGATAGCAGGGCGGCCATGCGCTCCAGCGCGGCCGGGACGAGCCAGTAGTACACCCAGGTGCCGCGGCGCTCGGAGGCGATGATCCCGGCTTCGCGCAGGACCTTCAGGTGGTGGCTGATAGTGGGCTGGGTCAGGTCGAAGGCGGCGGTCAGCTCGCAGACGCACGCCTGGCCGTCCTGATGCGCGCCGATCAGCGAGACCAGCCGGAGCCGTACCGGGTCGGCGAGGGCCCTGAACACCTGAGCCAGCCCGGCGGCTGCGCTCTCGCTGATCGGCTCACGGACCAGCGGTGTCGAGCAGGCGTCGACAACGACCCGCAGCTCGGCTGCGGGGATGAACTCCAGCGTGCTCCGGCCAGCCTGTATCGGCATGCCTCTATCTTGACGGCCATCTATCCAGCCTGCCAAGCTGGCATCAGCTGCATAGACGACTGTCGATGGAAGCCGGCGGTAGCGGATGAGGCACGTGCGGGAGTCTGGCCGCGCGAGCGGGGCGTTCGCGCGGCCAGGGACGGCGAACGGTGCCGGGCGGTGAGTGACGCCGCGTTGTGGCGCCGCCTGCTCGCGGAGCTGCTGGGCAGCGCGTTCCTGGCAGCCGTGGTGATCGGCTCGGGCATCGCCGCCCAGCGGCTGTCCCCAGGTGATATGGGGCTGGAGCTGCTGGAGAACGCGGCGGCGACCGCGGCGGGGCTGTTCGCCATCATCTTGATGTTCGGGCCGGTGTCCGGCGGCCATTTCAACCCGGTCGTGTCCTTCGCCGACGCAGCGTTCGGCGGGCTGCGCTGGCGCGACGCCGGCGCGTACCTTCCGGCTCAGGTGGCCGGCTGTGCCGGCGGTGCCGTGGCGGCGAACCTGATGTTCGCCCGCGCCGGGGTCAGCATCTCGGCCAAGCACCGGGCCACGCCAGCTCACTTCCTGTCCGAGGTCATCGCGACGCTCGGGCTGATCCTGGTGATCTTCGCGCTGGCCCGGTCGGGCCGCAGCCGGGCCGCCCCGGCGGCTGTCGGCGCGTATATCGGCGCGGCGTATTTCTTCACGTCCTCGACCAGCTTCGCCAACCCGGCGATCGCCGCCGGCCGGATGTTCTCCGATACCTTCGCGGGCATCGCGCCGTCGTCGGTGCCGGCGTTCGTCGTCGCCGAGGTCATCGGCGGCGTGCTGGCCGTGGGGGTGATCAGGGCGCTGTATCCCGGCGTCACCCCTGCGGAGGCAGCCGACATCATCGTCCCCCACCACCAGGACCGGCGGGACGAAGGCTCCCTGCCCGGTCCCGGGTCGGACCGCAGCTCAGCCGCCTACGACAGCCACCCGGCTCCGGGCGGGACCGCCGGCCATCGCCGACCCCGGTAAACCGGCCCAGACAGAGGAGAGACCCGATGCACCTGATCGCGATCGGGGGCAGTGATGCCGGGATCAGCGCAGCGCTCCGGGCCAGGGAGATTGACCCCGCCGCCGAGGTGAGCGTGGTCGTCGCGGACGGCTACCCGAACTTCTCCATCTGCGGCATCCCCTACTACATCTCCGGCGAAGTGACTCACTGGCGCAACCTGGCCCACCGGACGGCCGCCGACCTGGAAGCCACCGGGATGACCCTGCGGCTCGACACGGTCGCCCGCCGGATCGACGTCCCCGGCCGTAAGCTCCTGCTCACTGCCTCCGACGGCACCGAGGAACTGCTCGCTTACGACAAGCTCGTCGTCGGCACCGGCGCAGTGCCGGCCCGTCCCCCCATCGCGGGCCTCGCCGGGCCCGATGCCCTCGGCGCCGGCCACGGCGTTCACCTGCTGCACTCCATGGGCGACACGTTCTCCCTCATGCGCACCCTTGAGCAGGCAGCCCCGGCCAGCGCCGTCATCGTCGGCGCCGGCTACATCGGCCTGGAAATGGCCGACGCCCTCATCACCCGCGGCCTGTCCGTCACCCAGATCGAGCAGCTGCCCGAGGTACTGCCGACCGTGGACCCCGCGCTCGGCACGCTGATCCACGCCGAGCTGGCCGCCCGCGGCGTCGACGTCCTGACCGGCACCACCGTCCGGCGGATCAGCCTGGCCGCGGCCGGCGAGGCAGCGCGGCTGCGGGTCGACGCCGCCGGCCCGGACGGCGGGGCAGTGACCCGGCTGGCCGACCTGGTCCTGGTCGTCACCGGAGTCCGCCCCGACACCGAGCTCGCCGCAGCGGCCGGAGCGGCCCTCGGCGTGAAAGGCGCGATCGCCGTCGACCGGGGCATGCGGACCAGCCTTCCTGACGTGCTCGCCGCCGGGGACTGCGTCATCACCCATCACCGGCTGCTCGGCGAGACCTACCTCCCGCTCGGCACCACCGCCCACAAGCAGGGCCGGGTCGCCGGCGAGAACGCCCTCGGCCGGAACCGGGAGTTCGCCGGCAGCCTCGGCACCCAGGTCGTCAAGATCTTCGACCAGGTCGCCGCGCGCACTGGCCTGCGCGACCACGAGGCCGCCGCGGCCGGGTTCGACCCGGTCACCACCGGATCCCAGGCCGACGACCACAAGGCCTACTACCCCGGCAGCCACCGCATCACGATGCGGGTCACCGGCGACCGGGCCACCGGCCGGCTGCTGGGGATGCAGCTATTCGGGCACCGGCACGCCGAGGTCGCCAAGCGGATCGACATCGCCGCCACCGCCATCTTCCACGGCACGACCATCGACGCGGTCAGCGACCTCGACCTGTCCTACACCCCGCCGCTGGGCAGCCCCTGGGAAGCAGTCCAGATCGGCGCCCAGGCCTGGACCCGGCTTAACCAGCCCGGCCCGGACACCACCACGGCCCCGCAATGAGAACGGCGACGCGCGACAGCCCGCCGCGCCCCCGGACTGGCTCGCCGCCGCGCAGACCGGCACGGCGTCGGGCGCACCCGGACAGCACGACGGCGGCTAAGGAGAACCCATGGAAGATACCCAGGTCATCACCACCGCCGTGCGGATGGCGCTGCGCAGTGCGGCCCGTGACCTGCACGCGCAGTTCCGCGGCGTCTTCGGCACCGAGACCATCGAATCGCTGCTGCTCAGCAGCTACGCAGAACTGGCTGCCACCGCGACGGTCCGCAACTGGCTGGTGATCGGCGCGGAACGATTCGCCCGCCAGCGACTCGAAGCCCTCGCTCACGCCGAGAGCCGCGCCGACGGGAAAGTCCCGTCCGTGCTATTCCTGTGCGTGCACAATGCCGGCCGGTCCCAGATGGCCCTCGGCTGGTTCACTCACCTGGCCGGCGACCGTGCTATCGCCTGGTCAGGCGGGTCCGAGCCAGTGGCAGCCGTCAACCCCGCCGCCGTGGCCGCCATGGCCGAAGCAGGAATCGACATCGCCCGGGAATTCCCCAAGCCATGGACCGACGAGTTCGTCCTCGCCGCCGACGTCGTGGTCACCATGGGCTGCGGCGACGCCTGCCCGCTCCTGCCCGGCAAGCACTACGAGGACTGGGAACTGGAAGACCCCTCCGGCAAGACCATCGAGGAGATCCGCCCCATCCGCGACGAAATCCGCGACCGCGTCACCGACCTGCTGCAGCGACTAGCGGTCCGCTAGCCCACTCCGATCCGGCGACCCGCCAGCCACGCTGACCTCGCCGGGCCCCGCCCGGCCCGGCTATCACCCGGCCCCGCCCCCGGCTTCTCACCGGCCAGGGCACCCCCACCGAGCGCAAAGCAGCCATCGAAGCCCTCATCCACGAAATCTGCATCACAGACAAAGGACTCATCGCCGTGTACCAGATCCCGGCACCGACACCCTGATCCCAGGCCAGGCCGCTGGTTCGGCGAACCTCGGCTAGGCCGCGGGTTCGGCGAACCTCCCCTCGCCGCCTTCGTAGCTGTATATCTCGGTGCCGTTGACCAGGGCATGCTCGACCCGGCTGAGTACATCGAGCGGGTCATCTGACCAAATGACCAGGTCCGCGTCCTTGCCGACCTCGATCGAGCCGAGCCGGTCATCGATTCCGGTGATCCGAGCCGGGTTGATGGTCAGCGCACGCAAGGCCGTGTCCCGATCCAGGCCTTCCTTGACCGCGAGCGCTGCCTGATGGGCCAGAAAATGAATCGGCACTACCGGGTGGTCGGTGGTGATGGCGATGGTGACTCCCGCGCTGGCCAGCCGACCGGGATTGGCTATCGACCGGTTCCTCAGCTCGACCTTCGACCTGCTCGTCAGCAGCGGCCCGATGATCACCGGGGTTCCCCTGGCGGCGAGGATGTCGGCCAGCAGGTGAGCCTCGGTGCCGTGGTCGATCACCAGGTCGTACCCGAACTCATCGGCGATCCGGATGGCGGTGGCGATGTCGTCGGCCCGATGGCAGTGCTGCCGCCAGGGGATCTCCCGGCGCAGCACCATGCCAAGCGCCTCGAGCTTGAGATCGCGATCGACCGGCTGGCGCTTGTTCTCCGGCCTGCGCTGGGCACTCTCCAGCCGCTGCAGGTAGTTGGCCGCATCGACCAGAGCGCCGCGGATCACCGCGGCGGTGCCAAGCCGCGTGCTCGGGGTCTTGTGCTGCTCCCCGTACACCCGCTTCGGGTTCTCGCCGAGCGCTGACTTCATTCCGGACGGCGCGCGCAACAGCATCTCATCGACGGTCCGGCCCCAGCACTTGAGCGCCGCGGTCTGCCCCCCGATCGGATTGCCCGAGCCGGGGTTGACGTTGACCGCCAGCACGCCGCCGGAGATCGCGTCGCGAAAACCGAGGTCAGCCGGATTGATCGCGTCGATGGCGCGCACATGGGCCGTCACCGGCTCGGTCATCTCGTTGGTGTCCTGGCCGGCCCACCCCTGCGCCTCCTCGTGGACACCGACATGCCCGTGCGCTTCGATGAATCCTGGCAGCACCCAGGAACCGGCCGCGTGCATGATCCGGGCGTCCGCGGGCACGGCCACGTCGGCGCCGACGGCGACGATCTTGCCGTTCTCCGCCAGAACCGTCCCGCCGTCGATCGGCTCTCCGGTGATCGGGATCACCCGGCCTCCGACGATCGCCACCGACCTGTCCGCCATCGGAGTCCTCCTCGCCGCCTGGACCGATCCGCCTGACGCCACCCGCCGCCGACTCGGCGGTGACTCGCTGCCCGTTCGGCCACCGCCAATCGCACGACTTTGGCCGACTCGCCGAGTTTATCCCCCTGCACCGGACCCAGCCGCTGCCCCCACGGCACTCATTCCGCTAGCGGCGACAGGCAATCCAGTTCGCTCGTTACCGCAGCAATGTGCTGTCGCTGGCCAGCGTCCTTACTAGGCCGGAGGCCAGGACCGGTCCCTGACCACGCGAAAGTGGCGGCGCATATCGTCGAGCGCGAACCTGCATTGGGGTTCGCGGCGGCTGTTTGCGGCTGGCTGTGGAAAATACGCGGCTAAGCTCGCCGCGTAGCCCACGTGCTAGTCGTCCGGATCGTCCTGGCCGGAGGTTCTAGCGTGTCCTCTGGCTGCTGGGTGCTGGGTGCTGTTGGACGGATGGGCCTGGCCGTGATGCGTGGTGGGCGAGCGCGGCGTGCAGTTCGCTGAGGTCGGCTGTGATGACGGTGTTCAGTCCGTGGCCAAGGTTGTCTTTGCGTTCGAGCGGCGAGCTGGCGACGGGTGCGCCGAGAACCGAAGCCCTGAGTAACCCGCCCGGGGTGCAGGATCGGCGGTAGGGCAGCCAATTGTGCCTCGTGCGGTGCTGTCCAGGCGAGCGGCGTCGTGCGCCGATTCTGCCGGCGGCGGCATAGCGGGAGCGGCTGGCGGGCGTCTTATGGAGGTGAGGACGGGAGGTATCCGGTGGACGAGCGAGCCCGGCAGGACTTCACGGAGTTCGTCGCGGCCAGGTCGCCGGAGCTGATCCGCGTGGCCTGTCTGCTGACCGGTGATCAGCACGCGGCCGAGGACCTCCTGCAGAGCGCACTGACCAGAGAGCAGCTGCCCGCTGGGGGCGGATCCATACTTCGCCGGAGAGCTACGTGCGGCAGATCCTGTATCGCGAGCAAGTCGGCCTGTGGCGCCGGCGCGCCCGGCGACCCGAGACCACGATGGACCAGGTGCCTGAGCCGCCCGCGGCGAACCCGGCCAGCGTGGAAACCCGGCTGGCGCTGCAGGATGCGTTGCGGAGCCTTCCCGCAGGCAAGCGCGCGGTCCTGGTGTTGCGCTACCTGGAGGACCTACCCGCAAACTGGTCGGCTTGCCCAACCCACGCAACGAACTCGCGATCATCTTCCGCGGACACGTAATGACTGCGCCAGCGATCGTGATCCCAATAGCCGACGGCAACGTCCAGATCAGCTTCAGCTCGCTCGCCCAAGCCGAACATCTCCTCCAAGCCCTGGCATCGGGCTGACACCAGGTGCTCCATGATCCGGCTCAGCGGGGCTGGCTGCCGAGCACGAGCACGCCCGCCGTGGCGAACATGCCGCCATTCCCGAGCACGACGCTGATCTGCGGCCCGGCGACCTGGGCGGCCGCCTCGCCGCGCAGCTGGCGCACGGCTTCGAGGATCGCGAACATGCCGTACATCCCGGTGTGGGTATAGGACAGTCCGCCGCCGTTGGTGTTCAGCGGCAATGAACCGCCTGGCTCGGTGTTGCCGTCGGCGATGAAGGCGCCAGCCTCGCCCTTGGCAACGAAGCCAAGCGCCTCAAGGCCGTAGATCGGCACGTGCGCGAACGCGTCGTAGATCATCAGGTGGTCGACGTCCGCGACCGTGATGCCCGCCTCGGCGAAGGCAGCCTGTCCGGCCAGCCGGAAGGCCAGCGACTCGGTGAAGTCGGCCAGCTGGGAGATCAACGGCGTCTCGGACGACTCGCCAGTGCCGAGCACCTGCACCGCGGGCTTGGGGAAATCGGCCGCCCGGTCAGCCGAGGTGACGATCAGCGCTCCGCCGCCGTCGGTGACTAGGCAGCATTCGAGCAGGTGGAAGGGATAGGCGACGATCCTCGACGCCAGCACATCGTCGACTGTGATCGGGTCGCGGTACGCCGCGCGCGGGTTCCTCGCCGCCCAGTGTCGCTGCGCGACAGCGACGTAGGCCAGCTGCTCGTGAGTGAGCCCGTAGTCCTTCATGTAGCGAAGCGCGGGAATGGTGAAGGTGGTCGTCGCGCCCATGGTGCCGTACGGCGTCTCGAACTGGCCGGCCGGCGACGACGGTTCCGGTGCGTAGCGGGTCGCAGCTACCCTGGATCGCCCCGACTCACCGTGGGTCACCAGCACCGTGCTCGCATAGCCAGCCGCGATCGCGGCTGCCGCGTGCCTGACGTGCAGCAGGAACGACGTGCCGCCGACCCCGGTGCCGTCGATCCAGCGCGGGACGATGCCGAGCGAATGCGCGACCTGCACCGGTCCTGGCGCGCTGACTGTCGCGATCCCGTCGATGTCCTTCAGGGTGAGGCCGGCGTCGGCTACCGCGTTCAGCGCGGCCTCGACATGCAGCTGCAGGGTGGAGTGGCCGGGCAGCTTCCCGATCTGGTCGGTCTCGGCCGCACCGGCGATGATGGCGGCCGGGTTCCGGCTCATGAGCGGTCCTGCACTGGCGAGAAGACGGGCAGGCACACGTCGCCGCGCCGCGCGAAGCCGACCCGCAGCGGCATGTCCAGGACCAGGTCCTCAGGCGTGGCCGGGACTCCGGTTATGGCAGTCATCATCCGCGGTCCCTCGGCCAGCTGCACGACTGCGATGGCGTACGGCCCGTCGTTTTCGAAGCCGCGCGCCGGGCGATGGTTGATCACGTATGAATACAGCGTCGCGCGTCCGCTCGCGGTGAACCACTCGACCCTGGCCGAGCCGCACGACGGGCACACCGGCCGCGGGTAGAAGTACGGCATCGCGCACTCCACGCATCGCTGGATCCGCAGCTCGCCGGCCGCGCAGCCATCCCAGAACGGCTGGGTCTCGGGGGTCGGCACGGGTACCGGCTTGGCGGACGTGGCGACCGGCCGGCCCGGCCCGGCGACCGGCCCGTCAGTCCCGGCAGCCGACCTGCGCGGCACGGCGCTCATCTCGACCGGCCGAGCAGCGGACCGAACGAGCGCTCGACCTGGGCGGCCAGGCTGTCCAGGTCCCACGGCCCCGTCCCGATCAGCCGGATCAGCGGCTCCGGGTTGTTGTACAGCGCGACCTCGTAGCCGGAGGCGTGCAGGATCCGGCCGGTGATCCAGCCAGACTGCTCAGTCGCCAGGTAGCCGACGATCGGCGCGACGTTATCCGGCGACCACTCGTCGGCGGCTGCCCTGGTCCTGCGGCGGTCGGTCGGCACCGACTCGGTCATCCGGGTCGCCGCGCCTGGCGAGATCGCGTTCACGGTGACTCCGTACTTCGCCAGTGAATGGGCGCACGAGTAGGTCAGCCCCACGATGCCCATCTTCGCCGCCGCGTAGTTCGGCTGGCCCGGGGCTCCGTGCAGGCCAGAGACCGAGGTGAAGTTGATGATGCGGTTGTGCGCCGATTCGTCACGCAGCGAGCGCCAGTGCGCCGACGCGAACTTGGTGGTATTGAACGTCCCCTTCAGATGAACCCGGATCACGTCGTCCCACTCCTGCTCGGTCATGTTGAAGACCATCCGGTCGCGCAGGATGCCGGCCACGTTGACCAGGATGTCCAGCCGGCCGAATTCCCCGATCGCGGCCGCGATCAGGCCCTCGGCAGCAGCGTGGTCGGAGATGTCGGCATCGCTGCCGATCGCCTTGCCACCGGCCGCGCCGATCTCGTCGGCTACCTGCGCGGCCAGCCCGCGGTCGGCGCCCGACCCGTCAAGCTCGGACCCGAGGTCGTTGACCACGACGCAGGCGCCCTCACCAGCCAGCAGCGTGGCCACGGACCGGCCGATGCCACGGCCGGCCCCCGTCACTATCGCGACCCGCCCGTCGAGACGTCCCATCCGCGCTCACCAGACTTCCTGCCCGCGGGCGTCGCGCCACCGCGAGCCGTTAAGCAAATTACTAGAATTGTCTTCTGGAATTAGCCTCTAGGCGGAGGGCCCAGGCTGTCAAGGCGCGGCACGACCGGCGCGCGCTGGCGCAGACCAGGGACGAACCTCCGCTCGGTGGCACGATAGTGCGTGACCAGCTATGGGGGCAGAACGGACCGGTGAGTTCGATGGCCAAAGAGCCGGCCGGCCGACCAGCCGGCGGCACCTGGCAGTGGAGCCGCACCGCGCAAACGCAGCGCGCGCTGCTTGACGCCGCCCGCGAGGTGTTCGCCGAGCAGGGCTTCTCCAACGCGAGCATCGCCGACATCGTGGAGCGGGCCAGCTCGAGTGTGGGCAGCCTGTACCACCACTTCGGCGGCAAGAGCGAGCTCTTCCTCGCGCTGTGGCAGGAGCACCAGCTGGCTCATGAGAAGGCCGCCAGCCAGGCGGTCGCGCAGGCGCGCAAGGCCGGGGAGACCGATCCGACCGCGCTGTTCTGCGTCGGGGCGCGCGCCTTCCTCGACGGCAGCTGGTTTCGCCGGGACCTGGCGATGCTGTTCGTCTCCGGCGACGGACCGCCGGGATTCGACCTGATCATGCGGCGCAGGAACCACGAATGGATCAGCCAGAACGATGCGCTGCTCCGGCTGCCTGACACCTCACTCGACCGGCTCTACGCGGCCATCTTGACCTCGCTGATCGGTGAGGGCGCGCGCGAGGTCGCCGCGTCCAAGACCCGCAGGCAGGCCAACCGGGTGATCGACGCCGTGATCGAGTACGCCCGGCGGGTAATGGCGCAAGGCTCGTGGAAGCCCGACGTCACCGGCGAACCGGACGCCTAGCCCGGCCGGGCTCTTGACAACGACCTAGCCGAAGCGGTCTCATCGAACCTAGAATGGGATTCTAGGATTGCGGACAGCCGTCCGGCCGTACGGCGCCGGGCAGCAGCCGCGGTGCGACAGCGGCCAGGGAGGCTCACCGTGGATCTTGACCTCGGCCCCGAGATCGCGGAGTTCCGCGCGCAGCTGCGGGAGTGGATCGCGGCGGAGGCTCCAGCGGGCCTCGCCGGGCTGATCGACTGGCATATAGCCGTCACCGCCGGCGGATACCGGGGCAAGGAACTGGCCGAGGCGGCGACGCATCCGGCGTACCTGGAATGGGAAGCCAAGCTCGCCGCCGCCAAGCTGATCTGCCCGCAGTGGCCGGCCGAATTCGGCGGCCAGGGCATGGACTCGGTCCGGCTGGCCGTGCTGAATGAGGAGTTCCACCGGGCCGGGGTGCCTCGGGTCCGGCGGGGCATGGGCGAGAGCCTGGTCGGCCCTTCGGTCATCGTGCACGGCACTGCCGAGCAGCGGGCTTACTTCCTGCCGCGGATCATCAGCGGCGAGGACATCTACTGTCAGGGCTTCTCCGAGCCAGGCCACGGGTCTGACCTGGCCGGCGTGCAGACCCGGGCCGAGGTGGACGGCGACGAGGTGGTCATCACCGGGCAGAAGGTGTGGACCTCGGGCGCGTCGAAGGCAACCATGATGTTCGCGCTGTGCCGGAACGATCCGGCCGCCGAGAAGCACGCCGGGCTGTGCTACGTGCTCTTCCCGTTCACCGGACCCGGGATCGAGTACCGGCCGATCAGGCAGATATCCGGGGCTTCGGAGTTCTGCGAGGACTTCCTCGACGGCGTCCGGGTCCCGCTGTTCAACGTGATCGGCGGCCTGGGCCACGGCTGGCAGGTGGCGATGACCACGCTCGGGCACGAGCGGGGTGGTCAGGCGACCATTCAGCACCTGGGCTTCGAGCGGGAGTTCTGGGAACTGGTCGATACCGCGCGCAAGTACGGCAAGAACACCGACCCGCTGGTGCGTCAGCAGCTGGCGCGGGCCTACACCGACGTCCAGCTGATGCGGTTCAGCGGGCTGCGCACGCTGGCGCAGGTCGCCGAGGGCCGGCCGCCTGGCCCGGAGGCCTCGATCACGAAGCTCTTCTGGAGCGAGTACCACAAGCGGCTCGGCGAGATCGCGATCGGCATTGTCGGCACGGACGCGCTGATCCGCCCCGATGGTCCCGGATATCCGACCGGCGGGTGGCAGAACGTGTTCCTCAGCAGCCGGGCCGGGACCATCTATTCAGGCACCAGCGAGATCCAGCGCAACATCATCGCCGAGCGTGCCCTTGGCCTGCCGAAGGAGCCGCGGCGCGGGTGAGCTCGCTGGTCACGCCGGAGCGGCTCAGGGAGTTCTTCGCGCCGCGGAGCATCGCGGTGGTCGGTGCCTCCGACACGTCCGGGTGGGCGCGTTTCGTCGCCGCGAGCGCCGCCGCGACGCGATTCGCCGGGCCGCTGATCCCGGTGCACCCGCGGCATCGCAGCGTGTTCGGCCGTCCGGCCGTCCGCAGCCTGCGCGACCTGGCGGAACCAGTCGACCTGGCGTTCATCCTGGCACCCACCGAAGTGGTCGAGAGCGTGCTCGACGACGCGGCCGCGGCCGGGGTCCGGGGCGCGATCGTGCTCGCCTCCGGGTACCGCGAGACCGGCGACGCCGGCCGCGCCCTCGAGGCGGCGCTGGTCGCCCGCGCCTGCGCGCACGGGATCACCGTGCTCGGGCCTAACTGCCTCGGATTCCTGAACGCGCACGCCCGCACCGCGCCGTTCGCGCTGACCATCCCGCCGCCGCTGCTTGCCGGGCCGGTCGGCATCGCGCTGCAGAGCGGCGCGCTGGCCAGCGTGGTGCTCGGGTTCGCCAGATCCCGGGCGATCGGCGTCAGCACGCTGACCACGCTGGGCAACGAGGCGATGATCGCCGCGACCGACGTGCTCGAGTACCTGATCGACGACGCGAACACCAGGGTCATCTGCCTGTTCCTTGAGGAGATCAGCGATCCGGCCAGGTTCGCCCTGGCCGCGCAGCGAGCCGACCAGGCAGGTAAGCTGATCGTCGCGCTGAAAGTCGGATCGAGCCCGGCGGGCCGGCAGGCCGCGCTGGCGCACACCGGGTCGGTCGCCGGGGACGATGCCGTGGTGGACGCGGCGCTCCGGCAGCTCAACGTGATCAGGGTGCACAGCATCGAGGACCTGCTGTGTACCGCCGCGCTGCTCGGCTACGACCGGTGGCCGCGCGGCCGCCGGATGGGCGTGCTGACCGCCTCCGGCGGCTCCTGCGACATCGTCGCCGACCGGGCCAGCGCCCAGGGCATCGACATCCCGCAGTTCGCGCCGCAGACCGCGGCGCAGATCGCCCCGCACCTGCCGCCGTTCGCCGCGGTGCGCAACCCGCTCGACGTGACCGGCTATTTCCTGGCCAACCAGCGGACCACCGCGCTGATCGCCATCGACCGGGCGCTGGACGCCGCGGTCGCCGATCCCGGGCTGGACTTCGTGCTGTTCGCCGGAATCACGCTGCCCGACGCGCGGCCGCCGGACGAGACCGCGGCGAGCCTGCTCGAAGAACGCATCGCCTGGCTGGGCAAGCGCATCGCCTCGGCACCGATCCCGGTCATCCCGGTGGGCGGGACCTGCGTGGACGTCACCGGATACGGCCGGGACCTGCTGACCAGGCACGGCATTCACCTGCTCGGCGGGCTCGATCTGGGCATCCGGGCGCTCGGCAACGCGCTGCGCTGGCTGGAAGGCCGCCGGCCTGGCAGCACACCCGGGCTCAGGCCGACGGGGCGGCACATCCCGGCCCGCCCGGCGTCGGCCGGCCCGGCATCGGCCGGCCCGGCGTCGGCCGGCGGACCGTGGTCGGAGGCGGACGCGCGGGATCTGCTCGCCGGGTTCGGGATTCCCGTGGTGCCCGGCGAGCTGGTCGGCTCCGCCGACGCGGCCGCCGCTGCCGCCAGGCGGCTCGGGTACCCGGTAGCGCTGAAGATCTGCTCCGCCCAGATCACCCACAAGTCAGATATCGGCGGGGTGGCCCTGCAGCTGAACACCGATGCCGAGGTCAGGGCCGGCTACCAGCGGGTGCGGGCCGCGGGCGAGCGGGTCGACGGAGCCGGCCTCGACGGGGTCCTGGTCACCGCGATGCGCACCGGCGGGGTGGAACTGCTGGCCGGCGTGACGGTGGATCCGACCTTCGGCCAGGTCCTGGCGGTTGGCCTCGGCGGTATCTGGGTCGAGGTGCTCAACGACACCAGTCTTCGCGTCCTGCCCGTGGACGAGGCTGAGGTGCTCCGGATGCTCGGCGAGCTGCGCGGCCTGCCGCTGCTCCGCGGCGCCCGCGGGACCCGACCGGCCGACCTGGACGCCCTGGCGCGCGTCATCACGCTGCTCGGCGACGCGGCCGCCTCGCTTGGCGGCGCGTTCCGCGAGCTTGAAGTCAACCCGCTGTGGGTGAACGGGGACCAGATCGAGGCAATCGACGTCCTGGTCGTCACCGAACCACAAGACCAGCTGCCGCCACCGGCAATGTCTGCGAAGGGAGGGAGCGCCGTTTCCGCCCTGGCCTGACCGCCAGGCCGCCCGGCGCGACCGTGATGAAGTTCGCTATCACCGCGGAGCAGCAGGAGCTGCGCGATTCGGTCCGGCGGTTCCTGGCCGACCGGGCACCGCTGACCAGGGTCCGCGAGCTGATGGAGACCGCCGACGGGATCGACCAGCAGGTCTGGCGCCAGGCAGGCAGTCAGCTCGGGCTGCAGGGCATCGCCATCCCGCAGGAGTACGGCGGCTCCGGCTTCTCCTTCACCGAGCAGGCGATCGTCCTTGAGGAACTCGGCGCCGCGCTGTACGGCGGGCCGTACCTGGCCAGCGCGGTGCTGGCCGCGACGGCGCTGGTGGCGAGCTCCGACGAGGCAGCCAAGACAGACCTGCTGCCCGCGATCGCGGCCGGCCAGACCGTCGCGACGCTGGCCTTCACCGAGGACGACGGCTCCTGGGACCCGGACGCGATCAGGCTGGCCGCCGCCAAGAACGGGGACGGCTGGGTGCTCGACGGGCACAAGAGCTTCGTGCTCGACGGGCACACGGCCGGCCTGATCCTCGCCGTCGCCAGGACCGACGACGGGCTGTCCCTGTTCGCCGTCGACCCGGGCACCGAAGGCGTGCAACGCACCGCGCTGCCCACCCTCGACCAGACCAGGAAGCTGGCCAGGTGCGAATTCGCCTCGGCGCGCGGGCGGCTGATCGGCGCGCCGGGTGACGGTTCGGCGGTGCTGAGTCACACCCTCGATGTGGCCGCCGTCGCGCTCGCCGCCGAGCAGCTTGGCGGCGCCCAGCGGGCGCTGGACATGGCGGTGGACTACGCCAAGTTCCGGCACCAGTTCGGCCGGCCCATCGGCAGCTTCCAGGCGATCAAGCACCGGTGCGCTGACCTGCTGCTTGAGGTCGAGTCGCTGCGCTCAGCCGTCGGCTACGCCGCGGCCGCCGTGGCCGAGGACTCCGCCGAGGTCCCTGTCGTCGCCGCGCTGGTCAAGGCGCTGGCATCCGATGTGTACTTCCACGTCGCGGCCGAGAACATTCAGATCCACGGCGGGATCGGATTCACCTGGGAGCACGACGCCCACCTGTACTTCAAGCGGGCCAAGTCCAGCGAGCTGTTCCTCGGCGACGGCAGCTATCACCGCGAGCGCCTGGCCGAGCGGATCGGCCTGTGAGCCGCTCGGGTCAGGCAACATGCCTGGTCTACGCCACACCCGCGTGGGTGTCTCGGCTTTGGCGCTCTCGCCGGCAGGCTGCCAGCTGGCCGAGCAGGGCAACATTCACCGCTCCGGCGACAGCGAAGAGCATGACGTCGATGATCCCGTCGGGGATCACGAACCAGAGTGGACCATAACCATTTACTGACATGTGAGCTCCGAAGGCGGTGCCCAGCGTCGCCAGCAGCCCGTAGCCGACATAGAGGCCGACGACAGCGGCCAGGCCGCTGAACAGCGTCAGGCCGAGCAGCGCGATCCAGTACATCGTTTCGTGGGTCACCGCACCGCCGGTAGCGACCGCGACGACGACGCACTCATAGCACAACCCGGCGATGAGTGCCCGGCGACTCAACCGCAGCGACCATGAACGGATCTTCGGTACTCGATGTCCTGGCGACAGGCCAGCGCTCATCAGAGACCTCCTAAGATTTATTTGAGCTAATGCTCAAACAATACGCTCAATCAACGGTTCGCGACAGCACGCGCCGAGTTAGCGCGGGCGGGCATAGGGTCAGCGGGGGTACGACATGCCGGAACGATGATCCAGAAGCAGGCTGGAGCGGCGACAAGGAGTAAGGACAGCGACGGATGGCTAAGGCTGGCAAGTCGAGCAGGGTAAGTCCGCGGGACAGGTCCAGCGAAACGCGCCGTGCGCTGGTCGACGCCGCCATCACCACGCTCAAGACGGAGGGTTTCGTCGGGGCAAGCGCTAGGACCATCGCCTCCCGCGCTGGCTGCAACCAAGGGCTGGTCTTCTATCACTTTGGCTCCGTCGCCAACCTGCTGCTCGCCGCCCTGGACTCGGTCAGCGCTTCCCGGCGCGAGCGCTACACCGCCGCCGCCAACGAGGTCACCTCGGCGACGGATCTGGTGGCTGTGGCGGCAGCGATCTACAAGGAAGACCTTGACTCCGGACACGTCCGAGTCCTCGCGGAGATGATCGCCGGCGCGATGTCCGATCCCGACCTCGGCGTCGAGGTCACCGCCCGGATCGCACCCTGGACAGAGTTCGCCCAGCACGCCATCAGCACGGCTCTGGCCGACTCACCGCTCGCCTCGCTCGTGCCCACAGCGGATGTCGCCTACGCCATCGTCGCCCTCTACCTCGGCCTCGAAATGCTTACCCAGCTCGACGGCAACCGGGCGCCGGCTACAGCCCTGTTCAGCCACGCTAGTCGCCTCGCCGCCCTGCTGAGCTCCACGTCTTAGCCAATCACCGCTTGCTGCGCTGACGTGATCGGCGGCTGTGCCGCACTGCCGACGAGCTGACCGCCGTGGCCCGCCCAAGGAGCCGGAGTCGGGCCTGAGCTGCTAGCCGGTCGGCGGGCGGGCGTACCTCGGGGCGTGGGCCCGGTACTCCCCCACCACCCGGGCCACGGCGAGCGACGCCAGGAAGCTGGCCGGTCCATCGAAGTCCGGCATCTCCAGGTAGGCGGCACCGACTCCGGGCGGATCATGCGCGTCCGAGCCAGCGCCGCCCGGCAGTCCCCAGCCCGCGGCGAGCGCGGCGGCACGGCCGTTCAGCGTCTGGTCGGCGATCTTGGCGTTGAACACCTCGACCACGTCAGCCAGTCCCGCCGCGCACAAGCTGGCGGCGGCCGCGCCCAGGCTGCTGCGGACCGGGTCGAACGGGTGCGGCAGGTACACCAGCCCGCCCTGCTCCCTGATCCGGCCGGCCGCTTCGATCACCGGCAGCACGTACGGGATCCGCTCGGCCAGGAACAGGCCGATCAGATCGCCGGCCCGGGTCCTGATCTCCTCGCCGACGATCACCCGCGCGCCGATCCCGCGGGCCACGGCGGTCAGCGCGGCGGATGTCTCGTTGTGATCGGTGATGCAGACCACGTCGATCCCGGCCTGAGCCACCCGCTCGGCCAGCTGGTCCAGCGTGGTCACCGCATCACCGGACGCGGCGGTGTGCAGATGACAGTCCACCCGGACCCAGCCGGCTGGCATCGGCGCGGACGCTGGCATCGGCGCGGACGCTGGCATCGGCGCGGCAGATGCTGGCATCGGCGCGGCAGATGCTGGCATCGGCGCGGACGCTGGCATCGAGCGCTAGCGCATGGCCGGCGGCACGACGCCGAGCTCGTTCAGCAGGTCCTGGGAGTAGGCGATCCGCCCGGTCAGAACTCTCGGATCGCCCTGGCAGAGCATCAGCGCCGCCTCAGCCAGCACGGCCGGCGACTCGGCATCCGGGTCGTCCGGCGTGGTGAGCCGATGGAAGATCGTGCCCGGGGTCGGAACCACCTTGTTCGGGGAGAGCGCGTTCACCGCGATGTTGTCCTGGTACAGCTCGGCGGCCAGGCCGGTCGAGAACCGCTCGATCGCCGCCTTGCACATGCCGTAGACGGTGCCGCCCCGCCCGGCCCAGCCGGTCGGGGGCATGACCGGGTGCCTGGCCGCCCCGGACGAGATGTTCAGGATCCAGCCGCTGCCCCGCTCCCGCATCCCCGGCAGCACGAGCGTGGCCAGGTGGAACGGCGCCTGCACCTGAACCTGGAACATCAGCTCATACCGGCGCGGGGTGAAATCCTCGACCCGGGCGAAATAGGTCACGGCGGCGTTGTTGACCAGGATGTCCGGCGCTCCGAGCTGCCGAATCGTCTCGCTGACCAGCCGCTCGCGGTCGCCCGGCCTGGACAGGTCGGTGGGGATGGCGATGCCGGTGCCGCCCGCCGCGCGGATCTGCGCCACGGTCTCGCCGATCGTGCCAGGCAGCGGCGAGCTATCCGCAGTGGTCGTCCGCGCCGCCACTGCCACGGCCGCGCCAGCCGCCCCGAACCGCCTGGCGATCTCGGCGCCGATGCCGCGGCTCGCGCCGGTCACAATCGCGACCTTTCCGTCCAGCATGCCCATGACCAGCGCCCCTTCGGTAGTCCTGCCCCGGCCTGCTCCACTCGGGCGCGGCACGCGGCGCCCGGTTGACACGGCGGCCAAGCACCTTCAAGAATAATTCTAGAACTAAATTCTAATTACCAGCTATAACGCAACCCATGGAGGTCATGTTGTCGCTTGACCACGCTGTGATCGGGGTGCCGAGTGAGCCGCAGGAGCGGTCCTGGACCTCCACCGACGCCCTGCTCTACGCGGTCGGTGTCGGGGCCGGCCTGGGCGACCCGCTGGCCGAGCTTGAGTTCACCACCGAGAACTCCGAGGGCATAACGCAGCAGGTCCTGCCCACTTTCGCGGTGCTGATCGCCCAGACCAGATTGGGCCGGAGCCTGGGCAGCTTCGACCGGGCCATGCTCGTGCACGCCGAGCAAGCCTTCGAGTTGCACAAACCGCTGCCGGTGCAAGGGACGGTGCGGACCGTCTCGACCGTGACCGGCATCTATGACAAGGGGTCGGGTGCGCTTGTCGTTACCGAGAATTCGGCAGTAGACGCGGCGACCGGGGAGCCGCTGGTGACATCGAGGGGCGGAACCTTCATCCGCGGCGAAGGCGGCTTCGGCGGCGACCGGGGCGGCAGCGAGCCCTGGCAGCGTCCCGACCGGGCACCCGACTACCGGGTCGTCGAGCAGACCCGGCCGGAACAGGCGCTGATCTACCGGCTGTCCGGCGACCGGAACCCGCTGCATGCCGACCCGAAGTTCGCGGCCAGGGGCGGCTTCGCCCGACCCATCCTGCACGGGCTGTGCACGTACGGGGTGACCGGCCGGGCCCTGCTGCACGCGCTCTGCGAGTCGGACCCGGCTCGCTTCGCGGCCATGTCCGGGCGGTTCAGCCATCCGGTGCTGCCCGGCGATTCGCTGGTGGTTTCCATCTGGCTGCCGGAGAACGACAGCGAGGCGGCGCTGTTCCAGACCGCCACCGAAGACGGCACCGTGGTCATCGACCGCGGCCTGCTCAGCTGCCGCCCACCCGCGGCCCCGCCGACCGCCTAACGGCCGGCCGCTCGTCGCCCAACACGACGGTTCGAACGGCGACAAGGTCCAGCTATGGAACCAAGTCCAGATATCGGGGCTAGACGGGATTTGGTACACGTTCGGCTGATCACTGGCCAGACGGGATCTGTCGACCGTCCTGCCTCCGGCCGCCAGCCCGCCGTATCCCAACTGCCCCAGCTGCCCCAACCGCCTCAGCTGCTGTCTGCTCCGCCGCCAGACTCCATGATCGCGCGGTTCTTTCAGTCGCCCCTGCTGAAAGAACCGCGCGATCATGGAACTCCTGCCCAGCCGCGCGGACCTGACCTCGGTCGCACTAACCATGCAGCATCGCTCGCGTGGCGGAGGCATCCGCGGGTTACTCGTGGCTGGCATCTACGACGCAGAAGCAGTTGCCGTCAGGGTCGGCGAGGACGACGAAGTCGGGGTTGACCGGATAACGATCCCAGTCGACCCGCTGAGCGCCGAGGCGGACGATGCGCTGAATCTCCGCGGCCTGCTCCGCGGCGTCCGCCGCCACCAGATCGAGATGCACCCGTGGGTGCGCCTCGGCGGGTGAATCGCTGTGCTGTAGCGCCAGTACGGTGCCAGGCCCGCCAGCCGGCGCTAGCTCGGACCAGCGTTCGGCGGCTCCGCCCACCTGCACCCGGTAACCGAGCGCCTCGCACCAGAAATCCACGGCTCGTCCCATATCCGTGACTCCGAGCACGACCGCCCCTATGCTCAGCACGCGCCCTAGCCTAGCCTCGACCGGCGAGCGAGCAGCTGCCAGGAGGAACGCATGCAGTGGCTGAACGAACCGGCTCGATGGTCGGCCGAGAACGGCGCGCTGGTGGTCACTGCCGACCCGGCCACGGACTTCTGGCGGATCACCGGTTACGGGTACGTCCGCGACAACGGCCACCTCTACGGCGAGCTGCTGGCTGGCGACTTTGATCTGTCGATGCGGGTGCGTGGCAGCTACGCCGAACAGTATGACCAGGCCGGGGCGATGGTGCGGGTCGACGAGCTCCGCTGGCTCAAGACCGGGATCGAGTACGTCGACGGCAGGATGCGGTTCAGCACGGTCATCACCAACGATCACTCGAGCTGGGCGATCGCCGACCTGCCTGCGGACATCGGCGCACTTGGCCTGCTGCTCACCCGCCGCGGTGATGCGCTGGAGGTCCGCTACTGGATCGACCGGGGCGAGCCTCAGCTTGCCGCGCTGGCCTACCTCCCGCCGGATCCGGAGGTACTGGCCGGCCCGATGTGCGCCGCGCCCGAGGGCGGCGGCTTCCAGGTCACCTTCGAGGATCTGAGCATCACTCCTCGCTAGGCCGGCACTCGTCGCTAGATCGGCGCCTGATCCCGGACTGGCTCGGCTAGCTGTCCGCTCCGGCCACGCCCCTAGCTGCGGGGATAGGCCCGGCCGGGCAGTCAGCGATACGCTCCGGACAGAAGGCCGGCCGTAAGGCGGGCCACCGGCCGAGCAGCGGAGCGAGCGGTGGCGGCGATCATTCTCGATCAGGTGGACAAGGTCTATCCGGGCGGGGTCAAGGGAATCGACGGGCTGAGCCTGGAGATATCGGACGGCGAGTTCATCGTGTTCGTTGGCCCATCGGGCTGCGGCAAGTCGACCGCGCTGCGCTCGATCGCTGGCCTTGAGGAGATAACCGCAGGCACCATCACCATCGGCAGCCGGGTCGTCAACGACCTGCCGCCCAAGGACAGGGACATCGCGATGGTGTTCCAGAACTATGCGCTCTACCCGCACATGACGGTGGCGCAGAACCTGGCGTTCGGCCTGCAGCAGCGCAAGACCCCGAAGGCTGAAATCCAGCGGCGGGTGGCCGAGACCGCCCGGATGCTCGGTCTGCAGGACTACCTGAAGCGCAAGCCGGCCGCACTGTCCGGCGGCCAGCGGCAGCGGGTGGCGATGGGCCGCGCCATCGTCCGCGAGCCGCAAGCCTTCCTGATGGATGAGCCGCTGTCCAACCTGGATGCCAAGCTCCGGGTATCGATGCGTGCCTCGCTGTCCCAGCTGCATGACCGGCTCGGTGTGACCACCGTCTATGTCACCCATGACCAGGTCGAGGCGATGACCCTCGGCCAGCGAGTCTGCGTGCTGCGCGAGGGCAAGCTGCAGCAGGTGGATACGCCCCAGGCGCTG
>Ga0116218_1000701_pt1 | contig 22706 bp, 18 predicted proteins | sample Sb_taG_2_FD_88966 | JGI IMG/M metagenome (GOLD analysis project Ga0116218, IMG submission 88966) | Peat soil microbial communities from Weissenstadt, Germany - Sb_50d_5_LS metaG | ecosystem: Environmental > Terrestrial > Soil > Wetlands > Peat | place: Germany: Weissenstadt | collected 2010-09-21 | reverse complement strand
TCATTCATCATGGGTAAATCAAATCAGCTAGCCCATGCCGCTTCCCTTGCCGTTGCTGAGAATCCTGGCAGCGTTTATAACCCCCTCTTTTTTTACGGCGGTGTTGGCCTTGGCAAAACCCATTTGCTGCATGCTATAGGGCACGTCGGCGAATTGGCCGGGCTGAACGTACTCTATGTAACCTCTGAAAAGTTTACCAACGAAATCATCAATGCAATTCGTTTCCAGCAAACGGAAGAATTCCGTGCAAAGTACCGGCAAATAGATATACTACTTGTTGATGATATACAGTTCATTGCAGGCAAAGAATCAACCGAAGAAGAATTTTTTCATACCTTTAATACGTTACATGACGCCAATAAACAAATTGTTGTCTCAAGTGATCGCCCTCCAAAGGCTATTCATAGTCTACAGGATCGCCTGAGGTCACGTTTTGAGTGGGGTCTTCTGGCTGATATTCAGCCACCTGAGTATGAACATCGCCTCGCTATACTGCGTTCCAAAGCCGAGTCGTTGCGCTTTGCAGTACCAGCTTCGGTTATCGAGTTTGTTGCGCGTCCTGAATGTAGTAGCGTACGAGAGCTCGAAGGCGCTCTTAACCGTGTAATTGCCTATGCCACATTGCATGATGCTGCACTCTCGGTGACTCTGGCTGCTCAGGCGCTTGAGCATATTTATAGTGAAAGCAGAATTCCATCAAATCTGACACCTACGGAAGTTTTGGAGGGCGTTTGCCGCTATTATAATGTTGATATTGAACGCATTCGTGGTAAAAAACGCGATCGTGAAATCGTTTGGCCTCGCCAGATAGCTATGTATTTGATGCGCCAGGAAACCTCGGCTTCATTGTTGCAAATTGGGATGGAACTTGGTGGGCGTGATCATACAACAGTCATGCATGGATGGGAAAAGATTCAGGGGCAGGTTGCGAATAATGACAACGTACGTCGCGAAATCGCAGCCGTCCTGGAATCGCTACAGAGGAAGGAATAACAAATGGCTGATACCGCACTTTCAACATATCTGGAAGCCCTCGCGAATGATACCCAACTATTACTCGAGGTTCTTTGTCGCCTGCAAAGTGACGATTTGGATCGAACCGTATACTTTGGATGTTACTTATTTATGGAGTTGGGAAAGTAGCGAAAATGGTATATCTTTCATTATCGCTCGACGATTGGACGTTGCGCTTCCTGGATATGATGCGCCAATTCCTGGTGATAATCACCACTCGCGCTGCTGGGATCGGTATGTATAAGTACCTCTGAAATACCCTTGATCTCATGAAAAAGTTGGTGGCGCACTTCTTCTGCAATCGCATGGGCCTTGGATAAGGTTAATTCCGCATCGACTTCTATAGTCATAACAACATGCAGTGTATGCCCTACCCAGCGAGCATGCACATCTGTAACTTGCTCCACATCGGGGACCGCATTTGAGATTGTGATTATCGAGGGGACGACATGTGGATCGACTGCATCAAGCAGGCGTTGCAGAACGCTACGTGAAGTTGAAAAAACAACGCTTACAATCACAATCGTGATTACGATACCCGCGATTGGGTCGGCTTTTGGAAATCCTAGTTTTACCCCAACCAGTCCGATAAATGCCGCCAGTGAAGTGAGACCATCAATGCGTGAATGATGCCCGTCTGCAATAAGGGAAACGCTATTAATTCGTTTCCCAACCGATATTTTGTATTGTGCAAGCAATTCATTGCCAGCAACACCAACCAATGCGGCTGCCATACTTAGATAGATCTGGGTAGGAATATTACCACTTGTCAATTTCTGTACTGACTCCACAGCACTGGCAGTAGCACTTGCAATGATTACCAGCACGATAAAGATTCCTGCCAGGTCCTCAGAACGGTAATATCCATAGGTATATCGTTGATTTGCGGCTCGATTGGAGATCACAAAAGCTATCCAGAGAGCAATGGTCGTAAAAACATCTCCAAAGTTGTGTAACGCATCAGCGAATAGTCCGGCACTGCCGCCAATCCAGGCGATGGCAAATTGAATTACTGAAACGAGTAACATACCTGCTGTTGAAATTTGCACAGCTCGTAGGCCTTCACGGTTACCATAAAGGTCTGCATCTACTTTAGCATGCTCGTGTCCATGACCTTTTTCATCATGATTATGTTCACCGTGACCATGGTCGTGGTCATGCTCTACATGCTCATGAGTATGGGTTCCATGCTCATGCGAACTTTCATCTTGCTGCTTTTGCAAAGCCTTGCTCCAAAGATTATGTTATGATATCAATTGAGGTGTGTTTAAGCTGGATTTCAATGACTTTGTGATACTTGCAACAATTCACCAGCTTGTACGTCTAATTATTAATACGATACCTGTTTTCGTTAAAAATTACTAGTAGGTTAGCTAATGCATTTTCATCTGGATGTCGAGAAATTTGGTGAAGGCCGTTAAATCTATACCTACGGAAGATAGAAATAGTTTTTGAAAAGTCATTATCGCACCATCGCATATGCTCATGAATACATTTATTGACTACTATACAGTGCTAGGCATTGATTCACACGCATCCGCCAGTACCATCAAAGCTGCCTTTAAAAAGCTCGCACTGAAATACCATCCTGATGTTTACAATGGACCGGACGCTCAGGAGCGAATGCGTGATTTGCTGATCGCTTACCAAACTTTGAGTGATCCTGCCTCACGCAGAAATTATGATGTGCAGCGGGCCGAACATATATTGGATACCCCTGGCATGACACAGGATGAAAAGCAACGTGCACGAGCTGAAAGCGGACCCAGGTCGGGCACACAAAATGCAGGAAAGCAAACAAGGGTACCTCGACGAGATAACCAGCGTGCTTATGCTTTCCCTGATTTGAATGCCTCTCCACTGACTCAAATCAAGTTAAACCTGGGTGATGTGAGTTATCGACTCTGGCCAGATGATATCTATTGCCTGAAAAACGAGGGCATACTGCGAGGAGTTGCCAACCAATCTAATGGTGGTTTGACTGATAGTTCAGCTCAGCATCCAGAAAATTATTGTCATCGCTGTCACCACCGTTGGGTACCGGTTTCATCTTCAGCTAAGTCACGCACCATCTGTCCTTCGTGTAAAGCCAGCGATTGGGCAGAATACATGCTTTTACGCTGTGTTCACTGTCATGCCATTTTCGAAAGTGAGGAGATTCGCGATAAGATTCTTGGTGGAGGTCAACTCTATAATCCTTACGAACTCTTTCCGCTCTGCCCAAATTGCAGGCGCTCGGAATGGTGTCCTGCGGAGAATGCTCGTATTGACGCCTTACGTGCTGCCAGTGCCCGTCGAAGAGCGATTCTGTTGATGAGTGCATTTGCGATTGCAGTGCTTGTGATTGGCATTATGGCAGTGGTGTTAACAAGGTTGGGAAGCTAGAGCGCCATGTATAAATCGCAACGTTTCAGTCGCTTGCGAAAAGGGATAAGAAAGTGGGCATCCTCAATTAGGATGCCCATTTTCTTATCTGCTACAGTTTATATTACTGACCGTTGTTGCTTACGTCTATTACTGTACCAGATGTCCCGTTGTACTGTACATCTACTTTCACAGAGGTAGCGTTTGCGATAGACTGTGCATTTCCATTGAAGTCTTTCAGTTCCGCTGTGGTGACTATGGGGAAGATGTAACTTCTGTTGCCGACAGTGAAGTGGATCATGCGATCAGCTCCAACCGCCTGGGTTGTAACACCCTGAAACGTAACCGTACTTTGATTTTGCAGATCACCGCTATCAGCAGGCTTCAACTCGGTCGCTATGAAACTTCCATTGCTAGCTGTAGCGCTAACCTTGACTATCTGGTTAACATTTGGCAGAGAACCATTTAATTTTGAAAGATCGGTCTGGCTGTTTACCACCAGCGTAATAGTTGAACTATCGGGCATTTTAACAACGATATTAGCGCTATTAGCTGACTGAACGCTGCCGATAAAATCGATACTTCCAGGCTCGTTGGCGCTTGTTGTCTGGTTGCTATCAGGTGTCTCGTTCGCTTCAGGCGTAACATTTGTCCCTGACTCGATGCTATACGAACCATTTGAGTTCTGGGTCACCTGGATCGAATAGAATTTACCAACCTGGTTTTGCAAATTGCTCATAACATTGTCAGGAATGTTATTAATAGTTTTGGTCTGGCCATTTACATTTAGCGTTACAGAATGGTTCGCTGTGTCGACCGAAACCACTGATCCTGAAAAGGTGAGGTTTGTTAAACCATTGCTGCTCGTAGTGCCAACACCAGCACAAGCAGTGAACATAATCATCAGTACGAGAGCGGCTATACCTACCACCATTTGCTTTACAACTTTTTGATTCATTGAATTTCTCCTTTTTTTATTTTTGATTTGATTTTGATTAAATTTGCTTCGACTTCGTTTTTATTGTCGTATTATTTACCAGCACTGTGATGTATCTCTGTATATGTACGAATATACAGCATATTTTTTGTCTTTACTATGCCAAATGGCACAAAGTGTTTGTGAGATACTACATAATTCATCGACACGATAAACAACTACATCCCCAGATTTTGCCAGTGTGATCGATCGCAATATCCCATGGGCCTGCTCCGGATGCCGGCACGGGGATTTGTTGGAAGGTTTTGGCAGCCGGGTTCAACATCCCGATGGCATTGGCCATGGGCATGGGAAACCAGAGATTGCCCTGGGCATCAAACGCGAGGAATAAAGGAACCCAGTACAAATAAACTTAGTAGAATTTTTCTCATATCCCTACTACGCTATTACTTTTTCTAAATACAGGTGAACAATGAGATGCTTCACACTTCAAATGAACGAAAAACTCTTATAATTAAGTACAACGAACAAAAAAGCCTTTAGTATTTTTGAATTATGCTATAATCTCCACTAGAGCGCGTAATGAGTGAAGGAGCAGGCTTCTATGACAGAATCTTCGATCTTGATAGATGGTATTTATCCACCTCTTCCCACTTTTTTTGACGAACAGGAAGAACTGGACCTCGTAACTTTACGAAGACATATCCAACGATTGGCGGGGACTGGGATTGCAGGATATGTCGTGATGGGAACGAATGGCGAAGCTGTTCACCTTACTTCAGAAGAACGTGCCCAGATTATTGAAACTGCACGAGAGGTAGTTGGAGAAAATACGCCGCTTCTAGCCGGTTGCGGCGAACAATCTACCCGAGCAACCATTGCCAATTGCCAGCAAGCTGCACGCTCTGGGGCAGATATAGCTCTTGTATTGCCCCCCTTTTATTTCAAAGGTCGCATGGACTCACACGCACTTATTACGCATTATCGTGCCGTTGCAGACTACAGCCCTCTTCCGATAGTTATCTATAATATGCCTGCCAGCACAGGCGGCCTTGACCTTGATGCTTCTACCATCTGCACACTTGCTGAACATCATAACATTATTGGTGTCAAAGATAGTGCGGGAAATATGGTAAAACTCGCTCAGATTTATGCTGAAACGCCTTCACGTTTCCGTGTTTATGCTGGTAGCGCAGGATATTTGCTGCCCGCCCTGGTGGTTGGCGCAGGCGGCGCGGTTGCAGCGCTTGCCAATGTTTTCCCTCGTGAGGTTTGCCTGCTGCATGAACTCTTCACAAATGGGAAGTTAGAAGAAGCAAGACTCTTACAGGCTCGGCTGGTGCCTGCTAACACAGCTGTTACTGCAACCTTTAGCGTACCGGGTTTAAAAGCAGCCCTCGAACTTACCGCTGGTTATGGTGGTCGTCCTCGCTCGCCTCTATTACCCTTAACTGAACTTGAATGCAAGCAGCTTGCGGAAATCTTGAGTAGAGTATAGGCACAATCTTTGCGGATGTTCAGGAGGTAAGGACATATGGCGTTGGATATTGAATTATACCGGCGAACTATTTATGCATCTGTCGACCGACATACTCAAAAACTTCGTCGCATCAGTGTCATTGACATTCACCCAGAGGGAGCGACACGTACGTTAGTATTGGTCCATGGATATGGTGGAGGCGCAACACAATGGCTATACCAGTTGCAATTTTTTGGGCAAACTATGCGTGTTATCGCTCCCGACATGCGGGGGCATGGTATGAGTGATGATCCTGTGAATCTCCCCTATACGATGAAGGGGCTTGTTGATGACCTGGAGCTTGTATTAGATCACCTGGAGGTGCAACAACCATTTTACCTTCTCGCGCATTCCTTTGGGGGAGCTATTTCTACTGAATTTGCATTAAGCCACCAGGAAGATGTGAGCGGTCTTGTACTCATTGGTGTTCCCACTCGTTTCATTCTAAGAGCAATCGTCGAACGTTTGATGCTCATCCCCGATCCGCTTTTTAGTTGGATAGCGAAAGTAATTAAGGTCGCATTATTTGCTCCACAACGCACGCTGAAGCGGATGTTGCATAGTGTCCTGACACCCTGGCGAGGGGATGAGCGAGTACAACTGCTGCAAGTTCCCACGCTGGTAGTACTTGGACATCGCGACAACGTTTTTCTACGCGAGCATTATGAAGATGTGCCACGCAATATACCGCACGCACAGCAGGTTGTTATTCCTGTCTCATCCCACCTTGTTCAGCTCGAACGCCCCGACGCGGTCAACCGCGCGATACGCAGATTTATTGAGCCTAGATCCACAGAAGGTAAGAGCGAATCACAAACTCAAGTTACTCAATTAAGTCCGCACGCTGCTCGCCATGCTGAAATGCCCTGGCTGCAATATTACGATAGAGAAGTGCCAGAATCGTTGCCTCTTCCGAAGCAGTTGCTACATGATCTGCTTAGCAATGCCGCACGCGAGTTTCCTGATAGAGCTGCTCTAATCTTCTTTGGGCAAAAAATTGGCTACCGAGAACTGGATCGTTTAAGTAACAGATTCGCCTATGCCTTGCGTAGATTAGGCGTTAAAAAAGGGGATCGGGTTGCAATAGTCTTACCCAATATTCCTCAATTTGTGATTGCTTTTTATGGCATACTCAAGGCCGGTGCGGTAGTTGTTTTAGGGAGTCCGCTTTCGAACGAGGCAGAGATTGCATACCAGCTTCAGCATTCTGGCGCGCAAGTATTATTAACTTTATCCTCATACCAGACTATGGTTGAGCGTATATGTAATACAACTGACATGAAACGGGTTATTTATAGTAATGTTCGAGAATATCTTCCTGTTCGGCAGAGGGTAAAACTTGCAAGCCTGATCGATGAATCCGGCAATGCAATTCACGTGCCTACATCCCAAACTAACACCCATGTCCCATATTCAAGTCTAACAAGCGAAAAGAGCGAGCCAGGTACAGTTTCGGTCGGCAGTTCACAACTTATCGAAAGAACCGATCAGAATAATTTCAGGACTCGTACTTGGGCGAAAACTGTTAGCCTGGCACAAGAACGAATGCCTTTGAACAAGCAAACCTGGAAACAATATGACTTTCAGCAACTTTTGCGCAGCCAGCCGATGACTCCGCTCAACAGCGGTACAGGTGAACATGACCTTGCACTTCTTCAATATACATCTGGCACAACGGACGTCCCCAAAGGGGTGATGCTTTCACATGGGAATCTCGTGGTGAACATCATACAGGTCCGACATTGGATGCCAGATGCCCGGAGAGGGCGCGAAGTCGTCTTATGCGCCTTACCACTTTCACATTCATACGGCGTCACCAGTTGCATGAATACCTCTATTGGGATTGCCGGAACGTTAGTACTCCTACCAACATCGCGCATCAATCGAATTTTAGAAGCTATTAAGAACTATCATCCAACTATATTCCCAGGAATTCCCGCACTCTATCTTGCCATCGCCAATTATCCTAAAGTACGTTCGTATGGTGTTGGGGCTATCCGCACTTGTATTAGTGGTTCAGCTCCATTACCTGTCGAAGTGCAAGAAGAATTTGAGAAACTCACACGAGGGCGGCTTGTTGAGGGATATGGTTTGACTGAGGCTTCTCCCGTTACTCACTCAAACCCATTGAAAGGTGAACGGCATGTAGGCAGTATAGGCATACCCTTGCCCGAAACCAATGCCTGTATTGTTGATTTGAAGACAGGTGAAATTCTCCCACACGGCGAGATAGGTGAATTACTTATCAGTGGACCGCAGGTAATGCAGGGCTATTGGAACATGCCTGAAGAGTCACAAGATACGCTCAAGAATGGATGGTTACATACAGGAGATCTCGCGCGTATGGATGAAGATGGCTTCTTTACGATTGTAGATCGCAAAAAAGACCTCATTCTCGCGGGTTCTTACAATGTCTATCCACGGGATGTCGAGGAGGTGCTTTATGAGCACCCTAAAGTATTGGAAGTAGTCGTCATTAGCACCCTGGACTCAAATGAAACAAACGGAGCAAGCGAGGAAAATATACCTCCTACCTCTCCGTTTATTAAAGCCTTTGTCGTCCTCAAGCGCGGCGAAAAAGCTACACCAGATGAACTCCTCGCGCTATGCCGTGAGCGTCTTGACGCTTACAAAGTGCCGCGCCAGATCGAGTTTCGCTCAGAGTTGCCCAAAAATTTTGTCGGCAAAGTGCTCAGGCGATTGCTGGTAGAAACGTGACATTCCAATTACGAGACGGTAAACATTACGAACGTCGCGAGTTTGGCGTCACTGCAATCTGATTGCGTACACCAGTACAATTCGACAGTACCAGTAGCTGCTTGATTTAAGGAGGCAGTGAAGTAACCGTGATCAAAATTTGATTGGATTGTCAGGATTTTGTTCCCCAGAAAGGTAGTGTCACTGTACAACTTTGCTTCTGCAAAGCCTGACTGACCATTTGTTGTCAGGTTGAATGTTACATAGACGTTCTGTCCCACAGCAAAGTTGCTTGTTACATGCGTCGGAAAATCGTTGCTATCTATTGCGCTTGAAGTCTGTGCTTTCGTGATAATAGCCGCTGCCGCAGGATCAATTTGTGCGCCTGAAGGTGTAGTAGTTCCTGAAGTGGGCGTCGCTGCTGGTGTTGTTGCTGTCGCTTGTGCTGTAGTAGCGGTTGGAGTGACAGTATTTGTTGTGTTGTTATTTGAACTGCCTGAAGCCGCATGGATTGCTAACAGTCCGCCGACAATTATCACGAGCACCAGCACAATGATGCCAATGATCAATCCAACACCTGGACCTTTGCGGCGAGTCGGAGGAGTAGGAGGTTGCCCTGGTGGTACGTAGGAACCAGGAACTTGCCCATAACCAGGGGTTTGCGCATAAGGAGTACCATATGCGTTTGGTGGCGGTGGCGGTGGAGCCTCATATGAGTATTGTTGTGGCGTACTATATGGCGCCCCATAGACTGTTGGTGGAACACCTTGCTGGTTGGGAGTTGGATTCATTGGTGGTGTTTGATAAGAGGAGGATGCCGCGATGGTAGGTTCAATTTGCGAAGGTGCAGCAGGTTGGTTCCCTACATTTCCTTGACTATTTATTTTAGCACCACAATTCGTGCAAAACGTTGCTCCCTCTGGAAGCATAAAGCCACACGTTCTACATTGCATAACAATCACTCCTGCCAGGACGTGCCAGGTAGTCTCCATCCTGTCCACTGCCTGTGAAAAAATATCTACAGTTAAGCCGGTTAGAGCATATCTGGTCTGCACCGGCTACTGTAGTATACTATGATATCTACAGATTGCAAAGTGTTTGACAGGCTGCCATCAACTCCGCCTACCTGTCTTACATTTGTTCCTCCTGAAAACCTCTTCTCAATTTACATTGATGTACCCAAATATTTATAAATGAAAAGCATACACCTTGCCATCAAAGGAACCAACATAAACTACACCATTTACAACCGCAGGTGATGAGTCGATTGCGTTTCCAGTAGTATAGGTCCATAGTATTGCACCACTCATAGCGTCAAGTGCATAGAGCTTGTGGTCTTGAGAACTGATAAACACTATACCATTTGCGACGGTTGGCGATGAGTAGATCCTGTCTCCTGTCGAAAACGTCCAACGTGGTTTTCCAGTCATTGCATCGAAAGCATAAAGTTTGCCATCAGTTGACCCGATATAAAGGAAACCATTCGCTACTGCTGGCGAAGAGTGGATCAAATCGCCTGTAGAAGCTTTCCACTGAAGTTTGCCTGTTTGAGCATTGAATGCATATACGTCACGAGTCTCAGAACCAATATAGACCATGCCATTCGTCACTGCTGGCGAGGAGACACGAAACGGCAGGCTGACGGAAGACTCCCAGAGTGTCTTTCCATTCCTTGCATCCAATGCATAGAGTTTGTCATCCTCTGAGCCAACATAGACCACGCCATTCACCACAGTAGGTGAGGAGGAGACAAAGTTATCGGTTGCATGAGTCCATAGAACCTTCCCCGTAGCAGCATCCAATGCATACAATGAATTATCGTTCGAACCAACATAGACCACACCATTGGCGACAATAGGTGAAGACCAGACTGGTCCGCCAGTGGTATAGATCCAGATAGTTGCTCCTGTCCTGGCATTAAAGGCATACAGGTTGTTGTCGTCTGATCCAACATACACAATGCCATTGGCTATTGCAGGAGAAGAGCCAACGCCATCATTCGCATTATGCGCCCAAATAATTTTTCCTGTCCTTGCGTCTAGTGCATACAATGCCTTGTCATTCGAGCCAATATAGACAATACCACCATCCACTGCTGGTGATGAATTGATATAGGCTGCAGTGGGTGTCGACCAATAGGATACGAGTTGCGAGACATTGGTTGTGTTGAGGATGTGTTCTGATTGATTGAAGTGCGTACGTTGCAAATCATAGCCAAACATTGCATCGTTTGAGCTAGCCGAAATGTTTGGATGAAGTTGAGCAAGAGGTTGAGCCGTTCTTGTTTTTGTAAAATAGACTATCCCTGCAGCTATGATGAGGACTACAAGCCCGATCAACAGTATGACTCGGATATTGGAAATTTGCTTGCGCGAACCATTGTTTGTGTCCATGATTCCTTCCAGGTTAAGGCTGCTCTGCTACTATTGGCATTTTCTTGAACAAGTATATCATAAGCGACCTGCTATTTTGTTCCATATCTATACACGCATCCAGTCATTAGCTATAATACGTGGTGATAAGAACAGGGAATACTAAACATATTGCCTTCAGGAGCTTTTTATATGCAACAACAAGAAATGGAATATGACCTGCTCGCAGTCTTCAACAACCAGAGTGACGCGGACAATGCAGAGAGCAAGCTTCGTAAAGAAAATTATGGAGATGATGAAGTATTTCGCCTGGCAGGCAGTACTGTGGTAGGAGGTCAGTTTCGTGAGCATGGTCCTGACCGCGACCGTAGTTCAGTTTTTCTCCAAACAACCCGCCCGAGGCCTAATCCAACCTTGATCATACTGCTTGCTATAGTATTCGGCCTGATCCTGGGAGGAGTAATGTTTGGCATAGCGGATTTCGCAATTCAGTCACATCCCCTCCTGTTAGCCACATTAGCAGGTATAGTAGTCGGTGTCATACTGGGTGTTATAGTAGGACTACTGCGTAGAGAGCCAGTACGTGGTGCAATTGGTCAGGACTTGTCGAAAGTCAATGCACCAGCAATAAAACCACAGCAAGAAGCACAAACTGTTATTGCCATACGCCTACAAGACCCTGAGAATATCAGCCGTAAATCTAAAGCAAGAGCTATCCTGATAAATAATAAAGGGAAGATTGATAGAAGCGTTGGGCGCGAAACGTAAGACTAGTAATATCTAAAGCTATTAGTTACAATTAGTATGACTGAACCGCTCTGTTTAGCCCTGTTTTCGGAGATATCGCAATATGTCCTATGATCTCTTGATACGACCTCGTTTGGAGACGGAAACGGAGGAATTAGTACGCCAACGAGCCAGGTTGTTTCCTCCTTACAAAGTGATCCTTTATAATGACGATTACAATGACATGGATTTCGTGGTTGCTGTACTTTTACGTACAATCACCAATCTTACACAGGCTCAGGCAGAATACATTATGTTGACAGCACATCTCACAGGTAGCGCTGTTGTAGTTGTTTGTCCCAAAGAAATTGCCGAATATTACCAGGAACGTTTACTCAGTCACGGTCTTACCGCAACGATTGAACCTGAATAAACACTATCAGGGCATAAAACCGTACCATTGCTGTGCATTTCCACCATTGACGGCGGCTGTGTTAGAGTTTAGAATCAAGTATAACCTGTTGGAACTCATTTAAGAGAATCCGTTGTATGGATACTACAAATAAGAAATGATGCTGATTTATCATGTTCCTCCAGGAGGAGAGACACAATGGTTCACCTGTGGCGTAAAGCCAAAGACGAGACGGAGACGAGTAAATCTGCTCCAGGGGTCGGAGCAACCGGTGATATAGCTGTTATCGTAGATGGTAAAAAACTGGATATTGAATTGGTACGCCTTGCCTGCTTGATGGCGAAAAAAGCAAAACGCAAAGTTCATCTTGTCCACATTATCGAGGTTCCTCGAACATTACCACTTAAAGCAACTCTCACTAAAGAATCAGAAGAGGCAGATAAGTTACTCAACGAGGCGCTGGCAATAGCGGATGATGCTGGGTGTGAAGCTGTCGCAGAAGTTGTGCAGACACGCGATGCGGGTCCGGCTATTGTTGATGAAGCAAAAGACCATGCCTGTGCCTTAATCATGCTTGGCCTTGTACGTGATTCACATAAAGGACATACTAAGAGCAGCTATCTTGGCAAGACAATTCCTTATGTCCTGTCCAATTCACCATGCAGGGTATGGGTTGTTCAAGATACTGTTTAATCGCTAGCGTTTTACTTTCCTACCACATAATCTGTAAACATCAATCGTTGGGTTTTATACGTTTTTGCCCGATTTAACCGTGATTAAGTATGTTATAATTAAACATACTTAATCACGATTGCATGGTTCTTTTGACCTTTTTATTGCTTCGTCTACTTCGGGAGGAACATTTCCATGAAATACGATTCCAACCCATCTACTAATTCCGCACGTTCGCACAAAGATTATTACATGGCTCTCTACCAGGCTGCATTGACAATTTCATCCAGTCTGGAACTATCGGATGTACTACAAAGCGTCGTAAAGAGTATCACCGAGGCTATGCAAGTAAAAGCCTGTGTGTTGCGCCTTCTCGATCCCCGTACTGGTCAACTCCAACTGAGCGCCGTGTATGGGTTGAGCAGCAGTTATCTTGCGAAAGGCCCTGTGGATGTGGAACATAGCCAAATCGACAGTGAGGCCTTGAGTGGCAAAAACGTGATTATTCCAGATGTGAGTAATGATACTCGATTTCAATACGTAGAAGCGGCAAAACGCGAGGGCATAGTTTCCGTATTATGCGTGCCATTGGAGGTACGAGGCGAAGCTATCGGAGTACTACGTGTCTACACGCATGAGCCTTGTATTTTTCACGATGATGATATTCAGTTCCTCTCGGTTCTAGCGAGTCTTGCCGCGCTTGCTATTGAAAACGCAAATCTCTACGAGAACCTGAAAAACTCCTATGAAGGAGTGATGGACGTGCTCTGGGGAACCAGCCTGACTTCTTGAGAAAGTGTGTAATCTGTGAACTTACTTTCATTTTCATTTGAAGGGCGAAATATCCATTGAGGGCTGATTTCACCTCACAAGTGTATTGGTTAGATATGGCGATGTAAATTCCGTTCTTTGACCCGCCATTTTGCCTGGAACAGGGAAAAGACGAGCAGAGAGCGGTTTGTTCAAGCGTAATGCCAACGTGGCTACATCACGTAAGAGGTGAGCAATTTCTGTTGAATCAGTATCACCAGCTAGTGGCAAGGTATCCAAACCCGTACCACAAACTGCCGAGTAAAGTAACAGTTCATGTGTTGTAATAACCCCTTGCCCCCATCTTTGCCCTAGTATGGCATCTTCTAGCACAGGCAGCATGAGACCGCAATAGCCACAGGTCGTCACCTCCGTACCTTTCAGTGCGGAGGTAAGAGCAGCAGCCACGGCAACTGTACCAGCACTACCGATTGGCCCATATCCACAAAGTTCTAATGCCGAGACAATGCTGTCTTCTCCTAAAGGTGCAGGCGATAGATCAATACCACCGAAAACCAGTCCAGAGTCGCTTGCTAGCGTCTGTCCCAATTTTACAATTGGTGATGCATGTTCAATGAGCTTCGCTCTAACCGATTCTGTGATATTCGTCAGTTCAATAGGGGTTACATTGTTCGTAATTTGAGCAAGCAAGGCTTCTGTTATAATGCTTGCACCTTGCAAACCGAGGGAGAGACTGTCTGGCCCTTCGTGATAAGCGGAAGGAAAGAAAGGACTTCCCGCCGCAACACAGGCCAGGATTGCGAAACGGAAATTACCAAAACCCTCCTCTGTCTCATTCGCCAGGCGTTTTATTACTCTGGCTGCTGCTAATGCTGCCTCCGAACGCAAACCATTATTTTTAGTCGCAATCTGCACGGTAGCACTCAGTGCGCTTGTCGGAGCTAGCATATCTGCAATCAGCCCTATACGATCTAAAGGAAAATCGGGACGAGCTGCATGCGCGGTACCTAGTGAACAAAAACTCATAGCAACATCATCAAGCAAACGCTGAAGTTCTTGAACATAGTCGATGATGGCGGTGGATGACCAGTCGGCCAGATCGTCAAAAATTGGACGGGTCGAGAGTCTCACCGTCTGTACTTCATATCCAGCTTCAATATAGCGATCACTGGCGCTTTTTAAAATTGCAGTGGCTCGTTGAATGGCTTCTGGCTTGAGTGGATGTGAATCTGCGAGTCCAAGCGTGATAGTACGAATGGGAGGGGTCGGCATTGGTGATACCTCTTTTCTTCTAAAGTGTCTTTGACAGTATTATACCCTCACTAAACGTTTGAGTCTTCTTATGGCTTTTGGATTGTTTCCTATCGACTTGACGAAAATCTGTTCGTCCCGTACACTTCCTCCAATATCCACAGAAAAACCTTCGAACACCAGGGTTGCAGGAGAATTAACATTCGATGGTAACATTTAATGTCCATAACCAGGAACAAACACAGCACAAATGCTTTCTCTGCTCACTAGACCCACATCCTTGTACGGTAGCAAGCATTGAAGGACGTATCTTATATGCCTATGAAGCGACTCTTGATGGCGAGACCACACCTTTTATCACAATAGAAAGAGGGAATGACTTCGCCTCCTTCAGCCTTACCCGACATTACCGCAGTCTTGTGAAAGAACTCATCGACCTTGGGAATGGGTTACGAGCACAAAAACTCATGCTGCGTGTCTTCCATCTTCCTCTTGCCACAAACACGATTGATCGCAATGGCCGCACCGTTTACCGCTACAGAGCTAACGACTATACACTGGCAATCCTGGAACCTGATACCATTCTTAACATTACAGATTTGAACGATGCAGATTACTGCGCTCGACAGTATTTGCTAAATAGGCTCGTCTCATCACCACAATCGGCAGCCATGATACGTGGAAACCTGGTGCATAGCAGCTTTAAAGAACTACTGAAGGAACACGATAGGGGAGAATTGATGACAGGTTACGCTGCCAATGGGAAAGAAACTCCGCAGGCAACCCTGCGCCGTCACTTCGAGCAGGCCCTTGAGCGTAGCACTATTGACCTGGCGCTTATCAATACATCCACGGAAGAGATGCGCACGGAATCGATTCCCCACCTGGAAAGCCTTGCATCCTGGTTTCAGAACCAGAGTGCTACTCTATGGGACATGCCTGCTTCAGCCACTTCCGAGGGCAACCAGGATGACCTGGCCGAGGAACATTCCAGTAAGAACATGGTGCGTGCTGAGACGTTCCTTCTTGCTCCTGAAATTGGATTAAGGGGACGACTCGATATTCTCTGGCGACAGACTGGTAGGCAGCGACTACTTGAATTGAAGACAGGTAAAGCAACAGGTGAGTTGCCACAATCATCTCATAGGTGGCAAGTTCAAGGCTATCATGCCCTGTTAACAGTGCGCCGGGATCCACATATGAAGAAGGCTCTTGCTCTCCTGCTTTATAGTGGCACGCCAGGTGAAGCACAAACATGCGATATCCGTTTCACAGTAACTCAAATGCAACGTGTGATTGAGAAACGCAATATTCTTGTGCTGAGTCACACAACAGGCATTCCCCCTGCGCCTCCTGGTGCCTCACGTTGCACAAAGTGCTTTATGCTTGCACAATGCGAACAGATTTCTTCGTTGCTGGATTGGCAAGCCCCTGAGCCTGAATTACCTGAAAACGACGATGTAGAGGCGCAATTCATTGCGCCCGCCGAGCGTGATCACAATGAATTGCGTCCCTTCGCGATTACACCTCAGGATCGGGAGTTTTTTGCAAAATATTACAATCTGCTACAGTTGGAGGGTCTTGAAGGAGAGAAACAACAAGCCTTACTCTGGCAAATACAAGTCAAAGAGCGAGTTGAACAAGGAACAGCAATCAGCGACCTGCGACCTTTGGCAAAGCCAGTACCGACGGGTCAGGGCGAATGGCAACAAACATTCGCCTGCACGAACACATCAGAACTGCGCGTAGGGGACGAAATTCTACTCAGTGATGGGAATCCAATCACTGGAGAAGTCGTCACAGGCTCAATTCTCGGAATAAGCTCTGAAGAAGTAACAGTCTGGAGTCCTGAGTTAATCACCCAACCTGCACTGATCGATCGCTATGATAACAACAGTGTGCATGTACGAACTCTACAAAACTTGCTGCGCTGGCTACAGGCTGATCCACACCTGCGCTCACTCGCATCAGGAACCATACAGCCACAATTTGATACCACGAAAAATGTTCTACCACGTACAGACTTCAATACGGAGCAAAACCTGGCTGTAGAACGTGCAATGCAAATGCGTGACTACCTACTCATCCACGGACCTCCCGGTACGGGTAAGACAAGCGTTATTGCCGAAATCGTCAAACGCTACTGCCAACAGGGTCAGCGTGTCATGCTGGCAGCCTTCACAAATCAAGCCGTTGATAATATGCTCAAACGACTTGATGCTGAAGGCTTGCATGAATTTATGCGTCTTGGAAGCGCTCGCAATGTCGATACTACAATTGCCGATCGCCTTTTGAAAAGGCTCGTAGGGCAAAGCTTGAAATCTGTTGACAGTCTTGAAGCATTTCAGGATTTGCTCCGAAGCGTTCAAGTTGTGGCTTCAACAACAGCAACATGGTCTTCGGACAAGTTTAATCCCCCAATATCCAATGGAGCAGGAGAAATGAAGGAACATGCTCCCTTACAATTTGATGTAGCAATTATTGATGAAGCTGGACAACTCACAGTTCCAGCTATTTTAGGAGCATTGCGTTTCGCAAAACGCTTTATTCTTGTCGGAGATGAAAAACAACTACCTCCACTTGTGTTAAGCAAGGAAGCCTCGGATGAAGGGCTTTCCGTGTCACTTTTCAGTATCCTTAAGCTCAAAAGCTATGACTATACGAGAGATGGGTTTCAATCAGAAAGCTCATGCGTGTCCCTTAAGGTGCAATACCGCATGAACAAGTGGATTTCCCACTTCGCTTCGAAAGTATTTTACGATAGCCAATTGATACCCCATGCTTCAGTAGCGAATAGTCTGTTGGGTGTAGTGCCTTCAAAGCTAACCAGAAAGGCTGAAAAGGCGTTGATTGTTCGAGCTATTGATCCAATGGCACCTATGGTTTTCCTGGATGTGTTTGGAAATCAGGAAAGAGCAAAAACTAGCGATGCGGAAGCGCGGGTAGTTCGTGAAATAGTTGCTGGTCTTCTTGCACGAGGAATCTCTCAACAAGACATAGGCATTATTGCACCCTACCGGGCACAGGTGGCAAATCTTCGGAGGCACCTGTTTAGTGATGATGAGACTATCGGTTGGGAGGCACTTTCATACGATACTCAATTGAGTGTAGATACAGTCGACCGTTTCCAGGGTGGCGAGCGGCCTGTGATTATCATGTCATTTGCTACTACTGCAAGGCTAGAATTGGAAAGCCAACTGAGAGACCATCTTACCAACCCGCATCGATTGAATGTGGCACTTACCCGCGCACAGAAGAAACTGATTCTGGTTGGGAATGCCTCAGCACTGGAGAGTTTACCTGTTTTCGATAGGCTCATAAATTATTGTCGAGGGTTGAATACACTTATATCTTACGAGTAGCATCAAATCAGAAAGTAAGCGTTACCTTTTGTACGCAATGCTCTTCAAGGAATCTTCGGGAATCTAACTGCTCAGTAAGGCCCCTTGGAATCCCCTGCTTAATAGTTACTGTTATACTTTTATTGAGAGATGACTGTGATAAAGGTTGAGATTTGCCAATTCAAGCTAAGAGTTCTTAACCTGTTATTAATCTTTCTTGCATGTCTCATCCGCGATATCGTATGCTTGCTATCAATATATTTGCTTAGATTTTCCAGGAGAATACTATGTCGAATAGCATGATTCTTGTTGTTGGCAGCCTCAATATGGACGAGGTAGTAACTGTTCCTCGTCCACCAGTGCTAGGCGAAACATTGCTTGGAGCAGGTTCTTTGAAGCTGGTTCCTGGCGGGAAAGGAGCAAATCAGGCTGTTGCTATGGCCCGTCTAGGCGCGTCTGTCTCAATGGCTGGTCGTGTTGGTACAGATCCCTTTGGCGAGCAACTGCTGCATGCACTTATGACTGATCAAATTGATACAGAACTAATTACCATCGACCAGCAAGAGGCGACCGGGGTCGCTTTTATTTTTCTTACCCCGAATGGAGATAATGCTATCATTGTTGCTTCAGGCGCAAATATGAGTGTAGGACAGGATCGAGAGCAGCTTGCAACTATTTTCGAGGCCATTACCCGGGCACGAGCGCTTGTACTACAACTGGAGATCCCGATCGAAACTGTCACAGCATTGATTGCCGCCGGTCATAATGCTGGCATTCCAGTCGTACTTAACTTTGCGCCAGCACAACATCTAGCGTGGGAGATACTCAGACAATTGCAGGTGTTGATTGTGAATGAGATTGAGGCAAGTTTTCTCATTGGTACCCAGATTGACAATCAAGAAGATGCTCGTATCGCAGCTACAATGATCCAGAAACAGGGAATATCGCAGGTGGTTGTTACGCTCGGAGCGCGTGGAGCTGTACTTGCCAGCTATGATGGAAACGGAAACACTTTAACCTTCTATCAACCAGCCCCGAAAGTAAAAGCCATTGATACAACGGCTGCAGGGGACTGCTTTGTGGGTGCATTTACTGTTGCTTTGACCGAAGGGAAGAACCCCGAAGATGCTCTACAATTCGCAGTATATGCCAGTGCGTTAAAAGTAACCAAATTCGGTGCGCAATTGGGTCTTCCCACAAGGTCAGAGGTTGAGGCATTTCAAGCTCATTGAAAGGTTTATCATGCATCGCATAATTCTTGATACCGATCCTGGTCTGGATGATGCTCTGGCGCTCTTTCTGGCCCTTGCTTCACCAGAAGTGCTACTTGAAGCCATTACCACCGTTAGTGGAAACGTGCATGTTGATCTCACAACACGTAATGCCCTGGCGCTCTTAGAAGTAACGGGACGAACTACAATCCCGGTAGCACGCGGATGTGACAGACCAATTGTACGCCAACCCGTCGTTGCCGACTACGTTCACGGACAGAATGGGCTTGGAGGTATTTCTCTTCCTGAACCACAACTAAGACCTGTGAAGCAACATGCGGTAGACCTGATCATTGAAAAAATTATGGCTGCACCGCGAGAAATAACGCTCGTGCCTGTTGGGCCACTCACCAACATCGCGATGGCACTGCGTAAAGAGCCGCGCATTGCTGAGAATGTGCGCGAGTTGGTGATTATGGGTGGAGCATTGCGCGTACCGGGCAATGTAACACCGGAAGCAGAATTCAACATTTTTGCAGATCCACATGCTGCTCACATGGTCTTTCATGCAGGGTGGCCCATGCGACTTGTCACTCTAGATGTAACGCAAAAAACGCGATTAGAGCGCGAACGAGTGCAGGCGCTGGCATCCAATGGCAATCCCATTACCTGGCTTATCCAGCAAATGGTCGAAAATTTTCTCAATACCTTTGGCTTGCCAAGGGGCATCAGCGCCTTTCAAATGCACGATCCGCTCTGCCTGTGTGCTGCTTTCCAACCAGAAATCATTACGTGGGAGCCAGCATACGTCGATGTTGAGTTCGGCAGCAGCCTCACATTAGGAGAAACCGTCGCATATTTTTCAAACCTGACGGAAGACATCGACCCATCACTCGAGCACTTGCATGCCCCTAATATGCTTACTTCTGTAGGGGTTGATGTTGAACGCTTTATTTCGATGTATGTTGACAGAATCCGATCAACCTTTGGTTTTGACAAGCCAATTGAGAATGAGCTATAGTAAAGAAGTATAATTCCTACCACATTAGTTGGTTTAATTTTAAAGGAGCCACATATCATGGCAGAGATAAACGAAGCTGAAGTCATGGATGCGTTACATGAATGCTATGACCCAGAAATTCCCGTCAACATTGTTGATCTGGGTCTCATCTATAATGTTGAAATCAATAATGAGACAGGCCACGTCGATGTCACAATGACCCTTACTGCATTGGGATGCCCCCTGGCAGGAGAGGTGATCAGCGAAGTGGAGATGCGCGTAGGAGAAGTTGAGAACGTCAAATCCAGCAAATGCAACCTGACGTTTGATCCGCCCTGGTCGCCCGATCGAATGACAGAAGATGCAAAGTGGGAACTTGGTATGGTGTAAAAAAAGCTCACATTCGCCCTTTAAGGATGAGTGTTAATATGCTATACTACATCGCGTGCATAGCCACAGAACAGACCTGAAGAAAGGTCAATACAGTGTGGGCAGGTGAAAAAGATGGCATATGAAGGACCGCAAAGCGGCGACATTCGCGCAACGTTAGCCCTTAGCCAGGCTGAGGCACAGACTGGTAGTAGCAGAACCCTGACGCTCCCTGGAGGGCGCCGTATTACTGTGCCTGTTCGCGCAGGCATCAGCAACGGCGAACAGATTCTGCTTAAAGGGCTGGGTGAGCCTGCCTGGTCTGGTGGCCCGGCTGGTGACCTGATCTTGACTGTCTCTATCGCATCTTCAGAGCAATATGCCAGTGGCAGTCAGCCAAATTTTATAGATGATCCTTCATCTCCCACGGATTTTATACCCCAGTCATCTATGCCACCAACAATTCAAACACCTGACTACCCTGTGTCGTATCCGCCGCCTGGATCAACACCGAATTACAACGAGTACGTGCAGTATGGTTCACCTGCACCCAACTACCCGTCGGCAGGATCAGGTGGAAGCTATCCTAACTATCAAGATCAGACTCAAGCACAGGAACCACTTTATCTGTACCAAAATCAGCCTCAATATGCAGAGCCTTCACAATATAGCGCATATCCCCAGGCAGGGCAGCAATACACTTCTCCTCCTCCGCCTAAAAAACGAGGTATGTCACCAATTGTGATCATAATGATCATCGTGCTTGTACTGATCCTACTCGCGGGCAGTGGTCTAATTTACTTCGTTGGCGTCTATCAACCCCAAAAAATGCATGCAGATGCGACTGCTACTGTAAATGCCCAGATAACATCAACTGCGCAGGCTAACGCACAAGCTACTACAAATGCATTGGCGACATCAACGGCTCAAGCAAATGCCACAGCTACTTCCCAGGCTTCAGCAACTGCAGCCGCATCCGCTACAGCCACAGCTTATCAAACTATTTTGAGCCAGGCAACAAGCGGAACTCCAGCATTGAATGATTCGTTAAACGCTCCGAGCAGCAACAATTGGGACCAGCTATCTGCTTCAAATTCGACTCAAAGCGGAAGCTGTGCTTATTCAGGTGGAGCGTACGAATCCAGCATGCCCACGAAAGGTTTCTTTCAACCATGTTATGCCGAGGCTCCAACTTTTAGCAATTTTGCCTATCAGGTGCAGATGACAATCAAACAAGGGGACGAGGGAGGTATTCTTTTCCGTGCTGATACCACGAACTCAAAGTTTTACCTCTTCCGCATTACCCAGAGCGGCGCGTATGACCTCTTTGTCTATATTGACAACCAGGGTACCCACGCCAAGAACCTGTTAAGCAACTCAACCTCACTCTTTAAACAAGGTTTGAACCAGCCTAATACTATTACGGTTGTCGCCAAGGGTGGCAATCTGTACTTTTACATTAATGGGCAGTATTTAGATAACGTCAATAACACTACCCTCAGTTCAGGTAAGATCGGTGTGTTTGGTGAAAGTAACACTAACTCGACTGGAGTAGCATTCAGCAATGCAGAGGTCTGGCAATTGTGAGGTTTCGGAGGAGATTTCGCAATAAATCGGCGGATGTAGCCATCCCGAATGTGATGGTGTGGAAGGTATGGTTTTGCTATTGACAAATAGCAAAACCACTGGTAATCTTTAAACACAATAAGAGAGCTTTGAACGGGACAAGTAGCTTTTTTACGGGCAACAGTGAGCTGCGGGAGAGTGCAACGCAGCAGTCAGTAGAAGTGAAATCCACCCGCGAGCTAGCGCGATAAGCGCCAACGGCTGCCTCCGTTAGCAGGCTGTGTGAGTTTCAATTCACTTTCGGTGGATTGGAAGAATCAAGGTGGCACCACGATACACGCAACACGCGTCGTCGTCCTTAGTAATGGACGGTGGCGCTTTTTTATTGTGCATTTATACAAAACCAGGACCATTCTAAGTAATATGTAGTGACGAAGTAATCCCCGATAGAACAAAGGTATTAGGAGTAAACATTACTATGTTA
>Ga0116218_1000700_pt1 | contig 22714 bp, 26 predicted proteins | sample Sb_taG_2_FD_88966 | JGI IMG/M metagenome (GOLD analysis project Ga0116218, IMG submission 88966) | Peat soil microbial communities from Weissenstadt, Germany - Sb_50d_5_LS metaG | ecosystem: Environmental > Terrestrial > Soil > Wetlands > Peat | place: Germany: Weissenstadt | collected 2010-09-21 | reverse complement strand
GTGCTGGCTAGGCGTGCGCAGCTGGTCTGGCGCCAGAACCCTCGAGAGGAGCCCAGTGCGTTAGACGCGCACGCTGGGATCTGCGCGGGGGGCCGTCAGCAATGGCGGTCCCTACCGCGATCATCATCGAAAGGACGCGATCGCGCCCACCCCGCTCCCCTTCCCCAGCGCCGTTTACCAAGCCGCCCGCCAAGCAGAGGCGATGGCGCCAAAAAAGCGCCCGCGGGCCGAGAGTCGACAGCCACCGAGCAAACGAGCCGCCGAGGAAACGAACCGTGACCGCCCCCCGCCGCCTCACGGCAGCACCGAGAACCGGCCGCCCTGCTCGCGGCGGACGTACCCGCCGAGCTCCAGCTCGGCGAGCGCCGCCAGCCCCTCCCCCGGGTTAAGACCCGCTCGCTGTAAGGCAGCGGTCGTATCGGTGCCGTCCGCGATCGCGCCGAGCAGGTCCCGGAGACCAGGCTCGAGCCGCGGCCGGTCGACGGGCGTTGCCGTGCGGACCCCGGCGCCGAACAGCTGGTCGAGCACGTCCTGGGGCCCGCGCACGACGTGCGCTCCGGAGGCGAGCAGGCGGTTCGGCCCGGCGGCCAGCGGGGAGGTGACGCGGCCAGGCACGGCGCCGATCGGGCGCCCGAGCCCGCCGGCGACCCTCGCCGTCACGAGCGAACCAGACTTCTCGCTCGCCTCGACCACGACCGTCATCGCCGTCAGGGCCGCGATCAGCCGGTTGCGGGCCGGGAACATCCAGCGCCGCACGTCGGTTCCCGGCGGCAGTTCGGAGATCGCCGCCCCCGCCGCCTGGATCTGGCGATGGAGCGCTCGCTTCGCCGCCGGGTACGGGCGCTCTGCGCCGGCGGGCAGCACAGCCACGGTCGCCGCCCCGGCCGCGAGCGCGCCGGCGTGGGAGGCCGCGTCGACCCCGAGCGCCATGCCGCTGACGACGGTGACGCCGGCCGCGCCCAGCCCGCGTCCGAGGGCGCGGGCGACCTCGGCTCCATAGTTCGAGGCACGTCGTGCCCCGACGATCGCCACCGGATCGTCGTCGACCAGCTCCAGGAACCGCTGCACGTCGCCGCCGACGTGGAGCACCGCCGGCGGGCGCGCGAGCGCCTGGAGCCGATCCGGGTAGGAACCGTCGCAGCGGCAGACCGCGTGCAGCCCGGCGGCTTTGAGCTGTGCGCGGGCGTCACGGGGATCGAACCGATCGAGCTCGCGCCGGACCCTGTCGCGATGCTCGCCCCCGACGGCCTCGATCAGCTCCTCGCCGCCCAGCGCCAGCAGCTCCTCGACCCTTCCGCGGACGGGGTCGAGGTGGGAGGCCAGGCGCGCCAGCAGCCACGGCCGCGCGAGACAGTCGTCGCACGCGCGCTCGGTCGAGGTCATGCCGCCAGCGCCGCGTCGGTCTGGCCGCGCTGGCGGAGGCTGAGGGCGGTGAGGACGTGCTCCTGCGCGACGCGGGCGCCGCCGTTCAGATCGGCGATCGTCCTGGCCACGCGGAGCACCCGGTGCCGCCCGCGGGCGCTGAGCGCCCCGACCGCATAGGCCCGGGCGAGCGCCGCCTCGGCTCGATCGTCGAGCCTGACGTAGCGGCGGACCTCGCGGGCGTCCATCTCGCCGTTGCAGGTGGCGACCGCGCCCACGAGCCGCGCGCGCTGGAGCCCCCGTGCCTCGGCGACGCGCTCCTGCGCGCGCGGGGAATCGATCACCGGCCCGGCGCGGAGCTCGCGCTCGGCCGGTCGCCCGACGTTCACGAGCAGGTCCATCCGATCGAGCAGCGGGCCGCTGAGACGCCGGCGATGGCGGCGCAGGTCAGCCTCGCCGCAGCTGCAGCGGTCCTCGACACCGGCGAACCCGCACGGACACGGGTTGGTCGCGGCGACGAGCATGAACCGCGTCGGGAACACGAGCGCGGCCTGGCCGCGGACGATCGTCACGCAGCCGTCCTCGAGCGGCTGGCGCAGCGCCTCGAGCGTGGGGCGCTGGAATTCGGACAACTCGTCCAGGAACAGAACGCCGTGGTTGGCGAGCGTCGCCTCGCCGGCGCGCGGCGGTGACCCGCCGCCGACCATTCCGGCCGGCGAGATCGTGTGGTGGGGCGCGCGGAACGGCCGTTCCGGGATCAGCCCGCCGGCGTGCATCCCGGTGACGCTGTGGATGCGAGTGACCTCGATCGCCTCGGCCCTCGTCATCGCCGGCAGGATCGAGGGCAGCCGCCGGGCGAGCATCGTCTTTCCGGTTCCAGGCGGGCCCTCGAGCAGCAGGTTGTGGCCGCCGGCGGCGGCGATCTGGAGGGCCAGCAGCGGCGTGGCGTGACCGCGGACGTCGGCCAGATCGGGCCGCGTCGAGCGCGAGTGAGCCGGCTCCTTCGCCGGCGGGAGTTCCGGCACCGGCGACCCGGCCAGCACCTCGGCCGCCTCGCGCAGGGTACGGACGCCGGCCACGGCCAGCCCCTCGACGAGCGCCGCCTCGCGGGCCCGCTCCCGCGGCACGATCAGCTTCGGGAGCCCGGCCACGTGGGCTCCTTCGGCGACCGCCAGCGCCCCGGGCGAGTCGCGCAGCTCGCCGCTCAGCGACAGCTCGCCGAACACGGCGTAGGAGTGCAGCGCCTGGGCCGAGACCTGGCCGCTCGCGGCTAGCACGCCGAGCGCCAGCGCCGCGTCGAACCCGGGACCGACCTTGCGCAGGAACGCCGGCGCCAGGTTGGCGGTGATCCGGCTCTGGGGAAACTCGAATCCCGAGTTGAGGATGGCGGAGCGGATCCGGTCGCGCGACTCGCGCACGGCCGCGTCGCCGAGGCCCACGATCGTGAACGCCGGCAGGCCGGGCCGGATGTCGACCTCGACCCACACCTGGCGGGGATCGACGCCGTCGATCGCGAATGTGGCAACGCGGGCGAGCATGCTTCGACGCTACGCCCGATCGCGTGACGGATGGGTCACAGCCCGTGCCAACTCTGCGCCGCCGCGGGACCTGTACCTGCTGAGAGTCGGCACACCGCGCGCACCACTTCTCACGGGTCGATCCCTAGCGTTCATGGCGTGAGCAGCGACGCCCGTCATCGCCTCGGCCAGCTCGGCGAGCAGCTCGCGGCCGACCACCTGACCCGGCGCGGATTCGAGATCGTCGAGCGGAACTACCGGACGCGGTGGGGCGAGCTCGACATCGTCGCATTCGACGGGACGATGCTCGTGTTCTGCGAGGTCAAGACGCGGCGGCTGGATTCGACGGCCCAGAGTCCGTTCGACGCGATCCGCCACGGCAAGCGCTCACGGGTGCGGAAGATGGCGGGCCGCTGGCTGTGCGAACGCAACGACCGTCCCTACGCGGACGAGCTGCGGTTCGACGCGATCGGTGTGACGTTCGACCCGTCAGGCCGGCTGGTGGGGATCGAGCACCTCGAGGGCGCCTTCTGAGAACGCCTCCAGTCCCAGCTGCTGGTAGGCGGCGGACTGGAACGACAGGCGGTGCAGCGGCGAGACCCCGAGCCGCTCGATCGCGTCGCGATGCTCGGGGGTGGCGTAGCCGACGTGCTGGGCGAACTCCCAGCCGGGATGGGTCGCGTCGGCGCGGCGCATGTAGCGATCGCGGGTCTCCTTGGCGATCACCGACGCGGCCGCGATCGCGGCGCTCTTGGCGTCGCCGCCGATCACGGCCCGCTGCTCGTGGCCGAGGCCGGCGACCGGGAACCCGTCACTGAGGCACACCGACCCCTCGCAGCACACCCGCGAGAGGGCGTCGCGGAGCGCGGCCAGGTTGGTCACGTGCAGGCCGCGGGCATCGATCCCCGGCGCGCACCGCGAGATCACGGCGACCTTGGCGGCAACCCGCAGGATCACCGGATAGAGCTCGGCTCGCACGGCCGCCGTCTGCTGCTTTGAGTCGTTGAGGGCCCGGAGCGCGCGGAGCTCGGCAGCGCCGATCCGCTCGAGGTCGAACAGCACGCCGGCGGCGACAAGTGGTCCGGCCAGGCAGCCCCGGCCAGCCTCATCGGCGCCGGCCACGTAGCGGAATCCGAGCGAGCGGTCGAAAGTGAACAGGCGCCGCGCCGCGCGGGCGGCTCGCTTGGCCTTCTTAGAGGAGCCCGATCCGGTCCGGCGGCCAGTATGTGGCGAACGCGACCCCGATGACCCATTTGTCAGGGACCGGTCCCCAGAAGCGGCTGTCGTCTGAGGCGCCACGGTTGTCGCCCATCATGAAGTAATCCCCGGCGGGAACCATGATCGGTTTCGGGAAATTGCAAGAAGGATCGCTCCCGCAAGGCTCGATGTAGGAGTCCTTCTCCCGCACTCCGTTGCGGATCACGTGGCCGTTGATGATCGAGATCCGGTCCCCCGGCCCCCCGACAACGCGCTTGATGAACGTCTGGCTCGACTCCTGCGCGGTCGGCTGGTCGCAGGCCTGGGCGTGGCCGCCGCCCTGGTTAGGGTTGCCGCACACGGGAGTGGCCGGATCGGCGCCCTTGGGCGGGTGGAAGACGACGATGTCGCCGACGCTGGGATGGTTGATCAGGCGGTTCGTGAGCACCCGCTGGCCGATCTCGAGCGTCGGGACCATCGACGAGCTCGGAATCTTGTACGGCTTGACGATGAACGCCTGGATCAGCAGCGCCAGCCCGACCGCGATCGCGACCGTCACGACCAGTTCGATGAGTGACTTGAGCATCGAGTTCTGCGGCTTGGTGTCGGGCGTCGCCACACCGTGCTCCTACAGGAAGCCGATCCGATCCGGCGGCCAGTAGGTCATGAATGCCTCGCCGATGATCCACTTCTTGGGGACCGGGCCCCAGAAACGGCTGTCTTCCGAGTCGGGTCGGTTGTCACCGAGCATGTAGTAATCGCCGCGCGGAATCGTGATCGTCCCCGGGAAGTTGCATGCCGGTGCTCCATTGCACGGGACTATGTAGGAATCCTTCTCGCGGACGCCATTGCGGATCACGTGGCCGTTGACGATCGAGATCCGGTCCCCTGGCAATCCGACCACGCGCTTGACGAACGTTTCCGATGACGGCTGCGACCCGGCGACGCCGCACGGGCGGGCGGCATCCTGGCCCGACTGGTTCTGGCCCTCGTTCGGATTGGCGCAGCCGTCGGCGTAGTTCTTGGGGGGGTGAAAGACGATGATCTCGCCGACCTCCGGGGAGGTGAAATGGCTGCCGATCCGGTCGACCAGGATCCGCTGGTTGATGTGCAGCGTCGGGAGCATCGACCCGCTGGGGATGCGGTACGGCTTCACCACGAACGCTTGGATCGCGAGAGCCAGACCGAGCGCAATTACCACGATCACGACGAGCTCCACCAGGGAGCTCGCCAGCGACTTCTTCGCCCGGGTCACACCTTCTCTTCGCCGGCGGGAGCCTCCTCAGCCGCCGGCCCGGGGTCCTCTGCCACCGTCGGGGGAACGGAATCGTCCGAATCCTCGGACTCGGACTGCTCCTCCTCCGGCTGGACGCCTTCCACTGAAGCGTCCTGCGTATCAGCTTCCTCGGCCACCTCCGCGGCCGTGTCGGCCGCGTCCCCAGCTGCCTCGGGCTGTTCCACGTCCGTGGCGGTCTCCTCGGCGGGCCCCTGCTCGGCCTCGAGCTCCGGCTCCTCGGCCTCCGGCTCGTACAGCAGTCCGCCGACGACGACCTCCTCGGGCCGGTTCGACCGGCGCTCGCGCACGCGGGCGCGCTTGCCCACCCGGCCGCGCAGGTAGTAGAGCTTGGCGCGCCGCACGTCGCCGCGCGCTGCGACCTCGATCCGCTCGATCTTCGGCGAGTGCAGCGGGAACGTCCGCTCGACGCCGACCCCGAAGGACTGCTTGCGGACGGTGAACGTCTCGCGCGCGCCGTGTCCCTGGCGCTTGATCACGACGCCCTCGAACACCTGCGTGCGCCGGCGCGTTCCCTCTATCACCTGGAAGTGCACGCGCACGCGATCGCCGGCGTCGAACGCCGGCACGCGGCGGAGCTGTGTGCGCTCCAAGCTGTCGATCACGGTGCTCATGGCAAAGTGCAAACGCCGGCCTCAACGGCAGCAGCCGTTGGCTGGAGGGCTTTGCGCGCACTGCGCGAGGCCCGCCCGCGCGGGCGATCTATGGTAGCGGACCCGGCTGGCGTCGCGATCTGCTCTGATCCAGGCGCCATTCGCGGATCCGGGCGTGGTGGCCCGAAAGCAGGACTTCGGGAACGCTCCAGCCCCGAAACTCGGCCGGGCGGGTGTAGTGCGGATACTCGGGCCCGCCCTCGAGCGCGGCGCTGAACGACTCCTCCACGGCCGAGTCCTCATGGCCGAGCGCGCCCGGCTGCTTACGGATCACCGCGTCGCAGAGCACCATCGCCGCGAGCTCCCCGCCGGCGAGCACGTATCGCCCGATCGACACCCGGTCGGTGGCGAAGTGCTCGAGCACGCGCTCGTCGAACCCCTCGTAGCGCCCCGACAGGAGCGTCAGCGCCGGCTCGGCCGCGAGTTCCTGCACCAGCGCCTCGTCGAGGACGCGCCCGCTCGGTGTCAGCGCGATCACCCGGCGGGCGTCGCCAAGCTCGACCGGGTCCCGGCCGTAGCGGGCCCGCAGCGCCGCCTCGACCACGTCGACCCTCAGCACCATGCCGGCGCCGCCCCCGAACGGAGTGTCGTCGACCTGGCCGGCGCTGAGCGGCGTGTGGTCGCGGTAGTTGACGTAGCCGAGTCGGAGGCCTCCGGCCAGCGCGTTGGTGACGTGGCGTTGCGAGGCGAACCACGCGAACGCCTCCGGGAACAGCGTGAAGACGTCGATCTCGATCACCGCTCCCCCAGGAACTCCAGGTCGATCTCGACCTCGCGGCGCTCGACGTCGACGCTCCGCACGGCGTCAGTGACCAGCGGAACGAGCAGATCGGCCTGCTCGCCGGGCCGCTCCACTTCGAGCACCTCGCACGACGGGAGCGCCAGCAGCCGGCGGACGGTGCCGACCGGTCGTCCCGCGTCGTGTACGTTGCACCCCTCGAGGTCCTCGGCCCACCACTCATCGGGCTCGAGCTCCGGGGCCTCGGTGCGGGCGACGAGCAGCTCCTCGCCTCGCAGCGCCTGTGCCGCCGAGCGGTCGTCATGTCCCTCGAGGCGCAGGATCACGCGCTGATCGGTACCGGCGCGGCGGGTGATGCGCAGCGTCTGACCCTGGACGGCGACGGTCCCCCCGAGGGTCAGCAGCTGCGGCCGCGGATCGCCGACGTGGAAGCTGCCGTCGAGACCGTGGGGGCTGCCTACGCGGCCGGCGAGCAGCCATCCGCGATCCATCGGAGAGCTACGCGTCGACGATGTCGACGAACACGCGGCGCTTGTCCTTGATCGCCGCGCTCTTGATCACGGTCCGCAGCGCGGAGGCGGTCCGGCCGCCGCGGCCGATCACGTTGCCGTAGTCGTCGTCGGCGACCGACAGCTCGAGGACGATCGATCCGTCGTCCTCCTGGACCTCGTTCACGCGCACCTCGTCCGGGCTCTCGACCAAGCCGCGGGCCAGGTACTCGAGCAGCTCCTTCATCGGGACGTGATCAGCGGATGCCCTGCGTATGGAGCAGTTTGCGGACCGTTTCTGTCGGCTGGGCGCCGCGCGCGAGCCAGTCGCGCACCCGCTCCTCGTCGAGGACGATCGTCGACGGGTTGGTCTGGGCGTTGTAGTGGCCGACGGTCTCGATCACGCGGCCGTCGCGCTTTGAGCGCTGGTCAGCGACGACCACCCGCCAGATCGGGTTCTTGCGGCCGCCTATCCGTGTCAGTCGAAGTCTTACCGCCATTTCGAGCGATGAGGTTAGCGGGTACGTCGCCTAGCGCGCTTGTCGCATGAGAGCGCCGAGGTCCGGCATCCGGCCCTGGGAGACCTGGCGCATCACCTTGCGCATCTGCTCGAACTGCTTGATGAGCGCTTTGACCGCCTGCACGTTCGTGCCCGATCCGCGGGCGATCCGCAGCCGGCGCGAGCCCTTGATGAGCTCCGGATGGCGGCGCTCCTGGGGCGTCATCGAGAGGATGATCGCCTGGATGCGGTCGAATTCGCGCTCGTCGACCTTGACGCCGCGCAGCTCCTTGCCGAGCCCCGGGATCATCCCCAGCAGGGACTGCAGCGGCCCCAGCCGGCGGATCTGGCGAAGCTGATCGAGGAAGTCGTCGAGCCCGAACTCCTGCTTGCGGAACTTGCGCTCGAGCTCGGCGGCCTGCTGATCGTCGTAGGCGCCCTGGGCCTTCTCGATCAGCGTCATCACGTCGCCCATCCCGAGGATCCGCTGCGCCATCCGGTCGGGGTGGAAGCGCTCGAACTGGTCGAGCTTCTCGCCAGTCGAGGCGAACAGGATCGGCTTGCCGGTGACCGCCTTGACCGACAGCGCCGCCCCGCCGCGGGCGTCGCCGTCGAGCTTGGTCATGACGACGCCGTCGAACTGCACGACCTCGGCGAACTGCTCGGCGACGTTGACCGCGTCCTGGCCCGTCATGGCGTCGACGACGAGCAGGATGTCGTGGGGGTTCGTCGCCTTCTTGATGTTCGCGAGCTCGGTCATCAGCTCCTGGTCGACGTGCAGCCGGCCGCTGGTGTCGACGATCAGCACGTCCTTGCCCTCGCTCTGGGCCCGGTCGCGGGCCCAGGCGGCGATCTTGACCGGATCGCGGTCAGTGCCCTGCTCGTAAACGTCGGCGCCGGCCTGAGCGCCGACCTTGATCAGCTGCTCGACTGCGGCCGGGCGGTAGACATCGCAGGCGGCCACCGCGACCGAGGATCCGTGCTCCTCTCGCAGGTAGCGCGCGAGCTTCGCGGTGGCGGTCGTCTTGCCCGATCCCTGGAGCCCAGCCATCAGCACGACGGTCGGGGGGCGGGACGAGAACGACAGCTCGCGGGCGGCTCCGCCCATCAGCTCGGTCAGCTCGTCGGAGACGATCTTGACGACCTGCTGGCCCGGATTCAGCTGGCCGATCACGTCCGCCCCGAGCGCGCGCTCCTTGACCGCGTTCGTGAAGCTCTTGACGACCTTGAAGTTGACGTCGGCCTCGAGCAGCGCCAGCCGGATCTCCCGCATCGCCGCGTTGACGTCGTCCTCGGTCAGCGTGCCGCGCCCGCGCACATCGGCGAGGGTCGCCTGAAGCTTCTCGGCAAGCGAGTCAAACATCGTCTGGAGACCAGGCTACTGCGCCTAGGACTTGTTCCAGTCCGGGCTGTCCGGCGGCGGCACCTCGGCGACCGGCTGGTGCTCGTTCTCGGTGGCGGCGCCCGGGAGCGCCTTGGCGATCCCGCGGAACGCCTCGGAGAACTCCGACGGGATCACGAACACCTTGTTCGAGTCGCCCTGGGCGAGCCGCGGGAGCATCTGCAGGTACTGGTAGCTGAGGAGCTCCTGGTCGGGCTTGCCGTTGTGGATCGCGTCGAAGACGGTCGCGATCGCCTGTGACTCACCTTCGGCGCGCAGGATCGCGGCCTGCTTCTGGCCCTCGGCCGTCAGCACCGCGGCCTGCTTTTGGCCCTCGGCGGTGAGGATCTGCGACTGCTTGACACCTTCGGCGTTGAGGATCGCGGCGCGGCGATCGCGCTCGGCCCGCATCTGCTTCTCCATCGCCTCCTGGATCGTGCCGGGCGGATCGATCGACTTGAGCTCGACCCGGTTGACCCGGATCCCCCATTTGCCGGTCGCCTCGTCCAGCACGCCGCGGAGCTGGGCGTTGATGTGGTCGCGGCTGGTCAGCGCGTCCTCGAGCGACAGCGATCCGATCACGTTGCGCAGCGTCGTCACGGTGATCTGCTCGATCGCCTGGAGCGGGTTGGCGACCTCGTAGGTGGCGGACTTGGCGTCGTTGACGGTGAAATACAGGACGGTGTCGATCTGGACGACCAGGTTGTCCTGGGTGATGACGGGCTGCGGCGGGAACGAGACGACCTGCTCACGCAAATCAATCAGCGGCTTCAGCCGGTCGACGAACGGCATCAGCACCGTCAACCCCGGCGAAAGCGTCCGGTTGTAGCGCCCGAACCGCTCGACGATCCCGGCCCGCGCCTGGGGCACGATCCGGATCGTGCGAGCGAACATGATCAACAGGAAGACCACCACCACGGCCGCGACGATCGCTTCAGCCATTGCCGTTCTCCTTTACTCGGCCACGAGCGCCGTGGCGCCCCTGATCTCCATAACTTGAACCCGCTTGCCCTTCTCGATGACCTCGTCCTCATCGTAGGATCGGGCGGTCCACACCTCGCCGTCGATCTTGACGCACCCGACCCCCTCATCGTTCACGATCCGCTCCAGCACGATCGCCTGCTTGCCGATCAGCGCCGCGGAGCCCGTCCTGATCTGCGGCGGCATCTTCATGTGCGACTTCGCGATCGGACGGACGATCGCCAAGGTCAGGAGGGATACCAGCACGAACACGGCCCAGGATGCAACGTCGCCTGCGCCGACCGCGTCGGTCAGCGCGGCCAGCCCGGCTCCGAGGGCAAATGGCGCCAAGAAGAACCCGGTCGTGAGCATCTCGCCGATCCCGAAGACACAGGCGGCGATCAACCACAAGATCCATCCCTGCATTTGTCCCGAGATTACCTGCTGTCGCGGCTTTAGCTAACGAGCGCGCGCGCAAACTCGCTCGGCTCGAACGGGCGGAGATCCTCCAGCTTCTCGCCGACGCCGATCAACTTGACGGGAATCCCGAGTTCGTGGGCGATCGCCAGGGCGATCCCGCCCTTCGCGGTTCCGTCGAGCTTGGTCAAAACGAGGCCGCTGACGTCGACCGCATCTGAGAACAGCCGGGCCTGGCGAAGGCCGTTCTGCCCGGTCGTGGCGTCGACCGTCAACAGCGTCTCGTGGGGCGCCTCGGGGATCTGCTTCGAGATCACCCGCCTGACCTTGGCGAGCTCGGCCATCAGGTCGTCCTGCGTGTGCAGACGACCCGCGGTGTCGATGATCACGACGTCGGCGCCATCGCGGCGGGCCGCCGCGATCGTGTCGTAGGCGACCGCGCCGGGATCGGATCCCGGGGGGCCCTTGACGAAGCCGACACCGGCACGCTCGGCCCACAGCTCGAGCTGCTCGACGCCAGCCGCGCGGAACGTGTCAGCAGCGCCGAGCACGACCGACTGTCCGAGCTCCTTGCGCAGATGCCACGCGAGCTTGCCGACGGTCGTCGTCTTGCCGGTGCCGTTGACGCCGGCCACGAGGATCACGGTCGGCTCGGCGGTCAGATCGATCCGATCGTCGCCGGTCCGGGCGATGTCGGCCAGCAGCTCGGTCAGCCGGGCGGTCAGGGCCTCGCCTCCGGAGATCTGACCGCTGGTCGCTTCGCGCTCGAGTTGCTCGACCACCTGGGCTGTTGTCTGGGCGCCCACGTCGGCGTAGATCAAGGCCTCCTCGAGCCGCTCCCACGTCTCGTCGCTGAGGTCCTCGAACAGCGTCGCCTGGATCTCGCTGGTGAGCGCCTGGCGTGTCTTGCGCAGGTTCTCGCGCAGGCGACGGAAGCGACCCATCCGTCGCTCCTCGGTGGCCGCGGGGGCCTCGTCGGCGGTGGCCGGAGCTCCATCGACGATGAACAGGTCCTGCCAGTCGCGAGCCATTGGGCGCGCGACGTTAGCCGATCGAGGCGGCGCGGCGAGTGGCGGGCCGCCTACGCCGCCACGTCCTCCTGGGGGAGCCGCCGGGAGATCACCTTCGAGATCCCGTCCGACCCCATCGAGACGCCATACAGCGAGTCGGCCGCCTCCATCGTGCGCTTCTGATGGGTGACGACGATGAACTGCGCCCGTTGCGCGTACTCGCGCAGCAGCGCCAGGAAGCGATCGATGTTGAGGTCGTCGAGCGCGGCCTCGACCTCGTCGAGGATGTAGAACGGGCACGGCCGCGCCAGGAAGACAGCGAACAGGAACGCCAACGCGGTCATCGACTTCTCGCCGCCGGACAGCAGCGTCAGGCGCTTCATCTCCTTGCCCGCGGGGGTGATCTCGATCTCGACCCCGAGCAGGTCCTCCTCCGACTCGTCCTCGGCCGGGACGTCCGCGTCGTCCGTTCCCTCCGGCTCTTCAGTGTCGTGCGCCTGGCCGCCGAGCACCCGCGGCGCCCCCTCGCGCTCGGTCACGAGGGTGAGCCGGCCCCTGCCGCCGGGGAACAGTTGGGCCGCCAGCTCCTCGAAGTTGCTCGCGGCGGCCTCGAAGGTCTGCTCGAACGTCTCGCGGATCTGGCGATCGGTGTCCGCGATCAGCTTTTCGAGCTCCCGTAGCGCCGTCTCCAGGTCCTCGCGCTGTCGCTCGAGCTCCTCGACGTGCTCGAGCGCGTCCGCGTATTCCTGTTGGGCCAGCGGGTTGACCGGGCCGAGCTGCTCGCGCCGACGCGCCAGGCGGTCCAGACGGGCGCCGATCGCCTCGCGCTCCTCGGGGCTGAGCGGCTCAGCCGCGGGAACCGCTTCGAGCGCCAGCCGGGAGGCGAGCTGACCCAGCTCGGCGCGGGCGTCGGCGACCTGGTCGCGGACGCGCTGGAGGCGGACCTCGGCCTCGGTGAGGACCTCGCTCTCGCGGTGAAGCTGAGCGTGCAGGGCGGCCTCCTGCTGGGCGCACTCGCGCAGCTCGGCGGCGACGTGCTCACCGGCCTCGCGGTCGGCGGCGAGGTCGGCGTCGAACTGCGCCTGCTTTTGCGTGATCGCCTGTGCGGCGTGGTCGAGGGCGTCGATCAGCGTCGCCACGGGGCCGGTCAGGGCCTCATCGCGCGCGAGCAGGGCCCGCAGGCGCTCCAGCCGGGCGTCGCGGTCCCGGCGGTCGCGCTGGGCCCGCTCGAGCATCCCGCGCTCGGCGCCCAGCTCTGCCGTCAGCTGGGCCCGGCGCCCGGCGTTCGGCCCGTCGTCCGGCGCGCTGCGGCGCCGCTCGATCGCCGCCGCGGTCCGGCGCTCCTCCTCTCCGGCTTCGTCCTTGGCCCGGACCGCCGCGCGGTGCTCGGCGAGCGCCTGCTCGCGCTTGGCTTCAGCCTCGGCGAGGGCGGCGGTCGACCGCTCGATCGCGGCCGCTGCGTCAAGCTCGGCGGTCACGGCCGCTTCGCTGTCGCGGATCAGCCGCTCGCGGCGGTTACGCTCGGCGAGCACCCGCTCCTCGCCCGCGGCTGGGGCCTGGCGGACCTCCCGTGCCCGGGTCGACCATACGCGTCCGCCTTTGGTCACGGCCACGCCGCTGAAGGAGTCGGGCACGTCGTCGAGGGCATCGATGACCCAGACGTCGCGCAGCAGCGCTCGCGCCAGCGCGGCCGCCGCGTCGGGGCCGCGGACGTGGTCGACGAGGGGCTCGGCGCCCGGGAGCGGTGGCCTCGCGGCCGCTGGCGCATCGGGCGCCGGCGCGAGGTCGGTGGCGCCAGCTTCGGCGATCAGAGCCCGGCCGCAGTCGGCGCCGACGCGGTCGAGCAGCATGGCGGCCGCCGCGCGGTCCGGCACCCCCCCGGCCCGGGGCCGGCCGTCGGGCGCCCCCGCAAGCGCGAGCTCGAAGCCGGGATCGACCTCGATCTGATCGGACAGGGTGCTGACCCCGCCGGGCACGACCGCCTGGCTGCGCAAAAACTGGTTGACGGCGGCGAGCTCACCGCCGACGCGCGCCGCCTCGCGGCGGGCGCGCTCGACGCCGCGCTCGGCCTCGCGGAGCTGGGCGCGGGCCTGCTCCAGCGCCTCCTCGGCCCGCTGGCGCGTGCCCTGGGTTTCCTGCACCGCATCGGCGCGGGCCGTCGTCTCCGCCTTCGCGGCGTCGAGCTGGCCGTTCAGGTCGGCGAGCTGGCGGGCCAGCTCCGCCTCCCGATCGCGATCTAACGCCGCCAGCGCGGCCTCGAGCTTCGCGATCCGGGCGTCGGCGTCGGGGTCGGGCGTGTCCGCGGCGGCCTCGGCCTGGATCGAGTCGAGCAGCCCTCGAGCGCCGGCGAGGCGCTCGTCGAGCCTGGCCGCCGCTGCTCGGACCGCGTCGGCGCGGTAGCCGACGCGCTCGGCCGCGGACTGGGCGACGAAACACCGTCGCGAGAGCTCCTCGCGCTGGGCGCTGCGGCGGGCGAGCGCATTCTCGGCCGCCTGGCGCCGCTGGGCGACGCCGTCGAGCTGGCGCTCGGTCTGCTCGCGCCCGGCCCGGGCCTTGGCGGCGCCCTCCTGAGCGCTGTCGAGCTCGAGCTCGCGCGAGCGGACGTCGTCGCGGACGAGCTCCCAGCGCGCCTCGGTCGTCTGGCGCTCGAGCCGCTCGTGCAGCTCCGCGGCCTCGGCCTGGCGCTTCAGCGGCCGCAACCGGGAGCGCGCCTCGCGCTCGACGTCCAGGGCCCGGTCGAGGTTCTCCTGCGTCCGGGCGAGCTTCAGCTGCGCCCGGCGCCGGCGCTTGCGGTGCTTGCCGAGACCGGCGGCCTCCTCGATCAGCATTCTCCGCTCGCGCGGCTTGGAGGTGACGATCGATTCCACTCGGCCCTGCGAGATCACCGAGTGCATCTCCTTGCCGAGGCCCGTGTCCGAGAGCAGCTCGATCACGTCGACGAGCCGGCAGCGAGCGCCGGCCAGCCGGTACTCGCCCTCGCCGCTGCGGTCGAGCCTGCGAACGATCGAGACCTCGGGGGCTCCCAGCCCAAGCAGGCCGGCGCTGTCGTCGAGGACGAGCTCGACCTCCGCGCTCTTGCCCGCCTGGCGGCCGGGCGAGCCGCCGAAGATCACGTCCTGCATCGACTGGCCGCGGACCGCGAGCGGCGACTGCTCGCCGAGCGCCCACAGGACCGCATCGGTGACGTTCGACTTCCCCGAGCCGTTGGGGCCGACGATCACGCTGACGCCCGGACCGAATTCGAGCCTGGTGCGGTCGGGGAAGGACTTGAAGCCCTTCAGCGTGATCGACTTCAGGTACACGGTCCGCCCTTGGTCACGATTCCTCGAGCGCCTCCAACGCTGACTGCGCGGCGTCCTGCTCGGCGTCCTTCTTGCTGCGGCCGGTGCCGCGTCCCACCTCGACGCCCTCGATCGTTGCGGTGATCGAGAACGTGCGGTTGTGGGGCGGGCCCTGCTCCTCGACCACGGAGTAGCCGACGAGCGCGCCCCGGCGCGCGAGCAACTCCTGGAGCGCCGACTTGTAATCGACCGGATGCTCGAGCGCATCCTCGATCTCCGGCGCGAACGCCTCGACCACGGCCTTCGAGGTCGTCTCGTAGCCGAAGGCCAGGTAGCACGCTCCGATCACGGCCTCGATCACCGACGCGAGCACGCGCTCGGTCGAGACCAGTGCATCGACGCTCGGGGCGGCGGCGGGCGGAGCCGCGGTGCGCAGCCGCTCGGGGATCCCCAGCCGATCCGCCACCGCCCGGCACGACCGTCCCGAGACCGCCTGGGCCCGAATCTTGGTCAGCCTGCCGGCGCCGAACCGTTCGGCCTCGAGCCGCGGATACAGGTGGGTCGTCACCGCCAGCGAGAGCACGCTGTCGCCCAGGAACGCGAGCCTCTCGTAGGAGTCCGAGCGCCTGGAGGTCCACGAGGAGTGCGTGAACACGTTCCTGGTCAGCTCGTCGGGGAGCCGCTCGAGCAGCCCGGATAGCGTCGCGCCGGAACGCCCGCGCCGGGTGCTCGTTGCCATACGTTTGACGCTCACTCAGGGTCAGAACCTTGGCTCGCCGCGGCTGACGGGGCTACGCCGCTCGCAAGCACGAAGTCGACCGCCTGACCAATGGTCAGGATCTTCGCCGCCTCCTCGTCTGAGATCTTCACGCCGTAGCTGTCCTCGAGCTCCTGGACGAGCGTGTACAGGTCGAGCGAATCGGCTTCCAGATCCTCCTTGAAGCGTGTCGACTCGTGGATCGTCTCGGGATCCAGTTCGAGCTCGTCCGCCAGGTGCGCGCGGATCAGTTCGAAGACCTGCTCGCGACTCATCCGCCGGACAAGGTAGCCGTCGGCTCGGACGAGGACGAGCCTTCGTCCGTGGCGGCGGGAACCGAGCGAACGGCGCCCGCCTGGACCAGGGCCGCGCGCGTGCGCCCGATCACATCTTCGTGGACGCCCCGAGCCGCCACCTCGATCGCGCGCGCGAAGCCTCGCCGGGTGAACCGGCCGTGGGCGACGACGCCGAGTTGCCGCAGCCCCAGCATGTAAGCGCCACCGGGGGCCTCGGGATCGATCTCGTCGCGCAGGCTGCGGATCGCCGGCGACAGGAGCCAGCCGCCGAGCTTGCCGCGGGCAGAGGTGAGGGCCGCGTCGCGAATCGCGCGCATCGTGCGCCCGGAGACGCCCTCGATCAGCTTCAGCGTGATGTTGCCGGTGAACCCGTCCATTACGACGACGTCGGCGACGCCGGCGGTGACCTGCGTTCCCTCGATGTTGCCGACGAAGTTCAGGCCCGTTCCGGCCACGCCGGCGAGCTGTTCGTGGACCGTGACGAGCTCGGGCGTGCCCTTCGCCGGCTCCTCGCCGTTCGAAAGCAGCGCCACTCGTGGCGCCCCGATCCCCATTACCGCCTGCGCGAACGCCGAGCCCATGTGCGCGAACTGGACCAGGTGCTCGGGCCGGCACGTGACGTTCGCGCCGACGTCTAGCAGCAGCACCGGCGCGGCGCCCGGCATCGGCACAGGCAGCGCCAGGGCGGGCCGGTAGATGCCGCGGTCGCGGCGAAGGTTGAACAGCCCGGCGGCCAGTGCGGACCCGGTGGAGCCGCCCGAGACGAGCGCCTGGGCGCGTCCATCGGCGACGGCCTTGGCCGCCTGGACGATCGACGCCTCGGGCGTCGAACGGACCGCGTACGCCGGGTCGGCCGCCTTCGCGATCGAGACGGGCGCGTCGACGACCTCGACCCCATCGCCGACCGAGCGAATCTCCGAGGCCGGGCCGAACAGGAGCACGCCGATGCCCTGCGCGGCGGCACGCGTCGCGCCCTCGGCGACCTCCTGGGGACCGAGGTCGGCCCCGCCCGCGTCCACGGCGACCGTGACCATGCGCGCGGGCGTCAGAGCGTGGGCTCGTCAGCGCCTGGAGCGATCACTTCGCGGCCCTTGTAGTAGCCGCAGACCGGGCACACGCGGTGCGGAAGCCGGGGGCTGTGGCATTGCGGGCACGCGTTGTAGGTCGGCGCGTCGACCTTGTGCTGAGCGCGGCGCTGGGATGTGCGCGCGTGGGATTGCTTCTGCTTCGGAACGGCCATTGTTGCGATGAGGTTACTCGAACCGCAATTCCGAGAGCTTCGCCCAGCGCGGATCGGGCTGGCGCTCGTGGCGGTGATCGGGTCCCGCCGAGTTGAGATCGACGCCGCAGACCGGGCACAGGCCAAGGCAATCCGCACGGCACAGGAGCTTCGTCGGGAGCGCCAGCGCCAGCGCGTCGCGCGCCCACGCATGGAGATCGAGGATCCCGCGCTCGACGTAAGGTGACTCCAGCTCCTCCCCCTCGCCCGGCTGGGAGACCTCGCGGGCGTCGACGTTGAACACCGGCGTCGCGGGTTCGAGGCACCGCATGCACGGACCCGCGAGCGTGGCGTCGAAGCGCAACCGCAGGGCGTACCCGTCCCCGGTCGTGCGCGACACATCGAGATGACAGGGCACGAGCGCCGGCTCGACGGGATAGCGCTCGCCGCCGAGCACAAACGGGTCGATCGCCACCGCCAGCTGCAGCCGGCGGCCCTCGCCCGCGCTGAGGTGCAACCCCCCGAGATCGAACGTGTCAGTTCGGAGGGACATCGCCACTGAGATTAGCGTCGGTGGTTCGGGGTTCTCTCGACGTGGCGACACGCGCCTGGACGAAGTCGGGATGATTGCCTCCGTGTCCGCCTGGTTTCGCACATACGGCTTCGCCGACGTCCTCGACAACCTCCTGATCGGCTCCTATCCGCTCGACGCCGAGGACGTGGCGCTGCTCCAGCGTGCCGGCATCGAGCGGGTGCTGAACCTCGTCGAGGACTCCGAGTACGAGCCCGGTGAGCGCGACGCGGTCCTCGCCGCCTACGCCGCCGCCGGGATCTCCGAGCGCCGCGTGCTGTTCACCGACTACGCCGGCCTTCCCGCCGATGAGGTCGAGTCCGCCGTCGTCGTCGTGTCCGGCTGGTTGGAAGCGGAAGGGCGGACGTACGTGCACTGCCGCGCGGGCTGGCAGCGGTCGCCGGCGATCGCCGCCGGCGTGATCGCGCTCCGGGAGGGGATCGACGTCGACCAGGCGCTCGCCTACGTCCATCAGCGCAAGCCCTCGGCGGATCCGTTGCCGCAGCAGCGCGAGGATCTGCGGCGGTGGTGGGAGGAGCGGGAGGCGGGTTCGGAACGCGGTGGCGTCGAGGCGGATTCGTGAGGCCGGGGCGTCGAGGCGGATTCGTGAGGCCGGGGCGTCGAGGCGGATTCGTGACGCCGGGGCGCCGGCGCCGGGCGCCGGGGCGCTACTCGGCGGCGCGTAGCCGCCGCGCGGTCAGCTCGAGCGGCAGCTGTTCGTCGACGAGCTCATCAGGGACGTCGGTGACGTGGACGGTGCGGGCGCTCAGCGACACCGGCTCGAGTGGCGGGAGCTCCCGCCCTTCGGCGACCGCGCCGTGCTCGGCGAACCGGCGCGCCCCCGGAACGACGCGCGCCTCGTAGGAGCCGACGGTCTCGTTGTAGGCCGACACAGCGCTGTTGAGCCGCTTGCCCAGCGTCGAGAGCAAGCCCGAAAGCTTGACCAGGCGGGTGTGGAGCTCGCGCCCGAGCTCGGAGATCGCCTGCGCCGATTCCGCCACCCGCTCCTGCTGCCAGCCGTAGCCGACCGCGCGGAGCATCGCCAGCAGCGTCGTCGGCGTAGCGATCAGCACCCGCCGTGCCATCGCGTCCTCGATCAGCGCCGGATCGGCCTCGAGCGCGGCACCGTAGAGATGCTCGCCGGGGAGGAACAGCACGACGAAGTCGGGCGCCGAGTCGAGGCCGGCCCAGTAGGCCTTGTCGGCCAGCGCCTTGACGTGCTTGCGCAGCAGCCGGGCGTGGTCGCGCAGGTGGCCCTGGCGCTCCTCCTCGTCGCGAGCCTGGTAGGCGTCGAGGACGCCCTGCAGCGGCGCCTTCGCGTCGACGACCACGTGCTTGCCGCCGGGCATCCTCACGATCAGATCTGGGCGCAGCGTCACATCCTCGCCGCTCACCGAGGACTGCTCGAGGAAGTCGCAGTGCCGGACCATCCCCGCCAGCTCGACCACGTTGCGCAGCTGCATCTGGCCCCACTGCCCGCGCGCGTTCGGCTTGCGCAGCGCCGTCACGAGCGCGCCTGTCTCGGTGCGGAGCTTCTCGCCTGTCTCGGTCAGCGTCCGTAGCTGCGCCTCGAGCCGGCCGCGCGACTCCCGGCGCTCCTGATCGAGCTTCAGCAACTGCGTGTCGACGCGGCCGAGCTGCTCCTTGAGCGGCGCCACGAGCTGCTCGACGGCCTGCTGTCGCTTGTCGAGATCGCCCTTGGCCTCGACCTGCGCCGTCTGGAGCTGGGCGCGCGCCATCTCGGCGAGCTGCGCCATGCTCGCCTGAAGCGCCTCGGCGCTCAGCGCCTTGAACGACTCGGACAGCCGACCCTGGGCCTCGCTGAGTGTTTGCAGCCGCTCCTGCGCGAGCGACCGCTCGTGGTCGAGGTCAGCGCGCGCTTTGATCAGCTCGTGTTCGAGCTCGCCGGCGCGGGCAGCCTGCACCGCCAGCGAGCGCAGGCGCGCGCGGGCCGCCACGGCGACGAGCCCCGCGCCGAGCATCAATCCGATCAGCAACCAGAGTGCAGTCATCACGACCGAGGATGGCGGTGGGGGCGGACGGAACCGCCGGCTTGCAAGAATCGGTGCAAATGAGCGCCGATGCCGTTCGCCGCCGGGTCGTGGTTTATGGCCGTGTCCAGGGGGTTTTCTTCCGGGACTCGGTCCGCCGGCGGGCTGTGGAGGCGGGTGTGGCGGGGTGGGTCTGCAACCGTCGTGATGGGGCGGTCGAGTCGGTGCTCGAGGGAGCGCCGGATGCCGTCGAGCGGCTTGTCAGGTTCTGCGAGATGGGGCCGCGACACGCCGAGGTGGCGCGGGTGGACGTCGAGGAACAGGCGCCGGAGGGGTTGCGGGGGTTTGAGGTGAGGTGATGGCGGTGGTCGGGTGGGGTGCCTCGGGTTTGGGGCCGCTCGCCTCGCGCCCGCGGCTTGGCGGGCGAATGGCTCGGTGGGGGCATTGATGGGGTGGAATCGCCGCGCTCGCGACGCGCTCGCGCCCCGCTCGATGCTGCACAACACGCCAATGCCGCCCGGAACCGGGAGCTGTGGCGCGTTATGCATGACCTGCGTGCTTAGCGCACCAGGGTTCGGGGTGAATGGCCGGGTCGCTCGCCGGCGGCTTCGGGTGAATGGTCGCGCCTCGCTCGCCACCGGCCCAGCGGCCCCACCCCAGCGGGCCGCGCGTCTCGCCGCCTCGGCCGCCCCGCCCCGCCTCAGCCCAGCGCCAGCGGATGCCTCATGTACCGACCCGCCAGCCGGTAGAACAGCCCGCCATCGGTCTGGGCGCTGGTCGTCCCCGACGCGCCACCGCCGAACAGGAGCCCGATCACGCCGGCGTCACGGGTGGCGCGCAGATGCGCCCGCCCGTCCGCGCCGAGCCACCACTGGACGCGGTTGTCGCGGAAGTGCTCCCAGGTGTTGTTGAGGAACGTGTTACCGAGCGGGAGCTGCCACAGCACGACCGGCTCGTGGGTGCGACGGGTGAAGCCGCGGATGTAGGCGTTCTCGCGACGGAAGTTGGCGGGCCCCCACCACGTGTTCGGGTTGCCCTCGATCACCTGGTAGAAGCCGGCGTCCCGGTCGGTGATGTCGGTGAAAACGAGGTTGAAGTGCGCGTGCAGCGAGCGGTAGAACGCCGCGGACCGGGCGGCCAGCGCGTCCATGTGCGCCAGCGAGGGCTTCGAGTAGGTCGGGTCCTCGCCTGTCCCCCAGACGCTCAGATGCCAGGCCAGCGCGACACGGGGAGCGAGCCGGTTGCGGAGCGCGATCAGCTGGTGCGCGAAGCTGCGGGCGAGGCCCACGGCGTGCGCCTGCTCGAGATACCCCCACAGATCCGGCTCGACGTGGATGACCACGAGGTGTTTCCGGGACGCGGCGCTCACGCGGCGCAGCAGCAGCGAGAAGTCGGCCCAGTAGGCCCGCATCGTCGCCGGGTTGCGGAGGTTCGAGAGGTCCTTCTGGAGCTCGTCCGCACCGACGGCGGGCTTCGATTGGAGCAGCTGGTAGTAGCTGAACACCGGGATCATGTGGGCGGCGATCGACTCGCGGACGTACATCGAGGCGAACGTCCCGTCCGGGTTCCACGTCGCCCAACCCGAGCCGGTGTTGACCCCGCCGGACAGGTACTGGTAGCGAGCGTCGAGCGGGACGCGATGGTGGAGCTGCGGCGCGTCGCCGGGAGAGTCGCTGAGCCCGAGCGCCACGTGATGCGGCCAACCGACCGGGATCGCCGCCAGCGAGAGCAGGACTGAGACCCAGCGCCGCATCGAGGTCAGGATCGACCGGCCACGATCGCGGCTTTAGTCAGCGGTGGCGGACTTCGATCACGACACTTCGGCCGGCTCGTCCTTGCCGGCCAGGCGGTCTCGCCCGCGCTGCACAGCCGCGATGAACTTGGTCAGGTTCACCTCGAGCGTATTGAGGATCTCGTCGGCGTAGTCCTCGGCGCCGAGGCGGATCTCCCGCTCGCGGCCGCGCGCGTCCTCGATGATGTCCTCGGCGGCCCGTTCGGCCTGTTTGGTGATCTCCTCGTCGGAGATCAACCGCTCCTGGCGCTCGCGCGCCTCCTTGACGATCCGCTCGGCCTCGCGCTTGGCCTCGGCCAGCATCTCCTGGCGCTCCTTCACGATCCAGCGCGCCTGCTTGATCTCCTCCGGGATCGTGGCGCGCATCTGGTCGAGAATGTCGTAGATCTCTTCCTTGTCCACGCGCACCTGGTCCGTGAGCGGCACCGGCTTGGCGTTGTGGACGAGATCGTCCAGCTTGTCGATTAATACAAGGACGTCCATCGCAGAACCTCTGTTTCGTCAGCGGTGGAGCCGTTCCTTCAACGCCGCAGCGACCTCATCGGGCACCATGTCGTCGATGGTTCCGCCGAACGTTGCCAGCTCCTTTACACCGCTGGATCTGATGAAACTGTACTTGGGTGACGCCATCAGGTACACGGACTCGATATCCGGTGCCTGCCGGCGGTTGAGCTGATTCATCTCCAACTCGTACTCGAAGTCGGAGATTGCACGCAGCCCTTTGACGATCGCCTTGGCCCCCCGCTCGCGGGCGAACTGGACGACCAGGATGCTGAACGGCTCGACCGTGACGTTGTCGAGATCGCGGGTCGCGTTCTCGACGAACTCGACCCGCTCGTCGGCGGTGAACAGCGTTCCCCCCTTGCGGACGGGCAGGTTCACGACCGCGACGATCACCTTGTCGAACATCGCGGCGGCGCGCGAGATCACGTCGACGTGACCGTAGGTGACCGGGTCGTAGGAGCCGGGGCAGATCGCGATTCGGTTGTCAGGGGCCATAGATTCGGATCAATGTGTCGCCGTAACGGCGGTCCACCAGCAGCGGGAGTTCGAGCTCCAGCGGCGCTCGCCGGTCGCTCTCAACGACCACTCGGGCTTGTGCACCGAGAACGGGCGCCAGTGATGCCGATAGCTCCCGTCCGAGAACGCTCGGTTGGTGGTATGGGGGGTCGAGGAACACGAGATCGTATTGACGCTCGGCCGCCCGTGCCCGCTCGAGGAACACCGAGGCCCGCTGGCGCCTCACCTCGGCCTCCAGTCCGAGCGCGCTCAGGTTGTGTTTGATCGCGG
>Ga0116218_1000687_pt1 | contig 22926 bp, 7 predicted proteins | sample Sb_taG_2_FD_88966 | JGI IMG/M metagenome (GOLD analysis project Ga0116218, IMG submission 88966) | Peat soil microbial communities from Weissenstadt, Germany - Sb_50d_5_LS metaG | ecosystem: Environmental > Terrestrial > Soil > Wetlands > Peat | place: Germany: Weissenstadt | collected 2010-09-21 | reverse complement strand
ATCGGCCCGCTTATCGCTATCCTCGATCGTTGCAATCACCCGCTCCGCTTCAGCCCACCCGTCGAAGTCTCGCTCTCTGTCTTGAGTGTGTGCTAGCGGTTCTCGTACCCTGCTAAAGCCAGGGGCGTGACTAAAGCTGTCTTCGATGGTAGCAATCACTCGCTCTGCTTCAGCCCACTCCTGAGCGTATGCTAACGCTCCTACCAGTTCACGCAATGCCTTTATACGGGTAAAGTCAACATCAATGGTGGCAATCACCCGCTCCGCTTCAGCCCACACTTCGAAGGCTCGCTCTCTGTCTTGAGTGTGTGCTAACGCTTCTCCTAACTTGCGCAAGACCCAGGCGCGCCCATTGCTGTCTTCTATTGTACCGGCTACTTCGTGGGCTCTCATCAAGAGATTAAAAAAACTTTCCTTCTTTTTCCGAATTTCCTCTCCTTTCTGTTGTTGTTCCAGCGCTTCTGCCATGATTATCAGTACATTTGCTTTCTTTGTTCGATTCGTCAATAATTCGGCCAGGCCGAGAGCTTCCTGTTCCCTGTCCAGTACCATTAATACCCAGAAGGCTGCTTCCGGATAGCGATCAGCCCGACTTGCTAAGCTACACCGTAATAAGGTATAGCGCCAGAGACGCGGCAGCAAAGTAACTCCTTCATCGAATGTCCAGTTTTCTGAAGCTGCAGCCCTTCGTCCCAAGTCGAGATCATCTGAAAAGGAACGCGTACTCGGATCATAGCGGACCTTCATTTGTCCAAAGGAGTGCGCATCCAAGGCAGCAAAAACACAATGCCAATCCTGTGCATAATAGAGATGTGCGATGAAATGCTTGCGAGCATAAACACGCCTTTCCTGTTCGATACCATTGGATGGTAGATCGTCCCAGATTAACTGAAGGTTGTCTTGCTCACACCAATCCGCCAGTCTTTGGTGCCACTGTTCCTCTTCGTCCTTGGCAAAGATGTAGTCTTTCTTTGGGTGCCTCTCATCTTGTCGCAAATAGTCATAGAATTTCAAATGAAAGAGCGAGTAACGACCTGATCCGTTACTGCTGACCAATCCTCCTAACCGTTCTATCCCTTCTTTGAGCTGATCGGCCTCGAGATGCAAAATCGGCCGGATATGGGCAAGGGAGAAGGGCTCGCGAGCCGCTAGTAAGACCCCGAGAACGGGTTTGATTACCTCCCGCCACTCTCTCCTTTGCCGCTTTAGTCGGCTCATGGAGAGAGAAAAGAGATTTTCCGGATTGGAAGCAACCCGCTCGATAATCTCCTCAGGCCTGAAATCCATTGCTTTTGCCAGCTCTTGTGCCACTAGATCCAGGTAGAGGGCATTTTCCTGCACGGCCAGATAGAGGCGATCTGCCAGGGTGTGTTCGAGCGTCACGTGCCGGTGCTGCTGAATGCGGTCAAAGTCTTTGCGACTCAGATTTGGAAGCTCGTACTCATCAAACGGTTTGAGGAGTTCTAGAGGCCTCAAAGTATCATTGGGCCTGGTGCCAAGCACAAAGACGATGCCCGGAGGAGGATTGGTTGGTAAAAAGGAGAGGTCACGTGCACCCGTCGCATCTTCTTCCAATTGATCCAAACCGTCAAGAAAGATGACCTCGCTGCCCCCTTTTGCGCTCACATCTGCAAGGACATGGGTGAAGTAATCACGTAAAGCAGGACGGCTTTCGCTCGCGACGTACAGCTCAGGCAGGTCATATCTCAGGATGAGGCGAGCCATCAGGTTGCGCATCAGCCCGACCTGGTGGTCCGGTCCAGGATTGAAGGGGATGAAGTGGTAGGGCACACTCTCCTGACCATACTCATCGACCAGCTTCGCAATGATGCTACTTTTCCCCTGCCCTGCCTGTCCGGTAATCGTGATATAACCCCCAGTTGGTAGCCGCTGTGCAATCAATCGCCGAATGTCGGCGAGCTCTTGCTCTCTTCCCACAAAGCTTGTCAGGCGATTTTGCAAAAAGCCAGTATGATCGGCAAGCATCGCACGTAGCCGCTCTTCTTTCTTCATCTTCTCTGCATTTGTTGTTTGAAGGTGGACGGCGGCTCCCACTAAGCTGGCTAGTTCTTCCGGTGTCTTAAAAAAGCTGACCATCCTTTCTTGAGTCAGCTCATCACGTAACGCTTGAATGCACTCCCCTCGATTCCCTTTGCCTGATAGAGCATCCATCGCAGTAGATGGCCACGGTGCTTCTTCATCGAGAAGAAAAAGAAGACACGTTTTCCCTATCTGCCTAGCCTGCCGGTATTCTAGTTCAGTAATGGATTTGTGTTTTTCAGGAGGAATGTAGCCATAGCACCATGCAAAAATCCCAATATAGAGATCAGACATGGCTACATCAGCCATGCATTTCTCTAAAGGACGCTGGTCAGTGGCAACATAATCTTCCATGGCAATCACATCATGGCTCATCTTACGCAGGACGTGGTAGACAGCCTCTCGATATGTTTTCAGATCAGTGTAGGTTGAGGAAAGATAAATCTTCGCCACGTTTGCCCCCTCAAAAAAGGTGGGATGTACTTGGGAGAAATTGTCTCTCTATTCACAGTGAATAGTGATAAGTATCCTGAACTTTCGGATGAGTATAAACGATTGAGTTCTGTATGGCAAGTAGATCTATATAAAAGTCGGCCAACAGAGCGCGACTATTTCGAGGAGATTGTGTTACATAACACTTACTGGCAATGTGAGATGGAACATACTCTTCCACCCAGTCTGGGAAGTAGCCCTGGCCGCTACTGGCTTTTTGCCCTGCTTGAGAGAGTATGAACATCTCTGGCATGACCTTTTGACAGCTCATGTGACAGTCTATCGCGGCGCGTGAAGCATCCTATAGAATGAGTGGTAGTCTGAAAAGACCATCTCCACCTCTGCCTGTTTCCTTGCATTTACCAGGTCATTGTAATACCTCGCCCACCGCCTTCACAGGCCTTTTCTGCGCGCGTTCACCTCTCTTTGTAGTGCATAGGTGTTTGTCTGAAATCGCTCTTCATCGCCGGCATTGCTTTCACACCTGCTGTCAGCGATGAACGTGTGCCATACATTTGATAAGGCTCTTTGAAAGCGTTTCTCACTGAGCACACGTGGAAATGAGCTTTCTCCTACAGCTATGAACTTTCTCTGTACGTCATGAGAAAGACCGCTCTCACTCCCTGTTTTGGAACGGATGCGCCAGGTAGCCATCGGGCCATTTCGCGCATATAATGAACAGAAAGCAAAGGAATGTGCGAGATGCCGCGGAAGGAATCAACGTCAGAGCTATCGACCGTCTCAACACAGCCAATCTATACTGCGCAGACTGACCGAAAGGAGTACTCCATGATGAATGAGCTTGCTTCGCAAAACGATGATCGAATGGAAGAAGGCGCACACACCTGGGACGGGGCCTTTGGGCGAAGAAGATTCCGTGCCCAATGGAATCTAGGGCCTGGTCATGTCAGGTTTCATATTCAGAAGCCTTTTCCTGAAAACGATGACCCGGATGGAATGGGGATTCCCTTTTCACCTGATCTGGGATTTGAGTGGGAAGATGGACAGGGGGTACGCCTGTTTGGCGAGCAGGGAGAGTATGTGGCCAATCTTCAAGAGAGCATCAGGCGTGCAGGTCGTTGGGCTGCCCAACGTGCACGAAGCTATGCATTACACACGCTTCGCAACATCCCTGCCAGGTATTGGGGAATTGTGCAGCGGGAGGTGAGCAAATTGACCGAGGAAGAGAAAGCTGATCTGGAAGAAGCGCTTGCACATATACTTCGAGAGTGGAACGGCCAACAGGCAGAATCTCAGATCCCTGAAAGGAAGCCAAGCCCCGAGATTCAACGTGTGCCTATTGAGCGTGATGGGTCGTATCATCCATTTGCTGATGATTCACCACCTGTGTAGTGGTTCCTTGAGGCATCTGCCGAAAAACTCGTCGATCTGGCTGTTTGCCATTTTTAGGTCAAGTTCACCCGGTTCTATCAGAAGTGAGAACGCAAGAGCGAAGAACATACGCAAGCCCTGCTCTTTCCGCATGCTTTTCTCTCCTGCATCACCAGAGCCAACGTCTTCAATGTGTCAAATCTCTGGCGACAGACCTGCGCCCCTTTCTTTTTTGGGGGTGTTCATGTCCCCCTCACCTCCTGCTCGATGCGCTTTTGAAGCCGCTGTAGCCGTTACGCATTGTTCGTTGTCTTTCACAGATGTTTGGACATTACCGGCTGTTTCCAACGGCTTAACTGTCTTTTCAACTGTCTTTTGGGAACCGCTGAATCGGCTTCTTATGGACCTAGCGAGGAATTGTGGCAGTTGCTGGTCTGCTCTCACGCATGTGTCGCGATCAGCAATGAAGAAAAAGAGCCTGCTGAGGATAGGTGGTATGTACGTAGAATGAGGCTACCAAAGTATATGACACACCCACCGAGTGCCATGGCCAGTCTGTCTCACCCCCCTTCAACGAATATTTGCTCATGTGCGTGTCTCCATCCTACTTGAACTCTCTAGAGGTACGTGCGCAAGGTGTAAACAAGAGTGAAACCGTGCCTACGTCTTTTCTACATAGCGGTGCTTTTTTGACTCGCAAGAGGGCAACATGCGTACATCTCATCGGGGGAGAAAGTCTCATAAAACGATGAAATGAACGAGTTTATGAGACTTTGATTTCTGGAATGAGTTTATGAGACCACAGAAAAAATCCCTTTCTCTGCATATTGATCAAACTGCTCGCTTGTCTTAAGAACTGGACGGTTTCTGAGGCAAAAGAAAACTACCGTTTGCACGGAAGTAAATTTGGGAGGAGCGTATTGCTGCAACAATCGCGATACCAGAGGCAATTTAGGAATATTACGGACGAATAATTGTACGAGGTCTCAATCTATCTCTGATTTTTCGCTTATATTTTTGCCAGTTAGGGATGCTTTCTTAACCTCTCGCTGAGCTTGGGAAAAGGCACTTTCAGTCCGAAAACTGGTGAAAAACCGCCTTTGCACTTGTTTCTATGGAAAATAGAACAGAGTCACGCAACGGATAGAAGGAGGGGCATAAAAGCAAAACCATACCCCAAAAACTCCAATTGGCATCGTCTTTTCTTTTGGAAGAGCTATCTACATTTGTAGGTGGGAATGCTCATGCTTGATAGCGAACAAAAAGAAAATGGCACTAAAGAAGCCGCTGCCGATAGTAAAAGCGACTCACGTCCCTCTATACCCTCCATCTCATTACCTAAAGGTGGAGGAGCTATCAAGGGCATCGGTGAAAAATTTTCAGCGAACCCGGTTACCGGGACTGGCTCGCTCAGCGTTCCAATTTTTACTACTCCCAGCCGATCTGACTTCTACCCGAAACTTTCTCTTTCCTACGACTCAGGATCTGGGACTGGACCTTTCGGGCTTGGATGGAGTCTTTCTACCCCCTCAATCACCAGAAAAACAGACAAAGGATTGCCGAAGTATCAGGATGCAGAGGAAACCGATATATTTATCCTTTCGGAAGCCGAAGATCTTGTTCCTGTCTTCACTCAAAACGGAAACGACTGGACGAGAGCAATTTTACCCCGGAGCGAACAGAATGTAGCTTACACCGTTCGACCTTACCGTCCAAGGGTTGAAGGACTGTTTGCCCGCATCGAACGTTGGGAAAATAACGAAACCGGTGAGGTTCACTGGCGATCGGTCTCAAAGGTGAACATTACCAGCATCTACGGAAAAAGTGCGTGCAGCAGAATAGCCGATCCAGAGGATGATTCGCGTGTCTTCAAGTGGTTGCTTGAAGAAAGCTATGACGACAAGGGCAATGTTATTAGTTATGAATACAAGCAGGAGAATTCGGACAACATTGACCCATCTCTGCCTCAGGAAAGAAATAGACTTGCAAATTCATTGGGTTTCGCAAATCAGTATCTGAAATGTATCAAGTTTGGTAATAAAACGCCTCGCAAGGCGGATGATACGGTGATCCCACCTGATAATTGGTCCTTTCATGTGGTCTTTGACTATGGTGAACATGACAGAGAGAATTCTACGGTGGAGGAAGTTCAAAAGTGGATTTGTCGTCCCGACGCGTTTTCCAGCTTTCGTGCCTGCTTTGATGTAAGAACGTACCGGCTCTGCCAGCGCATCCTCATGTTCCACAACTTCGAAGAGTTGGGACAAACTCCTTGTCTGGTTCGCTCAACCGACTTTACCTATACAGAAGGTCCTGCTGCAGCGATCACATCCTACCTCACCTCCATCACACAGACGGGGTATATCAAGAACGCTGCGACAGGAGGATATAACAAGAAATCGCTCCCACCGCTCGAAATCACCTATATAGAACCTCACATCGATGAAGAAATCCATTACATTGATGCCGACAGCATTGAGAATCTACCAACTGGTCTGGACGGTACAGCGTATCAATGGGTAGACCTGGATAGCGAGGGTATCTCAGGAATACTGACGGAACAGGCCGATGCCTGGTTCTACAAGCGCAACCTGGGAGATGCCCATTTCGCTCCAATCCAGGTAGTCGCGACCAAACCCTCGCTCTCGAATTTGCAAAGCGGCCAGCAACAGCTCATGGATCTGGCTGGTGATGGGCACAAATACCTTGTGCAGTATAGCGCACCTCTCAGGGGATTTTATGAGCATGATGAAGATGGTCAGTGGGGACCGTTTACCCCCTTCTCGTATTCGCCAAATATCGCCTGGAATGATCCCAACCTGAAGTTCATAGACCTTGACGGTGATGGCTTTCCCGACATTTTATTCACAGAGGATGAAGTGTTTACCTGGTACCGTTCTCTGGCCAGAGACGGTTTTGAGCCCGCAGATCGTGTGCGGAAGCCGTTTGATGATGAGAAAGGCCCAACGCTGGTCTTCGCAGATCCCACGCAGTCCATTTATCTGGCAGATATGATCGGTGATGGCCTCACCGATATTGTGCAAGTTCGCACAGGCGAAATCTGCTATTGGCCGAATCGTGGGCACGGACGTTTTGGGCCAAAAGTGACTATGGATGCCTCTCCTGCATTCGATTATCCTGATTCCTTCGATCAAAAACGTATCCGGCTCACCGACATCGAAGGCTCCGGTACCACAGATATTATCTATCTGGGACGAGATATCATCACCTTCTGGTTTAACCAATCGGGTAATAGTTGGAGCGAACCACACCACCTCAGTAACTTCCCGTCGGTGGACAACATGGAATCCGTGACAGTCATTGACTTATTGGGAAATGGAACGGCCTGTATTGTCTGGTCTTCCCCTCTACCTGCCGATACTCGCCAACCTATGCGATATATCGATCTCATGGGCGGGCAAAAGCCTCACCTGCTGCAATCGATCAACAATAATATGGGCAAAGTGACAAACCTGACATACGACGCTTCCACGAAGTTCTACCTGCAGGATCAAGCGGCAGGTACGCCATGGGTTACCAAACTGCCATTTCCTGTATACGTGGTTGAACAGGTCGAAACCTGTGATAGCGTCATTGGCACGCGATTTGTTACTCTGTACAGCTATCATCATGGCTTCTACGATGGTTTTGAACGTGAGTTCCGTGGATTTGGGCTTGTCGAACAGCGCGATACAGAGTCATTTGCTCAGTTTGTGGATGCAGCTTCAGTATCGGGACACCAGATAGTGGAAGAGGACTTGTTTGTCCCTCCAATACACACTAAGACATGGTTTCATACCGGCGTCTTTCTGGATAGACAGAACATCTCTCAGCACTTTGCTCATGAGTATTATAAAGGTGACTCCCAGGCAACGCTCTTGCCTGACACAAACCTACCACCTGGCTTGAACGCGCAGGAGGAGCGAGATGCCTGCCGTGCCCTTAAGGGGAGGATACTTCGGCAAGAAATTTATGCGGAGGACAATGCTCCGCATAGTTCAGACCCTTATAGCGTCTCTGAGCATACCTACGCCATCCGAATGATACAGCCTGTTCTGGAGAATCCGCATGGAGTATTTTATGTGAACGAGAGTGAGGTACTCGACTTCCATTACGAACGGAATCCTGATGATCCACGTATCAGCCATCAACTGACCTTGAAGGTAGATGAATTCGGCAACGTTACAGACGCCGCGGCCATAGGCTATCCCCGGCGCTCCTTGCCTCCTTCCGACTTTGACCTTTCGGAACAAACCCAAACCCTCATCACCTACACAGCATCTAAGTTCGTTAATAGGCCCGATGATAATACCTTCTATCGCATTGGTGTCCCCTACGAGACTCAGACCTTTGAAATTACAGGAATTGCAGGCACCGGAAATACTCCTCTTTTGCTCTCTGATTTGTTGTGCAGCATACAAAAAGCTGAAGTGATCGATTATGAGGTGCAGCCGACTTCGGGCCATGTGCAGAAACGGCTCATCGCTGACACACGGACACTCTACAGCAAAGATGATCCACAAGGCGATGCCTCCGATGCATTGCCATTGGGACAAATCGAATCGCGTGCGCTCATCTACGAAACCTATAAGATAACATTCACGCCTGGTCTCTTAACCCAGATCTATGGTAATCGTGTCGATGATACGTTGATGCGAGACGAAGGCAAATATGTGAAAGGCAAGGACCTCAAGGACCTTCACCTCTTTGATCCTCAGGACCAGGATAATGTCTGGTGGGCTCCTTCAGGTAGACAGGTTTACGATACTGCCAGGTTCTACCTGCCCATAAAAGTAATTGATCCTTATGGTAATGTCACCACCATCGATTACGACACTTATGTCTTACAGGTAACGCAGACAGTTGACCCACTGGACAACCAAATTCAGGCAAGTATTGACTACCGGAGGATGCAACCCGCGCAGGTCACCGATCCTAATGGCAACCGCTCTGCCGTACACTTTGATGAGCTAGGGATGGTAATAGCGACCGCAGTCATGGGGAAGGAAAACGGCCCAAAGGAGGGCGATACACTGGATGATCCTACGACGCGGCTGGAATACGAGCTGTTCAATTGGATGCAGCACCAACGGCCAAACTTCGTCCATACCTTTGCGCGCGAGCAACATGGCGCAGCGAATCCGCGCTGGCAAGAATCATACAGCTACTCTGACGGTTCCGGTCAGGAGGTGATGAAGAAGATCCAGGCCGAACCAGGTCTGGCACCAGGACGAGACGCCCAGGGTCAACTGCTACGTGATGCTCAGGGTCATCTGGTCCTGGTCGATACATCGCCCAATGTTCGCTGGGTTGGCACTGGGCGCACCATCTTTGACGATAAGGGGAACCCTGTTAAGAAATACGAACCATTCTTCAGCAGCACTCCTGATTTTGAGGAAGAGCAGGACCTGGTGGAATGGGGCGTCACACCTATCCTTCACTATGATCCCCCTGGACGCTTGATCCGCACAGACAATCCCAACGGTACCTTCTCCAAAGTGAAGTTTGATGCGTGGCAACAAGTATCATGGGATGAAAATGATACCGTTCTTGAAAGCGATTGGTATGCCCAGCGACAGGCATTAGCGGCGTCCGACCCCGAGGGCCGCGCTGCTCAACTCACTGCCGCACATGCAAATACGCCAACCATTGCCCACCTCGACGTACCAGGGCGTGCCTTCCTGACTATCGCTGACAATGGCCCTGCTGGAAAGTATCCAATTCGCGTCAAGCTCGATATCGAGGGCAATCAACTGGTCATCACCGATGCTCGTGGCAATCAGGCAATGGTGAACACCTTCGACATGCTCAAGCACAAGCTCTACTCCCGTAGCATAGATGCAGGTGAACTCTGGACGCTGCAAAACGTCTCAGAACACCCTATGCGGGAGTGGGATGGTCCTGATAGATGGGATGGTCCTGATAGAGATGACCAAAGTCACCTGATGCGTTATCTCTATGATGCCCTTCTCCGTCCCACTCATCTCTTTGTGCAGCAGGGAACTAGCGCAGAAGTATTGGCTGAGCGATTTGTCTACGGTGAAGCACACCCCGATGCAGACCCGACTGCTTCCCATATCCTTAACCTCCGCGGCAAGCTCTACCAGGACTATGACGGAGCAGGAGTGGCCACAAATGAACAGTACGACTTTAAGGGGAATCTGCTTCGTAGTAGCAAACGGTTGGCCCGTGAATACCGGCAACAGGTAGATTGGTCGATCCTCAGCCAGTTGACCAGGGTGCAGGACATTATCAATGCCGCCGCATCTCTGTTGGAAACAGAGTCTTTTACTTCAAGCACCGCCTATGATGCGCTTAATCGACCTACCAGCCTGATAACACCTGATAACAGCGAGGCCAAACCAACATACAATGAAGCCAATCTACTGGAGAAGCTGAATGTGCGACTGCGAGGTGCAACGAACGCGGCTCCATTTATAAACAACCTTGACTACAACGCCAAAGGTCAGCGTGAGCTCGTAGAGTATGCTAATAACGTGAGCACGACTTATACATATGATCCGCTCACATTCAGAATGACCGAACGAAAGACAAACCGTCCATCAGATAATGCCCTTCTCCAGGACTTGAGCTACACATATGATCCAGTAGGCAATTTCACAGAGATTCGTGATGCTGCCCAACAAACTCTCTTCTTCAAGAACGCTGTTGTATCGCCCAGTGCACAATATATATACGACGCCCTTTACTGGCTAACGCAGGCGAGTGGACGCGAACACACCGGGCAAAACGTCGCTCCTCCACCTAACTGGGCACCTGAGTACGACTACAATGATTTCTTCCGTGTCAACCCACCTCATCCTAATGACGGCAATGCCATGCAGAACTATACGGAAGAGTACGAATACGACCCCGTGGGCAACATCCAGAGTGTGAAGCATACTGGAGGCAACACTATCTGGAAGCGCCTTTACGACAATCCATCGGACAGTAACCGACTGCGTGGCACAAGCCTGCCGGGGGATTCTGCTGTACTGCCATTCTCCGCCCCATACACCTACGATATTCACGGCAATATGACAAAAATGTATCACTTGCCCCAGATGCAGTGGGATTTCAAGAATCAGCTGCATCAGGTAGATCTGGGCGGCGGTGGTACGGCCTACTACGTCTACGACGCCAACGGACAGCGGGTACGCAAGGTAATAGAGAGTGGATCGCTTATTAAGGAGCGCATCTATATTGGGAGCTTTGAAATTTACCGTGAACGCAACGGTGGTGGTCTCACTTTGGAGAGGGAGACGCTGCACATTATGGATGATAAGCGGCGTATAGCATTGGTAGAGACGAAAACCACTGATACTAAGTCCTCAACTGATTTATTTGTCTCATTGATACGCTACCAGCTTGATAATCATCTTGGTTCTGCTGTTTTGGAACTTGATGCAGTAGGAGCTATCATTTCTTATGAAGAGTACTATCCGTATGGCAGCACTTCGTACCAGGCTGGGAGGAATGCAGCGGAGGTAAGTCTGAAGAGATATCGGTATACGAGCAAGGAGCGAGATGAGGAGACGGGACTGTACTATTATAGAGCGAGGTATTATGGGGCGTGGTTGGGGAGGTGGGTGAGTTGTGATCCGAAGGGTATGGTAGATGGGCCAAATCTATACATCTATGTGCTAAATAATCCTCTGGGGTTTACGGACTTAGAGGGATTTCAGGGAAAATCAGCAGAATCAATTGAGCCACCTTTTGTTTTTCATGTCGAAGGCTACGGTGATATACCATATGAACAAATTGGCGAAGCTCTACAATACGTGAAAGAGGCGTCGAAACAGCCCACACAAGGAAAAACTGCTCAGGGATTCCCCAAGCAAGTATACGTAGAGGGCTTTGGCTTCATAAAATCTGAACCTATTGAAAAGTTTATTAAGCCTGAACCGGTGCAACAATATAAGCCATTCGAACTTCCAAGAATGGAAGATGTTATAGTCAATTCACTTGTATTAGCACCCTGGAATCTCACCTTCGGGCCTATTTTCGATGCGATGGATGCAAGTAGTCCTGAAGGTGGGGCTCTTTTCAATCCAAGTAAAGGTCAAAAATTTTCCGCATGGGCACGCCAAAAACAGCGTATCTTTTCATATAAACCAGGTGAGACCGCTAAAATGGGTGAGGCGATGGAAGGTGCCCTTGCAGTCATGTGGAGTGCTGGGCTCTCACTAGCGGCGAGTGCTGATGCGGCTATCATAGCAAGTCGAGCAGCTACAATAGGAGAAACAGTAGGAACTTCGTCAGGAGGTCTCCTGAGTAGAATCGACCCTTTTAAAATCCGATTTAGCCAAAGTAGTATAGGATATTCTTTCGAAGAGGGGACCATTGACGAACTCGCAGAGGGGTTAAGTAGTGGGCGTATTCTTCCAGAAGATGTTCCTGCTATACGTATAGCGGAACGAAATGGTAAACTGTTTACCTTGGATAATCGCCGTTTGGAGGCTTTTCGAAGAGCTGGTGTAGATGTCAATTATCGAATGGCGACTCCCGAAGAAATTAGCAATGAAGCGTGGAAGTTTACTACAAAAAATGAAGGTGTTTCAATTCGTGTGAGAGGAGGGCCCAGATGAACTTGAATGAACAAGTAGATAGTATTCGATCTCGTGAAGACTTTGTATTGTTTGTCAGATCTTTGCTTCGCGACTTTGAAGATAATCCCAACAACTGGCAGAACGACGATCTCAAGTCATATCTTGATGCAATAGCTGCCTGGGTTGATGATATGGATGGTTTCTATCAAAACCAGGGTGAGCCTGTACCGCTGCAACTTGACTGGAAGGTACTCGGTCAGATTCTGCTCGCAGCCAAATTTTACGAATGATAGAGCTTATTGGAGGAACCCATGCCAAAGCACTCACCAACAATAGCTACGGTGCTGGGCAACCTGATCCAGAAAATGGACCTGATGAACATCACCTTCAACAAGGATGCCTCGTCGCGTACGTTCGTGACAAAGCAGGTCGACAAGGGGCTTCATGACGACCCCCTCTAAATTCTGATCACGAAGAAAAATCTAACCCATTCTCAATCAGAACAATATTCGTAACCCCAAAAAGTTGAGATTAGTCGTTCACATAATGGGTTACTACACTAGTTGAGTTCAACCAAATCCGGTCAGTGGAATTACGATCTAAACTGACCCTAGAAAGAAGGAGCAAACATATGAATCTCGGACGAGACAAACTGGATTGGAGCAAGGACATCTGGGATGGTATTGATAAAGCTGTTCATGACGAGATGCAGCGCATACTGATAGCCAGGAAATTTATGCCGATTGTTCCAACGACATCGGATGCAAAGAACGTGCCTGCCGATACCATCAACACGGATGACGAGGAAGCGCTGTTTGTGGAAGAAGGCGATTTCATCTCAATCTTTGAGATCTCAGTTGGATTCGCCATGACCCAACAGCAGGTAGACACAGAGGCAGATATTCCTACAGCGATTACCCTGGCCACACGTGCGGCAAACCTCCTTGCGCAAGCTGAAGATGTATTGGTCTTCCAGGGACAGGCCGGACTGGATACGAATGCTCTGTTTACGAGTGGCAGAGTGCGCCATCGCAACAATACCTTTGTGACAGGGCTTCTGGATTCGGTGAATGAGGATCAGATCATTCCGGTACCCTTTGCTGATCCAGCCAAGCAGATTTATGGGGAGAATACCTTTACAGCGGTTGCTCAGGGATATTCCCTCTTAGAAAAGGAAGGACAGTATGGTCCTTTTGCAATCGTGCTTGATACTATCCCCTTTGCAGATACTCATTCACCATTAAAAACGACACTGATCATGCCCGCGGATCGTATTACATCACTTGTCACCCAATGGTTCTATGGAACAGGGACAGTACGCCCATTCACAGGCCTCCTTCTGTCTCTGGGAGGAAACACGATGGATCTGGCAATAGGGCAGGATGCGATCACAGCAGTCTCGCAGGTAGACATTTCTGGACAGACGCAGTTCAGGGTGTACGAACGCTTCGTACTGAGATTAAAGGATCCAACAGCTATTGTCGAATTTCAATTTCAACAACCAAACTAATCGCCTGGAGAAGATACGTGTTGAGCAATTCCTGCTTTGAGTAGAAACTTGTTGGTTCTGTCAAATTTGTTTAAACTCCTGTTAACGTGATCAGAGGAGAATGGGAGGCAAACCGTGCGTTTTGAGCATGATGGCATGACCTTGTGGTATGGGACAGCAGACGCACCAGCCCCAGAGGGAGCTATTCAGACTGGTTCGGATGTTACCATCACGATTGGTGTACAACCGGTGTATGCGAGCAACAAAGTCGATGTGCTCTATCGTGTCAATCAGGGTCCAACAGAAACAGTTGCTGCTAAATGGCTGCGGCAAGACCTCTCCCAGCAGGCGCAATACTTTAGGGTTCATCTTCCGGCCTTTTGTGCTGGTGACTTGGTAGAATACACTGTCATCTGTCGATGTGCAGGACGGCAGGTACCTTCCCCTGAAGAAGCACAGCAATTTACTTCATCTTTCCATGTTGTGGCGGATGGAGCGGCTGAGAGCAAAGCTGTAGCTGGCTCAATGGTAAATGAGTCGTCCACACTTCAAGCCGATGGCATTGGTGATTACAACACAGGTACAACATCGTCTACTAGCATTGCTTCGCAATCCTTGGCTTCTTCACCTGAGCTGTCGCTTAGCCCAACAAAGGATCAATCCTCACCTCAAAGCGAAGCACAAATGACTGCGCTCAAATCTCTACTCAGCACCTCTCCGGTTCTGGCTGATACCAAACTACAGGATACCTTTATCAATCTGTATGCCCAGCATCAGGGACCAATTCAGGACTTCTGGAGCAAGTTACGCGAGCAGCCAGAGTTCAAGGTACCGGGAACGGTCGAGAATATACAGTTTACTCTACAGCTAGGCGTGTTGACGCAAAACAATCCTGCACTGATCCAGGCGCTGCAAGGGCTACGCCAGCAGGGAAATCTGCAATCGGTTCGTGACCTGACGAAGCTAGATGCTAACGTATGGACAAAGCTGATCGACACGCCAGATACTGGTGCTGGTATTCTCTCATCCGTCCCTGGAGCCACGCAAGAGGAGAAGGCAGCAAACTATGTCAACGGCATTATGGATAGCCTCCATCGTGCTTTTCCAACCGCCTATGTCGCTCAAGATGTGGCAAAGCATCCAGAGATAGACCTCAAGCTGGTCAAGAGCGTTATCGCACAGAATCCCTCTTTGAACCTCCGCAATCCTCTTCCAAGCAATCTCAACATGATAGGAATCAGCGCGGCTGACCAGGAAAAGGCGAGAGCCTCGATTGAGGTGCTGCGGCAGGAAGTCAGGATGTTTCCCGGATTAGACTACACAACCTTGCTCAGTACCAATAACGCTTCAGGCTTCCAAAATCCCATGCGCCAGGCGCTCACGCAGTTCTTTGCAAACGCGCCCGATTTTGATTTTCGCGATACCCACATCGATGCCTACCTCGCTCAGCATGCAGCAGTCCTTACAGGTATTGATGCCAGATTCAAAGATGCTATTGCAGACCAGCTCAAACGCATGCAGCGCGTCTTTCGGGTTACATCTAAACCAGAGGCGATGAACGTTTTGTTGGGAGCCGGGCTGGACTCTGTTCACGCTATCGCCAGCATTCCCCAGCCCGCCTTCATCAAGCAATTTCAGGATGGATTGGGCGGCCAGGTACAGGCTCGCAAGGCCTACGCCCAGGCAAAACACATCAATGCATTGGCGATGAATACCTATGTCCAGGTCCATCAGCACCTGAACGATGTAAGCCCGAGGGTCATTGGCTCCGTTGACCAGGCAACCATGGATGCAATTAAGCAGATCCCAAACTGGCCTGCACTCTTTGAATCCCTGGATTTTTGTGATTGTGAGCAGTGCCGCTCCGTCTACAGTCCGGCTGCCTACTTCGTTGACCTGCTCCAGTTCTTGAACCCGAAAATTCAGCCTGCAGTTGGCAGGAAACCGATCGATGTGTTGTTCGAGCGCAGACCAGACCTGCCATACATCAAGCTTACCTGCGAAAACACCAATACTACTCTTCCCTATATCGACCTTGTTAACGAGATACTAGAGACATACGTTGCCGCCGATTACACTAAGGAAACGGTGGATGGTCAAACGCTCGTCAAAAACACCTCGCCCGATGACACTTCGGAAGGGTTGAGCGCGAATCCGGCATATACCAACACCGACGCCTACGAGGCGCTGAAACATGCCTTCTATCCCTTCACGCTCCCCTATAATCAGCCGCTAGACGTCGTCCGAGCCTACCTGGAGTATCTAGGCAGCGGCCGCTATGAGGTGATGAAGTCATTCCGGAAGAGCGATGCTCCAACCGATCAGCAAATTGCTTACGAGTATCTGAAGATATCACATGAGGAATACAGCATCCTTACCAGTGCTGACCTCAAGCCGGAGTTTTATGGCTTCTCCAGTGATACCCAAGCAAGCACGCTGATCACCTCCCTCGCTTCCGTTCCCGAGCTACTCCGGCGCACCGGCATTTCTTATCTTGACCTGCTCGAGATCCTGAAAACCCGCTACCTGAATCCGAATCGCTTCTCGGCTCCCGACATGGCTCTCACTCTGGATGTAGCTGCTGATGCTGATCTCTGTGATCTGAGTAAGACGAGCATCAAGAATCTCGATGAGGCAACCCTCAAGAAACTACATCGTTTCATCCGCCTTTGGAGGAAGCTGGGTTGGTCGATGCGGGATCTTGATAGAGTGATAGAGGCATTGGGTGCTAATGACCTCGATGACCCTTTCTTTCAGAAATTGGCGCAGGTCAAGCGACTGCAGACCGACCTGAAAGTCCCTCTTGCTCAGTTGCTCAGCCTCTGGAACAATATTGAGACCTATCGTTACGAAACAGACCGAGACGACTCACTCTATGGCGCGTTCTTCCTGAACAAAGCCGTACTCAACCCGCCGGATGGCGCCTTTACACTCAGCTCACCGCCTGCTCCTCCGCAGGTCGTCGGCGAAGGCAAAAGTGAGTTGAAAATTTCCAGTCATATTCCTGCCATTCTGGCTGCCTTGCATCTCAGCACCACCGACTTTACCGCTCTGGTCGCTATCGAAGTGACCGATGATGTCCTCACGCTCGAGAACCTCTCGAAACTCTATCGGTATACAGTGTTAGCACGAGCCTTGAAGCTCTCCATCAAAGACCTCATCTCGCTTAAAACGCTGACAGGGAAAGAGCCATTCCAGAAGGACCCATCCCAGCCGGGATTGCCTGCTGACACCATTGAGTTCCTGGACATAGTTCGCAAGGTGCGCAAGTCCAGCTTTTCGATCGCACAACTGAACTATCTCTTTCGGCATCTCTACGAGCCGAACAGTGGTATCGCACCTTTGCAGCAGAACGTAGACCTGCTGATCAAGAGCATACTGGATGGTCTGAAGAAGGTCATCAGTGATACTATGGTGATACCCGACCCATCTGGAGATATTCTCCGCAGCAAGCTCAGCCTAGTTCTAGATAGTAAATTGGCCGATCAGGTGATAAAGCTCATTGACGGCAGTGCCATCTATAGTACGTCACTTGAGAGCAAACCTGCTGTTACGTTCCCTGACTCCTTGCAAGATCAGATTTCGTACGACGATAAGAACAAGCAGTTGCGATATATAGGTAACATGACTCAGGCTAACGAAACGACGCTACTTACGTTGCCAGGAGGCGACGGAAACTATCAGAATGCCATAAGAAATCTTTTCCAACAGTCAAGAGTCTTAATATCGAGGAACCTGGCGGCATTCCTGGATCCGATAGCTACTATCAATCACTTGATAGAAGATGAGCCATTGCAAGTAGGCGGACAGCCACCGACGAAGGAGGAAAAGATCTCCTATGTGCTGACTCCTTTGATGGCCTACGTGCGGACTTTCCTCGGTCAGAGCCTGGTGAAGCAGCAATTGGGCGGCCCTCTCAAGCTTGATACTGCCATGCTCGATCTACTTCTGGGATCGCTGCTCCCACCCCCGGTTCCGCTTGTCCTGAAGTCGCAGGCAGATCCTACTCAATATGCGATGGCGGACTTTCTTGCGTTGCTCGATGGGGGCCTCTCGGTGACTTACTTTGCCAACAAAGACCTGGCTCCAGCAACTGGCACCATGGTTACCCGTATAGATCCCACCATCAATTTCAATTGGGGAACAGGTTCGCCCGACCCAAAGATCGCCGGTAATACCTTCAGCGCTCGCTGGACTGGCAAGGTGCTGGCCCAAAAGAGCGAAACGTATACTTTCACGACACATACCAATAATGGAGTGCGCCTGTGGGTAGATAACGAGCTCCTCATCGAGGATTGGAACGATCAACCCGTTATCGATCACACCGCGACTATAGCATTGAAGGCAGGCCAACTCTACGATGTGAAGATGGAGTACTACAACGATACCGCTGGTGCCGTCGCTGAACTCCGGTGGAGTACGCCTACCACGACCACGGCGATTATTCCACAAGCTCAGCTCTATCCCAGTAGTGCCTTGAGCAATGCTTACGCCACGTTCTCGCTGCTGCATAAAGTTGCCCTGCTAGTCAATACCTTCAAGCTGACAATTCAAGAGGTGGCATACCTTTCTGATCCAGCCCACAGCGCTATCTTCGCTCACTTTGACCTGAATGCATTACCGCTCGTCCGCTTAGATAACACAAACAAGAAAGTGGTAGCCCTTTTTCAACAGTGGGAACAAATCAATGATTTCATCACATTGAGAAACATTTTTTCAGGCGGGAATTCCACTTTGATCGATGTGTTTTCAGCCGCCACAGCGAGCGCCGATCCAACCAAGCTTGGTGATGCTACACTTAATTCATTGCTCGCAGTCACGGGTTGGGATGCGAAAGCTCTTGCCTTGCTCACCGACTCCAGCGTCTTCAACTTAACCGATGGTGACTTTGGCGACGCGACCATCATTTTGCCAAAGATTCTTGCCTTGCAAAATTGTTTCGCTATGAGTGATCGTCTGGGTATCTCGTTCGACCACCTCCTGGATTGGGCGACGAAAGATCCAGATGCAGGACAGGCCCAGGATGTGAAGAACACAGTCAAAGCGCAATTCGACGATGACCAATGGCTCACGGTCGCCAAATCTCTGAATGATGGGCTACGCGAAAACCAGAGGACGGCCCTTATCGCCTATCTACTGCACATACAGCAAATAAAGGATGCAGGAATTAGCGACTCAAGCCAGCTCTACGAGTACTTCTTGATCGATGTGGACATGGATGCCTGTATGCTGACCTCGCGCATCGTCCAGGCCAACGCCACAGTACAACTCTTTGTGCAGCGCTGCCTGATGAATCTGGAGCCAGAGGTCTCGCCTGATGCAATAGATGCTGGCGAATGGCTGTGGATGAAACGCTACCGCACGTGGGAGGCCAATCGCCAGGTTTTCCTCTATCCCGAAAACTGGATCGAGCCGGGACTACGCGATAACAAAACCTCCTTCTTCAAGGAACTGGAGACCGAACTGCTTCAGAACGAGATCACACTTGACACGGCAGAGCAGGCTTTCCTCAACTACCTGGAGAAGCTCGATCAGGTTGCACGCCTGGAAATCTGTGGTATATACTGGCAGGAAGAGGACCCAGATATAGGGGATACGGATTGGCGCGATGTGCCAACGCCACAGACCAACATCCTGCATGTCTTTGGCCGTACCTTCGCTATTCCCCACATCTACTACTACCGCCAACTTCTGGTCAATACGATGGTCTGGACGCCATGGGAGAAGGTCAATGTGGATATCGAAGGCGATCACCTCATTCCGGTCGTGTACAACCGGCGCCTTCATATTCTCTGGCCCATCTTCACAGAGAAGCCTAATTCAAAGGGACAAAGCCAGGCTGGAGGGAACACACAAGGAACATCGCCCAATAAACAATTAGAAATTAAACTGGGCTGGAGTGAATACAAACAGAACAAGTGGTCGGCGAAACAGGTATCATTGGACTCCCTTCCTCCTATAGAGCAGGAGTATCGAGAGAACGATGTATTCGATCGGTCCCTTTATACATTCAAAGCCCTGGTTGAAGATCAACAGTTGAAAATACGGGTCTATTTTAATAGCGCTCTGGCAGCGGGAGTGAGTGAGTTTGCAAGCTTCGTATTCAAAGATTGTCGAGGCAGAATTGCCATCGATACTACTCACTCTTCGTGTTTGGTACCTCTTGTTGAAGGTAGCTACAGATTTATGACCCTTCGGGAACCTGATAATTCTACACAACTCAACCTTGTCTATGACTACTTTGGTAACGAGCCGCATCCCATATGTCTCACACCTATTGAAATACAGCCAACTAATCCTTTGTTGATCCTTCAGAGAACGTCAAGTCGCTATGACCTGGTTTACCCACATCAATACTATCAGTTCGCTGCGCAAGCACCCTTTTTCTATCAGGACGATGAGAGAACCTACTTTGTTTCTCCCGAGGACTTAAGTAGCGGCAGGCACTTCTTGCAGCCAGACAGCATTATTCCCCCTCTCGACCGTGCTACTGAGGAAAGTGCAATTACAAACAACGGTTCTAATGCAGGTAATCTATCCATTATCGATCATGCGGCCTTGGCCACAGCTAAGGAACGCGCTGTTGCAGTTAGCGCTCCAGCAGCGCCGACTATTCCGAGTACATCGGTAGGAATGACGACGGTCGCACCGCCTATAACAAATGAGGGGGGCGGAGCCAAAACTCAGCCCCTAGTTGTACTTGGATCTACAGTATCAACAAGTGGGGCAGGTACTGCGCTCCCTGGTACTGCCAGGAAAGACTTCATAATCCGTCCATTCGGCGGTGGCGTTCCGCTACCAAGTACCCGCTTCATCTCGTTTTATCATCCTCATGTCTGTAATTTCATCAGATCGCTCAACCAGGGAGGAATTCCTAGCCTGTTGACGCTGGATACCCAAAGGCTCACAAACGATGTACAAGAAAAAGGAATTATTACAAGGTTTGAGCTAGAGTATCTTCCAAATTCACTGATCGTATTGGGTGAGAACTCACAGTACGTAGATACGCCATATCCACTGGAGGATGTGGATTTCGAGTACAGTGGAGCTTATTCACTCTACAACTGGGAGCTATTTTTCCACATTCCGATGCTTATCGCAACGAGACTGAGCAAGAACCAGCGCTTCGCAGAGGCCCAGCAGTGGTTCCACTACATCTTCAACCCTACCGATAGCTCAACGGACAGCGGCACGCAGAGCTATTGGAAGGTATTATGTTTCCAGAGCACAGTCAGTGAGAGGCTCCAGGACTTGCTGAAACAGGTGGACGACCCATCATCAAGCATTCATGCTCAAATTCTAGAATGGAGAGAAAACCCTTTCAACCCGCATGTCATTGCCCGTATGCGCCTCATCGCCTACCAGAAAAACGTGGTGATGAAGTACATCGACAATTTGATCGCCTGGGGAGATCAATTGTTCCAGCAGGACACGATGGAGTCAATCAACGAAGCGACCCAACTGTACATTCTGGCCTCCGAGATACTTGGGCCGCGCCCTGAGCAGATTGCAGTGCAGGGAACGATTGAGCCACTAGCCTATGGAGATGTTCATTGGGATAGTTTCGCCAATGTATTGGTGAGTTTAGAGAACCATATACAAGCCAGCGGCAATCTACCTCCTTTGGGAGTCAATGAAAGTAGGAATGGCCTGCCTAGTGGCTCGAGCCTTGGCAGCCCATTCTACTTTTGTATCCCCAACAATGACCAGCTTTTGGGCTACTGGGACACCGTGGCTGATCGTCTTTTCAAGATCCGCCACTGTATGAATATCGAAGGAGTAGTACGTCAACTTCCACTCTTTGCGCCGCCCATCGATGTCTCTCTACTTGTGCAGGCCGCTGCGATGGGGGTAGATTTGAGCAGTGTCCAGAACGATATCAATGCCGCAACACCGTACTACCGCTTCACCTACATGCTACAAAAAGCCATGGAACTCTGCAACGACGTCAAAGCTCTGGGGGCATCCCTTCTTGCAGCCCTTGAAAAGAAGGACGCTGAAGCCCTCGCTTTGCTTCGAGCAACGCAGGAGACAAGTTTGCTCAAGGCTGTTCGCCAGGTGAAGCAACAGCAGCTTGATGAGGCCAACACAAATAAGGAGGCGCTACAAAAAACTCTCGATGTGACGACCTATCGGCTCAATCACTATCAGCAACTAATTACAAATCAACTTAACGAGCATGAAACGACACAACTGGATAAGCTAAAATCTGCGAATGATCAGCAGGAAGCTGTTGCTGACTTCGAAATTTTGGGCCAAATAATGAATATGCTACCAAATATGTCTGTCAGCTATCCTCCTTCTACTTCGATTTCATTTGGTGGTTCCAACATTGGAAACTCGATATATGCTTATAGCAGATTTCTTGGCATTCAAGTTGCTAAGGATACCTACATATCAAATAGTAGTGGTATCATGGCAAGCTTCGACCGCAGAGAGGAAGAATGGGATTTTCAAGTAGGTCTCGCGGTCAAGGAAATACTCCAGATCAACAAGCAGATCGATGCCGCAACCATCAGGGCTAGCATCGCACAAACGGAGTTGGATAACCATGACAAGCAGATTGAGAATGCCCAGGCTGTCGAAGGCTTTCTGCGCGATAAATACACCAACCAGGACCTCTATGACTGGATGGTCGGGCAAATCTCGGCAGTCTACTTCCAGTGCTATCAGATGGCCTATGACACTGCAAAGCGAGCAGAACAGGCATTCCGCTTTGAGCGCGGCCTAACCACCTCTAACTATATCACGTTTGGCTATTGGGACAGTCTCAAGAAAGGGTTGTTGTCTGGCGAGCGGTTATACCTCGATCTCAAGCGGCTAGAGATGGCCTATATAGACCAGAACAAGCGCGAGTACGAGATCACCAAACATATTTCGCTGGTGTTGTTCGACCCAATGGCACTAATTGCACTGAAGGAAAACGGAACGTGTACCGTTAATCTTCCGGAAGTATTCCTCGATATGGATTATCCCGGTCATTATATGCGCCGCATCAAAAGTGTTTCTTTGACCATCCCCTGT
>Ga0116218_1000683_pt1 | contig 23079 bp, 21 predicted proteins | sample Sb_taG_2_FD_88966 | JGI IMG/M metagenome (GOLD analysis project Ga0116218, IMG submission 88966) | Peat soil microbial communities from Weissenstadt, Germany - Sb_50d_5_LS metaG | ecosystem: Environmental > Terrestrial > Soil > Wetlands > Peat | place: Germany: Weissenstadt | collected 2010-09-21 | reverse complement strand
GCCGTCACCTTGACCATCTGCTGGCCGACGGCATGATCGAGACCAGGCTGGCCCGAGTTTACGGCAACCGCGGTCGTGGCAGGCCGGCCAGGATGTTCGCGATCACCGACGCCGGCCGGAGCGCCTTCGAGCACACCTACGACGACCTGGCCACCAGCGCGCTGCGGTTCCTCGCCGAGCGCGCCGGGCCAGGCGCGGTCACCGAGTTCGCCCGCCGCCAGGTCGCCGAGCTTGAGCGCAGGTACCGGCCGGTGGTCGAGTCCGCGCCACCGGCAGGCCGGGTCAAGGCGCTTGCCGAGGCGTTGTCCGCGGACGGCTACGCCGCGTCGGCCACTGCGATGCCCGCCCCTGGCGGCGGACAGCCCGGCGGCGAGCAGCTCTGCCAGCACCACTGCCCGGTGGCGCACGTCGCCGCCGAGTACCCGCAGCTCTGCGAGGCAGAGACCGAGGCGTTCGGCCGCCTGCTCGGCGCGCCGGTACAGCGCCTGGCGACGATCGCGCACGGCGACGGAATCTGCACCACCCACGTCACGTCCCTGTCCCTGGCAGCACAGTCCCATTCAGCACAGTCACATGCAGCACAGGCGCCGCGGCCCGCCCGCGGCGTCCCAACAAGTGCCATATCAGAGGTCGGAGGCCTGTCCGCATGACCACAACCGCGCATCCCGAGCTTGACGGCCTGGACCGATACAAGTTCGGCTGGGCCGACTCCGACGTGGCAGGCGCAGCCGCCCGCCGCGGCCTGTCCGAGGAGGTCGTTCGCGATATCTCGGCCAAGAAGGGCGAGCCGGACTGGATGCTGCAGCTGCGGCTGAAGGGCCTTGAGCTGTTCCGCCGCAAGCCCATGCCCACCTGGGGCTCGGACCTGTCCGGGATCGACTTCGAGAACATCAAGTACTTCGTCCGGTCCACCGAGAAGCAGGCGGCCAGCTGGGACGACCTGCCAGCCGACATCAAGAACACCTACGACCGGCTCGGCATCCCCGAGGCCGAGAAGCAGCGCCTGATCGCCGGCGTGGCCGCGCAATACGAATCTGAGGTTGTTTATCACAAAATAAGAGAAGATCTAGAAGAAAAAGGTGTTTTGTTCCTAGACACTGACACGGCGCTGAAGGAGCAGCCTGAGCTGTTCCGTGAGTACTTCGCCACGGTGATCCCGGTCGGCGACAACAAGTTCGCCGCGCTGAACACGGCGGTCTGGTCGGGGGGATGCCTGACGGCGGATGCGCGCATCAATGTCAAGGGCAAGGGCCTAGTCAGTATCGCGGACGTCAAGGAGGGCGACGAAGTCTTCGGAACTAATCTTGACCGCGAACTCGTTCGCGAGAAGGTGCTGGCTCATATGGAGAGCGGCGTCAAGCCGGTCTATCAGCTGCGCGTGGCGGGCCGCACTCTCGAGGCCACGGGTAACCACAAGTTCCTCGTCGCAAGACGCATGGCAGATGCTTTGGGTCGGGTTCGCTGGACAGCCGTGTGGGTGCCACTCGACGAAATTGAGGTCGGCGAGCCGATCGCTGTTGCCCGGCATCTACCCGACGACGGCGAAGTCATGGTGATGCCGCAGCCGGAGGAATACGTCAAGAATCGCTCGCGTCAGCGCTTGGGCTTCCCAGTCCTGAGCGACGTAAATCTGTGCTGGCTGCTTGGACTGTGGTTGGGTGACGGACACACTGCTGCTCCACACCAGCACATGCGTCAGGTGTCATTCTCGGTTCCGGCAGACGATCCTGTTCACGGCGAGGCGATCGACGTCGTCAAGCAGGTCTTCGACGCACATGTGACACTGGTGAAATGTGGGTTCGTCGTAAGTTCCAAGGCATTCGGTACGTGGCTCGACGATTTGGGCTTCTCCGGCCATGCAAAGACGAAGCGTCTGCCGGAGTGGATCTACGCCCTGCCGCACCGCCAACAGCTGGCTATTCTTGGCGGCCTCATTGACGCCGACGGCTGGATCGAAAATGACGGTGCAACAATGTCGATCGAACTCGCCAACCGGGAGCTGCTCGAAGACGTGCGGCAGCTTGCTATCGGCTGTGGCCTATATGCGGACGGCCAGCTGACCGAGCGCACCCGAACGAACATCTTCGCTGATGGTCACCTGAGCACAGCTACCTGCTGGCGCCTGCGTGTTCAGGGTGATCTCAGCCGAGTCGGTACTCGCAATCCGGCCAAGAAGGGATCAGCCGCCTCTAAGGGCCGCGGTCCGCGGTATATCGCATCGACCGGGCTCAACTTCTCGTCGTTGGCGACTGAAACTGTAGGGTTTGCCGTCCTGCGAGAGAAGGAGTTTGTGGGCGACAAGCCAACCTACGACATCCAGGTCGTAGGACTGGAGAACTTCGTGGCCAACGGCATCGTCGCGCACAACAGCTTCATCTACGTGCCGAAGGGCGTGCGCGTCGAGATCCCGTTGCAGGCCTACTTCCGGATCAACACCGAGAACATGGGCCAGTTCGAGCGGACGCTGATCATCGTCGACGAGGACGCCTACGTGCACTACGTCGAGGGCTGCACGGCGCCGATCTACTCGTCGGACTCGCTGCACTCGGCGGTGGTCGAGATCATCGTCAAGCGCGGCGCCCGCTGCCGTTACACCACCATCCAGAACTGGTCGAACAACGTCTACAACCTGGTCACCAAGCGGGCCGTAGCCCAGGCTGGCGCGACCATGGAGTGGGTTGACGGCAACATCGGCTCCAAGGTGACGATGAAGTACCCGGCGGTCTACCTGATGGGGGAGCACGCCAGGGGCGAGACCCTCTCGGTCGCGTTCGCCGGGTCCGGGCAGCACCAGGACGCCGGAGCCAAGATGGTGCACTGCGCGCCGAACACCTCGTCGTCGATCGTGTCCAAGTCGGTGGCCAGGGCAGGCGGCCGGACCTCCTACCGCGGCCTGGTGCAGGTGCAGGAGGGCGCGGCGCACTCCCGTTCCACGGTCAAGTGCGATGCGCTGCTGGTTGACACGATCAGCCGGTCGGACACCTACCCGTACGTCGACGTCCGCGAGGACGACGTGGAGATGGGGCACGAGGCAACCGTCTCGAAGATCTCCGATGATCAGCTGTTCTACCTGATGAGCCGCGGCATGACCGAGGACGAGGCAATGGCCACGATCGTCCGTGGCTTCGTCGAGCCGATCGCACGCGAGCTGCCGATGGAGTACGCGCTCGAGCTGAACCGGCTGATCGAGCTGCAAATGGAAGGAGCGGTCGGCTGATGTTGGGCCCCCGGGGGGTTCCGGGGGGTCGCGCCCCCGGACTAGCACTGCAGGGGGCCGTAGAGTCGGCGGCCCCCCTCTCGAGGCTGCACGGCCAGGGCTCTTTCGACCCAGCGGACTTCACGGTCCCGACCGGGCGGGAGGAGCAGTGGCGGTTCACGCCGCTGCGGCGGCTGCGCGGACTGCATTCCGATCTTGGGGCTGGCGATGGCAAGGTGACAGTCGCAGTCGATGCCGCCCCCCGGGTCGCCGTTGAAGCTGCGCAACACGGCGACCCGCGACTCGGCACCGCCTATCTGCCCTCGGACCGGGTCAGTGCACGTGCGTTCGCATCGTTCGGCGAGGCCACGGTCGTGACGATCCCCTCCGGCGCTGAGATAACGCAGCCCACCTGGATCACGGTCCGGGGCGAGGATGCGGCCGGGCCGGCATTCGGGCATCTGCTGATCGATGTGCGGGCCAACGCCAGTGCGGTGGTGGTGCTCGAGCACGGCGGGTCGGCGACTTATGCGGACAATGTTGAGCTGGTGGTGGGGGACGGGGCGCGACTGACCGTGGTTAGCGTGCAGGACTGGGCCAATGACGCGGTGCATCTGTCGCACCATCACGCTCAGGTCGGCAAGGACGCGACGGTCGCGCATACGGCGGTCACCCTGGGCGGCGGCGTGGTGCGGCTGGCGCCGTCGGTGCGGTACACCGGGCCTGGCGGAGACGCCCAACTGCGCGGGATGTATTACGCCGACGCCGGTCAGCATCTGGAGCACCGGCTGTTTGTCGACCACAGTGCGCCGAACTGCCGCAGCCGGGTGACCTACAAGGGCGCGCTGCAAGGCGACGGCGCGCACGCGGTCTGGATCGGCGACGTGATCATCAGGCCCGAGGCGACCGGCACCGACACCTACGAGTACAACAGGAACCTCGTGCTCACCGACGGCACCAGGGTCGATTCGGTGCCGAACCTGGAAATCCTGACCGGGGAAGTCGTCGGCGCCGGGCACGCCAGCGCCAGCGGCCGCCTGGAAGATCAGCATCTGTTCTACCTGATGACCCGCGGCATCCCGTTCGACGAGGCACGGCGGTTGGTGCTCAGGGGCTTCTTCGGGGAGCTGATCGCCGAGATCGAGGTGGCCGAGCTGCGCCAGCGGATCACAGCCGCGATCGAGGGCGAGCTGGACAGGATGATCGAAGCTGGTCCTGGCACCGTGTTCGCCGATGCGCCGGCCGAACCAACGGGGGATGGCCACCGATGACCGAGGCAATCGGATTCGTTCGAGCCTGCGCGCTAGCCGAGCTGCCCGCCCAGGGCACCTTCGCGGTAGAGCTGAACGGCATCCCGCTCGTGATCATCCAGAGCGACGGCGAGATCTTCGCGCTGCAGGAATTCTGCACCCACGAGGATGTGTCGCTCGCCGACGGCGAGGTCTACGACCACACCGTCGAGTGCTGGCTGCACGGTTCCTGCTTCGACCTGCGGACCGGCAAGCCGACCGGTCCGCCGGCCAGCAAGCCACTTGCTACCTACCCAGTGCGGGTCGACGGCGATGACGTGTACGTGTCCGTTCCGGCCAGCTAACCAGAACACCCGAACCAGGAGAGATGATGTCCACCCTTGATATCCGCGACCTGCACGTCAGCGTGACGGCGCAGTCGGGCGAGAGCCAGGAGATCCTTTCCGGCGTTAACCTGACGGTCGCGGCCGGGCAGACGCACGCCATTATGGGTCCGAACGGGTCAGGCAAGTCGACGCTGGCTTACTCGATCGCCGGTCACCCGAAGTACCACGTCACCAGTGGTTCGGTGACCCTGGACGGGCAGGACGTGCTGGCGATGACCGTGGACGCCCGCGCCCGGGCCGGCCTCTTCCTCGCCATGCAGTACCCGGTCGAGGTACCAGGGGTATCGGTATCGAACTTCCTGCGCACCGCGGTCACCGCAGTCCGCGGCGAGGCGCCGCGGATCCGCGACTTCACCAAGGAGCTGAACGCGGCGATGACCGCGCTCTCGATCGACCCGGTCTTCGCCAGGCGCAATGTCAACGAGGGCTTCTCCGGCGGTGAGAAGAAGCGGCACGAGATCCTGCAGCTTCAGCTGCTCAACCCGAAGATCGCGATCCTGGACGAGACCGACTCCGGGCTCGACATCGACGCGCTGAAGGTCGTCTCGGCTGGAGTCAACGCCTACCGCCAGAACACCGAACATGGCGTCCTGCTGATCACCCACTACACCAGGATCCTGCGCTACGTCCAGCCCGATTTCGTACATGTCTTCGTCGGCGGCAAGATCGTCGCCGAGGGCGGCCCCGAGCTCGCCGACGAGCTAGAGACCAACGGCTACGAGCGGTTCCTCCCGGCGGGTGTGCCGACATGACGCTGGACGTAGCCGCGGTCCGCGCCGACTTCCCGATCCTGGGCCGGACGGTGCGCGGCGGCAACCCGCTGATCTACCTGGACTCCGGTGCGACCGCGCAGAAGCCGACCGCCGTGCTTGACGCGGAGCGCGAGTTCTACCTGGCGCACAACGCGGCGGCGCACCGGGGTGCGCACCTGCTCGGCGAAGAGGCGACCGACGCCTACGAGAACGCCAGGACGCGGATCGCGGCCTTCATCGGCGCCGACCCTGGCGAGATCATCTTCACCAGGAACGCCACCGAGGCAGCCAATCTGGTCGCCTACTCGATCAGCAATGCGGCCACGGCAGGACCGGCCGCGGCGACCGCGCTCGCCGTCGAGCCTGGCGACGAGGTACTGATCACCGAGCTTGAGCACCACGCCAACCTGGTGCCCTGGCAGCAGCTTTGCCAGCGCACCGGCGCCACGTTGCGCTGGTTCGGCGTCACGCAGGACGGCCGGGTCGACCTGACCGACATCGGCACGCTGATCAACGAGCGCACCACGGTCGTCGCGGTCAGCCACCAGTCCAATGTGACCGGAGCCATGCCGCCGGTCGAGCGGATCGCGGCCGCGGCGCACGCGGTGGGGGCGATCGTGGTCGTCGACGGTGCCCAGTCCGTACCGCACCACCCGGTGAACGTGATGCAGACCGGCGCCGACTTCCTGTTCTTCTCCGGGCACAAGATGCTGGCGCCGACCGGAGTAGGCGTGCTCTGGGGTCGGCGGTCGCTGCTCGAAGCGATGCCGCCGTTCATCACCGGCGGTTCGATGATCGAGGTGGTCAAGATGGAGGGCACCACCTTCCTGCCACCGCCGCAGCGGTTCGAGGCGGGCGTCCCAGCTGTGGCCCAGGCGGTCGGCCTGGCCGCTGCCTGTGACTACCTGGACGGCGTCGGGATGGACAACGTGGCCGCGCACGAGGCGATGCTGACCGGCCGCGCGATTGACGCGCTGACCGCGATCCCCGGCGTGCGGATACTCGGCCCGCTGACCACGGTCAGCCGCGGCGGAGCCGTGTCCTTCACGGTGGACGAGATCCACCCGCACGACGTGGGCCAGGTGCTCGACGAGCTCGGCATCGCGGTACGGACCGGCCACCACTGCGCCTGGCCGCTGCACCGAGCACTCGGCGTCCAGGCTTCGACCAGGGCCAGCTTCTACCTGTACAACACGGCCGAAGAGGTCGACGCGCTGGCCGACGGCATCAGGACCGCGCAGAAGTTCTTCGGAGCCGCCTGATGGACCGCGGACTCGACCTGGTGACCTGGACGATCGCGGACTGGCCGGAAACGGCACCAGCGGTGGCGGAACACGCGCGCCCGGTCCCGGTGTTCAAGGCGGTGTGATGCAGCAGCTCGAGTCGATGTACCAGGAGATCATCCTGGACCATTACCGTCACCCGCACCACAGGGGCTTGCGGGAGCCGTTCGACGCTCAGGTGCATCATGTCAACCCGACCTGCGGCGATGAGATCACGCTTCGAGTCACACTGAAGGACGCAGCCGGCGAGCCGGCCGTGGCTGATGTGTCCTATGACGCGCTCGGCTGCTCGATCAGCCAGGCAAGCACATCGGTGCTCGCCGACATGGTGATCGGCAGATCGGTCAGCGAGGCCATGGACATCAGCGCCGCGTTCCTTGAGCTGATGCACTCCCGCGGTGCGGCCGAACCCGACGAGGAGGTGCTTGGCGACGCCGTCGCCTTCGCCGGAGTCGCCCAGTACCCAGCGCGGATCAAGTGCGCGCTGCTCGGCTGGATGGCATGGAAGGACGCCACGGCACAGGCTCTGGGCACGGCCGCGACCGTGCGGGCGCTTGCCGATCTTGACAGGGAGCAGAGATGACCCAGGTGGAGCCAGAAACCAGCCAGCAGCCGGGCGCCGGTCCCGCCGTCGAGGATGTGCTCGAGGCCCTGCGGGACGTCGTGGACCCAGAGCTTGGCATCAATGTCGTCGACCTCGGCCTGGTCTACGGCGTCACCGTGGATGACGACCGGATCGCCACCGTGGACATGACGCTGACCAGCGCCGCCTGCCCGCTCACCGACGTGATCGAGGATCAGACCGCGGATGCTCTAGAGGGACTCGTCAGCGGCTTCCGGATCAACTGGGTATGGCTGCCGCCGTGGGGCCCGGACAAGATCACTGAAGACGGCCGCGAGCAGTTGCGCGCGCTCGGCTTCAACGTCTGAGCCGACGACCTGCCGCGGGTCACAGAGAACCGGTCAGGCGGATAAGCGCAGATCCTGCGTGCAGGCCAGATCGGCCACGCCGTCTGGCGACAGTGCGACACTCGGTCCTGCGCCCGGGTTGACCGCGATGCCGAGCCGTGCTGGCAGCAGCCGGGCCAGTGCCACCGCCGACACCACCAGATGCGGCAGATCCGTCCCGTCGCCCGCAAGCCCGGCAGCCCGGCTGGTGGCGTCCGCCCACTGCCGCATCCGGGCAGCCGACGTGAACGCCGGGATGAACTCGGTGCCCCGATAGGTCACCGTCGGCAGATCAACCGCGCCGCCTGGCCGGACCGGGCCGGCCACCTGCCTGGCGTCGTCCAGGCTGGCCTGGCCGACCGATCCGCGGTCGCCTGGCAGCGGCACCCATACCTGCCCCCGGCTAAGCTCGTCTAGCACGTCCCCGATCCGGCCCGGATCCTGCACCGCGGCTGCCAGCGCCCGCTCGATGGGGTCCTCGCGGTCGGCGGGGGAACTGGCGTTGGGCTCGGTGGCCGTGCTCATCTCGGATCCCTACCGTCCTGGCTGCATAAGTTATTCACGGATGGTAAGCGGAAAACGGCGGTGCGTAGTGACAAACAATGGAGCCCGCGATGATGTCGCGCCATTTCGCAGGATTGACGTCGCTCCGCAGCGGTTGCCCGGCTGGATCGAGTCCTTCGCCAACCGGCACGGCGCGCTGACCGCCGCGTCCGACGGAACGGCCGTCACCTTTCGCGCGGCCGACGGAGCCGTCGCTGCCTGCCAGGTTCCGTTCCCGCCGCTGACCGCAGCGCCCGGCGACGAGGCGGAACCGGTCCGGCTGGCTGAGCGGATCGCCGCGCACGCGCAGGCCGACCGCACTGTCGGCGTTCTGCTGGTCAGGCTCGGCGGCTATGCGGCGGGCGTATTCACCGGCACCGGCCCCACGCTGACCGCTTCGAAGATCGGCAGCCGGCTGGTACACGGCCGCAGCGCTGCGGGCGGCACGTCCCAGCGGCGGTTCGCCAGGCGCCGGGAGAACCAGGCGCACCAGGCGCTGGCAGCGGCTGCGGACACCGCGGCCGCCGTTTTCGGCCCGTACCAGCTGGACGCCGTCGTGCTCGGCGGCGACCGCAGGGCACTGGCCGCGATCAGGGATGACGTCCGGCTGGCGCCGTACCTCGCCCTTGCCGTCGATGCGTTCCTGACCGTGCCCGATCCGCGGCTTGCCGTGCTCAGGGGCACGCCGCCGCTGTTCCGCGCGATCCGGATCAAGCTCACCGAGCCGCAGTCCTCACGTTCGTAGCGTGGAATCGCCGTCGATGACTGGTTTGTGCTACCCCGGCTACCTGGGTGCGACCGGGCAGTCGGCTATGCTAGCCAGATCATGATGCGGCAGCTGCTTCTTCGCGGCCGCGACGAGGCCCGGTAACCAGACCGGTCGGCCCCTCGTCGCGGGGCTGTTGTGCTGCGCCGACCGATTCTTCCGGTTACCCGACAGGAGCAGCATCATGATTACCCCAAGTCAACCGCACGGCAGGCGCCCTTCTGGCATGCCGTGCCATCGCTACCGCCCGTTCCCGGCCGTCGACCTGCCCGACCGGCAATGGCCGTCACGCACCATCACCGCCGCGCCGCGCTGGCTGTCCACCGATCTTCGCGATGGCAACCAGGCCCTGATCGATCCGATGAACGCGGCTCGCAAGCAGGCCATGTTCGACCTGCTGGTGAAGATGGGCTACCGGGAGATCGAGGTCGGGTTCCCGGCCGCCAGCCAGACCGACTTCGACTTCGTCCGCAGCCTGATCGACTCCGGCTCGGTGCCCGACGACGTCCGGATCTCGGTCCTGACCCAGGCCAGGGAGGAACTGATCGAACGGACGGTCACGTCGCTGATCGGCGCCCGGCTGGCCACGGTGCACCTGTACAACGCGGCCGCACCGATGTTCCGCGACGTGGTCTTCGGCTGGCCGGGCGACGGGCGCGAGGAATGCAAGGCGGTCGCGGTCGAGGGCACCCGCGCGGTGATGAAGTTCGCCGAGACCTACCTGCCGGGCACCGACTTCGGCTATGAGTACTCGCCCGAGATCTTCATGGACACCGAACTCGACTTCGCGCTGGAGATCTGCGAGGCGGTGATGGACGTCTGGCAGCCAGAGCCAGGCCGCGAGATCGTGCTCAACCTGCCATGCACGGTGGAGCGATCGACGCCGAACGTCTACGCCGACCAGATCGAGTGGATGAGCCGGAACCTGACCAGGCGGGAGCACATCGCGCTGTCGGTGCACACCCACAACGACCGCGGCACGGCGACGGCCGACGCCGAACTGGCGATGCTGGCCGGTGCCCAGCGGGTGGAGGGCTGCCTGTTCGGCAACGGCGAGCGATCAGGCAACGTCGACCTGGTCACCCTGGGCCTGAACCTGTACAGCCAGGGGATCGACCCGATGATCGACTTCAGCGATATCGACCAGATCAGGCGCACCACCGAGTACTGCAACCGGATCAGTGTGCACGAGCGGCACCCCTACGCCGGCGACCTGGTCTACACCTCCTTCTCAGGCTCGCATCAGGACGCGATCAAGAAGGGATTCGACCGGCTGGAGCGGATCGCCGCGCAGGCTGGCCGCCCAGCCAGCGAGATGCCGTGGCAGATGCCGTACCTGCCGATCGACCCGAAGGATGTCGGCCGCTCCTACGAGGCGGTGATCAGGGTCAACTCCCAGTCCGGCAAGGGCGGAGTCGCCTACATCATGAAGCAGGATCACCACCTGGACCTGCCGCGCCGACTGCAGATCGAGTTCAGCCAGGTGATCCAGCGGCACACCGACAACGAAGGCGGCGAGGTGGATGCCGCCCAGATGTGGCAGGTGTTCGAGGCCGAGTACCTCGAGCCGGGCGCCTTCGAGTTGCTCAGCTTCGGTTCGACCACCCGGGACGGCACCGAGCGGATCACTACCAAGGTCAGCGCGTTCGGCACCGAGCACACCTTGACCGGCGTCGGCAACGGCCCGATCGCCGCGTTCTGCCAGGCGCTGTCTGATCTGGACCTGGGCCTCGGCGGCGTGGGCGTCAGGGTGCTCGACTACGCCGAGCATGCCCTCAGCGCTGGTCGTGACGCCGAGGCGGCCGCGTACCTGGAGATCGAGGTAGGTGACCGGGTGCTGTGGGGCGTCGGGATCAGCGAGTCGATCGTGCGGGCGTCGCTGCGAGCCGTGATTAGCGCGCTGAACCGGGCCGCGCGGCGCCAGCAGAAATCACGATGACCACGGATCGGCTGCTTAGGTAGACTGGACGTCATGCAACCGCTCCTCTCGTAACGGAACGCCCTGCGCCAGTCGGCGTAGTGGGCGAAGCGGTATCCCTTTTGTTCCGCTAATCCGTTTTGATGGAGTGTTTCCGATGATCTCGGTCAATGACCTTGAGTTGCGCGCGGGTGCCCGCCTGCTGCTTGAGGCTGCGTCCTTTCAGGTCGGCCACGGCGACAAGATCGGGCTGGTCGGCAGGAACGGCGCTGGCAAGACCACGCTGCTCCGGGTGCTGGCCGGCGAGGGCCAGCCCGCCGCCGGGACGGTCCGCAGCATCGGATCGATCGGCTACCTGCCGCAGGACACCAGGGTAGGCAACCTCGACGCGCTGGCTACCGACCGGATCCTGCAGGCCCGCGGCCTGGACGAGATACTTGGCGGGATGCGGGACGCGGAGGCCGGGATGGCCGACCCGGCCAGGCGTGACGCGGCGATCCGGCGGTACAGCCGGCTGGAGGAACGGCTTACGGTCCTCGGCGGGTACGCGGCCGAGGCCGAGGCAGCAGCCCTGTGCGCCAGTCTGGGCCTGCCTGGCAAGGTACTCACCCAGCCGCTGCGCACCCTGTCCGGCGGCCAGCGGCGCCGGGTCGAGCTGGCCAGGATCCTGTTCGGCGACTCCAAGACGCTGCTGCTCGACGAGCCGACCAACCACCTGGACGCGGATTCGGTCAGCTGGCTGCGCGATCATCTGCGCGCGTTCCGCGGTGGGCTGATCGTGGTCAGCCACGACACGGCGCTGCTTGAGGCCATCGTCACGAAGGTCTTCCACCTCGACGCCGATCGGACCACTCTGGACATCTACAACGTGGGCTGGAAGGCGTACCTGGACCAGCGGGAGACCGACGCCAGGCGCCGACGTCGCGAGCGAGTGAACGCCGAAAGGCAGGCGGCCGCGCTGAATGCGCAGGCGGACAAGATGCGGGCCAAGGCCACCAAGGCCAGGGCCGCACAGAGCATGGCCAAGCGAGCAGAGAAACTACTCGCAGGCGTCAGTGCCGACCGGCAGCCCGATCGGGTCGCCCGGCTGCGCTTCCCCGAGCCCGCGCACTGCGGCAAGGTACCGCTGACCGCCGATCGCCTGTCCAAGTCTTACGGCTCGGTCGAGGTATTTACCGATGTCGACATCGCGGTGGACAAGGGCGCCAGGATCGTCGTGCTCGGGCTGAATGGAGCGGGCAAGACCACCTTGCTCCGGCTGCTCGCCGGAGTCGAGGAGCCCGACACCGGCCAGGTCCGACCCGGTCACGGACTGCGGGTCGGTTACTACGCACAGGAACATGAGACGCTCGATAACGAACGCTCGGTGCTTGACAACATGCGCTCGGCGGCGCCCGGCCTGACCGAGGCCGATCAGCGCGGCATCCTCGGCTCGTTCCTGTTCTCCGGCGACGACGTGTCCAAGCCGACCGGCGTGCTCTCCGGCGGGGAGAAGACGAGGCTCGCCCTGGCCCTGCTGGTCGTCTCCGGGGCGAACGTGCTGCTGCTCGACGAGCCGACGAACAACCTCGATCCTGGCAGCCGGGCCGAGATCTTGTCCGCGCTGCGGCGGTTCAGCGGTGCCATCGTCCTGGTTACCCACGACGAGGGAGCGGTCGAGGCGCTGGCGCCGCAACGGGTCCTCCTGCTGCCGGATGGGGTGGAAGACATCTGGAGTGATGATCTCGCCGACCTGGTCGCGCTGGCCTGATGGCAGCGGTCGGCAAATGTCCCGATCTTTTGGTGCCGTGTGGGTAGCAGTTCGCGATTTCATGCGTGATCATGGCGGGATACGCAGTGCAGCAAACTGCTGCGCAGCAAACTGCCGTGCAGGAAACTGCGGTGCAGCGAACTGCGGTGCAGCGGCCAGTGGAAAGTTCACCGGGAGGATGGCGTGACCGAGACTCTCAAGAAGGGCACCAGAGTGACTGGCGCCGATCGCACGAAGCTGGCGGCGGACCTGCAGAAGCGGTACAGCGCCGGAGAGAGCATCCGTGCCTTGGCCGCGTCAACCGGCAGGTCGTACGGATTCATCCACCGCATCCTGGCCGAGTCTGGTGTGACCCTCCGCAGCCGCGGCGGCGCCACCAGGGGCAGGGCCAGGTCAAAGAACTGAGCCAGGACCAAGAGTTCGCAGCGGGCGGACTCCGGCTCACCATCGACGGTGAGCTGGCTACCGTCACGCTGAGCAGGCCGGAGCGCCGCAATGCGATGACTCCGGCAATCTGGTATGGGCTGGCCGCGCTCGGTGCCAGCCTGCCACCGCAGGTCAGGGTGGTGGTGATCCGCGGCCAAGGCCCGTCGTTCTGCGCCGGAATCGACCTGCGCCTGTTCTCCGCGCAGGGCGTTCCCGGCGAAGAACCGGTGGCCGGTGCCGACGACCAGGATTTCGAGCAGAAGGTGGCCGGATATCAGGCCGGATACCTCTGGCTCAGAGACCCGGCCATCGTGTCGATCGCGGCCGTGCAGGGACATGCCATCGGGGCTGGCTTCCAGCTGGCGCTCGCCTGCGACCTGCGAGTCCTGGCCGACGACGCGAAGCTTTGCATGAAAGAGCCCGCCCTGGGCCTGGTTCCTGACCTGACCGGGACCAAGCCGCTGGTCGACATCGTCGGACTGCCCAGAGCGACCGAGCTCTGCCTGACCGCACGCACCATCGCGGCCGGGGAGGCGCTGATGCTGCGCCTCGCCGAGCTGGTCGTGCCGACCGCCGAGCTGGACGCGGCGGTCGCCGACCTGGTGGCCGCCCTGCTGGCCATCGATGCCGCTGCGGCCCGCGAGACGAAGGCGTTGCTGGCGCACGCCCATGGCGCGACCCTGGCCGAGCAGGCCGCTGCCGAACGAGCGGCCCAAGCCAGACTGCTCAGGTCCAGACTCGCCCCGTCCTCCTGAGCGGGACCCCGACCCCGCGTCCCAAGCCCACCCTGGTTCGCCCTGAGCTAACCGGGGAAGGTACGTGGCCCCGTGGCGGTTGCTTTCACCATGACTGCAAGCTGGCATGCGATGCGCTCGTTCTCGCGGGACAGATCGATTACCAAGCAGCGGCTGCAACCGGGGACAGTCCGCCGGATCCTCTCCTACGCTCGGCCGTACCGTCGCGACTTGATCTTCTTCCTGCTGATCGTGTCGCTGGATGCGGTGATTACCGTGGCCGTTCCGCTGTTGCTGCGCGGCCTGATCGACAACGGGATTCTGCCCCGCGACGTCGGCGTCGTGCTGGCGATCGGCTCTGCCGTGGTCGGCCTAGCCCTGCTGGACGCCTTGCTCAGCATCGGCCAGCGCTGGTATTCGGCGCGGATCGGCGAGGGTCTGATCTATGACCTGCGTACCGAGGTCTTCACCCACGTCCAGCGGCAGCCGATCGCGTTCTTCACCAGGACCCAGACCGGATCGCTGGTGAGCAGGCTGAACAGCGACGTGATCGGCGCGCAGCAGGCAATTACGTCGACACTGGCATCGGTGGTCGCCAACGTGCTGTCCCTGGTGGTCGTGCTGGTGGCGATGATGTTGCTCTCCTGGCAGGTCACTCTGGTGGCCCTGGTGCTGATCCCGCTGTTCATCTTCCCGGCCAGGATCGTCGGTAGGCGGCTGCAGCGGCTGACCAGAGAGTCGATGCAGCTGGACGCTGCGATGGGCTCGACCATGACCGAGCGGTTCAATGTGGCCGGCGCCATGCTGGTTAAGCTGTTCGGCCGCCCGAAAGAGGAAGTCGATGTCTTCAGCAACCGGGCCGGCCGGGTGCGCGACATCGGCGTACAGACGGCCATGTACGGGTCGTCGCTCTTCATCGCGCTGACGTTGCTTGCCACCCTGGCCACCGCGGTTGTCTACGGACTCGGCGGCATCTTGGTGATCAACAATTTCTTCAAGATCGGCACGCTGGTCGCGCTCGCTGCCCTGCTCAGCCGTCTGTACGGCCCGATCACATCGCTGTCTAACGTCCAGGTGGACGTGATGACCGCGCTGGTCAGCTTCGACCGGGTCTTCGAGGTGCTCGATCTGAAGCCGCTGATCGAGGATGCCCCGGATGCGGTTCCGCTCCGGCTTGCCCCCGCCATCGAAGCCGATGCCAGCCAGCCGAGCGAAGCCGCTGCCATGCCCGCTCCGACCATTGACTTTGATCATGTCTGGTTCAGATATCCGACCGCCGCCGAGATCTCCCTTGCCTCGCTTGAGTCGATCGCGCTGCCGGTTCCTGAGCGCACCGACGCTAATGCCGAGGTACTGCGCGACATCACCTTCCATGCGCCGGCTGGCAAGCTCACGGCACTGGTGGGCCCGTCCGGGGCGGGCAAGACGACGATCACTCACCTGGTCGCCCGGCTTTATGACCCGGGTGCGGGCTCGGTGCGGATCGCTGGCGTCGACATCAGGGGAGTCACCCAGGATTCGCTGCACGATGTGATCGGCGTGGTCACCCAGGACGCACACATGTTCCACGACACGATCCGGGCGAACCTCAGTTATGCCAAGCCCGGCGCGACCGAACGGGACCTGATCGAGGCGTGCGAGGCGGCCCAGATCTGGCCGCTGATCTCGTCGCTGCCCGACGGCCTTGACACCGTAGTAGGCGACCGGGGCTACCGGCTGTCCGGCGGCGAGAAGCAGCGAATCGCGCTGGCCAGGCTGCTGCTCAAGGCGCCGTCGGTGGTCGTGCTCGACGAGGCGACCGCGCACCTGGACTCCGAGTCGGAGGCGGCGGTGCAGCGAGCGCTTAAGACCGCGCTGGCTGGCCGCACCTCACTGGTGATCGCCCACCGGCTGTCAACCATTAGGGAAGCCGACCAGATCCTGGTCATCGATGGCGGACAGGTCGTCGAGCGAGGCACGCACGACGAACTGCTCGGCGCGGGCGGGCTCTACACTGAGCTGTACCACACCCAGTTCGCCAGCCAAGAACCAGCTGATCCCGTCAAAGTCGCCTAGATCGTTGACCGGGCGCCGGGTTCCCGATCGCCGGTAGTTTGCGCCCGTGAACCATCAAATGGCCGCAGACGTGCAGCAGCACCATTCGCCCGCTGTGCTCACGAACCGAGGCTGCGCCTTGAGCACCGCTGGGGTCAGCCATGCCTGGCCTACAACGTGTGCACCCGGCCCGCGCCTGCAGCCGCCGCTGCCCTGTCCGCGATTCAGGAAAGCACGCAGCCGCTGCCAAGGTTGGCACCAGAAACCCAAGGTTGGTATCAGAAACCCCAGTCCCCGACGAGATGCGACGACGGGGAAGTACCCGCCTGGGTTAGACGGACGCTCCGGCCCCAGGTAAGGCGGCGGTGGCTGGGGGGCTGTGGCTGCGCAATGTGCGGGTGCCGTCAGGGCTGGTGGCGGTGTAGCTGCCGTCGGCGTTCAGGATCAGGATCCAGCCCCACCGGTGGATGACGATCAAATGGTGAAAAGTGCAGAGCAGGCCGAGGTTGGTGAGCCTGGTGGGGCCGCCTTCGCTGCGGGGGATAATGTGGTGGACCTGGCAGGCCGCGGGTGGCTGGTCGCAGCCGCTGGGGAAGGCGCAGTGCCGGTCGCGGGTGATCACGGCGCGGCGCAGGTGCGGCGGGATGGTGTCGGTGGCGGTGCCGATGTCCAGGGGCAGGCTGATGGAGGCGGCGGGTCCGGTGAGCTGGCTGGTCCGCAGCCAGGCGGCCAGGCCGGCCGGGCCGGACAGCAGCGCGATGGCGTCGCGGAGCACCAGTTCCCGCGCGTACCGCGTGCCGGGCACGACCGCGTTCGCCGCGCCGCCGGCGCTCGGGCTGCCCGCGCCGTACGCGCTGCCTGTGCTGCCGGGGCGGGCCGGGTGGCCGGTGCCGTTGTGGTCGGGGCAGTCGCGCCAGCGCAGCAGCATCGCGGCCAGCCGGTCCAAGATCACCGGGTCGACGTGGCCGGTCACCACCGGGATGATCATCGCGTCGCAGTCACCCCCAGGCCCGGCAGCAGGCCCGGGCCCGGCCCAGCCAGTACCAGCACCGCCGTGCCCGGTGCCCGCGCCCAGCCTCGCGCCGAAACCCGCGCCGCCAGGACCTGAGCCGCCCGCCCCGGAACTGCCCGGCCCGGACCTGCCCGGTCCGGAGCCGGGGCCGCCGGTGAGCTGGTCCAGGGTCATGTGCAGCTGGATCTGGGCCGGCTGGCCGGCCCGGTCCGGCAGGCAGCCCGACGCGAGCAGCCGCCGGCACGCCTCCTCCAGCGCGTCGTGGTGGCGCTGCATCCGGGTGCGGATGTCCTCCGGCCCGGCCTTCTTGCCCAGGCAGTCCAGCACGGCCTGCAGCGCGGCCGCGCACTGCGGGGTCAGCTCACCGTCCAGCTTCCCCGCACCCCGGTAATGCAGCAGCAGCCGCACCGACCGGTCCGCGAACCCGTCATCCTCACCGTCCTGATCCGGCCGCGCGGTCCGCCTGCGCATCTCCTCAGCCAGCCCGGCCAGATCCGCCAGCCCGGCCCCGCCGGCCGCAGCGGCGAGCAGGATCAGGTCCGCGTCGGCGCGGGCGGCCTCAGGTAGCTGGTCCGACCAGTCGCAGATCAGCCGCGCCCATGACGAGGAGATCTGGGCAACCTTCAGCGCGTCGGCCACCGCCGGATGGTCCCGCAGCCGCCGCATCCACCCGACCGCCCCGGCCGCCGCCGCGCGAGTGATCCGGGTCTGCCACTGCAGCCAGGACCGCTCACTGCCCTGACCATCGTCTTCGTATCCACCGTGGTTGGTGAACGCGGCCAGGACTGATGCGCGGGCGGCGGTCTGCATCGACTCGGCTCGCTCTAGGAACCGGAGGCATTCCGCCTGCACGGCGGCTGGCAACTCGGTGGGGTCAGCCGCGGCTAGCGATGCCAGACCAGTCCGCACCATCGCCATCGCATCGGCAACGCCAGACGGGACGGAGATCGGGCCAGACTGGTCGGCAACGCACATGACGCACCTCCTCGCGATCGCTGATCACCGAAGGACGGCTTCCTCAATGGATGACCTACGCGGTGGAGGGCCGATCACCGGGGCGGGACTCTCCGAGGAGAGCAACCTGCCATCAGATTCGCGCCGTCTACAACGGCCCCGGCAACGCCAACTCTCTAGAACACTTATTCGTATCCTAACAGCTGCCTACGACAAAATCACGTCAAGTCCGACGGGAGCGCGCGAAGTGTTGCGCCGGGAGATTGACGAGTCTGATCGTAGGCGGCCGTGCTAGCCGGTGCCGGTGCCGCAGCGTTTCCTGACGGTGTGGGAGTTGCGGCGAGCGCGAACCATGCCCCCGCTGCCAGCCGACACCGGCCCGCCTTGCTGGTCGCCGCGGGCCTCGGCGCCACAGCACTAGCGATCTTCGTGGCCGAAGGACTCACTTGGGACCTTCCCGAAGCGGCGGTCGCTCGCCTGCTGGACTAAGTGGCGGGACTGGCGGGCATACACTGCCGAGCTAGCTATGGACCAATGCCACACTTGATGCCAGTCATGCCACCACGCCCGTACATCTTGGTCGTCAATGGACGAAAAGTCCGCCAGCCGGTGTTTGTTATCAGCGCACCGCACTCGGGAGCGGACCTGTTGGCGCGCGCGCTGAAGCGGACGCCTGGGTTCCACTTCACCATCGGTCAGCCCGCCGTGCTGAGCGTGGTCTATGCCTTCGCCCGCAACCCGTCTATCCAGCAGGGCAGGGGCGAAGCGGCCGCGACCGTGATGCGCGACGCGTTTGCCCAGGCCTGGCAGGTCACGGCGCACGCCTGCCTGACCTGCCTGCCTGCCTGCCGGCAAGCGCGCGCCACCTCGACCGGGGGCACCTGCGTTGATGAACGCGAGATCACCAGGTACGGCGACGCCAGCCCGGAACTGATGTATTGCGCCGAGGCGCTGGTTGACGCCTTCCCCGACGCCCGGCTGGTCCAGATCATCAGGGACGGCCGCGACGTCGTGGCGGCCATGCTGGCAGATCCTGAATCACTAGCCTGGTTCAAGCGCGGCGTTGCCAACGTCGAGACCGAGTTCCCGAACCCATTCTTCGGCGTCGAGACCGACGCTGACCTGGCCGCATGGCCGAAGCTTTCGGCAGCGGGCAAGTGCGCGATGCGCTGGCGTGGCACCGTGCACAAGATGGCCAGGCTGCGCAGCAGCCTGAGCGCCGATCAGCTCACGACATTCCGCTACGAGCAGGTCATCCGCGAACCTCAGGCAGCCGCGACGGCGCTGTCCGACTTCGTCGGGGCGCCGGTGGACCGGATCGAGGTGCCGACCCGGCAGACGGCCGGCAGCTGGCGGCGGGCACTGGCCCCGGTGCAGCGATCGGAGGTCGAGAAGGTGGCCGGTCAGCAGCTTCGCCGGGTTGGCTACGGCGACTGAGCAGCGCCGGTCGGCGACGGCGACTAGGCGGCGCGAGTCGGCAACGGCGGCCACGCGGCGCCGGCTAATCCGGTCCGGCCTGGCACCGCGGCTGTCCGCCTAAGCTGGTCGCGTGGTCAAGCCAGAGGAGTCCGGTTACTCGCGCCGGTCCGCACGCCGGTCCTGCGCCTCAGGCGGGACGGCGGGCCGCCGGTTCGGGATCGCGGCGCTCGCCGCCGCGCTCGCGGTCGTCAGCCTGGCTGGCTGCGCGAAGATGGACGCCGCCCTTGGCCAGCAGTGGATCGTGGTGCAGCTCAGTCCGAACACCACGGTCGGCGCCGCCCGACAGGTCGCGCAGGCCTGCTCGCACGTGCCGAACCTGCGCCTGGTGCCGGTCCAGCCGACCAGCGCCAACGCCGGAATCGTGGAATCTGTGCGCTACAGCGCGACCAACGCCAGCGACGCGAACATGGCCGAGCTGCAGCGCTGCCTGCAGCGGTTCCCTGCGGTGGTCCAGGGCTTCACCCTGCAGGATGCCGGCGACAGCTAGTCACGAGCGCACCGCGCTGGTGCGCCGACCGCTTGGGGCACGCGTGACACACCGGATCGGCTGCAGCCGGGGTAAGACTTCTCCGTTGATCGCGATCTGACCGCGGCCCCGGCTTGGCTAATTCCCCAGCGATGTGCTATAGATTTAATGTCTATTAAGTCGATCGGAAAGAGGTATAACTGATGAGGCGTGCGACAATCGCGGCGGGACTCGCTGCTGTCGGCCTGCTGGCGGCCGGCTGCAGCTCGTCGGGATCGAGCAGCTCCGGTGGCACGGGGGACCCGGTCACCCTGCGTCTGGGCTTCCTGACCAACATCACCCATGCCCCGGCACTGATCGGCGCGGAGAAGGGTTTCTTCGCCAAGGACCTCGGCCCTGGCGTCAAGCTGCAGCTCATCCCGTTCAGCACCGGCACTCAGGAAGCGACCGCCCTGCTGGCCGGCCAGCTCGACGCCGCCTACGTGGGCCCGAACCCGACCATCAAGGCGTGGCAGACTTCGAGCGGCTCGCTGATCCGGGTCATCTCGGGTGCGGCATCAGGCGGCACCGAGCTGGTCGTCAAGGCGGGCATCACCAGCCCGGTCCAGCTCAAGGGCAAGAAGCTGGCCACGCCTTCGCTGGGCAACACCCAGGACGTGGCGCTGCGCTACTGGCTGAAGAGCAACCACCTCACCAGCAGCCCGACCGGCGGCGGAGACGTGCCGATCACGCCAGTCACGCCGAACTCGGCGGCGGTGCTTGAGTTCAAGTCCGGTCAGATCGCCGGCGGCTGGGAGCCGGCCCCCTACGACATCGAGATGGTCGCCGACGGCGGCCACGTCCTGGTCAACGAGGCGAACCTGTGGCCGAACGGGCAGTTCGTCACCACCAACCTGGTGGTGACCCAGAAGTTCATCGCGGCGCATCCGGCCGTGGTGACCGGCCTGCTCAAGGGTCAGATCGAGGCGAATGGCTACATTCACTCCGACCTCGCGGGCGCCGAAGCCGCCGCGAACGCCGAGCTGACGTCGCTGCTTGGCAAGGGTCTGAAGCCGAATGTGCTGGCCGCGGCCTTCCAGCAGATCACCTTCACCGACGACCCGATCGCCTCATCGCTGAGCATCGACGCTCAGCACGCCGTGGCCGTCGGACTGCTCAAGCCGGTCAGCAACCTGTCGGCGCTGTACGACCTAGGCCCGCTGAACAAGCTCCTGGCAGCGGCCGGCGAGCCGCAGGTGAGCTCTTGAGCCTGACGCAGTGGCGCGACACGCCCCCGGAGCCTGCTCCGGGGGCGTCAGCGTTCCCCAACGGCGCCAGCGCCACAGTCGCAGCTCCGGCCGCGATCCGGCTGACCGATGTATCCAAGGTCTATGGCCGCGGTCCAGGCGCTGTGCTCGCGGTAGACCACCTGTCGCTAACCGTCGGCAAGGGAGAGTTCGTCTGCCTGGTCGGCGCCTCTGGCTGCGGCAAGTCCACCCTGCTGTCGATCATCGCGGGCTTCGACTCGGTGACCACCGGGCAGGTGGCAACCGGCGGCCACCGGATCGGCATGATGTTCCAGGAGCCCGCGCTGTTTCCGTGGCTGACGGCGCAGCGGAATGTCGAGCTGGCGCTGCGCGCTCGCCGGATCCCGAAGCACGACCGGCGGCGGCGGTCGGCAGAGCTGCTCGAGACGGTGCATCTGACCGGATTCGGTGACAAGCGGCCGCACGAGCTGTCCGGCGGCATGCGGCAGCGGGTCGCGATGGCCAGGGCGCTTGCCCAGGATGCGGACGTGCTGCTGATGGACGAGCCGTTCGGCGCACTCGACGCGATGACCAGGGACCTGCTGCACGACGAGCTCGAGCGGATCTGCGCCGAGCGGGCGCTCAGCGTGCTGTTCGTCACGCACAACGTGCGCGAGGCGGCCAGGCTCGGCGACCGAGTCGTCGTGCTGAGCAGCCGGCCGGGCCGCGTGATCGAGGAGTACCTAGTGCCGAGGACCGGCCCGCGCCGGATCGACTCGGTCCAGGTGGCCGGGCTGGCCAGCACGATCACCGACCGGCTGCGCGAGGAGATGCGGCGCCATGGCAACTAGGACTGAGCCGTCGTCGGCCATCACCGGACTCGACAGCCTCGAACTCGACCCGGCGCAGACCCGGACTGAGCCGGGGCGGCTGGCGCGCAGGTCGTGGGCCGCGCTGTGGCCGAAGCTGATCGCGATCGCGATCGTGCTCGCCGCCTGGCAGCTGTTCTACCTGAGGAACTACCACGGCGACACCGCCAGCGGCCTGGTCAAGAGCCCTGGCTATACCCTGTGGCTGCTCGGGCAGCAGCTGCAGCACGCACAGCTCTGGCAAGCAATAGCGGTAACGGTTCGCACGGCGGTGATCGGCTACGCGCTCGCATTGCTGATCGGCTCGGCCATCGGGGCGCTGGTATCACGGATCCCGCCGTTGCGAGCGGCAGTCGGCTCGATCATCAGCGGCCTGCAGACGATGCCGTCGATCGCCTGGTTCCCATTCGCGATCATCTTGTTCGGTGTGACCACGTCGGCCATCTTGTTCGTGATGGCACTTGGCGCCGCACCATCGATCGCAAACGGGCTGATCACCGGAGTCGACTACACGCCGCCGCTGCTGCTGCGGGCCGGACGGACGATGGGACTGCACCGGATCGCGCTCTACCGGCACCTGATCCTGCCCGCTTCGCTGCCCGCCTACGTGGCCGGGCTCAAGCAGGGCTGGGCGTTCTCCTGGCGGTCCCTGATGGCTGGCGAACTGCTCGTGCTGATCATCGGGCAGGCGCCTTCGCTCGGCATTCTGCTGAACACCGCGCAGGACAACCAGGACCTATCAGGGGCGATCGGCGTCATGATCGTCATCCTGGTGATCGGCATCGTGGTCGACACGGTGTTCACTAAGGTAGACCTGACGATCAGGCGCCGCCGCGGCCTGCTGGTCGGCACGCAGTCCTGACTGCGCTGCGCTCAGTGCTAGCCGTGATGGTAGATGCCGAAGACGTTTCCCGCCGGGTCGCGGAACGCACCGGTCTCCATGCCATCATCGGCGGAGTCGGGACCGTAGAGCGCGGCGCGCGCGGCGCTCTTCAGCGCGGGCACCCCGGAATCGGAGATCCGCGATCCGCCGAGCTTCTCAGCGCGGCGCAGGGTCTGCTCCACATCCGCCACGCCCGCGTAGACG
>Ga0116218_1000682_pt1 | contig 23079 bp, 20 predicted proteins | sample Sb_taG_2_FD_88966 | JGI IMG/M metagenome (GOLD analysis project Ga0116218, IMG submission 88966) | Peat soil microbial communities from Weissenstadt, Germany - Sb_50d_5_LS metaG | ecosystem: Environmental > Terrestrial > Soil > Wetlands > Peat | place: Germany: Weissenstadt | collected 2010-09-21 | reverse complement strand
TTGTCCATCCAGGCGCGCACTTTCTTACTGACCTGCGGACGAACGGCCACGCGGAGGGCCTTTTGCGCCAGCGGCTTTTCGGCGAGCGCTTCGAGGAGCGCGCGCAATAATTGATCGGCTTCGTGGTCCGTGATTTTGAAGCGATCCATTACGTTGCGGACTTGCTTGAGGCGGGTTTTTTTGTTGGCGGAGATGTAGGTGGCGTATTGCGTCGACGGAAGGAGATGTAGCGTTTGGCGCATGCAGTGGGTTTTGACCAACGTGCGTTTTTCGTTTAGGGCGCGGCGGATTTCTTCGCGGGTGAGTTGAGGTAGGCGGGCGTTGAGAGCGAGGTGCGCTGAGGCCATGAGCTGGGCTTGGATGCCGCAGACATCGCTGGTTACGTCGAGGAGATTGGAACGCTGTGAGCCGGCCAGGTGATGGCGCGCGAGGCGGAAGGCGTGGATTTGGGCGGGCGTGACGCGCGGGGGCATTTAGGCGCGATGAAAGGCGATTAGTGTGTCGAGCTTGGCGCGGGCTGCGCCGGAATCGATGGAGTGGCTCGCTTGGCGGACGCCATCGAGGAAATCTTTGGCGCTGTTGGCGGCTACTAGGGCGGCGCTGGCGTTGGCTACGACTATGTCGCGGCGCGGGCCATGTTCGCGATCGAGGATGCGGCGGATGATTTGGGCGTTGTGTTGTGCGTCGCCGCCGGCCAGGGCTTCGATTGGCGCGCGGGGCACGGCGAAATCCTCGGGAGCTAGCGTGTAGCTGCGCACTTCGCCGTTGCGAAGTTCGGCTACCTGAGTTTCGGTGGTGAGAGTAATTTCGTCGAGACCATCGTTGCCGTGGACTACGAAGGCTCGCTCGACGCCCAGTTCGCCGAGGGCGCGGGCCAGGAGCTCGACATAGCTTTCATCGAAGACGCCAGCTAGTTGCGAGGACGCGCCTGCGGGATTTGTCAGCGGGCCTAGAAGATTGAACGCCGTGCGGATGCGCAGTTCGCGGCGGGCGTTCATGGCATGGCGCGTGGCGGTGTGGACGGCGGGAGCGTAAAGAAAGCCTACGCCGATTTCTTCGATGGCGCGGCCGGCGGCTTCGGGCGGGAGATCCATTCGGATGCCGAGGGCTTCGAGAACGTCGGCGGCGCCGCAGCGGGAACTGATGGAGCGATTGCCGTGTTTGGCGACGCGGACTCCGGCGCCGGCTACTACGAACGCGGCGGCGGTGGAGATGTTGAAGGTGCTGCGCGTGTCGCCGCCGGTGCCGCAGGTGTCGATTAGCGGTTCGTTGGCTGCAAACTTGCGGCCTTGCGGGAAAATTGGGGCGGCGTGGCGGCGCATTACTTTGGCGAAGCCGACTAGCTCGTCTACCGTTTCGCCTTTCATGCGCAGGGCGGCCAGGAAGCCGGCGATTTGGGCGTCGTTCGATTGGCCGGTTAGGATGCGCTCCATGGAGGATTCGGCTTCGCGGCGGGAGAGATCTTCGCCCGCGATGATTTTCTCGAGCGCGTGATGCAGAGTGAAGTCGGAGGGGGCGGGGGCCGATGGATGGGGTGTGGGAGCGTTCATAGGTCGATCTTTCGGCGCGACGGTAGGATGTTGGATACGAATCGATGCGCGTTACTCGGGCGGCGCAGTCCGCCTAGGCGGACGCCCCTACGTTCGGAAAAAGAAACAGCGACGTGCGCGGGTTGGATGAGGTAAATCATGATTTGGTCGCGGCTTTGCGGCGCGGGCGTGCTACTAATTCGCCGCCGCAATTTGGGCAAATGCGGCTCATCGCTTGGGCGCAGCGCGGGCAGAAGGTACATTCGTAGGAGCAGATGAAAGCTTCCTCGTCCGTCGCTAGAAGCTCTTCGCATCGCTCACATTCCGCGCGCATCTCGAGCGCCATCTTCTTGCCCGCCTTTTGCGTTCCGAGTAAACTGGCTCGTTTCGACGTCGCGCAAATTTTAGCACTAGTGGGAGTTTCATGAAGATACACGAGTATCAGGCCAAGGCCATTCTGGCGAAATTTGGCGTGCCGGTGCCGCGCGGGGAAGTGGTGTTTAAGAAGGAGGATGCCGAGGGCGTGGCGCGGAAGTTGGGGACGCCGGTGACGGTGGTGAAAGCGCAAATTCATGCCGGCGGGCGCGGCAAGGGCGGCGGAGTGAAATTGGCGCGATCGCCGGAACAGGCTGGGGAATTGGCCGGGCAGATTTTGGGGATGAAGTTGGTTACGCCGCAGACTGGGGCCGAGGGGCGGCTGGTGCGGCGCTTGCTGATCGAAGAAGGGTTGGATATCAAGCGCGAACTTTATTTGAGTCTTTTGGTGGATCGGGCGGTGGCGGCGCCGGTGTTTATGGCTAGTGCGTCGGGCGGGATGGAGATTGAGGAAGTGGCGAAGGAGCATCCTGAGGCAATTTTGCGCGAAGCGATTTCGCCTGCTACTGGATTGCAGAATTATCAGGTGCGGAAATTGGCGTTTGGGTTGGGATTGCCGGCGGAAATGTTGAAGGTGGCGGTGCCGTTTTTCCATGCGCTTTATTGGGCGTTTCTGGAGACGGATGCTTCCTTGCTGGAGATCAATCCTCTGGTGGTGACCGGCGACGGCCGCTTGGTGGCGCTCGATGCGAAAATGAATTTTGATGACAACGCGATTTTCCGGCATTCCTACTTGGCGGAATTGCGCGATTTGGATGAGGAGACGCCATCGGAGGTGGAAGCGTCGAAATTCAAATTGAATTACATCCAGCTCGATGGAAACGTCGCGTGCATGGTGAACGGGGCCGGGTTGGCGATGGCTACCATGGACATCATCAAGCTGAGCGGCGGCAGCCCGGCGAATTTTCTGGATGTGGGCGGCGGGGCTTCTGAGGAGCAGGTGCGCAATGCGTTCAAGATCTTGCTGAGCGATGCGAATGTGCGCGCGGTGTTCGTGAATATTTTTGGCGGGATTTTGCGCTGCGACGTGCTGGCGGGAGGAGTGGTGAAGGCCGCGCGGGAGTTGGGAATTCGCGTGCCGGTGGTGGTGCGGCTTGAGGGGACCAACGTCGAGGCGGGGCAGAAGATTTTGCGCGATTCAGGATTGAATTTTACCGTGGCGGAGGGAATGAGGGACGGGGCGCAAAAAGTGGTGGCGCTGGCCGGGGGTGCGCGATGAGCGTGTTGGTGAATGAGAAGACGCGCGTCATCGTGCAGGGATTGACGGGGCGCGAGGGATCTTTTCACGCGCAGCAGATGATTGAATACGGGACGAAAGTGGTGGGCGGCGTGACGCCGGGGAAAGGCGGCACGAAGCATTTGGGCGTGCCGGTATTCGATACCGTGGCGCAGGCGGCGGCGAAGACGAAGGCGAATGCTTCGGTGATATTTGTGCCGCCTCCTTTTGCGGCCGATGCAATTCTCGAAGCCGTTGACGCGAAGTTGCCGCTGGTCGTGTGCATCACTGAGGGAATTCCGACGCTCGATATGGTGCGCGTGGCGGCGGCTTTGAAAGATTCGGTGACGCGATTGATCGGGCCGAATTGTCCCGGGATTATTTCGCCGGGGCGATGCAAGATTGGCATCATGCCAGGGCGGATTCATAAAAAAGGAATCGTGGGATTGGTGAGCCGCAGCGGAACTTTGACTTATGAGGCGGTGCACCAATTGACGCAGCTTGGCATCGGGCAATCGACTTGTATCGGAATTGGTGGCGATCCGATTATTGGCACCACTTTTTTGGACTCGATCAAGATGTTCAATGAGGATCCGGGGACGAACGCGATTGTGATGATCGGCGAGATCGGCGGGAATGCCGAGGAACTTGCGTCGGCGTACATCAAGAAGCATGTGCGCAAGCCGGTGGTAGGATTTGTCGCCGGCCAAACGGCGCCGCCGGGGCGTAGGATGGGCCACGCCGGCGCCATCATCAGCGGCGGCCAGGGCACGGCCGCGGATAAATATCGCGCGATGAAAGCCGCAGGAATTCACACAGTCCAAAGTCCGGCCGAGATCGGCGAGACAATGGCCCGCGTGTTGAAGAAGGGCGGCTCAAAGAAAGCGGCGAAGAAGAAAAGGCGCAGGTAAATGAACGACGGACGAGCAACGCCGACGTCGGCGGGCGCAGCAAGCCACGCCCCTACGAGATCCAAAAACTCAATCATGGCTGCGGCCTCAACATGGTTTTGTAGGGGCGCGGCTTGCTGCGCCCGGTTCTGGCGAGGCGTGCAAATCTAAGGAGACTAAAGCGAATGGCTGTTGAGCGAACTTTGGCGATTATCAAGCCGGATGCCGTGAAGCGCGGGCTGACTGGCGATATTTTGAGCCGGATTCACGCGGCGAAATTTCAGATCGTAGCAATCAAGTCGGTACAACTCTCGCGAACAGAGGCTGAAGGATTCTACGCCGTGCACCGCGAGCGTCCGTTCTTCAAAGAGTTGGTTGAATTCATGAGCTCCGGCAAATCCGTCGCAATGGTTCTCGAAGCCGAGGGCGCCATCGCCAAATGGCGCGAGACCATGGGCGCGACCGATCCCGCGAAAGCCGCGCCGGGCACGATTCGGAAAGAGCTGGGCACCAGCATCCAATTTAATTGCACACACGGCTCAGACGCTCCGCAAACCGCGGCATTCGAGATCGGCTATTTCTTTGCCGGGAGCGAATTGACCTAAGCCCCGACTACAAGAGGGCCGAAAAGCGGGCGCGACTAAACGACAGGCCCGCCCCTACAAGAGCTGATGGAACCGATTCGGGAGATTGGGCGCGTTACCTTGATTTTGGGCGTGGTGTTCGTCGGCGTCGGCGCGCTGCTTTATTTTGGCGGAAAGTTGCCGTTCCGGCTCGGGCGTTTGCCTGGGGATATTTATTATCAGGGGCGGCACGGGACATTTTATTTTCCGATTGTTACCTGCATCGCGCTCAGCGTTGTTTTGACTTTGATCTTTTGGGTGATTGGCTACTTCCGCCGGTAATTTTATGAGTCAGTTTCTCTTCGATCTTTCGCCTGAAAATTTGGTGCCCAAGCGGCGCATCTGGAAAGTCAGCGAGCTGACTGCGCGGATTCGCGATTTGCTCGAGGGCGAATTTCCGGAGATTTGGGTCGAGGGCGAAGTTTCGAATTTCCACGCGGCGCAATCGGGGCATCTTTACTTCACTTTGAAGGACGCGAAATCGCAGCTCAAGTGCGTCTGCTTCCGAGATCAGTTGCGCGGCTTGAAATTCCGGCCCGAGGATGGGCTGCAAGTAACGGCCCGCGGCGGGCTGAGCATTTACGACGCGCGCGGCGAGTACCAGCTTTATGTGAGCCAGATCGAGCCGGTCGGGCTAGGGGCGCTGCAACTGGCGTTCGAGCAATTGAAGAAGCGGCTCGAGGCCGAAGGGCTATTCGACGCGGCGCGCAAGAAGCCGCTGCCGATGCTGCCGCGGCGGATCGGAGTGGTGACCTCGCCGACGGGCGCGGCAGTGAAGGACATCGTGCGCGTGCTGCGGCGGCGGTTTCCGAACGCCTGGGTGCAGATTTTCCCGGTGAAAGTGCAGGGCGAGGGCGCGGCCAAGGAAATTGTGGCGGCAGTGAAGTATTTCAATGTGGCGGCGAGCGTGGACGTGCTGATTCTGGCGCGCGGCGGCGGATCGCTCGAGGATTTGTGGGCGTTCAACGAGGAGATTGTGGCGCGGGAAATCGCGGCATCGGCGATTCCAATTATCACCGGCGTCGGGCACGAGACGGATTTCACCATTGCCGATTTCGTGGCGGATTTGCGCGCGCCGACGCCTTCGGCAGCGGCGGAAATCGTGGTGCGCACGCGGCAGGAATTTGTGACTCATCTCGCGGAATTGCAGCGCCGCACGGTGCAGCGAACGCGTTTTCTGATGAGCGAGTGGCGGCATCGCGTACGCGATCTCGAAGTGCATCGCGGATTCCGGCAGGTGGAGCAGATTTTAAGGCGGCGTCGGCAGGAAGTGGATGAGTATACGAGCACGCTCGCCGATGGCTTGCGCGCCCGCGTGAAAGTGGCGCACAGGAGATTGACGGTTTCGAGCGCGCGTGTTGCGTCTTTCGATTTGCGCGGGCGCGCGGAGGCGTTCCGGCTGCGGCTGGCGCGGCGCTCGGCGGATTTGCGCGGCGCGCTCGAGCGCGCCGTCGCGCGGAAGCGCCGGCGATTCACGATGGCCCAGGTGCGCGTAGCATCGCTCGATTTGCGCGCACGCGTCGGGCGGCTGCGCAGGCGCCTGGAGCGCACGGCGGATGATTTGCGCGCGCGAGCCGACCGCGCGATGACGGCGAAGCGGCGGCGGCTCGAAGCCGCCGATGTGCGGCTTCGCGAAAGAAGCCCGTTCGCACTGCTCGAGCGCGGCTACGCCATTGCTTATGACGCGAACGGCCGCGTCCTGCGCTCGCCGGAGCAAGTGGCGCTCGGTGAAGATATTGCGGTTCGATTGGCGAAGGGTGAAATCGGCGCGCGCGTTACGAAGAAGCCCTAGGTAGCGCCGGCGTCCCTGCCGGCATCCGACGACCGAAATATTCGCCGACGGCGCGAGCGGAACGCGGACTCACAGCGTCGAGTCAGTGTGTTGTGTTTAGCGATGACGGCAGTATACCCAAGCACTCTCATATGACAGTGTGAGTCCGCTCACTGTCGCTGTCCTTGTCAAACGGTTTGCTCGTAAGATGCCGGCGGGGACGCCGGCGCTACTTTGACTTTTCGGCGCTTATCTCAGAAATGGCTTGGTCGAACGGGATCACGACGTCGCCGGAAGTCTTGGCGGCGTCATAAGCTCTAATTGAGTCGAGTTCTTCCAGCTGCTTCAGAATTTTGCGATATTCATTCATTGACAGAACGACGGCGACCGTCCTACCGCTTCGATTCCGTATGAAGCGCTTCGATCCCGGTCCCTTTTTCATTTGAGCTTTTGACTGCACTAGTCCTCCGGCTCGGACGCGACCTTCAACACTGCCAGGAACGCCTCCTGAGGAATATCGACGCGGCCCACCCGCTTCATGCGCTTCTTGCCTTCTTTTTGCTTTTCTAGGAGCTTGCGTTTGCGGCTTATGTCTCCGCCGTAGCACTTGGCGATTACGTTTTTGCGGATGGCGCTGATGGTTTCGCGGGCGATTACGCGGCTGCCGATCGCGGCTTGCAGCGCGACTTCGAACATTTGACGAGGGATCAGCTTGCGGAGGCGGGTGACCAGCTCTCGGCCGCGTTCGAAGGATTGCTCGCGATGGCAAATTAGCGTGAGCGCGTCCACCGGCTCGCCACCTACGAGAATGTCCAGCTTGACCAGGTCTGCCTCGCGATATCCGGCCAAGTGGTAATCGAGCGAGGCGTACCCGCGCGAGACGCTTTTTAGGCGATCGTAAAAATCCAGGACGATTTCGTTGAGAGGCATCTCGTAGCTGAGCATCACGCGCGTCGGCGAAAGATATTCGAAATTCTTCTGGATGCCGCGCTTCTCTTCGCAAAGAGCCAGCACTCCGCCGAGAGACTCATCGGAGGTAATGATCATGGCGGTGAGAATGGGCTCTTCGATCTTGGCGATGGAGGCGGGCGGAGGGAACTTCGTGGGATTGTCCACTTCGATCACGTCGCCGACAGTGGTGGTGATGCGATAGCGCACGCTCGGCGCCGTGGTGATGAGATCAATATTGAATTCGCGCTCCAGGCGCTCCTGCACGATTTCCATGTGCAGCAGCCCGAGAAATCCGCAGCGGAAGCCGAAGCCTAGAGCGACGGAATTTTCGGGCTCGTAGAAGAAGGCGGCGTCGTTGAGCTGCAGCTTGCCGAGAGCGTCGCGGAGCAGCTCGTAATCGGTGGCGTTCACCGGAAAGAGCCCGGCGAAAACCATGGGCTTGATGGCTTCGAAGCCGGGAAGCGGCGGGGCGGTGCGATCGGCTTCGACGATGGTGTCACCGACGCGGGCATCGGCCACGCGTTTGATCCCGGCGATGATGAAGCCGACGTCGCCCGCAGCCAATTCCGGCAGCGCGATGGGCTTCGGCGTCAGGACTCCGAGATCTTCCACTTCATAGACCTCATCATTGGACAGCAGGCGGATCTTCATGTGCGGCACGATGCGGCCTTCCATCACGCGCACCAGAATCACGGCCCCTCGAAAAGAATCGAACCAGGAATCGAAAATGAGCGCCTGGAGCGGCGAATCGGCCGAGCCTTTGGGCGCCGGCACCTTCGCCACGATGGCTTCAAGAACGTCGGCGACGCCTATGCCGCTCTTCGCGCTGATCAAAAGCGCATCGTCGGCGGGGATGGCCAGGACGTTCTCGATCTGCTCCTTGGCGTAATCGGGGCGGGCGGCGGGCAAATCAATCTTGTTGATCACCGGGATGATGGTGAGGTTGTGCCGTGAGGCCAGGAAGGCGTTGGCGACAGTCTGAGCCTCGACGCCCTGGCTGGCATCCACCACCAGCAGAGCGCCTTCGCAGGCCGATAGCGCGCGGCTGACCTCATAAGAGAAATCCACGTGGCCGGGGGTATCGATCAGATTCAGGCGATATTCGTGGCCGTCTTTCGCGGCGTAATGCAGCCGGATGCTCTTAGCCTTGATGGTGATGCCGCGCTCGCGCTCCAGGTCCATCGAGTCGAGCACCTGCTCGTGCATCTCGCGCTGGGTCAGGGCGCCGGTGAGTTCGAGCAGGCGGTCGGCAAGCGTGGATTTGCCGTGGTCGATATGCGCGATGATGCAAAAATTCCGGATGTATTGGGGATCCATCGAATCCTGAACGGCCGGAGCGGTATGAGTCACGCTCTGAAAACAATTGAGTTTGCCATAGATTGAGGGATGCGGCCAGCGGTGCGAGCCGCGCAGCGGCGGTGGCCAATCGATAGAAACTAGGCTTACCCCTAGACGCGGTTAGTGGCTTCCTGGGATTGCTCCCGGTGGTCGGATATCGTAGGCTAAAGCGGGTTTACCGCCCGGTCAGGCCCGTGGCGGATTCTCTCGGGGGGAATCAGCAACTGGGCGAGACGACACAGATCGTTACCCGGCCGAAGCCTCGCTATTTGGTCATTATCGGCTACGGACTCGCGCTCATCTCGCTGGTCTACGTCTTCCGCGACTTCCACCTTCGCCGGACCATCCGCGAATACTCCAATGTGAGCTGGAAGTGGGTGTTCCTGGGGATGTTGTTCGACGTGGTGAGCTACATCATCCAGAGCATCCGCTGGAAGCTGCTTCTGACTCCGTTTGGCCGGGTGAGGTACGTGCGCTCGGCTCGGGCCGTGTTTGCCGGCCTGTTCACCAATATCCTGTTTCCTTTGCGGCCGGGGGAGCTGCTGCGGAGCTATCTGCTATCGACCTGGGAGGGGATCAAGTTCGGGCGGGTGCTGGGGTCGGTGGGTGTCGAGCGGCTGGTGGATCTGGTGGTAGCGACGGCGGCGCTGGCGGTGGCTTCGCTTTTCGTGGAATTGCCGCGGCGGTTCAAGAGCGTGGCGGATACGCTTGGCGTGGCGGCGCTGGTTCTGCTGGCTATCGTGGTGGGAATCATTCTCTATCTCGAATTCAGGATGGCCGGGAATCCCGACCTCTTCAATGAGCAGGGCAAGTCGAAACACCATCTGCCCAGCCGGTGGATGCGAGCGCTCTACGGCTTGCACGCGATGGGGACGGCGCCGAGTTTCTATTCTGCGGTGCTTTTCTCGGTGCTGATGCCGTTTTGCCAGGTGCTGGCGCTGTGGTCGCTGATGCGCGCGTATGGATTGTCGCTGTCGTTTCTTGGCGCGGTGGTGGTGCTGCTGGTGATCAACTTGGGAGTTTCCTTGCCGAATGCGCCGGCGAACGTTGGGTCGTACCAGTTCTTTTGCGTGCTCGGGCTGAGCGTGTTTCAGGTGGAAAAATCGAGCGCGGCTGGATTTTCGATCTTCGCGTTTCTGGCGCTTACGTTGCCGCTGGTGTTCTTGGGCTTCGCCGCGTTTCTGCGCAGCGGGCTATCGCTAGGCACGATTCGCGAACAGATGACCCATCTCCCTACCGAAGCGCAGAAGCGCCCAGCGTAAGTAGCGCCGGCGTCCCCGCCGGCATCCGACGATTCCGAATTTGCCACGGGCAGAGCTCACGCGCGGACCTCACCGCCCGGCCGCTGCCGTGTCTTCGTGTTTCACTCCGCGCACATCCGCGGCCCTAGTCGACTCTGGCGGTCGTAAGATGCCGGCGGGGACGCCGGCGCTACCAACCCCGTTGAAGTCCTGCACAACGCTTCCTAATTTCGTTTGAAGAGCACAGAGCCGTCGGGGTTATATTCGAGTATTGCGACCGCGCATTGGTAGGAGCACGTGTCCCTGACGGGGGTCAGGGGTGCACGGCTGCGCTGTCGATTGCCGGAAGACCTGCGGGTCCCGATGGCTCAGGAACTCACCAAGCAACTCGAGAGGGCGCGGCGCAGCCTGGAAAAGAACAAGCTGCGTGACGCGGTCGAAGAATATCAGGCGATCTTCGACGAAGCGCCTTCCAATCAGGAAGCCATACTCGCGCTGGGGGATCTCTACGTCCGGCTGAATGAGCCGGTGCGTGCGGCGCATTACTACGGCCTGCAATTCGATCGCCTGCTCGATTCCAGCGATACCGCCAAGGCAGCCGCCATTTATGCCCGCTTTCTGCGCGGCGTGCCGCAACCTGCAGAGCGTCTGATCCGCTACGCTGTCCAACTTCAAAAGCAGAACCGCGTGGCGGAGGCCGTGGAGCAATACAACGCCGCGGCCGAGCGCTACCACGAGATGAATCAAGAGAACGAGGCGCTCGGTTGCTACGAGAAGATTTCTCAGCTTGATTCCGAAAATCCCAACCGGCATCTGACCGTCGCGGAACTTGCCGAGAAACTCGGGCAGAAGGAACTTTCCTCGCATAGCTATTTGCGCGCCGGGCAGCTTTGCCAATCACTGGGCGAAATTGATCTGGCGCTGGAATATTTCCGCCACGCGCACGAATTGGCGCCAAACGATCGGACCGTCGCGCTGTTCTTCGCCGAAGCGAGGCTGCGCCATGGTAATCCTGCGGGCGCCGTCGAATTGCTCGATCCCTTCGCAGACGGTGAGACGGATACGACATTCCTCGCGCTCCTGGGAGAAGGGCTGCTGCGCACAGGGCAACTCGATCGCGCGCGCGATGCTTTCGTCGCGTTTTACCGGCAGAAGCAGGACGGCTTCACGAAAATGTTCGAGCTGGCCGGCGCTTACATCCGCACAGGACAGGACGAGAAGGGCGCGGATGTCCTGCAAGTGACCAAGGAATGGATGAAGAACGTGCGGCGCGAGAACGAATTCGCGGCGCAAGTGGACCGCATGACCACGGTCTATCCCAATTCGCTCGAACTGGCCAAGCTCGTCGCCGCGCTTTATGAGGAATTGAATCGCGAGACGAAATATTTTGACTCGCTGGTGCATCTCTTCGATCTTTATTTCGACGCGGGCACGATCAAGGCGGCCTGCGACGTTCTCGACCGGCTGGTGGACATCGATCCCTACGACTATCGCAATCATCAGCGCATCGCCAAGCTGCAAGGCAAAGCCGATCCCGCATTTCTGAAGAACATTCTGGCGCGCGCTGCGAAAGCTGCCTCCGTCATCACGCGCCCGGAAGGATTCAACGCCGGTGGAACTCGCGGCGAGCGGCCGGCTCCGCAGCAGGAAGAGCACAAGGCACAGCAGGCACTCGACGATTTGATCGTGCAGGTGGAGATTTTCTTGCAGTATTCGCTGCATGCCAAAGCCGTCGAGCGGCTGGAAAAGATTGCCGAGATATTTCCGGGCGAAGAAGAGAAAAACGAAAGGCTCCACAATCTCTTCGATCGCGCCAATTGGTGGCCGAAAGGGAAGAAGAAGCCCGCGCCGAAGACCGCGCCGACGGTCGCCCCCGGAGTTCCCGCGGCTTCTCCTGCGGCGCCGGTCGGGGGAATTCTCGGCTTCGACGTCGATACGCAGCGCGATCTTTCGCAGATTTCGGAATTCACGCGCCTGATGTACCGGCAGGCCACGCCGCGCGAGGTGGTAACGGCAGCAGCGCAGGAGATCGGCAAATATCTGAATGTTTCGCGATGCATCGTGGAGATCATTGGCGGCAAAGGTGAGGAGCCGCTCACCGCTGAATTCACGGGGCCGGGAATTGTGCCGGCCGGAAGCGCGCAGATTTCGTCGATCGTGGCGAGTCTGGAGACGTCGTCTTCCGACACGCTTGGCGGCATCGAACTGAGCGGGCCGGGGCTTCCGATGCTGCGCGAATTGAAGCTCGAGACGGTGCTCGGCGTGCGATTGGTGGATAAGGAGACGCGCGCGCCGTCCGGAGCGGTGCTGGTGGGCAGCGAGCGCATGCGCCAGTGGCGGCCGAACGATAGTTTTTTCCTGCAAGCCGTCGGCGATCAGATTTTGATTTCGGCGAATCATACGCGGACGCAGGCCGTAGTGCGGACGATGGCGTTTGCGGATGAGAAGACAGGCCTAGTGAGCCGCGGGGCTTACGTAGCATGTCTGCTTGCGGAATCGTCGCGCGCGCGGGCGCAGAATACTCCGGTCTCGCTGGTGATTCTGCATGTGGATGGCGGCGGAGAATTGATTCGCGCGCATGGCGATGCGGCGTTCGAAAAATATATCGAGCAGTTGGCGCGATCGCTGCGCGGCGCGGTGCGGCAGACCGATCTGGCGGTGAAGTATACGGCGTGGTCGCTCGCTTTCATTTTGCCCGATACGAATGCCGGGAGCGCGAAGCTGCTCGCGGAGAAATTGCGGCAGACGGCTTCGGCCGTTCAAGCGCCGTGGAACGGCGAAGGTCTTTCGCTCAGCGCAGTGATTGCTGAAGCGGCTTATCGCCCGTCGGACGACAACGAAGACCGCGTCACGGAATGGATCAATCGCGCCGAAGTCGGGCTGGACGAGATCCGGCAGAAGACGGAAGAGAAGATTCTAGTTCTGGCATCCCCTTGATTCTCTCTCGCAGTGTGCCTCACACTTGTGAATGACAAGTTGGTTCCTTTCGTTTGATAAAATCGCGGGTCATCTCGTGAGCTCGTCCGGAGGTGGAAGATGTTTCCTACCGATATTGTGATTGTCGCAGGAGCGCGCACGCCGATGGCGCGCTACAACGGCGCGTTTGCCGATACCACGGCGATTGATCTAGGCGCGGCGGCTGCGCGCGAGGCCATTCGCCGCTCGGGCGCGAACCCGGCCGAGTTCGATCACGTCGTGCTTGGGAACGTGATGCAGACGAGCTCGGACGCGATTTATGGCGCGCGGCACGTTGGGCTGAAGGCTGGGCTTCCTGTTTCCACTCCCGCTGTGACGGTGAACCGGCTTTGCGGTTCGGGAATTGAAGCGATCAGCCAGGCGGCGCAGCGAATCCTTCTCGGTGAAGCGAGCCTCGTTCTGGCGGGCGGGATGGAAAATATGTCGCAGTGCCCGCACGTGATTCGCGGGGCGCGCTCCGGGTTTCGTCTCGGTGAGGGCAAGCTCGAAGATTCGCTCGTGACTGGACTCTACGATCCCATCGCCGGATGCAGCATGTCAGATTCCGCCGAGAATCTAGCGGCTGACCTCGGAATCACGCGCGCCGCTTCCGATGAATTCGCGCTACGCAGCCAGCAGCTCGCCGAAGCGGCGTTTCGCGCTTGCCGCATGAAAGAAGAAATCTTTCCCGTCGAAATCAAGAAAGGAAAGAAAACGCAGACCGTGAGCGAAGACGATCATCGCCGGCCCGAAACGACCATCGAAACTCTGCAAGCGCTTCCTCCCGCATTTCGCAAGGACGGAATCGTCACAGCAGGAAACGCCAGTGGAATCGTGGATGGCGCAGCGGCGCTGGTGGTGACGCACGCGAAGACGGCCAAGGAACGCGGCTTGAAGCCACTCGGCCGCATCGTTTCCTGGGCGACCGCGGGCGTCGAGCCGCGCATCATGGGCATCGGACCAGTGCCGTCATCGCAGAAAGCGTTGGCCGCAGCCGGACTGAAGCTCGAGCAAATGGATCTCATCGAAGTGAATGAAGCCTTCGCAGCGCAATATCTCGCTGTCGAAAAACAGCTCGGCCTCAATCGCGAGAAAGTGAACGTGAACGGCGGCGCGATCGCCCTCGGACATCCGCTGGCAGCCAGCGGCGCGCGCCTCGTTCTGACGCTGTTGCTCGAATTGCGGCGCCGCAGCGCGCGCTACGGCCTCGCCACCGCCTGCATCGGCGGCGGGCAGGGGATCGCCATGATTGTCGAGTCGCTCTCGTAGTACCATCCTTAGGGTTCGCTTCGATCTACCGGGAGGATAAGGAATGCCCATCGAGAAAGTCGGAGTGGTGGGGTGCGGCCTGATGGGTTCGGGAATTGCGCAAGTGGCGGCGCAATCGGGCTGCGATGTGGTGGTGCGCGAAGTCTCGCAGCAGTTTCTGGATAAAGGGCTGCAATCGATCGACAAAAATCTGGCGCGGCTTGTGGAGAAGGGAACGCTGCAAGCTGCGGACCGCGACAAAGCGCGCGCCCGCTTGCGCGGCACGACCAATCTCGATGATTTCAAAGACCGCGACATCATCATCGAGGCCATAATCGAGCAACTCCCGGCGAAGCGGGAGCTTTACGGCGCGCTCGATAAGATCTGTCCGAAGCAGACAATTTTCGCCAGCAACACTTCCTCGCTTTCCATCACCGAGATGGCCACATTCACCACGCGCCCCGACCGCTTCATCGGCATGCATTTCTTCAATCCTGTGCCGGTGATGAAAATGGTGGAGCTTATTCGCACGATCGCCACCGATCCGAAAGTGTTTGACGAGGCGGTAGCGCTCGGCGCGCGCTTTGGCAAGACCGTCGTGCGCACCACCGATCGCACCGGTTTCATCGTGAATCGCCTGCTCGTGCCGTACTTGCTAGATGCCGTGCGCGCTCTCGAAGAAGGCGTCGCGTCCGTCGAAGATATCGATAATTCCATGAAGCTCGGCTGCGGCCATCCGATGGGGCCGCTCACGCTGCTCGATTTCGTGGGACTCGATACGACTTACTACATCTCGCAGATCATGTTCGATGAGTTCAAAGAGAAGCGCTTTGCTTCGCCGCCGCTACTCAAGCGCATGGTCCTCGCAGGATGGAACGGCCGGAAAGCGGGTCGCGGATTTTACGATTACTCTGATCCGGCAAAACCGAAGCCGATGGATTTGAGATAGCAAGATCGGAAAATGGAAAAGGGAAAGAGTCTCGGCCGATGAGCTACGAAAACATTCTGTACGAAGTAAGGGATCAGATCGCGCGGATCACCGTCAACCGGCCGCAAGTTCTGAATGCTCTGAATCGCGCAACGGTTGAGGAACTCGACCGCGCATTCGATGCGGCGCGCGCTGATGCCGGCGTTCGCGCGCTGATCATCACTGGCGCGGGCGAAAAATCCTTCGTGGCAGGCGCGGATATCAACGAGCTGGCGAAGCAATCCCCGGTCGAAGGCAAAGACTATTCGCTGTTTGGCCAGGCGGCTTTTCACAAGCTCGAGACCATGGGCAAGCCGTCGATTGCGGCGATTAATGGCTTCGCGCTCGGCGGCGGCTGCGAACTCGCGATGTGCTGCTCGATGCGCATCGCCAGCAAAAATGCGCGCCTCGGCCAGCCCGAAGTGAAGCTCGGCCTCCTGCCCGGCTACGGCGGCACGCAACGCCTGGCGCGCCTCTGCGGCAAAGGCGTCGCGCACGAGCTGCTTCTCTCGGGCGAAATGATTCCGGCCGACGAAGCGCTGCGCGTCGGCCTCGTGAATCACGTCGTCGAGCTGCCCGAGCTGATTCCGGCCGCGGAGAAAATCGCGCAAAAAATCGTCGCCAATGCGCCTCTGGCCGTGAAATATGCGATGGAAGCGGTAGAACATGGAATGGAGATGACCCAGGAAGAGGGCCTATTCCTAGAAGCGACGCTGTTCGGTCTCTGCTGCGCCACCGAAGACATGCGCGAGGGCACCAAGGCATTTCTCGAGAAGCGCCCCGCCAAATTTCAGGGCCGCTGAGATGAGGACCGCGTCAATCACCGATGGCCGATAAGCTAAAGCCGAAATCCATCACAGGAAATCTGAGCGCAACCGGATTGCGCTTCGGCATCGTCATCAGCCGCTTCAATAGCTTCATCACCGAACGGTTGCTCGCCGGAGCGCTCGACGCGCTCGAGCGCGCAGGCGCCGCTGACAATCAAGTTGAAATTGTGCGCGTGCCGGGCTCGTTCGAACTGCCCGTGGCGGCGAAAAAGCTGGCCGAATCGCGCCGCCCCGACGCGATAATCTGCATCGGCTGCGTGCTGCGCGGCGAAACCTCGCACTACGAGCACGTCTCGAACGAAGTCGCGCGCGGCATTCAACTCGCGCAAATGGATACAGGCGTTCCCATGGCCTTCTGCGTTCTCACCTGCGACACGCTCGAGCAAGCAATCGATCGCGCAGGCTTGAAGAGCGGCAACAAAGGGTTCGAGGCCGGCCTTGCCGCCGTCGAAATGGGAAATCTCTCGCGCCAGCTTCGTGCTGCCGCTCCTGCATCCTCGCGCTCCACTGCTGCGCCCAAATCGCCTCGCTCGCGGCGGCGTTAGAATGACGCTGCGCCGCAAGTCCCGTGAATTCGCTCTGCAAATGCTGTTTGAATGGGATCTCGGGCAGCAAAAGCCCGCGCAAGTAGAGAAGCATTTCTGGAAATCTGCAAAAGCCGTGGAATCCACGCGCAAATTTGCGCGGCAGCTTTTCGAAGGCGCCGTCGAGCAGGCGGAATCGAACGACAAGCTAGTCGCAAGGCTCGCGCAAAATTGGAAATTCGACCGTCTCGCGGCAGTGGATCGAAATATCCTAAGGCTGGCGATTTACGAACTACGCGCCGGTACCGCGCCGGTGAAAGTGGTGCTCGACGAGGCAATCGAGCTGGCGAAGAAATTTTCCTCGGAAGATGCCCCGGCATTCCTCAACGGCGTACTCGACGCCGCCGCCAAGCAAATCGAATCCGCCGAATAGGCGCGCATAGCGTCGATCGGGCTACTGATGTAATGCCTTTTCCGAACGTAGGGCCCGGTCTTCAGCCGGGCCTCTTCGCGCAAGATCAAGCCACAACCCAAATCCTCGCGCAGTAGGATGGGAAGTCTTCGTCGAATTCGCCGTGATTCACATCCCGCAGCGCGCGTCAGGCCGTTCGCATCACGCCTCGATGTGGCCTTCGAGAACGCACACCGCCGCGCCGCTCACGCGCGGCGTGAGCTTTCCGCGCGTGCCATCAACTTCCACCTCAATGTGACTCGGTCGCATCATCTCCACGCCCTGCAAGATTTTCAATTGTTCCCCGGTGCGCAATTTTCCGTGACGCACCAAATAAGCGCCCAGCGAGCCGGCCGCCGACCCCGTCGCCGGATCTTCGATCGCGCCCCAGGGCAACATCCCTCGCGAAAAGACATGTCCGTCGCCGCCGAGCGTGAAGCAATAAGCCACTTGGGAGACGCCACGCAGTAACTTCGCGGCGTCCGTAAGATTCATGGCGATTTTGCTGAGCGCTTTGCGCGATGCAATCGGCACCATGAGATTGAAAATGCCCGTGGAGACGGCCTCGATCGGCAGATCCGCGACGATATCGCGCGCATTGAGCCCCAGCGCCGCAGCCATCGCCTTTCGCTTGATTCGCGTGGGCCTGAATTTCGCCGGCTTCTGCGTCATCGTCACGCGCACCGGCCTGCCCTCGTGAAATGAAAGCTCGACGGGAAGAATTCCCGCGCCAGTCTGCTGCAGGATTCGCACCTGCCCTTCCGATGCAGGCACTACGCCGAGCTGCGCCAGCAGAAACCACGTGCCGATCACCGGATGCCCGGCCAGCGGCAGCTCGCGCTGCGTGGTGAAAATCCGCAGCCGCGCCAGCGCCCGGTTATTCGTCGGCCGTTGCACAAAGACTGTCTCCGAAAGATTCATCTCCCGCGCCACAGCCTGCATGCGATCGTTTGAAATGTTGTCGCCGTCTGTAACCACAGCCAGCGCATTTCCCTCAAAAGGCTTGGTCGTGAAAACATCGAGTTGGTAGAAGCGTCGCTTCACGGGAGTTTCCTCACCTTGTTCGGAATGAATCCGTCTTTGCAAGTACTCGCTAGCTTTGTCAGGGCTCGACTTCAGTCGTGCCGCAACCGCCGCAAAATGAACCCGGCTTTAGCCGCTGAGGTTCGTTTTACCGGGCCGTCCGAATTATTCATGAGCTGGCTCCGTGCCAGACTTCGCATTCTTTCTGCAAGTCTTCAAAGCGCACGCACAACAGCACAAACCTCGTCAAGTACCCTGCGGGTCGTCTCCGGCCTCGTCGTTTCGCAATAAATGCGCAACATGTGCTCGGTACCCGAGGCGCGCACCATCACCCAGCCGATGTCGCCAAGATAAACTTTGATGCCGTCAAGATTTTCGCGCTTCGTCACCGGCCAATCGAGAAGGCGCGTGAGCTTCGCGTCGGAGAAATACGCGATGGCTTTCTCTTTCTGTCCGGCGTGCAATTCCAAATCCACGCGCCCGTAGTGAAATTCACCGAACTCGTGGTGCAGCATGGCGACCAATTCGCCGAGCCGCTTGCCGTGCCAGGCCATCACTTCGGCGAGCAGCAGCGCATTTACAGTGGCGTCGCGCTCGGGCAAATGCAGTTTCGTGCCGATTCCGCCGCTCTCTTCGCCGCCGATCAGAATGTCGCTCTCCAGCATGCGCTCGGCGACATACTTGAAACCGATGGGAGTTTCCCAGAGTCTGCGCCCGTACTTCGCCGCAATCTTGTCGATCAATTTCGTCGTGGAGAAAGTTTTCACCACGTCGCCGGGAATTTTCCGCGTGCCAGCCAGATGCCAGAGCAGAATCGAGAAAATCTGGTGCGGCGTGATGAACGTGCCGTCGCGATCGATCGCCCCGATGCGATCAGCATCGCCATCGCAGGCCAAGCCTGCATCGTAGCCACCGGCAACTACAGCCCGGCGCAGCGCCTCGATATGCGGCTCGATGGGTTCCGGGTTCGCCCCGCCGAAGAGCGGATCGCGGTTGCCGCGAATTTCATCGCACGCGACGCCGTGGCGCGTGAAAAGTTCTCGCAGCAAGCCGCGCCCGGCTCCGTACATCGGATCCGCCACGAAGCGAAAATTCGCGCCGCTCAGGCGGTCCCAATCCACGAGCTTCGCCAGCGTCTCGAGATACGGCGTGCGCACATCGAGCGAGTGGATCAAATCCTTGCGCGGCGGAAGAGGCGGGATGCCGTCGCGGTGGACGCTCTCGAGTTCGCTCTCAATTTGCGCGACGATTGCGGGCGAGGCCGAGCCGCCGAAGCTCGCCTTATATTTCACCCCGCTCCAGCGCGCCGGATTGTGGCTAGCGGTGATTTGAATTCCGCCGGCCGCACCACGCAATTTCACCAATAGTGAAATCGCGGGCGTGGGGCACGCATCGGTGGCAAGCCACACAGGCGTCCCGGTCATGGCCACACTTTCCGCAGCCACGCGCGCGAATCGCTCCGAAGCAAATCGCGTGTCGTAGCCGACAAGCACACCGCTCTGCGCGTTCTCCGAGCGCACCACGTAGCGCGCAATCGCATAAGCCACTTTGCGCACGTTCGCGTGCGTCACATCCTCGGCGATTAAGCCGCGCCAACCATCGGTGCCAAATTGAATCGCGCTCACGATGGGTCAGTATACGTGAATTGAAGAATCGGGAAAGATCCGCATTGGCCTGCTCTGCGTAGGGGGGCGGGTTCATCACGCCCCCGGTTTATGGTTGGGTTTTGTTCGCTATTCCGCGGAGCAAATGCTCGGATGATTTGTCAGGGCACGGCTTCAGCCGTGCCGCAAGCGCCGCAGAATCCGCCCGGCTTTAGCCGCTGAGGTTCGTCTCTTCGAGTTCTCACCCCGACTTTTCGCGCCGCCGAAACGCAGCTACAGCAGCTTCCGCATTTTTTGCTCTTCGATCCATTTCACGATTTTGCCCACGTCCTGCGCACGATCGCGCGGGCAAAGCAAAATCGCATCAGGCGTATCCACGAGCACAAGATCTCGCACGCCCACAGCCGCCACAAGCTTCGAAGGGCTCCAGAAAAAATTGCCGCTCGCATCAAGCGCAACGTACGGCCCGGCGGAAACGTTTGCATCCATCTTCGGCGCCAGCAATTCGTAAACCGCCGCCCACGATCCGATATCGCTCCATCCAACTTTCGCCGGAATCACGAACACGCGCTGCGGCCCGCTCTCGCGCGTCGCCGGCTCCATGATGGCGTAATCCACGGAAATATTTTCAAGCCGTGGATAAATCCGTTTCAGCGCGGCATCATAACGGCTCGTTCCAATCATCTTCGCCAATTTGCTCAGCGCATCGTGCGTCTCCGGAAGATAATGTTCCAAATTGTCCAGAATGGTCGACACGCGCCAGAAAAACATCCCCGCATTCCACAAATACCGCCCCGACGCGACATACTTCTTCGCCAGCGCCGGCTTGGGCTTCTCCGTAAATCGCTCCACCTCATAGGCCGTTCCGCCGTGCGGCCTGAAGGCCATTACTCCGCGCTCGATGTATCCATATCCCGTCTCCGCCCGCGTCGCCGGAATGCCCATCACGATCAAATCGCCGGGAGTGCCGGCAAGCTCCAGCGCCGCGCGAACCAGCGTGCGATACTGCGCCCCATCGGCGATGTAGCTGTCCGAAGGCAGCACGGCCATTAGCGCGTCGCCATGCTGGTGCGCCAGATGAAACGCCGCCAGCCCAATCGCCGCCGCGGTATTGCGCCCCAGCGGCTCGGCGATCACGTGCGATGCCGGAACGCCCGGCAACTGCCGCCGCACAGCAGCAGCCTGCTCGACATTCGTCACCGCCCAAAGATTCTGCGGCGGAAAAAGCGGCGCGAGCCGCGCAGCCGTTTCGCGCAGCATCGTGTCTTCGCCGGTAATATTCAGCAGCTGCTTCGGCAAGCGCGTCCGGCTGCGCGGCCAGAAGCGCGTGCCGCGTCCCCCAGCCAGCAGCACTGCGCAAGCCGGCAGCGCATGCACCTTCGCGCGCGCCGCGCTCACAGGTGCACCAACTTCGAAAGCAGAGATCTAGGCATGACCGGCGATTCAAGATGTCGAGCGAAGTCTTCAGGATTAGCGGGCACGTATGTCCGCAGAATTTTCGTTCGGCCCGCCGGATGAATCCGGTATTCGCCCTGCCCGGCAGGCAGAAACCAAGCCTGGCCGCGCGAAAATTCCAGGCGCTCCCCCTCGAATTCGATTTTCCCGCGCCCGTCGAGAATTATTTGCAATTCGAAATGCGCCGGCGTCATCTGGATTTCAAACGGCAAGCGCGACTCCACGCAGATCACGGCGAAATGCCGGCACGCCACAATGTAAGTCTCGTCGGCAACCCCAGGTTTCACGCGAATCGGCACAACTTTGCCGCCTCGCGGCTCGTCAAAGCGAATCACATCGAATGCCTTCTCCAGATGCAGTTCCCGCGGCTTGCTATCCGCTCCCGTACGATTGAAATCGAAAATGCGGTAGGTGATGTCAGAATATTCCTGAATCTCGCACAACGTAAGTCCCGGGCCGATGTAATGCACCGTTCCCGCGGGACAATAAATCGCATCCCCGGCCCTCACCGGCACGCGCTCAATCAATTCATCGGCATTGCCTTCATCAATCGCGCGGCGAAAAGATTCGCGCGTCACTCCCGAGCGCAGTCCGATCCACACGGCCGCGTCGCGCTCCGCCGCCACCACGTACCACATCTCCGTCTTGCCGCGCCCGCCCGCGGCAATCTCGTGTTTTTGCGCGTATTCATCTTCGGGATGAACTTGCACTGATAATCGATCGTTCGGAAACAAAAACTTCACCAGCAGAGGAAAATCGCGCTCGTTCACCGCGCTCTCACCGCGCCACTCAGCCGGCATATTCTTCCAGGCGTGCGCCAGAGTCTCGCCCGCAAAAGGCCCATTCACAAAGCGGCTCTCGTGCGCCGTCAGCCAGGCTTCGCCAATTGGCTCGGCAAGCTCGATCATTTCCGGATAAAGCGGCGCGAGAGATTTGGCGCCCCAGATGCGCGGCGTGAAGATGGGCTCGAGGCGTGCCGGCGCGGCATCCATTCCTGAATTATGCCGCCGACGCGGTGAAAAATCGCGTCAGGCGGCGCAGCCCTTCCTCAATCCGCTCGAGCGACGTCGCATACGAAATGCGCAGATGGCCGGGCGCGCCGAACGCATCGCCCGGCACAACGGCAACGTGCTCGCGCTCCAGCAACTCGCGCGTAACCTGCACGGAATCACCCGCGCCGTTTGCTCCGCGCCCCGGAACTTTCGGAAACACGTAAAACGCCCCCTGCGGCTCCGTGCAGTCAACTCCCGGAATCGCGCGCAACCCCGCCACAATCCTCGCGCGCCGCCGCTCGTATTCCGTGAGCATCACTCCCACCGAATCCATCGGCCCGCGCAACGCCTCGAGCCCCGCATATTGCGTAATCGAAGTCACGTTCGACACCGTCTGGCTCTGCAGTTTGATCATCGCGCTCACCAGCGGCTCCGGCGCCAATGCATATCCCATCCGCCATCCGGTCATCGCAAACGTCTTCGAAAGTGACCCGGCGATAATCACGCATTCCTTCGCCCCAGGAAGGCTGGCGATCGATAATGGCTTGGCGCTGCCATAAACGAAATGCGAGTAGCACTCATCCGCAAGCAACCAGATGCCGCGCCGTTGGCAAACTTCCAGAATCCGCGCAAACTCATCCCGCGGAATCACCGCGCCGGTGGGATTGTTCGGCGAATTCACGATCAGTAAGCGAGTCTTCGGCGTGATGGCTTTTTCCACATCGGTAGCGCGCAGGCAGAATTTATCGATCGCCAGCGTGGCCACGAATTTCGGCGTCCCGCCCGGAAGCTTCACGATATCCGGGTAGCTCACCCAGTAAGGCGCCGGAATCAAAACTTCATCGCCCGGATTGATCAGCGAAGAAATGGCATTGAAAATCGCCAGCTTTCCGCCCGAAGTGACGATGCATTCTTTCGGCTGATACGACGATCCCAAATTCTTAGCGTGCCATTCGCAGACGGCTTCGCGCAGCGCCATGATTCCGCCGGTCGGCGTATATTTCGTGCGATTTTCTTCCAGCGCCCGGATTGCGGCCCGCTTGATATGCTCCGGCGTAGGAAAATCCGGCTCGCCCGGCCCGAAATCCACCACGTCGAT
>Ga0116218_1000680_pt1 | contig 23109 bp, 26 predicted proteins | sample Sb_taG_2_FD_88966 | JGI IMG/M metagenome (GOLD analysis project Ga0116218, IMG submission 88966) | Peat soil microbial communities from Weissenstadt, Germany - Sb_50d_5_LS metaG | ecosystem: Environmental > Terrestrial > Soil > Wetlands > Peat | place: Germany: Weissenstadt | collected 2010-09-21 | reverse complement strand
TGTCTCCGACGAAGAAAAACGAGATTCGCGCATAGTAATCCTTCTATTCATTAAATACATGTCAGAATTTACAAAGGTAGGATTCTGGTTATGCCTCCACAAGATGCTGTAGCGCTGGTAGTGCTGCTAGTATATAAGCACGTTCAGCTTCGGTCAGACGATCCAAACGAGACTTTAATGAACTCAAGCGTGCTTGATGAAACACAGATACTGCCAGGCGACCAGATTCAGTTGGTTTAACCCACACTGTTCGCCAGTTCACTTCGTCGTGACTTCGCTCGATATAACCCTGCGACAACAAACGCTTTACCATTGCTGTTGTTGTAGAAGGGGTCACGGCAAGATATTCAGCTAGTTCCTGCATCGTGCAACGTTCATGTTCGACCAGAATCCCCAGGAGCGTCAATTGTCCAGGTGTTGCACGCAACTCAACCACATTGCGCCATTCAGGACCTGCTTCAGATGCTTCATCCAGAGGAATATCTGCACGCAGGCGTCTCAGGAGTTTTGGCACAATATCCAGCAGTGCCTCTGCTAAGTCAATTTTTTTATGCACTGAATTTTGTAGCATGATTTTTGCATTCCTGATATCATTTCGATTATCTAAGTATACGATAAACGAAATGAGAGAGAATAGTCAAGGAGTTCATAAAAATAAGTTCGCGCTCGGTCTTGTTTTGTGGTAACCTTGAGGTAATTATTATTGTTGGGCTACTTTTCAGATTTGCCAATCTTACACTTTGAAAAAAAGCTAAGATTTAGGGGTAATACTGGAGCATCTTGAGGAATGAAAACAGACATTACCACTATGATCAAATATATGTCTTATGCTCGGACATATACACTCAGAGCGAAAATTTGTGCTGGTGACCTGTCGTGCTCCCATGATCTTCGATAAGCATACTCGATCTTGCCAGAACCTTCCTTCACAGCCTGGAAGTGCCAGGAATGGCTTCCACCATTACCAGGAGTACTCTGTTTGAGATCAAAAGAATTGTCGAGTAGCGTGCATGCTGGTTCCCCGCTTGAAATTGGATGCCAGCGAAACCCCGTTGTGGGATTTTCACGGAGGATTATCAGGAAATCCTCCCCAACATGCAGTTCAATTTCATTCCCGTTGAAGTGTTCGTCGAATTGCAGCATAGACATTCATCCTGAAAGGCATTAATCTAAACAACTAACCGGAAGAATTATACCTCAATAAAGGCACATTTTGCTCTTACCTTCTGCTATTGGCAACAAGAGGTAAAAGTCAGACATTAAAAAGCAAGACAATGCACGTACATTTAGTGGCACTACAATCATGTAACCATACTAAAACAATATTGGGAAGGAGGTGGTTACAGAATACAAACAAACCATGACACGTTTGATGTTGTTTTTGTCACACTACAAATCTTGTGATGATACAAATATAGAGGAGAATGAAATATGCCTCACATTGCACATTATGGTTGGATACCTGACCTGCCTGACCAGCGGGATTACCAATATGCTGCGCCAATAGCAGCAATCGGAACACTGCCAACCAACATCGATCTTACTTCAGCATGTCCTCCTGTCTATGACCAGGGACAATTGGGGAGTTGCACCGCCAATGCCATTGGAGGCGCAATCCAGTTCGAGCAGATGAAACAAAACCTTGCTCAGATTTTCACACCATCCCGGCTATTCATTTATTATAACGAACGTGATATGGAGGGAACTGTCAATTCCGACAGTGGGGCACAGATTCGAGATGGCGTGAAAAGCGTAGGTTCTCTAGGAGTTTGTCCCGAAGACATGTGGCCATATGTGATTGCAAATTATGCCGAGAAGCCGACAGATGCCTGTTATCAAACAGCACTCCAGCATAAAGCCATACTCTACCAGAGAGTGGTCAGGGATCTCATCCAGATGAAAGGATGCCTGGCCTCAGGTTACCCGTTCGTTTTTGGGTTTACTGTTTATGAGAGCTTCGAAAGCCAGCAAGTGGCTCAGACCGGCCATGCTCCAATGCCACAACACGGAGAGAATACAATAGGTGGCCATGCTGTGATGGCAGTCGGCTATGATGATACCAATCAATGGTTTATTGTCCGCAATTCCTGGGGAACAGGCTGGGGTATGCAAGGGTATTTCACGTTACCGTATGCCTACTTAACCAGTCGTAACCTTTCCAGCGATTTTTGGACTATACGTTTGGTACAGTAACGTATAAATGAAGTGAAAATGTAGCCTGGTTTCTGTGTTAGCAGAAACCAGGCAGTTCTATATTAGTAGAGGAAAGCTCTCATTGAGCGGCAGGGGCGACACTCCAGGTACCAGAGGCGCCTGAGTTTGGATCGCATACAAAACGCTCCCGATCTCGTCTTTGTGGATTTATGGCTTCTTTTAGAGCATAAAGGTTACCCTGAACTCTTATATCTTTTACCAGGTAAACCGCGCCAAAACCACCCTTGCCAAGCAGTCCCTCAACAACATAGCGTTCACGTAAAATACTTCCCATGGGGAGAGTAGTTTGCACTTCTTGCAAACGGCACCTCAAACATCCGGTAATAATACATAATCGATGGCAGATACCTTCGAAATTGAGGATTTTCATAGAAATTGACCATATGACTATAAGAAGCGTGTTTGTTTAGATTGGTCAAAATCTTTCCCTATTAGATAAACGGTATTTCTAGCAGGTTTAGGTCGGTTCATCGTACAGATGAAGGTGGGAGACACGTGAATCGACGAATTGACACAACGAATTACGTCTTACATATTTACAGCGTGTTGAAAAAGTCGAAACACCGCAGATCCTCTTTCACATACTCAATCGTTCTGTTAGAATCAACTCAAGTTCCCCTGTTCTTGTTGTTTTAGCAGAACAAGTATCACCTACTCTCGTCTTTAGTTATAAGTAAGGAGCCAAGGGGATGTATGTGAAAGCCAATGGCACTCGCCTCTATTTCGATGTGGTTGGAAGTAGTCTGCACTGCACGTTTTTGAGCAGGCTGGCCATGCAATTCAGGATGACGTTCCTGAAGAATTGAACCAGGTGATACGCACATTTTTGGTTGCTTCCTTGCAGAACGAACTTCCTACCCTTTCTTCTGAGTGAAACTTCAGTGAGTCTGGCAAGGGGAGCATACACGCTGTGCAAAGAAGAAAAGTGCATGCCTGGATGAGAAAGAAAGAACGGAACTTTGTCTCGCTCTACAATGTCTCAAAAGAATAGTTAGCACCACAAGATCACTTCTATTGATAAGAGCTTATTTCTATTTTTCCCTCGATCACAGATTCATCATCGTTAATCCAAAAAACTCTGGCATAGGGGGGTTCGGGGTAAAATTTGTGAGAGAAAATGATGTAGTAAAGTTTGTTGCGTATCGCCCATTCCTTGTCTCTTTTGGATGGATAGGCTTCGCTTTTGGGGTGCGAGTGATAATATATCATCTCACCATCGTACTCATCGATATCTTCGTAGATATGGAGCAAATCAGTCGGGTCGATGATGGAAAAATCATCGGGATGCTCGGCAGCATTGGCAGTCGGGTAGTGTTTGACTACCCGACTATTTTTAGCACCTAATGCTCCGCAGGCTTCATTTGGATAACCCTCCACAACATGATCAAGCATGTCTGTGTAGATTTGTTGAGGAATATGGATCGAGAAACCTGCTTCGTCTACCATAATAGGATTTCCTCGAGATCATCTTCAAGTTGATCGAGGTCGCGCGTCCACAGGTCTTCACTCAGATACTTCCAGCCGCCATCGGCGAGAATCACGACGATCTTACCACTATCCATCGTTGAAGCAACACGTAGAGCAGCGTGAAGTGCAGCGCCACATGATGGGCCGGCAAAGATACCTTCCTGATCTTTGAGCTGGCGAGTTCTGAATATAGAGTCTCGTGCGGATACAAGAATTTTTGCATCAAGGAGTGATTGATCCAACACGGGGGGTACGAAACCATCTTCGAGACTTCGCAAACCCTGCACTCCATCGCCCTGCAGAGGTTCAGCAGCCACGATTTTAATTGCGGGGTTATGTTCCTTCAGACGACGAGCATTGCCAGTGAGCGTACCACCTGTACCGAGACCGGCTACGAAGACATCCAGATCAGGAAGATCCTTGATAATCTCCACAGCAGTGCCTTCATAGTGCGCGCGCGGGTTAGCTTCGTTCCCATATTGATAGAGCATCACATACCTGTCATCTTTGCTAGCCAGTTCTTGAGCGAGCTTCACCGCGCCATTGCTACCTGAAGTCCCGTCAGAGTAAACGATAGTTGCACCAAAGAGTTCGAGCATCTGGCGGCGTTCCTGGGTCACATTGTCAGGCATTACTGCTGTGAACTCATAGCCCTTCACACGGGAAATCATTGCGAGGGCGATACCAGTGTTACCACTGGTAGGCTCCAAAAGAATGGAACCAGGTTTAATAGTGCCGCTTGCCTCAGCCTCTTCAATCATCAATTTGGCGATGCGGTCCTTGACACTACCGGAAGGATTAAACCCCTCAAGCTTGGCAAAAATTTGCACGCCTGGACGAGGGCTGAAACTTTTGAGCTCCACGAGTGGTGTATTTCCGATGGTATCTAATATGCTACTGTAGCGCATGGTATTTTCCTGAAGATGCAGATGAATAAAGACATATGAGAGACAGAATGTTCCCAATGAAGGCCGATAAATCGGCGATGTGCGCGATAAATCGGCACCTACGAATGTTGTTACGATGCAAAAAGGCCATAATTACAACCGCCGGCCATGGCAGGCAAAAGGATTACCGTATCTGTAGGACCGACATTCGTATCAAGGCCCTGCAGATAGCGCACATCTTGATCATTGACATAGATGTTTATAAAGCGACTAAGATTACCGTCAGGCTTAATCTGCTCTTTCAGCGTCGGGAAACGCTCAAACAAATCGTTCAAAACTTCGCCAAGATTGTTTCCCTCGGCGCTCACCTGTTTTGAGCCTCCTACGGAGGGTCTTAAGACGGGTGCAAGACGTACCGTTGACATTGAATGCTCCTTCTCTATCTTCCTCATCAAACTATCAGGTGTTTGCTCATGATTATCTGGCCGGAACCGCGCAGAACTCGGCATATGTCGGCAAATTCTCCGGATGTGCATTCTCGCCACAGGCAGGACACTCGGGATCACGGAAAAGGTGAAGCTCGTTAAATTCACCTGCAAGACCATCATAAGTCAACAGGCGTCCAACTAATGGATCACCGATACCAAGCAAGAGCTTGATGGTCTCTGTCGCCTGCAACAGGCCGATAATTCCAGGCAGCACACCCAAGACTCCAGCTTCAGCGCAACTTGGCGCAAGCTCGGGAGGTGGCGGCTCTGGATACAGACAACGATAACAAGGTCCCTCGTTGGGTTTGAAGACGGTCAGTTGGCCTTCAAAACGGAAGACACTCCCATGAACAACCGGCTTATTTGCAAGCAGAGCAGCATCGTTCAGCAGGTAGCGCGTAGGAAAATTATCAGTGCCGTCGATAATGACATCGCAATCAGCTATGATGCGCGCCACGTTCGTTTCGTCCAGACGCTCGAGATATGTGATCACTTTTACATCAGGGTTCAAAGCCTCCAGAGTTTCACGCGCTGATTCCGCCTTGTACTGGCCGATGCGTTTTGTATTATGTAAAATCTGGCGTTGCAGATTGCTCTCTTCCACTACATCAGCATCGATAATGCCTAACGTTCCGACACCGGCAGCGGCAAGGTAATACGCAGCAGGAGAACCAAGACCTCCAGCACCAATCAATAATACGCGCGAATCAAGGAGCTTAAACTGGCCTTCCTCACCTACTTCTGGAATAAGGAGATGGCGACTATAGCGTTTTGATTGCGCCTCACTCATCGTGCGGGGTTGCACAAATGGATAGCCATTGCCTTTCCATTGTCCAAAACCACCAGACATAGAAATCGGATTTTCATACCCCATTTGCTGTAAGGTTACGCCTGCCATCAGCGACCGCACACCACCAGCACAATACAGTAAGATGGTCTTCGATTTGTCAGGAACAGCCTCTTCTATTTGCAATTCAAGATAACCACGAGGCACATGGATAGCGCCAGGAAGATGCCCCTCATCCCATTCGTGTTTTTCCCGTACATCTACAAGGACGATCTCCTGATTTGTTGGTCCTGCTTCGTGCTGAATAGCTAATGCTTCATGAACCTGGGACGGCGACCATTCAGGTACCTGCTTTCGGGCCTGTCGCATAATTTCGCGTGATGCATTACCCATGTGGAATTACCTCTCGATATTGTTGACTAAGTATATCAACTCACTATTTATTAGTTCACTCAAAAGATTACCATGTCTTTTTTTCGCATGTCAAGGAAAAGCTCGAGTGGAAGTGCCGCTTATCTTTTGTCAAGCACTCAAATTACATAACATGCAAACGCTATCAAATATTCCAGGTCGTTTCATGTCCATGTAATTTGAATTGTATAAGGAGGAATTGACACATTGGTTAATTTGTTCTCCTTAGCGTAACTATACGTGTTACACGAGTACACAATTGTTTCCAAGGAGGACCCATACTAATGCGTTCAGATATCGTCCCAGGCGCTCGTTTTCCTGATTACGAGCTAACCGACCATACAAGAACCCGTCGTCGCCTTAGCGAGCTGCAAGGGAATGACCCAATGATACTGATCCTCTCACGCGGCGATTACTGCCCTAAGGATCACCAGCAGCACCTGGAACTTGCCGCCTTTTACTCCAAGATTGCCGTTGCTTACACTAAAATTGTGACTATTTCAACAGACAATATTCTCGAGTCAAATGAGTTCCGAGACGCAGTGGGAGCACAGTGGACGTTCTTGTCAGATTCAGGGCGCAAGATACAGCAAGACCTCGATATACAGGAGTATACCGATCCACACCACAATCCAATGATTCCGCATACGTTTGTACTGGAGCCTGGACTGGTAATTTACAAGATTTATAACGGCTACTGGTTCTGGGGTCGACCATCACCTGAAGAGCTGCGGCAAGACTTGCGAGAAATCACACGCAAAGTCCGTCCTGACTGGGATCTCGCAACACCCGGATTACGCGAGAATTGGGAGGACGATAAGACAATGCATTGGCCTTATAAGGCAGCAAATTGACACTCTTCCGCCTTTGGGAGAGGTACTCGTCCCAACCTGAAACTTCTAACTTACTTGGGACGTAGAATAGAGGTATTGGGCCGGTTATATACTACTCACGGTATTCCTACATACATCCCAATCTCGGCTAGCATCACCTCGCTGGCTTGATATTTTGATTCACGCGGAACAAATTGTTTGGATCATATCTTGCTTTGATCTGTGCTAGTTGAGTGTAATTGTCGCGGTAGGCTGCCTGCACAGAATCTGTGCCCTCATCCATCATCATGTTGACATAGCCTCCACCCGCCGAATAGGGATGCAGCGCCATCCAGTAGTCCCTGGCCCACCGGATCATGCGCTCGTTGTTGGCCAGGTCGAGGTCGATCCCAAGGATCACCTCGGCGAAGTTGGCTTCCCGGTAGCTGAAGGCGGTCTCGGTTGTGCCGACTCGATGGACTGCTCCATTGATTGGGTAGAGGTGCGTCGTCGAGAGCATCGTCGGGAGTTGTGCGGCATACTTCAAGTGCAGCTCGATGGCCTTGTCACTTAGATCCGTGAAGAAGTCGGTCTTCCAGTATCATTGCATACCTAGCGGGGTGAGCGCATCGAAGAGACTCTGTAGCGCTGGCCAGGGAATCGGCCCGGCAAAATCCATTTTTGGAGGGATACTCGTGCGAATTGGTTGAAAGGCTTCATCAGCCTTGTCCAGCGCCCCACTGTAACACCACACGTTGGCACACATCTTCTGCAGGTGGAATTGTTCTGGGAATGGCGGTGCTGGTGGCACCATGAGAAACACGAACCAGCCGTTGATCTCCTCGGGAGCATGCAAGATGAAGTCGCGCCAGAACTTTATGACCTCTTCCGCCTGCTCGAACGGCCACAACATTGGTCCCCCATAGATCGTGCTGATCGGGTGCGGTCGAAACAGGAATGAGGTGACTACCCCGAAGTTGCCACCACCTCCACGGACGGCCCAGAACAGGTCAGCATGCTCCTCTGCATTGGCTATCAAGAAGCTGCCATCTGCAAGCACCATTTCCAAGCCCAGCAGATTGTCGATGGTCAGACCCAGGCTACGCGAGAGGGAGCCGATGCCTCCACCCAACGTCAACCCACCAATGCCAGTTGTTGACATAATGCCAAAATGTGAGCGCGATCTTGCAGAAGCGTTGCGAATGGCGCAAGAGCTAGATTGGGCTGCCGGAGTAGCTTCTTCCGAAATCTTTTTAGGTGGAGCGCTTGCATCCTTTGGACAGTTTGGTCCAGGACTGGCACATACACAGCAGGGATTGCATCTTGCTATCGAAATGAATCATCAGGAGTGGGTTGCTGGAGCACACTATGCGCTGGCGAACCTTAATTCATCTCTGCTTGCTCCCGAGCAGGCGCTCGCTCATAGTGAAATCGGGCTTCAGGCAGCGCGAGCGCTAGGCTCGACTCTCTGGGTCTGCAATCTCAAAGCCGATCTTATGAAGGCTTATATAGCTCAGGGTCAACTTCGACTGGCTGAAGAAGCGCTGCAAGAGGTACGGTCGGCAGCCGAGAACCCACGCCAGGTAGCGGAACGCCTGCTTTTGATGGTTTGGGCTGAACTTGCCCTGGCACAACAAAGACCCGAACTGGCTCTGCAACGCTGTGAGCAGTTGCTCGCAACAGCTCCCCAACAAGCTAGCGAGTCGACAGAGCTCGTTATTCCCCGACTCTGGAAATGTCAAGGCGAGGCGCTTGCCGCACTGGGTCGGAAAGAGGAGGCTATCCAGGTGCTGGAAGAGGCCAGGCGCGGAGCGAGGCTGCAGGAGTATTTGCCGCTGCTCTGGCAGATTGAGCGCTCGCTGGGGCGCGCGTACCAGAAGCAGAGACGTTTGGAGGAAGCACAGCAAGCATTCGCCTCTGCACGTCAAGGAATCGCCTTGCTGGCGAGAAGCATTGAGGACCCGGTACAACGTTCGCATTTTATGCAGGCTGCCTATGCGATGCTGCCAAAGGAGAAATCCGTCTCATTGGTCCAATCCACCGCCAACGAGTGGCTCTTGACCACTTCGGGGGCTTAGTACTCGCTTGCTTTGTATAGGCTGTGCCTTGACACAGCATGATAGAGTTTTTTCCGTGATAATCCGCTAAAAGACTGATTCCTCACAGAATGCGAGGTTATGATGGAAGGGACTTCCCTGCTTTCCCTGCCAGAAGGGATGCAGATTGAACAGATCCAGTTCACCGAAAATGGATGGGTGATCGAGGTCACTGCCACTACTCCCACATCGTGTTGTCCGCTGTGTTCTCAAGCGTCGTCATCGATCCATTGCCACTATCGCCGAGTGCTGCGTGATGCCCCCTGCGCGGGCCGTCAGGTCCAGCTTTTGCTCACTGTTCGTAAATTTTCCTGCCGCAACCCTTCCTGTGAGCGCAAAGTCTTTGCCGAACTTCTGCCGGCCTTTGTCGAGCCATGGGCCAGGTTGACCATACGATTCTGTCAGCAGATCACCTCCATTGGCTTGGCAACTAATGGTAAAGGTGGCACCCGGCTCGCTGACCGTTTAGGGATGCAGACTTCTCGCCCAACGATCCTGCGCCGCATTATGGCTCTGCCAGAGGCTTCGACGGGATCAGTCCTCTTTTTGGGCATAGACGATTTCGCATTGCGACGTGGCTATCGCTTCGGCACGATCCTCGTGAATTTGGAGACCCATCAGGTAGTAGATCTTCTCCCTGATCGAGAAGCGGAAACCGCAGCCGCCTGGATGCGCCAACGGCCAGATCTTTTCGTGGTAAGTCGAGATCGTGGAGGGGAGTATGCCAGAGCCGCAGCACTTGGCGCTCCCCAGGCTACACAGTGCGCAGATCGGTTCCATATTGTGAAGAATTTGACAGAGGCCACCCAACTGCTCTTGGCACGCTGCCAAGCGGAAATCCTGGCTACAAAGGCCCAGGAGGAGTCGGGAGGGCAGGAGCCGAATATCCCAGTGATCTCCATTGAGCAATGGCGTCCTCCCGAACCTCGCTCTGTTGAGAAAGCTCGATTGGCGCGACGTGCGGGCAGATATACTCGCTACCAGCAGGTAGTGGAACTAGGGCAGCAAGGGATGACGCCCAAAGATATTGCTGGTCGGCTGGGTCTGAGCTCCTGTACCGTCCAAAGATGGAGGGCCTCTGGAACGTTCCCAGAAGCCAGGAAACGACGAAAGAAACTGAGTTCCTTTGATGCCTTTGCCCCATATATCCTCAAACGCTGGAAAGAGGGCGAGCACAAGGGGATTACGCTCTATCGAGAGATCAAAGTCCAAGGCTACACTGGCTCGGAGCGGAGCGTGTATCGCTACCTTGCGACCCTCAAGCAGGCAGAGATTCAAGTCCCAACCAACGTCGAACGTATCAAGAAATATACACCAAACACGGCTGTCTGGCTCTTTGTGCGCGATCCTAAGACGCTCAATGAAATTGAGCAAGAGAATTTGGCGACACTCCTGCGAGCCAGTCCTCCGCTCAAAAGAGACTACGCCCTCATTCAAAGTTTTCTGGCCATGGTCCACAAGCGAGAAGGGAAGCGGTTAGATGCCTGGTTGGCCAAGGTGGAGGAAAGCGGACTTCCAGAACTGCGCTCATTCGCTTCTGGGATAGAGAAAGACAAAGACGCTGTGAGAGCTGGCCTGACCTGGTCGATCAATAACGGCATGGTCGAGGGCCATGTGACCAAACTGAAATTGATCAAACGACAGGGCTATGGGAGAGCTGGCTTTCCATTGCTGCGCAAGAGGGTACTTCATGCTTTGTGATCACTCCCCCTATCTTCCTCCTGTCCCTTGACCCGTCAGCATGGACTCTCATGTGAGATGATATATCCATGAACGATAGAGACATTGAAAGGAGGAACTCTTGAAATCATTGACAAGGCATCGTGTCCTTTCACCAGGCGCTTTCATCGACTTGCAACTGCATACGACCTACAGTGACGGCGCCTGGACACCTGAGCAGTTGATGGACTACCTGGTGAGTGAACAGTTTAGCCTCGTTGCTATCACCGACCACGATCGTGCAGATACTGCCGCGGCGCTGCAAGAGCTTGCGGTAGCGAAACAGCTGGCCCTGCTGACGGCGGTGGAAATGAGTACGTCGTGGAGGGGCGAGCTGACAGATGTGCTCTGCTATGGGTTTGATCCGGAAAAGAACGAGTTATTGAGCCTGGCGCAGGATATTACGCGCCGCCAGGCAGAGAACACCAGGGAGGTCTGTGAAAACCTGCGCAAGACCGGCATATCCTTGCCTCTAGACGAACTGGATGTGGTGCTGGCAAAACCGAGCGCGCAACAGCCTCATGAACTGGTGGCTCTGTTAAAAAAACGAGGCTATGGAACCGGAGAGCCGTCGGCAGGAAGATTGATCACGAATGCAGGTTTCTTCTGGGCGACCAACGAGATGGCAGCCGTCGTGGACACGACTCATCGCAGCGGAGCGGTCTGTCTTCTCGCCCATCCCGGACGAGGAGATGGATTTACCTGCTACGATGTCAATTTGCTTGATGAACTGCGAGGACAGGTTCCCATTGATGGCTTGGAGGTCTATTATCCCGCCCACACCCCAGAGCAGATTGCCATGTATCTGGAATACGCCCGGAAGCACCACTTGCTGACCAGTTCAGGCTCAGACTCCCATGGCCCGGAGAAGAAACCTATCAAGTACCAGGCACAGTTGAGCCGACACCTCTTAGAACGGCTTGGCATTCAGGTTCAGTAGAAATGTCTCTTGTGATGAACAGATACAAGCAAGCGAGTACTAAGCCCCCGAAGTGGTCAAGAGCCAACGAGTACGGCGGTTTGTCCGAGCGTGAGCTGGAAGTTGCAGCACTGATAGGACAAGGCAAATCCAATGCCGAGATGGCCGAATTGCTGGTGGTAAGCAGAAGGACGGTGGAGACCTATGTGAGCAGGGTGCTCTCGAAATTGGGCTTGACGTCGCGCTCCCAGATCGCTCTGTGGACCCGTGACAAAAAGTTGGACAGTCGTGAGTCAAAACGAGGCGCACTTTCCAAATATGATACAATTGGCATCGAAGTGAGAAGCGGCCGTAACTGAAGTGTTAAGTGCCACTTTTTCAACCTGTGTTATTTCCCTTCTACCCAAAAGTAACATCAAATTTCCAAGGAGGAAAGCTCGATGCAAACCAATGGAGTACACATTACCTGGCTTGGACATGCTACCTTCAAGATCGTTACGCCTGAAGGCAAGATCGTCCTAATCGATCCCTGGGTCTCGAGTAACCCGCTCTGCCCAGCCGAGCTGAAGACTTTCGAAAAAGTTGACCTGATGCTGGTTTCGCACGGCCACTTTGATCATATGGCCGATGCTGTCGAGATTGCAAAAGCGACGAAGCCAACAGTGGCCGCAATCGTGGAACTGGCCGGTTGGCTTGGCTCAAAGGGTGTCGAAAACACGATTGGCTTTAACAAGGGTGGCACAATCAACGTCGATGGCATCAAGGTTTCAATGACACACGCAATCCATACATCGGGCGTCGAGGATGGTTCGTATGCTGGCGACGCGGCCGGTTTTGTGATAGAGTTCGAAAATGGCTTCAAACTCTATCACGCAGGCGATACATGCGCGTTCAGCGATATGGCTATTATCGGCGAACTCTACCAGCCCGACGCAGCCATGCTGCCAATAGGTGACTTTTACACTATGGGGCCGAAAGAAGCTGCCATAGCAGTACGTATGTTGGGCGTCAAGCATGTGATCCCCATGCACTACGGTACATTCCCCGCTCTAATCGGTACACCCGCTGCGCTAAGCGAGTCTCTACAATCTCTTGGCCTGAATGACGTTGAAGTGGTTGCCATGAAGCCTGGTCAGACCATTTAATCTTTTCAGGTATGCAGGTTGGATGATGTCAGCGTATATGCGCATCCGTGCAGAGGAATTCATTTATCTGTACGCTGGCATCATCCACATGGCCTTTGATCGCAAGTTGATGATCTCTATCCGGCAAAGAGAGATTATTGCACAATTGCACTAACTAGACTCAATCATACCATCAGCTTGCAGTTGTGCAAGCGCTTGTTGTGCTGCATGTGATGTTCCAACTCGAAATCCCTGAGCATGTATGCGATCTAACAGCGGCTCGAGATAGGGTTTCAGTTTAGGATCGTATCGTAGCTGGCTGTTTAAGACGTACGAAGCTGTCTCAACTAACCAGGGCGTCATTTCTGCCTTCACGAGTAGTCGAAGCACGGGTTCCAAGCTGAGCCTACCATATTGCGTCAGACTTTTAGCACCCATCCATGCAACAGAATGATCCACATCAGAAAGAGCGTTTACTAACACTGGCAGTGCTCTACGATCACGTATCGCCCCAAGAGCACGGATAGCTTGCCAACGCATCCAGGTGGAATGACTATTACTCGCATCTATTAACGCTGGAACTGCCGCTCGTCCCAACCTTACCAGTGCAGAGAAAATCTGGCTTCCTAACTGCTCGTCTGCTCCACGTAAGGCACTGAGGAGAGCAGGCACTGCCGACGGGTCGCCTACACGTCCCAACGCCTTGACTGCCTGCATGCGTACAGAAGGTACCTGGTCATTCAACGCTTGAAGAAGTATTGGAGAGGCAGCAGGACTTTCAAGCAGCCCCAGGATATAGATTGCAGTCTCACGCACTGCTGGTCGTTTATCACGAGCTGCCGACATTGCTACTCGCTCGGCACGCACGGATTCGATCCCTGCTCCAGGTAGAAAAAGTGTGCGCAGGCGCGTCCTGGCTAACGGAGTGCGTAGGGGTACAGGAACGACAAAGGGTTTGCCTGCCCAGGTGCCTAAAGCGATAAACTCTAAGAGATTCTGTGCCAGGCGATCATCGTCCAGCGAGGAGACCGCGATTATCGCACGGGGGTCGTTCTCCATAATCCAGACTAACAGTCGCCATGCAGCGCCACGCTTTCCAGCAGCAGCTTCATGTGCAAGTATTTGTGGCGGAGTAATACCGATTGGTGGAGCAACATCACTAACGAGTTGTTCAGATGCTGCTGTTAAGTTTGTTTGAGACAGAGGATCAGAGGGTGTCATCATTCTGCTCCCTTGAAGGTCAGAGATTACGTGCTGGCATATGAATTGTCTTTTTACGTAATCAGTGGCCGTTAGTGTTCTATTTTCTGGTAAACAAACACAATACGGGCACGTCACACAAGAGCTATGCGTGATTTGATGTAGAAGATAGATATAGTATAACACATGAGAAACAGTGACACTCCGCCTGGTTTAAAGACCAACAGCTTCTGACACGCTTCCGTAGGCGCTGTTCGGAGTAGACGGGGCGTAGCCCCAACTCGGTGAACAACGTAGCGGGGGAGGCATATCGGAGCGAGGAGACCCATCCATCTCGGTTCGCCCGTGGGCGGTGCCATGCCCGTTGGAGGTTCCATGCCTTTCCGAAAGGGATGAATGGCCCACAGCTTCGGTTTCTGGCTCGTGGGAACCCCCAACACCTGAGTCTTTCGACTCCCTCTCTGTCGCCAGAGGAGCGAGAGGCTTTTCCTGTGTCTGTTGCTCTTGATACCGCGTGATGAGCCGTTGACCGATGACACCGCTCGCATTCCTATCGGCATGACCGCGCAGGTCGCACTGGGGGCAGAGCATGAGAGGCGCACCGGGGGTATAGCCCTCTTCCGGCTGGCCCTGAGCATAGCGCACAATGGGGGCATGGCAGCGCGCGCACTCCCGGCTTGTGTTGCGCGGACTCACGCGACTGGTGATGATCCCCTCATGCCACGCCTTGTATTTGGCGTAGCGGAAGATGCGCCCTTTCATCCAGAAGGCCCGCTTGCTGTTGCCCCGGCGGCTATACCTGCCTTTCTCTGGTCGAAGCTTCGAGAGGTGTTCAAACACCAAAATGGTCGCTCCCTGCTCGTGCGCGAAATCGACAATGCGGCGGGAAACCAGGTGGGCAAATGCCTCATCCCGGGTACTGATCTTGCGCCAGAGAGCGACGTTATCCTGCTCCCCCTCGGCGATGAGACCGGTGCGGTTGCGGTTGCCTGCGATGCGTCCCAACTGCCTTTTCCTAAAGCCGGCTATCTCACGTCCACCCCCGATGAAACGGGTGGACAGGATCGTACCTTCGGCAGTTTGAACGGTGCACACGGCAATAGGCCCGTCGAGATTCAGGTCGACAGCACAGAGCTTCGTTTCGGGATTTGCGGTGACTTGCTGCGCGATGTTCTGCGGAGTGGTGAACTGCTTCTCGACCGGGGTATGCAGACACCAGCGGTTGCCATGCTGGACGAGCGAGGGACTGCCCATAACTCCCCCTGCAGGAAGGTCTCTCCCGGTGAAGCGGACTTTCAGCCAGCACCAAGACGTCCCCGTCCACACCTTGATGACGAGGCTGGAGGCCGTGCGACCCTTCCACATACCCGCGTAGAGCGTAGCAGACTTGTTCCAGGAACGCGGCGGCACGGGCGGGCGCTCGGTGAACTTTTTGGCTTTCGCCTCAGCTTTCGCTTTGCGTGCGCGCCATTGCTTGAGATGGGTGGTGAACGAGTGGGCCGAGCCGAGCGCGGCGTGAATGGCCGCGCGGCGGAACATGGCGGGTACCTTATGGGCAATCTCGGAGAGGGGCATCACGGGATGCGGGTTCGCGCGAGTGCGATGGGTGAGCTGCTCAAGCGCGGTGAGAGCCTCTTTGGAGGAAAGCTCAAGCACCTGCTCATGTGCCTGGATGACCTCGAAATAGAAAGCCGCAATCCGATTAAAGAGAGCGGCCGTTGCCGCAAACCAGGAGGCCTGATGCGGCTGATACTGCAATCTCTGCCTGATGGTAATTGTAGTCTTCGCCATCGTCTCTCGAATCCCTTCTGTGCTTTCTATACGAGTATTCTTTTTCTGTGCCTGATAAATGGTCAACTCCTTGAGTCCTCTACAGAAATGCATAGGCTAAAGCCACGAGACGCCTAACCGCCTGGGATGAACCACAGTGGCTTGCGACGGGCTAAAGCCCTGCTCTGTCAAAATGACGACCCCTTCTCATGTGTTCAATGCGCTACTTCATGGCCCTAAAGAGACGTTCTGGGGTAATAGGGAGATGCGTTACACGCACTCCCACGGCATCGTAGATAGCATTTGCTATTGTGGCACCAACCGGCACAACCGGAGGCTCGCCAACGCCTTTGGCTCCAAAAGGACCCAGTTCGGATGGAACTTCGACCAGGACAGATGAGAATTGCGGAATATCAACGCTATGTGGCAGCGCATAATCCATCAAGGTCGATGTAAGCAACTGACCGTTTTCGTCATAGACAAGTTGTTCGAAAAGTGCCCAGCCAAGACCTTGCGTAACACCACCATAAATCTGCCCTTCAACTTCGCCTGGGTTAATCGCGAAACCAACATCCTGCACAGCAAGATAATCAAGGACTCGTACTTCTCCTGTATCGGGGTCAACGGCTACCCTTGCAACATGCACGCCGTATTGTGGCGAACTTGTTTTAAGGGCTGAACGACCACGTCCGTAGATTGGTTCGTACTTACCGGCAAATTGCATAGAAGCCGAAGCAATCTGCTTCAATTCCACACTTTTACCTGGTGCGCCTCGCACTACCACCTTATCACCCTCGATCTCCAGGTCGGCGGAAGAGGCCTCGAGCATATCGGCAGCTATGGTCAATATCTGGTTGCGAGCATCCCGTGCTGCTGAAAGCACAGCGGCACCCATCGTGTAAGTGGTCTTACTACCGCCCGTTCCACCACTATAAGGCATCGTATCGGTATTGTCGTGTGACACATTCACCGCATCAACAGCCATACCCAGGGTTTCAGCGGCGATAAGGGCGAGTGAGGTGTCAGAGCCGGTCAGGTCAACACTACCAACGATGAAGGTCATTGTACCATCAGTTTCCAGGCGACAGGCGGCGGCGGCTGGTTCGGTGCCACCGTTCCAGAAACCAGCGGCTATACCAACTCCAACTTTCCAGCCATTCAGCTCCTCCGGTACATCTTTCTGCTCCAGGCGCTTTTCCCAGAGAGACTGACGCTGCGCCTGCTCCAGACAATCGAGTAAGCCAATACGCGGCCACGAGCGATGGTCCATGGTCGGGTCACCCTCTTTAAAACCATTCTTCAGGCGAAACTCTATCGGATCCATCTGCAGTTCCTGGCACAATTCATCAACCGTAGACTCCAGAGCGAAAGTGGCTTGAGGTGCTCCCGGAGCACGATATGCGCCTACGCCGACTTTATTAGTCATCACCTCAAAGCAACGAAAGTCGTAATTGGGACAACGATAGCTACTGCCAAGGGTAATACCTCCCAGGAAGACTGCTGAACCGGCATATGCACCTGTATCAAAAATGACTCTACCCTGCATTGCGACAAGCGAGCCATCACGTTTCGCACCGATTTTCAAGGTAATAATGGATTGTGGCGCAGGATTGCCAGCAGAAAGATCTTCTGAACGTGTGAAACTAAGACGCACGGGATTGCGCGATGTAAAAGCTGCTGCGGCAGCAAGAGGTTCAATAAGTCCAAATTTTCCGCCGAAAGCTCCTCCTATCGGCACGGATTCTACTCGTATCTGCCGTTCTGGAATGGAAAGCGCTTCGGCGACATCCGAACGCACGCCAAGCATAGCCTGGGAACTAGGCCAGATGGTCATGCGATGCTCATAGTCATCCGGCACAACGGTAATTGACTGAGGCTCCATATAGGATTGGTGTACCACGCTGGTAGTAAAGGTCCGCTCAACGACAACTTCTGCCTCTTGCCAGCCAGCCTCCATATCCCCGGCATGCATATGCGCTTTATCGCTCACATTTTGTGAAAACTCTTCCTCGTCAACTTCCGCCACCTGATTCTCTGAGACGGCAGCATGTGCGCCTCCACCGGCTATCTCCGAAGATGTTTCCTTTACATAGATGCGCGCGAGTGGAGCCCCAGGTCGCATGGCTGCAACAGGGTCCATAACGATATCCAGTGGCTCATAATCGACATCTACAGCCGCCACACCATCTTCGGCTGCGGCTTCGGTCTCGGCCAGTACAATTGCTACGGGATGGCCAGACCAGAGCGCTTCTTTTGACGCGAGTGGAGATTGCCCACGTGAATTAGCTTCCGGATTCGACATGCCTAACGTCTGGCTTGTATATACGGCTTTCACGCCGGGCACTTCCAATGCTGCTGATGTATCGATATTGACTATACGTGCGTGAGCATACGGGCTGAGAACCAGCCGTGCATGTAATAAACCAGCGAAGGACAGATCACCGGCATAACGTGTTCGACCTACTACCTTATCGTAACCATCTTGCCGGCGCGTCCGCTTGCCCGCAGTGGCATAATCCGTCTTCTTGTCAATAATTTGTGTCATGCACTACTCCAATTGATGATGCTGAAAAATACGAAGGTCAAAGAATATACCACATCTCTCGACGAAACTCATTTGAAAGTGTAGCACAAATTCAAGGTTCGTGTAAGGAGATTCTTGCATATGATAGGATGTAAAATAGAGAAGAATTCATGTCATGCAGAGGAGCAAAATGCGATGCCAGAAATAGACAGCGACCACATCTTTGGGTTTGATACATTATCAATTCATGCTGGTCAGCGACCTGATCCAGCCACAGGCGCGCGGGCTGTGCCTATTTATCAAACAACCTCCTTTATCTTCGAAGATACCGACCATGCTGCACATCTCTTTGCCTTGCAACGCTTCGGCAACATATACACACGCATTATGAATCCCACCAATGCTGCTTTTGAGGAGCGTTTAGCGGCTCTTGAAGGTGGGACTGGCGCATTGGCAACTTCGTCGGGCATGGCCGCACAAATGGTAACGATGATGACCCTGCTACGGCCCGGTGACGAAATTGTTTCATCGAGCAGTCTGTATGGTGGCACCCACACACAATTCGACCTGACATTACGTACCTGGGGTATCAATACCATTTTTGTTGATAGCACCGACCCGGAGAACTATCGACGCGCTCTCACACCTCGCACACGCGCATTGTATGGTGAAACAATAGGCAATCCTCGCGGTGATGTGCTGGATATTCGTGCAGTTGCTAACATAGCGCACGAAGCTGGTGTACCCCTGGTTATCGATAATACCTTTGCTACCCCCTACCTGTGTCGACCAATTGAATATGGAGCAGATATCGTAGTACATTCAGCAACCAAGTTCATTGGTGGGCATGGTACTTCTATTGCTGGAGCGCTGGTCGAAGCGGGCAAGTTTCCCTGGGATAATGGCAAGTTTCCACACATCGTAGACCCCTCCCCAGGTTATCACGGGGTACGCTTTTATGAGACATTTGGTGATTTTGCCTTTGTGATGAAAGCCAGAGTCGAGACATTACGTGACACCGGTCCCTGTATCAGTCCATTCAATTCATTTCTGCTGCTACAAGGATTGGAAACGTTATCGCTACGCATGAAACAACATTGCCAGAACGCGTTGCAAGTTGCAGTTTTTCTGGAGGAACATCCCGCAGTTAGTTGGGTACACTACCCTGGTTTACCAGGTGATCCCTCACACGAACTTGCACAGCGTTATTTGCTGAGAGGTGCAGGCTCAATATTTACTTTTGGCGTCAAAGGCGGGTACGAAGCAGGAAAGAAGGTTATTAACAGTGTTCGCTTGCTCTCTCATCTTGCAAATGTGGGCGATGCTCGCAGCCTGATTATTCATCCTGCCAGCACAACTCACCAGCAACTATCATCAGAAGATCAGTTGGCTGGTGGAGTGTCACCCGATATGATCAGAATTTCAGTAGGTCTTGAGAATGTAGAAGATATACTATGGGATTTAAACCAGGCTTTAGAATGAGGTAGCTCATGAGAGGGCATAAGTGATTGCATGTGGATAGCGACACACCACCCATTATCCACACCCCTATCCCCACACAGGTACTACACAAGATACATATTGCTGGCTGTTTCGTTGGTACACAATGAGTCCTAAATATGTAATTTGTGTGTAGATGAAGCAGCAAAAAAGTAATATGAATCGAAAAAAGCACAAGCTATCATCAAAATGGCTGATAATCTTGCTACTTCTCATCATTGGTAGCAGCACATTGCTAGTAGCTAGCGCTTTCTTAAGACAATCATACGTCATTGGGAACCGAGTTACAGATAACCTGCCAAATTCAGCGAATGGATCGACTGCTGGTATCAATTCCACGAAAACGACAACTACAATAAATGGCTACTCGTTCCCTGTACAGGCCCAGCATATACCCGCCACGGCTGTTGCTTCTCCAGACGCTTCGCCGAACAAGAATGCTACAGGCACTCCTAATAATCCAGCAGTAAACAATGGCGCTACTCTGCCTCCTGGTAGTGCATTACCTGGCGAGAGCACCTGTGCTTCACAAATCAACATGAATTCATTCGAACCTCGCCCTGATAACAATGCCGCCAATCACCAGGTACCGACTGCTGCGCAAATTGCGAATTTGCACCCCTGGAATCCCTTGATTGGTATGGATTCAAATTCGGATACTCTGCGCAGACGTATAACAGGCAATTTTACAGGTACAACGGATGAAATTCTGCAGTGGGCCGCCTGTAAATGGGGTATCGATGTGAATATTATCAGAGCCGAGGCTGTGACAGAATCTCAATGGCATCAAAGCCAGTTAGGAGACTACACAACGAATAAGAGTCTTTGCCCGCCAGGAATGTGGAATGGAAGCAGTTGCTACCAAAGCTATGGCATTCTGCAGATAAAGTATACCTACTTCCAGAGCGAATGGCCCATGAGTCGAAATGATACTGCATTCAATGCGGATTTTGTGTATGGGTGGCTGCGTAACTGTTATGAGGGCTGGGCAGATTATCTCTATCAAGCCACACCAGTTTCCGGGTATCCGCGCTACCATGCAGGCGATATCTGGGGTTGTCTTGGTTTCTGGTTTAGTGGAACCTGGTATGACCAGGGAGCTATCAATTATATCAATGTAACCAAAGGATATTACGCACAAAAGCCCTGGCTGCAAGCAGGCTTTTGATTTTTCTGCTGGTTTCGCATATGATTATGGAATGAATAAACAATCACCTGACATGTATGGCCGCTTAACGTTGTTGCAGCAATACCGGCATATAGCAATTGTCGGCATCTCCGCTGACCAGTATCGCCCCAGTCACTTTGTCGCCATTTACTTGCTAGCAGAAGGCTATGACATTATCCTCATCAACCCACGTTACGCAGGGCAGACATTACTTGGTAAACACGTCTATGCCTCGTTGACAGAAGCAAAAGAGGCAGGAGAACAGATTGAAATCGTAGATGTGTTCCGTAAAGCCGAGGATGTGCCCCCTATTGCAGAGGAAGCAATCAACATTGGAGCAAAAGTATTTGGGCTGCAACTGGGTATTCGCACTGACGAGGTAGGCAAGCAAACCATGGAAGCAGGCCTGACGTTTGTGCAAGATCGCTGTATCAAAATGGAACACGCACGCTTCTTTGGAGGTTTGCACATGGTAGGGCTGAATACAGGCGTGGTATTGTCGAAGAAGTTAGAAAGATGATTAGCCGCCACCGAAAATTCCACCCAGGATCGCATCAAGACAACCTTCCATACAGCCTTCAGACAACGCTTCTCGTCCACGCCTGGTAGCGAGCATAGCTATAAAAACTAACCCTAAGAAGATCAAGACCAGTCCTACGGCCAGATATGTGAAGATCTGGTGAGGCAAGCCTGTAGTGAGCGCCAATCCTATAAAAGGACCGACAAGAACCACCAGGAAGAGTAAGAGACAGCCATACCCTCGCAACCTGGATCGGGGTCGTCTGACTCTTTGCCGGGACTGACGACCCATTCGACTGCCTACATAACCCGCGGCAAGACCGGTGAGGAGTGGATCATCTTGAGCTTGCATAGGTGTCTGAGTATATGGTTGCTGATAGACCTGCCGTGCTGCATCAGGAACCTGACCTTGCGGATTTGCTGGCTGAACACCAACCTGTGTGCCACAGGCAGTACAGAATGCAACATCGGGTGCCAAAGGTTGCCCGCAATTGACACAGAATCGCTGTTGTGGCGGGTAGTTCATTCGTTCATCTCCTGGCGTATCCAGTGTTCCCAGTGTAGCGGCTCATTGTTTTTGAAGCAGAATACCATACACGCAATACCTTGTATAGCTATGCTAACTCAGACGTTTTTCGCTGCAATCTATCTTTTCACACGCCAGGAAAAGGTCTGCTAAGCTATGTCCAGAGCTTGTGTCCACTGCGTACTCGTTCGAAGCTGAATTCTGGATATGACTTGAGCCTCCCGCCTCTCCTCCTTGACGGGCTTGATAACTTATGTCAAAATCTCAAATCGATCAACATAACGAAATAAGTGAGATAATCAAAACATGCGAACATATTATAACCGTATCGCTGGCCAGAGTTTGGAACGGCTTGCAGCTTTGAGTGATGGTATCTTTGCCGTTGCGATGACGTTGCTTGTGCTAGATCTACGTGTTCCTGTCAGTACTATTCGCCAACCTATTATGCACGAGCAGGAATTGTTGAGCGCTCTGACCAAACTTGGACCAAACATCCTCCCTTACTTTATGAGTTTTTTGACGCTGGGCATTTTCTGGGTTGGACAGCAAACACAGCTAAACAATTTCACGCGAAGCAACCGTCATCTCACCTGGTTAAATCTTGTCTTCTTGCTCGCGGTGACACTCACACCGTTCTCGACTGCGCTTTTAGCAGCGTACATCACTTTTCGTCTTGCCATTGTGATATATTGGCTCAATATTGTCTTACTTGGCAGCATGCTCTTCATCAGCTGGCGCTATGCACGACATGCGCAATTGCTGAAAGATGAAGTAACCGAGGAAATCTTTGCGGCAAATCAACGCCGCATCGTTATTGCGCAATCACTTTATGCATTCGGTGCATTACTCTGCATAATCAATACTTATGTTAGTATCGGATTTATCGTATTGGTGCAACTCAATTACGCTATTGCACCCCGATTTGGGCGGCTTGATCGACTTTGATACATCTGGCAGCCGCCCTCAGCTAGTTACTTC
>Ga0116218_1000677_pt1 | contig 23193 bp, 16 predicted proteins | sample Sb_taG_2_FD_88966 | JGI IMG/M metagenome (GOLD analysis project Ga0116218, IMG submission 88966) | Peat soil microbial communities from Weissenstadt, Germany - Sb_50d_5_LS metaG | ecosystem: Environmental > Terrestrial > Soil > Wetlands > Peat | place: Germany: Weissenstadt | collected 2010-09-21 | reverse complement strand
CCTTCGTCCGTTCTGGCCTGCACGATCTACTCGATTATGTCAGCACAACCTGGGAAGAAGCTTATGGGTTTCCGGCACAGTTAACACGTCTCCTGCTTGCGAACTTTCTTGATGAAGGGAAAGCCCTGCTTTTGCTCGATGCGCTAGATGAAACGGTTGTAGGAGAGAGGGCAGATAGCGAAGAACAGTCTTACGAAGCTCTTTCTCAGGCCATTCTTACTCTTGCGGCTGGTTATCCTAAAGCTGCTATAGCAGTAACCACACGACAAGCGAGCTACAAGCAACATAAGCCATTGGCGGGCTTTACCACTTTAGAACTGATGGACCTTCGTTTTGAAGATGTGAAGCAACTGATGCAAAACTGGTATGAAGCGGCAAATGACCTACACATTGAAGAAAAGCGCACTGATTTGATCAAACGCCTGGATGAGAAGCCCAGCCTTCAAGTCCTGGTAGCCAACCCTCTCCTCTTGACCTTGATGGTGCTCGCATATGAAGATCAGTGGGACTTGCCCGGACGCAGTGCAGACTTATATCGGATGTGCATCGAAAAGTTGCTGGCAAAGCGGGATGCACGACCTGGAGCACGAAGGCAGGAGTTCAAGCCCGAACAGAAGCACCAGTTGCTCAAAGTCATTGCATGGCATTTTCATTGTAAAAGACAGCGCTATTTTACGGAACACGATTTGCTTCAGATTCTTGCAGCATTTCTTCCAGCCATAGGTTTACCTGTGGAGCGAAAACATGAAATGCTGCAAGAAATCGAGAGCGAACAAGCAATATTGCAAAAGCAGGTAACAGGTTGGCATGGATTTCTGCATTTAACCTTTCAGGAATACCTCGCTGCTGAATACATCAATGACTATCAAGAAGAGGCAGAACTGTTTCGGCATCGCGCTGACCCCTGGTGGGAAGAAGTAATGCTGCTTTATCTAGGAATTACACCTGATGCGAGCTTTTTCCTACAACAACTCTACACGCAAAATGGCAGCATGCGCGAAGATATGTTCTCTACGAATGTGTTATTAGCAGGCCGTTGTTTGAGGGCTCGTCCTACGGTGAGAGAAAGCGAATTACCAGCACAAATCATTGAGCGCCTCTTCGAGCTAGTGATGTCAGCACCGTTTAGTTTGCTTAGACAGGAAGCCATTACGGTAGTATGTAGCATTGGTGTTGTTGAAACGAACAAAAGGCTCGTAACCTTGCTGTCAGATAACCAACTACATGCATTCGTGCATAGAAGCATTACCGGTGCACTAGGCAGCCTGGGAGAGCCTTCAGTCGCAGACGACCTCGTGCAGTTGCTCTCGGATGAGCAACTAGATGTGAACCTGCGCAGAAGCATTGTCGATGCATTGGGTTCCCTGGGAGAGCCTTCAGTCGCAGACGACCTCGTGCAGTTACTGGCAGATGAACAGTTGGATATAGATCTGCGAAGGAGTATCGTTACTGCATTAGGCAGGTTAGGAGAGCGATCAATCGCGAACGACCTCGTGCAGTTGCTCTCTGACGAGCGGTTAGATGTGAACCTGCGCAGAAGCATTGCTGATGTACTGGGTACTCTTGGAGAGCGATCAGTCGCGGACGATCTCGTGCAGATGCTAGCAGATGAACAGCTGAATACTGAACTGCGCAAGAGCATTGCTGATGCACTGGGTGTCCTGGGAGAGCTATCGGTGGCAACGGAACTGGTACAACTACTGGCAGATGAACAGCTGAATACTGAACTGCGCAGAAGCATTGCCGATGCACTGGGTACCTTAGGAGAGCCATCCGTTACGGCCAGTGTGATGGTACAACTACTTGCTGACGAGCAGCAGGATATGTTCGTGCGAAGGAGCATTACCGGCGCACTGGGCATCTTAGGAGAGCCTTCAGTCGCAGATGACCTGGTACAGTTACTGGCAGATGAGCGACTGAATACTGAACTGCGCAAGAGCATTGCTGATGCACTGGGGACATTGGGAGAACGTACGGTCGTGGGCGACCTGGTGCAGTTGCTGCTAGATGACCATCAGGATGTGGCCGTGCGAAGAACCATTGCTATTGCGCTTGGGACATTGGGAGAACGTTTGGTAGCGTCCAGGGTGATGGTACAGTTGCTCTCGGATGATCAGTTGGATGTGAACCTGCGGTGGAGTATTGCCGATGCATTGGGTACCCTGGGAGAGCGTTCGGTGGCAACTGACCTGGTGCAATTGCTGCTAGATGATCAGTTGGATGTGAACCTGCGATGGAGCATTGCCAACACACTGGGTACCCTGGGAGAGCGTTCGGTAGCAACTGATCTGGTGCAGTTGCTCTCGGATGATCAGTTGGATGTGAACCTGCGGTGGAGTATTGCCGATGCATTGGGTACCCTGGGAGAACGCGCAGTAGCAGCCAGGGTGATGGTACAGTTGCTCTCGAATGATCGGCTGGGCGTTTTCGTGCGCAGGAACATTGCCGATGCCCTGGGCATGCTGGGAGAACGCTCGGTAGCGGCAGACCTGGTGCAGTTGCTCTCGGATAAGCGGCTGCATGCCTTCATTCGCAGGAACATTGTCGATGCGCTGGGTACATTGGGAGAGCCGTCGGTGGCGGCAGACCTGGTGCACTTGCTCTCGGATAAGCCGCTGGAGGTGGTTCTGCGCAGGAGCATTGCCGATACGCTTGCAGTGTATACTCGTGATCTCTCAACCGTTAGGGGACTGGTCAAATCGTTACCAGACAAGGAAATTTCCGACAGCGTATTTCATGCTTTATGGACTATAAGCAGGCGCGCGCGGGTCTGGATTGTTCCTGGAGACTTGACAGATCAGAGCAGTGTAACCCAGGCACAGGCTCCATATGAAATAGTGCCATGGTAATAATCCAGAGGAGGGAGCAGTATGGCAGACCGTGTAGGCGAGCAATTAGGTAATTATCACCTGACTCGACACCTGGGCCATGGAGGCTTTGCACAGGTCTACCTTGGCGAGCATATCTACCTTAATACCCTCGCGGCCCTTAAAGTCCTGGAGACAGAGCTGAGTGAACAGGACGCCGACAGCTTTGTACAGGAAGCACAGATACTGGCACGTCTCTCGCATCCAAACATCGTACGTGTGTTGGACTTTGCCATTGAGGATGGGACACCATTTCTGGTGATCGAATATGCTGCTCACGGGACCCTACGCCAGCGGCATCCCAAAGGGACGCGTCTATCATTGGAGACGATTGTTCACTATGTCGAGCAGATCGCTGCTGCCTTGCAATATGCCCATGAGCAGCGCCTCATCCACCGGGATGTCAAGCCAGACAATCTGTTACTCAACGAGCGTTCCGACCTCTTACTCAGTGACTTTGGCCTGGGAATGTTCGCAAGACATACCCTCTCGCAAAGCATCCAGGAAGTCGCGGGAACACCTTTCTATATCGCTCCTGAGCAAATTCAGGGCAAGCCGCGCCCAGCCAGTGACCAGTACGCACTTGGGGTTGTGGTCTACGAATGGCTTACCGGTGTGTGCCCGTTTGGGGGTTCGCTGACGGAGATTGTGAGCCAACATTTGGTGACGCCTCCGCAATCCTTGCACGAGCAAGTGCCAGGCATCACCTCTGCTGTTGAGGAAGTGGTGTTACGAGCGCTGGCCAAGGAGCCCAGGCAACGTTTCCCCTCAGTCAAAGCCTTTGCTATAGCCTTGCAACAGGCTGCTCAGGTAACGTCGGTTCCTCCTGCTACCCCTTTAGCTACCTCGGTGCAGAAAGCAGAAACTACCAACACTTTCATGACGCTTCCTGTGCCCGTTACCAGTACGCGCTCCGTCTCTGAGCTAGTAAACGAGCCCACTTTGCCACCTTCAACTGGCGATCAGGAATCGCGGACGCCAACTTCCTCTACACTGCTGGTAGGGCGCTCGTTGGAATGGACGCAGCTAATGGCTGCCTGGCAGAGTGCGATGGCAGGGCGACCCCAGTTGCTCCTGCTATCAGGTGAGGCAGGAATTGGCAAGACACGCCTGGCAGAAGCGCTGCTCACGGAGGTTGGTCAGCAAGGCAATGCCACCGCTATAGCACGCTGTTATGCCGTAGAGGGTGAGATGGCCTATACGCCGATCATAAACTGGTTGCGGGCAGATGTCTTTCGTCCAGCGCTGGAAACGCTCGATACGGTCTGGCTCACCGAAGTGGCACGTCTCCTACCAGTTCTGCTTCTGGATCGACCGGGGTTGCCTCCTCCAAGCCCACTAAAAGAGGATTGGCAGCGTCAACGCCTATTCGAAGCCCTGGCACGCGCTTTTTTGGGTATCAAGGGCCCGCTTCTACTACTCCTCGACGACTTGCAGTGGTGTGACCGGGAGACCCTGGCGTGGATACACTATCTGCTGCGCTTTGATCAATACGCACGCTTGCTGATTGTAGGAACGCAGCGCCTGGAGGAGCGATTAATTAATCAACCGCTCGAATCGTTGCTGGTGAGTCTGCGGAGGGACGGGCAGGTGAGTGAGATTCCCCTCGGTCCGCTGAATGCTGTAGAGACGATAGCTCTGGCGGAATATGTAGCGGGACGGACTCTCAGTCCTGAGCTTGCGGCCCATCTATATCAGGAAACCGAGGGCAACGCGCTCTTTGTGGTGGAAACTATGCGCATGGGTGTGGCTGAGCCTGCTGGCGATTCTGCGCTGATTTCCTTTCAGGCAACGCTATCACCGACCATCCAGGACGTTATAGCAGCACGCCTGGAGCAACTCTCGCCCTCTGCCAGAGAATTAGTCAATGTTGCGGCTGTCATCGGCCGAGGATTCACCTATGCAGTGCTGAAACATGTCAGCGGCGACGACGAAGACGTGCTGGTGCAAGCACTGGACGAGATGTGGGAGCGGCGCATCATCCGCGAGCAGGGGACTGATGGCTACGACTTTAGCCATGACAAGCTGCGTGAGGGAGCGTATGCTACTCTGAGCAGGGCCAGACGACGCCTGCTGCACCGCCGAGTTGCTGATGCAATTGAGCGACTATCTGGATCATCTCTGGATAGTCATCTGATGGACCTGGCTTATCACTTCTACGAAGGTGGTGCGTGGGAGAAAGCGTGGGAGTATGGACAGCGGGCTGGAGAGCAGGCACAAGCTATGTATGCTCCTCGTGCCGCTATTGAGCAGTTTACTCGTGCTCTCGACGCCGCTCAGAAGGGTGCAATTCCCTTTCCTACGCTGATCTTTCGTCTTCGCGGACAGGCCTACCAAACGCTGGGAGACTTTGAGAATGCCCGCCTGGATTATGAAACTACGTTGCAACTAGCCCGAGACGCTGGCGACCGTCAAAGCGAGTGGCAAGCCCTAATGGATCTGGGCTTTCTGTGGTCAGAGCGCGATTATGAACAGGCGGGAACATGGTACCAGCAGGCGATTGAACTGGCACGCACACTCAATGATCCCAAGCTTGAGGCCCATAGCCTCAATCGTATGGGCAATTGGCACCTCAATCTTGAACAACCATTGGAGGCACTACGCTACCAGCGCCAGGCTTTGACGATCTTTCAGCAGCTTTCTGATCAGCATGGTATCGCCCAGACGCTGGATCTATTGGGGATGACCAGTTATCTTGGTGGTGACCTGGTGCAAGGAACGGCCTATTACAAGCAGGCCATCGCTCTCTTGCGCCAACTGGATGATCGCCATGGACTGACGTCTAGCCTGGCGACCTTAGCACTTAGTGGAGCAACATATCAAACCGATAGCATGGTCTCAGCCGCACCGAATCTTGCTGAAGGAATTCAAGACACCGAACATGCGCTTAAGATCGCACGGGAGATTGGTCAACGTCCCGCAGAAGTCTACGCGCTCTTTCAGTTAGCGCTCTGCCTCGGTTCGCAGGGAGAATTTGGACGTGCCCTGGCAACTGCACAACAGAGCCTGGACATGGCTAAGGAGATTGAACATCGTGAATGGCAAACGGCGGCACACACAGTGCTTGGAGGCATCTATAGCGGGTTGCTAGCCTACTCCCAGGCACGCGAACACTTCGAGCAAGCGTTGGCGCTTGCACGGGAGATTGGTTCGCAGTTTTGGACGTGCATTGCAACAGGCTATCTTGCATCAACACTTATTGCCCAGGAAGACTTCAGCTACGCAGAACAGATACTCAAGATAGCACTCGACCCACAAGCACCAGCGCAATCAATGGCACAACGGCTGATGTGGTGCGCACAGGTGGGACTAGCTCTGGCACAAGCAGAGCCGGCTCGTGCGCTAGACATGACAGATGTGTTGATCGCATCGGATCCACAGACAACAGAAGAAAGGAATAGTCTACGCGTCTCAATATTGCGTGGGGAAGCACTCATGGCTTTACATCAGCCCACAGAAGCCGAGTCCGCATTGACTGCTGCACGAACAATTGCTCAAGAACAAGGAGCGAGGCCGGTGCAATGGCGCATCTATGTCTTGCTTGGCGATCTGTATCAAAGCCAGAGGCGTCATAAAGAAGCTGCACAGGCGTATGCGACAGCTCGGAGAATCATCGAGGAACTTGCTACCACTTTAACGGAGGAAGCGCTACGAGACAATTTCATGCATCAGGCTGCCAGGATGTTCCCTCATGCGAGGACTCACTCATCAGCCCAGGCCACAAAGCACGCCTTTGGTGGGTTGAGCAAGCGAGAGCGTGAGGTTGCTGTACTCATTGCAGAGGGCAAATCCAATCGTGAGATTGCGGATAGGCTGGTTTTGAGCGAACATACCATTGAAAGCCATGTCAGCAGTATTTTGTTGAAACTGGATTACTCTTCGCGCACGCAGATTGCAACCTGGGTCATCGAAAAGGGGCTGACACAAGAGACGGCTTAAGCCTCACCATGCTGCTCCCACAAAATATCCGTACTGCTGTTTTCAAAACTCCCGTGTTTTCCACGATGGCAGCACAAGCTTTATAGGGTACACTATGAACGTCAACCAGACCACAGTTGTGAAGGTTGGTAAGGTACTTCAATCGACTACAACGAAAAGAGGAAGGAATAAATCATGTTGGAAGATACCCAGACTCAATCAACCATTGAAGTGATCGAGAAGTTTAATGAAGCCTTGAACCGGCACGACGTTCCGGCTGTGATGGCTCTTATGACCCAGGACTGCGTCTTTGATAACACCAATCCAGCACCTGATGGGGAACGTTTTGAAGGACAAGAGGCAGTTGGACGCTTTTGGGAAGAGTTTTTTCGTTCATCCCCTGATGCTGTGTTCACGTCAGAGGAGATGATCACACTTGGAGATCGCTGCGTCATCCGCTGGAGATACAATTGGACAAATACCGACGGTAGTCGCGGGCACGTACGCGGCGTGGATGTCATGAAAGTGCGAGACGGCAAGGTAGCTGAAAAATTAGCCTACGTCAAAGGGTAGAGAGGAGAAAGCAAGTGAGCAACGAAAAGCAAGAAGTCCGTGTTATTAAGCCACAGCAATTTGATGCCAATACCCCCCAAACACCAGGCATGCAGCGTGTGGCAGTGGTCTCCAAACAATTAGCAGGCGCACAAGGCCTCTGGGCAGGAGTCACGGAAGTTGCACCCAATGTTGCCAGCGGCGTACACCATCATGGAGAGACCGAGACCGTTATCTATGTCGTATCGGGTCATGCAAAGATACGCTGGGGTGACAAAATGCAGTTCGAGGATGACGTTGAAGCAGGAGACTTCATCTACGTCCCTCCCTTTGCGCCGCACCAGGAGATCAATCCATCGCCCGACACTCCTTCACAATGGGTGATTGTCCGCAATTCGCAGGAACCGATCGTCGTCAACCTTGAACCGTAAAACGTAGAACTACCATAATGATGAGAAGTAGGTCCTGGGTGCAAATATGCACGCCTTCTGAAAGAAGTGTACCATCTATGGTACAGTATAGATAGTTTTAGATACGTTTGCCCACAAGTGGCAATTTGAAAGGAGCATATAGGATATGGGAATCGTCGCTGCTATCCAGACACCATCAGTATATCTCGACTCCATGGCTTGTGCTAAGCGTGCAGCCGAACGTATCGCAGAGGTTGCAGAACATGGTGCGTGGCTGGCTGTCTTCCCGGAGACGTTCATTCCGGGCGATCCACTATACCATGATTACACTATGCTCGATTCCGAACCTTTCAAATTCCTGGAGCGCCGCTTCGTCGAGCAAGCAATCACCGTCCCTGGCCCCGAGACCGAGTGCATCGCCGACGCATGCCGCGCATATCACATGACGGTGGCCATCGGCGTCACCGAGCGTCCTACATTGGCTGGCACTCTCTACAACACCCTTCTGTATTTTGGTCCCGACGGCATGATCCTGGGGCGGCATCGCAAGCTCATGCCAACGTTTAACGAACGCATGGTATGGGGCATGGGAGATGGCACGACGCTGCGCACCATCGAGGCACCTCAGGCTGTCATCGGCGGATTGATCTGCTGGGAGAACTTTATGCCGCTCGCTCGTACCGTGTTGTATACCCAGGGCGAGCAGATACACGTTGCGCCTACCTTAAATCCTGGAAGTGAGCGGTGGCTTTCCGCTATGCGTCAGATCGCCAACGAGGGGCGGATGTTGGTCATCAGCGTGGGATGCCTCTTGAGGGAAAGTGATCTCCCTCCTGAGGTGGCAGCACTCTGCATCTTTGAGAAAGGTGCCGTATTGAACGCGGGCGGCAGTGCCATTGTAAACCCGAACTCGGAGATCGTAGCCGGGCCTGCCCATGGTGTCGAGACTATCCTGTACGCCGAAGCGGATATGGCCGAGACCCTCTATGCGAAACGCACGTTCGATGCAGTCGGTCACTACGGACGCAGCGATCTCTTCGGCCTCACCCTTCGCGGTGTCGAAATCCCGCTGCAAATCGGCGTGGAGTCGCCGATGGTCCAGATGAGCGACCATGTGTGGCATGTCCCGCAGAGTGTCGCCGCCGAAGAGTAGATATGGCCATTCGATAAGAAGCAGTATTGCAATAAGAAAGGAACATCAAATGAACGCAAACGACATCCTGAAGTATGGTCAAGGAACTGTGCTTCAAGCTATTGAAGGACTTCCCGAATCAGCATGGGAAACTCCAGGCGCGTGCGGTGTATGGTCAATCAAGGATATTATCGCCCACTTAACTTCTTACGAGCACGTGATGGTAGATGTGCTCAGCACATTTGTTGGTGGTGGCTCGACTCCCTACTTGAGCAAGTATACTGACCCCGACAATAACTTTAACGATTCCGAAGTTGCGGCACGTAAAGGCAAAACGGTGAGAGAAGTGCTAGGCGAGTTTAACGATACGCATGAGCAGGTTATGTCGCTGGCGGCACGCATTCCTGTGGAAACGTTCCGCCAAACTGGGACACTTCCCTGGTATGGTATGGAGTATGCACTTGACGATTTTATTGTCTATACTCAATATGGGCATAAACGCGAGCATAGCGCGCAGTTTGCGGCTTTTCGGGATCACCTGGCAGCATAATTCATGCATCATGTTGACATAGTCCCCTCCCGCCGAATAGGGATGCAAGGCCATCCAGTAGTCCCTGGCCTACTGTATCATGCACTTGTTGTTGGTCGGGATCGACCCCGACCCGACCAACAACTCGGCAAAGTTGGCCACATGGGAGCTGAACGCGGTGTCACTCTTGCCGAAATTCCGACCAGCGCTTACACTCACTTATCGCTCGGCCTGACCAGGCTGCGCCCTCGCATCTGCCCGCCCAACATGGCCTCTGCCACCTGTTCTCTCAAATGATAGTCTACTCAACAAACACGGTTTGCGTCCACTCATCGGCTGTTGTATCTCCTTGCTTATACTCCGCTGTGTAGCGGCTCGTTACTGCTGTACACTGGCGCACTTCCCTCTCTTGCTGGCGCTGTCACGGTAGGGTACTGCCTGAACGCGGCCAGTTCCTGACGAAGCACAGCCAGGATGATGCGTGGCCGGAAGAGCGTTGACAGGGGTTTGAGCAGGTGGCGCACCCGCCACAAGCTTGCCGTCATCCGTGGATCGGATGCGGTCAGTTCGATCACGCGGCGCATGTACCGGTTGAGCAGGCGTGTCCTGAGCGATCTCTTCCCCTCCGCGCCTGGATAGCGCAAATCTTCCCCCGTTGAGAGCAGCCAGGGAGTTGTGATGTCCCTGGCGATCGCTTGCTGGAATCGCCGTGTGAACCCAGCCAGGCCGTTGTTCCCGTCGACCATCTTCTGCTCACGCAGGCGGCGATCGAGTGTCTGCGCTTCGACGGCTGCGACTGCCATGCCCTGGCCATAGATTGGATTAAAGCTGCATACGGCATCACCCATCATGATCAAGCCCTGCGGGAGGCGTTTCATGCGCTCAAAATGCCGCCAGCGATTCGCGGAATACTTGTACACCGCAATCGGTGTGACCGGTTCCGCGTCTTGAATGGCTTCATAGAGGTCAGGTTGAGCCAGGCTGCGAGCAAATGCCAGGAAACCGGCCTCGTCTCCCGGTGGATAGTCACGCAGTGAGCCTTGCAGTGTGACCATCCAGTAGCCGCCCTGGATGGGGAAGATATATCCCCCGCGTTTGTCACCGGGAGGGCTTCCATAAATGATCAGCGTCTTCCAATTGGCGGGAAGGTGAGCGGGGCAGCGATAGATGCGCGTTGCGTATCCAACTTCGATTTTGACGCTGGTTTCTTGCACATGGCCATACCCCAACGAGTTGAGCCATTGTGGTGCACGCGACCCGCGTCCGCTGGTATCCACGACGAGATCGGCGGTCAGCGTTTCCTCGTGCTGCTCTCCAGAGCGGTGGCGCAGCACGACGCCAGTGATGCGGTCATTGTGCGCGCACACCTGCGAAACCTCGCAGCCATCCCTGATACGCACATTGTCCCTGGCAGCCAGTTGCTCTCGCACGTGCTGCTCAAGGAATGGGCGGCTCTGGAACAGGGCGGTGACGGGACTCCGAACCGGTGCCATCCAGACGCCGAGTTGATTCCAGCGTACACCTTCCGTGCCTACCGGAATCGCACCGTCCCGGGCAAGAGTACGAAAGAGGTCGGGAAAGTACTCCCCCATGATGATCGCTCCACGCACCAGCAAGGCATGCACGTGTCTTCCCTGCGGGACCCCTTTGCGCGCCTCGGCATCTGCGGTCAATGTATCGCGCTCGATCATGGTGACCTGTTCAAAGTGATCCGACAGGACACGGGCGGCCAGCAAGCTGGCCATACTTGCGCCGATGACAACGGCGTGACGCCTGTCGCCCGTGTCCTGCGCCGCTTGTTTGCTTCTCATGATGTTCCTCCATGTGATCCTTTCATCGCCCCATTGAGTCGGCTTCGACAAGTTGTGAGGTGCCGAAAGGCTAGACTTCAGCGATGAGCGCGATAGAAATCTTCATTCCCTTCGGATGGATGGGAAGTTTCGCTCCCTGGCGAGCTGGCGGATCCTCGGGAAACCATTTTTCCCACTCTTCGTTCATCCCAGCGAAGTCACTTTCCTCACCTAAGATGAAGGTCGCGCTCACAGCTCTCTCAAGGGAACTCTTCGCTGCTTGAAGAATAGCGGCGATGTTCTTCAAGCATTGAGCCGTCTGTTCCTGGATGGTTGTTCCCATAACCTCACCCGTCCTGGCATCAAAGGGTCCCTGTCCAGCGACAAAGACAAATCCTCCAGACTTCACTGCTTGACTATACCCAGCTAGGGATTTCGGTGCTTCATCAGTGTGTACGATGACTTTTGCCATTTCCTTACCCTCCGTTGGTTGGCATGATATTCTGATTTACATGGAACAGATTGCCAGGATCATACCGTTCTTTGATCTGTGCCAGTCTTGCATAGTTATCGCGATATGCCGCTTTCACATTATCCGTGCCCTCATCCATCATCATATTGATATAGCCCCCACCTGCCGAATAGGGATGCAGCGCCATCCAGTAATCCCTGGCCCACTGGATCATGCGCTCATTATTGGCCGGGTCTGGGTCGACTCCGACCATCACCTCGGCAAAATTGGCATCTCGGTAGCTGAAAGCAGTCTCGTTTGTGCCGACTCGATGAACCGCCCCGTTGATCGGGTAGAGGTGCATTGTCGAGAGCATCGTCGGCAGTTGCGCACCATACTTCGCATGCAGATCGATCGCCTTGTCGCTCAACTCGTTGAAGAAGTCGGTCTTCCAGTACTGCTGCAAACCCTTGGGATAGAGCGCATCGAAGAGACTCTGAAGTACTGGCCACGGAATCGGACCGGCGAAATCCACTGCTGGAGAGGTGGCCTCACGAATGGGTTGGAACAGCTTCTCGGCCTGCTCTAGTGAGGCGGTGGAGCACCACACGATGGCACACATCTTCTGCAGGTGAAACTGCTCCGGGAATGGTGGGGCTGGTGGTACTGTGACAAACGCGAACCAGCCGTTGATCTCTTCGGGAGCGTTCGAGATGAAGTCGCGCCAGAACTTCATGACCTCTGACGTCTGTTCGAGAGGCCAAAGCATCGGCCCACCATAGACCGTGCTGATCGGGTGCAGTTGGAACAGGAACGAGGTGACGACCCCGTAGTTGCCACCACCACCGCGTACTGCCCAGAACAGGTCGGCATGCTCGGAGGCTGAGGCCGTGACGAAGCTACCATCGGCAAGCACCATATCAACGCCCAGCAGGTTGTCGATTGTCAAGCCCAGTGTTCGTGAGAGGTAGCCAATGCCTCCGCCCAACGTCAGTCCCCCGACGCCGGTGGTCGAAATGAAGCCACTCGGCGTTGCCAGACCAAAGGGATGGGTGGCATGGTCCACCTCACCCCAGGTGCAGCCTCCATCGACCCGAACAGTGCGTGCAACAGGATCGACGCGAATCCCCTTCATGCCTGAAAGGTCGATCACCAGCCCGTCATCGCAGGTACCCAGGCCAGGACCGTTGTGCCCGCCACCTCGTACAGCCAACGTCAACTGATGGTCGCGTGCAAAGTTGACAGCTGAGATCACATCGGCAACGTCTACACAGTGGACGATCAGAGCAGGGTATTTACTGATCATGCCATTGTAAACCTGCCGAGCCTGCTCGTAGCCAGCGTCGCCGGGACGAATCAGTGTGCCTCGCAGACGTGAAACCAGATCCTGAATCGCCGTTTCCTCCATAGCGAGAGTTGTGTGTTGTTGTTCCATTGTTCTTTTCTCCTTGTCAGTTTTATGTAACTGTCGTAATTCCCCTCAGGGACAACTTAGGGCTGGAATGTCCCATCCTGAACGCGCGATAGGAGCTTCATCCAGGCGCGGACTTGTGGTGCGGAGTTTGGCAAGGTGAAGCTGTAAGGGCAGTCATGATCGCCACCTACTCCATCTTCGATCTCACGTCGTCGTCTCTCCAATGGGCTCATTCCTCGCGTATCCTGGTAGAATGCTCCCTTGCTGCTCTCCTTTGATAATGAGTTGGTAGCGACCGCAATTAAGATCCTCTCCTGTTCCCTACATTCTGACGCTCCCCCTGGCCTCTCTGGCACACAGAGCCTTCTCTGCTGCAGAAATTGTGCTGCCGTGACCGAGGTGGACTCCCCACCAGTGTTCTTGAGCCTGAGTTGCTCGCTCAGATCCTCACGGGAGGAGGAAGAGAACACGCGCAGGCGATCCTGTGGCAAGGCACGATAGAGCCGAAGAAACTGAAACAGGGTTTGTAGCGAACTGAGCACGGTTGATCTCCATTGCCAGGTCGGCAACGGGTCTACCTGGATCGCGACACGATAATACATCTTCTGTCTCCTGCTATTCTGCACTCTCAAGACGCTTTTTCGAAGCGAAGTTCGTCGCATCAAACGCGTTCAGTGTTCGATTTCAAGGATAGCATAGGCAGCGTTAGGATATCGTTTGTACACGCCAGATGCGGAGGCATTTTCCAGAGAGATGAGGATTTCCACCGTTAGCCAAACGTTAATTACAGATCCGATGTGCGCATAGGCAGGCTACAGTTGCGCGAGGAGCAGCCGAACAGCCTGCAAGTCTGGCGCCTCAAACCCTTCTGTGAACCAGCTGTATGCCTCCCCGAGACGACTGTGCTGGCTACTTGTGGCATCCGACCGCCAGTTGTGACCTTTGAGAACACCCAATCACGTCTCTTGCTCCTTGCCGATTCCCCAGAGGAAGAGTAAATCAGAAGCAAGTCCGAACTCGTGGCAGAAAACGCGCTCCTTCGCCAGCAACTTATCATCCTCCGGAGACAGGTGAAACGACCTGACTGTACCAATATGGATCGGATGCTAATGGTTGTTCTGGCAAGGGCAGTTCGGACCTGGAAACAAGCCCTGTTCATTGTCCAGCCAGAGACGCTTCTGCGTTGGCATCGTCAGGGGTTTCAGCTGTATTGGAAGTACAAATCTAGAATGGCTGTGTCCAAACCAAAGATAGCCGTTGAGACCGCGGCGCTGATCAAGGAGATGGCAAGGGACAATCTACTATGGGGAGCTGAACGGATCCGTGGCGAATTACTCAAGCTGGGTATTCACGTCTGCAAACGAACCAGTCAAAAGTACATGAGGCATGCTCGCTCACCGCGAAGAGGAGGACAGACATGGGTTACTTTCCTGCAGAACCATGCGCAAGACATATGGGCGTGTAATTTCTTGCAGGTCACAGACCTCTTCTTTCGCTCGCTGTTTGCTTTTTTCATTATCGATCTGCACTTTCGTAGAGTCGTCAGTCCCATTTTACCCTTTCTCTCAGATGTATACAACAAGTAAGAAGTATTTGTCTTTCCTTGTAAGAACGCTTCACGCTTCGTAGCGAAAACTTCTTCATGACTTCGCTTTACTCGCATGAGAAGCATCAAAGTAGGAAGTTACTGAAGTGCTCGGCCCTCTCTTGATTCGGCAGATGACTCATGTAGCCAGCACAGGGTTAGAGTGCATCGAAGAGACTCTGCAGCACCAGCCACGGAATCGGCCCGGCGAAATCCAACGCCGGGGGGATGTTCGTGCGAATCGGCTGGAACAGCTTCTCGGCCTGCTCCGGCGAACCGCTGGAGCACCACACCATGGCACACATCTTCTGCAGGTGAAACTGCTCCGGGAAGGGTGGCGCGGGTGGCACGGTGACAAACCCAAACCAGCCGTTGATCTCCTCGGGAGCGTTCGAGATGAAGTCGCGCCAGAACTTCAGTAGGTCTGTCGCCTGTGAGAGCGGCCAGAGCATCGGCCCGCCATAGACCGTGCTGATGGGGTGTAGGTGGAACAGGAACGAGGTGACGACGCCGAAATTGCCACCACCACCGCGTACTGCCCAGAACAGGTCGGCATGCTCCTGGGCATTGGCCGTGACGAAGCTGCCATCGGCGAGCACCATGTCAACGCTGAGCAGGTTGTCAATCGTCAGGCCAAGGGTACGCGAGAGGTAGCCGATGCCTCCGCCCAACGTCAGCCCACCGACTCCGCTGGTTGTAATGAAGCCAATCGGCGAAGTTAGCCCGAAAGGATGTGTGGCATGGTCCACCTTGCCCCAGGTGCAGCCGCCTTCGACGCGCGCGGTGCGCGCAACCGGATCGACGCGAATCCCTTTCATGCCTGACAGGTCGATCACCAGGCCATCATCGCAGGTGCCGAGGCCATTGTGTCCGCCGCCTCGCACAGCCAACATCAGCTCGTGCTCGCGGGTAAAGTTGACTGCTGCAATCACATCGGCGACATCCACGCAGCGGGCGATCAGGGCGGGGTGCCTGTCAATCATGCCGTTGTAGACCCGCAGAGCCTGCTCATACCCAGCATCGTTGGGACGAAGCAACGCGCCACGCATGCGCGATGCCAGCTCCTGGACTGCCGTCTCCTTCAAAGTGAAGGTGGTTTGTTGTTGTTCCATCATACCTTTCTCCTTATCTGTGCTGTTTCAAACGAAGTTGCGAACGAGGATGCCATCTTTGCGTGACTGTGGCTCCTCTTCTCCAGCAACGTTCCTCCCTCACGTGCTGAGGTGCTCCACACCGCCGGTGGACGGAGCATTCTCTCGCGCAGAAATTGTGCTGCTGTCACCGAAGTGGACGCCAGTCCTTGGTTCTCCTGCGCGAGCTGCTCCACCAGGCCCTCCCGTGAGGTGGAGGAGAAGACCCGCAGCCGGACTGGCGGCAGCGCGCGAAAGAGTCGCAGGAATTGAAATAAGGTAGAAAGCTCACTGAGGACTGTCGATTTCCACTGCCAGGTAGGCGCTGCATCCACCCGGGTTGCTACACGATAATACATTTCTTGCCTCCTTTACGATCTTGCGACAAGCGTTGCATGACAGATAGAGAAACCGTCGCATCATGCGCATCTGTAGTTCATTGATAGGATAGCATGGGCGGCGTTATGACAACGTTTGGGAACGAAAGATGAGGAGGCATTTTCCAGAGAGATGAGGATGTTTACCGTTAGCTGCATGTTAGCCAAACGTTATGACAGATCCGATGCGTGCGCAGGCAGGCTATAGTTGCGCGAGGAGCAGCTGAGCAGCCTGCAAGTCTGGCGTCTCAAACCCTTCTGTGAACCAGACGTACACGTCTCCAAGCCGACGTCTCGCCTCGTCTGAGCGATGCTGTGCGCTCCACAACCGCGCCAGGCTCATCGTCGCACGCAGTTCCAACGACCTGGCCTTCTGGGAACGCGCGATCTCGATCGCTCGCAGGAGCGCCGCTTCGGCATCAGATGCGTCCGCACCGTGCAGGAGCAGGAACTCGCCTCGCAGCCGGTGTAAATCAGCGTCCCACCAGCGCTCGTTGTGGGTGCGCGCTTCAAAGAGCGCCTCGTCGATGGATGCCAGCCCCTCCTCCACGCGCCCAGCTTTCCCATACACCCGCGCGAGCAGCGCGAGGTAATACGGCAGACGCAACCTGGCGCTGGATGCTTTGAATGCGACAATCGAGCCACGCAGGCGCCCGATGCGCTCCTCGTCTGGTTGCTCGGAGGCCAGCGCATAGCTGACTAAGATGCTTGCCCAGGCATGATAGTAGGGTGCCTGGTACCTGCTCGCGAGTGCCAGCGCTTGCTCGGCGTGCTCGCGGGCAACTGCCTCGTCGGCGCATAACTGCTGCAACAAGGCCAGGTAGGCTGACACCAGCGCCTGGTTGAATGGCTGATCCAGGTCCTGCGCAAGCTTGACCGCCTCACGTCCTCTTTCTTGTGCCTGTTGTGGATAGCCCAGGCACCAGAGCGCGTGTGCTTGCCACGCCCGTGCGTGCGCTGCATAGTTCGCTCCATGCGACTCTTGCAGATTGAGGAGCTGATCGGAGTCATGCGCGGCGATGATTTCCGCAAAGTGCGCGTTGGCCTCAGTGATCCTTCCCAGGTGCAGTCGCGCCCCGGCCAACACAAAGCCGACAAACGGCGGCGGTACTGTGCCAAGTGAGCGCTGATAGAGGGTATACAGCTCGTCAGAGACCCATTGCACTTTTTCGAGTTTGGCCTGTACAACGTAGACAGACTGCAATCCATTGAGCGTTTGCGCCCGCTGTGCGTCGTCACCAACCGTGTCACACAACGCCAGGGCGCGATCGAGCACGCGCTCCAGTTCCGGTGCTGTCCAGCCTTTGGTCACCTGGTAGAGTGGTGCCAGGGCAAGTCGCAGGCTGAGCTCCTGTTTGTCGCGTTTCGCACCCGCAGGCAGGAGTTCAAGCAGTTCCAGACTGCGCGACAGCAAGCTGATGGCGTCCAGGTTCGCATACACGCGCTTCGCTACGGCAGCCGCGCGCTGATAAAAGGGAAGCGCCTGCTCGAGCATGCCCGCACGCTCGTAGTGGGACGCGATCTGGCCGCTGACCAGGTCGAGATCATCAGCATGCATTGCTTCCAGTGCTTGCGCGACACGACGGTGCAGCAGACGGCGCTGTGGCGCACTGATCTCTGCATACGCCACCTCGCGCAGCTTATCATGGGTGAAGTCATAGCTGTTCGCGCCCTGTTCGCGCACGATGCGCTTGTGCCACAGCTCGTCCAGCGCACCTACGGCGTTCTCGGCATCCGCGAGGCCTCCGGTGATTAAGAGATCAAGTGTGAATTCACGGCCAATGATCGCGGCCAGTTCCACAAACGCGTGAGCGGGGGCCGAGAGTTGCAGGAGGCGACCGACGAGCACCGCGTGCACGCGGGGCGGAAGTGTTCGAGCAGCATCAAACGGCGGCTGCACGTGGGGGCGATCGGGTTCTGGCGGGCTGGCTGCTCCTCGTCCCAGGTCGGCCCGCACCATTTCGACCACGAACAGGGGATAACCCCCGGTCTCATGATACAGGTGCAGACCCTCGTTCACCTCCAGCTCACGCTTCGTCACCTGCTCGGCCAGCTTCACGGTTTCCGTGGCATCCAGTGGCTGGAGCGCAATTTCAGTCACAGCCGCTGTGTTGTGCAGATGCAACAGGAAGGTACGCAATGGGAGATGCGGTGGCAATTCTTCCTCGCGGGCACAACCGACAACGAGCAGTCGTGCCATAGGGTCAAAGCGTAACAGAAAATGCAACCATTCCAGCGTTTCCTGATCGCACCATTGCAAGTCATCAATCAACAAGAGTAATGGCTGTGATGTGACGAGTAGTGCACGCGCTAGCGCCTCAAAGAAGCGCTGACGCTGGCCGTACTCAGTCACCGGCTCATAATGGGGTAAATCTGGCCGTTCAGCGAACAATTCCGGCAAAATGCGCGCGACCTCAGTGAGCCAGACTGCGTCGAGTTGCATGAGGGGCGCACGCAGACCATTGCTCCTGAGCCAATCGGTCACTGGCGCAAGCGAGAGTTGGCCCTCAGCAGCATAGGAGCGCGTCTTCGCGGTGACGGCACCCTGCTGGCTCGCCCACAGCAGAAATTCCTCTGCCAGCCGGGATTTGCCAATGCCTGCTTCCCCAGTCACGAGGACGAAGTGGGGCTCAGCAGTGGTGGCTCTGTGCCAGGCATCTTGCAGAGCCTCCCATTCCCGCTTTCGTCCGATGAGCGTTGGTGTAGCAGCGAGCAGCGGTTGATGGACGATGGCTTGGATGGCCGGCATCTCTTGCTGCATCAGTCGCTCGTAGACTTCACGGGTCGCCGGATCGGGGTCGACGCCCATTTCGCGTTGTAAGATGGTGACACAGGTGTGGTAGACGTGCAACGCGCTCGCACGATCGTTATTGAGCGCGAACAAGTGCATCAGACGCCGATAGAGGTCTTCGGAGAGAGGGTCGAATGCGAGCAGGCGCTGGGCATAGCGGATGGCCGTGATGTGGTCGCCCCACCCTTCAAACAGGCGCAATAGGTGTTCGAGTACTTGCAGGTGGCGCTGGCGTAACCGATCCCGCTCAGGCAAGATCCATTCATCATAGCAGTCAGGGAGTAATTCGCCCCCATACAGCGAGTCTGCTTGCTCGAGAGCATCCTGGAGTGCGTGCTGATCATGCTGTCGTGTGGCCGCGGAGGCTTCCGTGAGCATCTGTTCGAACGCAGCGATATCGAGGTAACATGGCGTGACAGGGTGCCAGTACAACGTATGCGCGTCAGTAGAGAGGAAGTGCTCCACATCCGGAAATGCCTGGCGCAACTGGTGGAGTTGTTGGCGCAAGTTATTGCGTGCCTGTGCCTCGGTGGCGTCGGGCCAGAAGAGGAAAGCAAGATGCTGGCGCTGTTGGGGAACATCGCGGTGCAATACGAGATAGGCGAGCAGTGAACGCAGGCGCGTGGTATTGATGCTGGTTACCTGCTGGTCGTTGTAGAGCAGGCTGAACTCGCCGAGCAAACGAATATGAAGGGTTGGCATCGTCATAATCTGCTCCCTTTCTCCTGTTCAAGCTCAAGCGATGACAGGGAAGGCAGAAAGGACTTCGTGCTCTGCACTCCTGTTACGATACTTCAGTTACTGCTTTTTGTTCTTCAACTACCTCGAGCTGGCGAGTTATTTGTCGCTGGACATAATTAATCTCGTTTTCGAAGATGCGGCGCAGGATCGCTACAGAATTCGCATAGGTTGAGTCCATACCAAAGTACGAGAGACTCCCAGCGCCAAGATTCTTGCCTCTCGTATAAGGGGTATCAGAAGCATAGTGCAGAATGCCCAAATCATAGGGAAGCCGGGCAAAGTTAATGTTCTCTCCCATTGGGTAGCGTGTCAGGTACTGGTCTTCATACACAGCATTCAGGTAGGGGCCGCTTTCCATCTCAATGACTGTGTAGTTTGCCAGATAGTAAAAATCGTAGTACTGGCGGTTTTGAAGATAGGTGCCCTGGCCAGAGACAGCCTTCTGGTTATCCAGCACTGAACCATAAATCAGGTAGGGTTGTACGTCTTGCGCTACAAAACAATTATCCAACCAATAAGTATTCTGGCTGTGCTCATCTAACACTACATTGGAAATCATGACATCACCAATGCTGCCATTGAGAGTAGCAGCTTTCCCAAGTACGTAGATACCGCGAATATTAGTGAGGTTCTCCATAATCTCGCGCATCATGCGGTAAGCAGCCATGCCCAGAGGATAATCAATATTCAGAATAATGGCCTGACTTCTGGCTAGATTGTCCATATATGGCATGCGGCAACGGGGATCAATCTCCGTCTGGTGAAGCTTCGACAACTCAAAGATCTGTGCATCGATCTCAAGACCATGACGAGCACCAACATACCAGATACCGCGCTCTTGTTCCTCACGAAGGCGAATTCGTGCAAACTCTTTTCCGGCTGGAGTACGAATCCATTCCCTGGCTACAAAGTAAAGGAAATTCTGCCAGTTGCCAGGTACTGTTCCTTCTTGCAATTTTTGACATTCGTCAGCAAGGTAGGGATCTTCGCCGCTGAGCGCGAATGTAGTCAACTCGTCCGCACGATTGAGCAAGCTCCCTGACATCAGATTAAGCAGGCTATGCGTATTGCTTGAGACAAAGTACACTGGTCGATCCTGCAAAGCACGTGTATTCAACAGATTTTCTACAGGAGACCACCATTGCCGGGTAGCGCGCACATACCCTACATGCGAGCCGCCCAGGAAGCGAAGCGCGAAGCTTTTTCGCTGCCGTCCTATTTTGTGTAAGTTCTCCCAAAGATGATCTCCCCAGATCAGTTCCAGGCGCCGCCAGTCGTCCAGGCGGATGTGCAAGCGTTCGCGCAACACCTTCGTAATCTCGGCAAAGACGGGCGAGGTGCGATCCATACGCGTTTCGAGCAATTGCATCGTTGTGGGATCAGCATTAAGTAAGTAGTATATTTTGTTCCACTCGATCTGGAAGGCGACCAGGATGGGCACAATGTCATCGGTATCGCTGACACTGGCAACATAGGCAGCTAGCGTTTCTACCCCATCATAAAACCACTTGCGACGCCGGGCAGATGCGGTTACTGACTCCCAACTATCAACGTGAAAGCCCTGTTGCACAAACACTTCTTCCGCCTGGCCAAGCAACACAAGGTTACAGTTGATAATGGCAGCGGGCAGGCGCAAAACGCTATAAATGAATGCGGACATATCGGGATAAGGCGATCGAGCTTCTGGATGCAGACTTGAATCAATATTGTAGTGAGCCTGAACCAGCGCCTTTAAGCTGATTTCGCCTGAACTACGCAGTAAGGTATTATATGTGCGAATGTACATTTCGACATCGCGTTTACCGGCTTCGTGATGTTCGTTGTCCTGTTCAAATGAACTTGTAGCTGCCGTATGCGTTGATGGATGAACGTCTAATGCTTCTTCGATTTCACTGTTATCATGGAGGTATTTGTAATTGCGTGGTTGACCATCAATGGGATCAGGTTTCGGATTTTGTTCATCCGTAGTGTTGTTTTTACGTGGCATCTGTTATTTCCTCTCTTCCCCTTTTGTTTCAGGCTGTTTCTTTATCTTTTTTATTCTATATTCCGTTTATTATACTCGTTAGATTGAAAAGGTGCCAAAGTAGATCAATAAAATCTTATGTCAATTTCTGCCACCAATCTGCCAGGCAAAACGTTCCTTAAATAAGAGGCATTACTAAAACGTTGGGCATCCCCATACCCGGCGTTTCCCCCTAGTACTGTCTCTTTTTTGTTGCTTACCCATCATGCTCTCATTGGATAGAGTAGTATATTCCATGTTAGCCTATTCGGCTAAATCGGGGCAAGATCAATCTGGCGCACACATACACTATTGCAGTACATGGAAACTACATGTTAATTTGTAGGTCTGCAAACCTGAGACGACCAAACTGAAAGGCATGTGAAGTAGTATAATTTAGGTGATCTTAAAAACTCACGCATTTGCTCACGCAAACAGTAGAGGGACGGTCACATGAGCATCACCCTCGCCATGTGCTTGCTTGGCGACTTCTCACTGTCGGTCAATAATGTAACAGTACCGATTGCTTCAGGACGGCTTCAGGCATTACTTGCCTATTTGGCACTGAACCGCAGCTTACCACAACCTCGCCAGCGCATCGCGGTGCTCCTGTGGCCGGAGTCATCACAAATGCAAGCACAGACCAATCTCCGCACACTACTGCATCGCCTTCAGACAGTCCTGCCCAACTTGGATCAACTGCTCGAAATTGATTCTCAAAAGATTGCATGGCACCCTGAGACACATCTCACGCTCGATGTAGCCGCATTTGAAGAGGCCATTCAACTCGCCAACCTCTACCCTGAAGATGATATAGTGGTGCGCGAGACACTGGAACAAGCTGTAAGGCGGTATAGTAAGGTTATTACGTCTCGACTCCCTCAATGAAACAACTTATCTGAAGCTGATGCGCTTGCTGGCACTAAACGGTGATCGCGCCAGCGCTCTACGAACTTTTCACATATGCAGTAAAACTTTACGCGCTGAGTTAGGGATTATGCCGGGACCTATGCTCCAGGCAGCCTACGAGCAACTGCTTAACATCGAATCAGATGCGGAACCGCCAATCGGAAGACATTCAACCGAGCAGCATTTGCCCATTATCGGTCGAAAGCAGGAATGGAAACGGCTGCAAGCCGCATGGCAAGTAACAGCTGCTGGCCATTCTCGTATTGTGGTTTTGACTGGCGAAGCGGGTATCGGCAAATCGCGCCTGGCCGAGGAGATGGTCAGATGGGCAAATCGTCAGGGCATTATCGCCGTCGCGAGCAACTGCTACCTCTCAGAAAGCAGCCTTGCTTATGCGCCTGTGATTTCCTGGCTACGAACGTATCCTATCCGGTCAAATATGGAGCGCTTAAGTAGCAAAACACGAACCGAGCTGAGTCGCCTGTTGCCGGAACTACTTGTTGAGTATCCCACCATTAAACGCCCTGGCCCTCTGGAGCAGTCGTGGCAGCGGCAGTATTTTTTCGAAGCATTGACATCTGCCGTGCTTTTG
>Ga0116218_1000675_pt1 | contig 23220 bp, 20 predicted proteins | sample Sb_taG_2_FD_88966 | JGI IMG/M metagenome (GOLD analysis project Ga0116218, IMG submission 88966) | Peat soil microbial communities from Weissenstadt, Germany - Sb_50d_5_LS metaG | ecosystem: Environmental > Terrestrial > Soil > Wetlands > Peat | place: Germany: Weissenstadt | collected 2010-09-21 | reverse complement strand
CTAGAAGCGGGTGTGTATCGAATCGCGCAGGAGGCGCTTGCTAACGCGTATAAGCATGCGCAGGCGAAGCATATTGCGATGTCGCTTTACATTGAGGATGGCAATCTCTGTTTGTATGTGCAAGATGATGGTTGTGGTTTTCTTCCCGATGCGGAAACTCAGACAACACATGCCAGTGTGGGACATTTCGGCTTAACCGGCATGAGCGAGCGCGTTAAATTGCTTGGTGGCACACTCTGCATTTCGAGCGAACCCGGAGCAGGCACGTGTGTAGCTGCCTGTATCCCTTTGGAGGCACCTACCCGCCTTGCCAACGACGCTAACGCGTCTACTGCTTCGCAGTCAGGCAAGTCGCTAGGAAAAGGGGTGCCACTACATCTCCTATCTGAGTTTTTTCTTCACTATATGGAAGCGTGCCATTGCCAATCACTTTCATACATATATTTTGTGATAACTTTGTTAGCTATATGCCCATTATACAAGGCATTTGTTAGCTGGCAACGTGTTATTATGAATAGTAGCACTTTATACTTGAAAGTGCGGGGTGTTTTTGGCAGTTATTGCATCTCAAAGAAGAGGTACTCAGTGATGTCGGACCAATCAGTAATTCATAATGCTCAAGAGGAGCAAAAAAATACTCCCGTTGATTTTGCTCGACCGTGGCTACGCCACTATGAGCAGGGAGTACCTGCCCAACTCACAATTCCCGACCATCCTCTGACCTGGTTATTAGATCAAACAGTCAGTCGCTACCCTACCCAAACGGCTTTCATTTATTACGGGACGAAATTGACGTATGCCCAATTTTCGTCTCTCGCTTATCGTTTTGCTATCGGGCTACTGAAGTTGGGTATAAAACCGGGTGATCGTGTTGCTATTGCGCTACCAAATATTCCACAATATCCAATCGCTTTTTATGGTGCGTTGCGGGCAGGGGCGGTCGTTGTACCTACCAATCCACTCTATACCGAGCGTGAGATGCAACACCAACTGGCAGATTCTGGTGCGCGTATCGTGGTGATGCTCGATATGTTCTATCCTGTCGTACGTACAATACGCGCAAATACTGCTTTGGAACATATTCTTATTACAAGTCCTACTGATTACCTGCCTCCAGTACTACATAGGCTCTACCCTCTTACTCAGCTTCACGCCCATCATCCACAGCCTCCTTTGACCGATAAAGAATTGCATAGAGATAAGATGCTGCATGAAATGAGTGCCATTCTGAATTCACATGCAAAAGGTGAAATTGAGGTATTCAATCTGCCTGTGCAGGCAAAGGGAGATGACCTTGCAGTTCTTCAATATACGGGAGGAACGACAGGAATATCTAAAGGGGCGATGCTCACTCACCATAACCTCCTGGCTAATGCCTTGCAGACGCGGAGCTGGATTCCCAATACACGTGATGGCGAGGAAGTTGTCCTGTGTGTAGCGCCATTCTTCCATTCCTATGGTTTAACTGTTGGAATGAATTTCCCCATTTACTCAGCGTCAACGATGGTACTCTTGCCAAAGTTTGATACTAAGGAAGTGGTGAAGACTATCAGTCGTTACCATCCGACACAACTACCAGGCATTCCAACCATGTACATGGCAATTATGCATGGGATTGGGAAACACACCGCGGACCTGCGCTCGATCAAGTATTGTATCAGTGGAGCAATGGGCTTGCCTGCCAAAGTGCGAATGGACTGGGAAGCATTAACAGGTGGAAAACTGGTTGAGGGGTATGGCCTGAGCGAAGCTTCACCGGTGACCCATGCCAACCCGCTGAATGGCGATATTCGTGATGGGAGTGTTGGTCTACCTATACCTTGTGTAGATGCGATGATTCTGGATCAGAATACAATGGAACCTGCGCCATTTGGAGAAGAAGGCGAGATTATGTTGAAAGGCCCGAATATCATGCAGGGATACTGGAATCGCCCGGATGAGACAGCTTCAATCTTTTTAGGAGGCTGGATGCATACAGGTGATATTGGTACAATGGATGAGGAGGGCTACTTTTACGTCATTGATCGTTCCAAAGATATGATTAAGGCCAGCGGTTTTAACATCTATCCGCGTGAAGTTGAGGAAGTGTTGCTGCTTCACCCATCTATAGAGGAAGCAGCAGTAATTGGGATGCCTCACGAGTACCGTGGCGAAACAGTCGCTGCAGTCATCGTATTAAAACCAGGTTTTGAGGCATCGATAGAAACACGCGACGAAATTATCGCGTATTGTAAGAAAGAATTGACCCCGTACAAAGTACCGAAGTTCATCGAGTTTCGTGAGAGTCTACCAAAGACGCTCATTGGCAAAGTATTAAAAAGAGAACTCAGAGAAACATTTAAACCATTGTAATTCATGTGTCTAGCCGCATAGGAGCGCTTCACTTTTCATCTCGCAATTGGGCGAGATGAAAAGTGCCAGCGTTGCCTTGGGCTGAACTTCATTCAGGGAGAAAAAACAAGCATGTCAACAACCATGAAGCCTACCGAAGTTGGTACAGCATTCCTCACTACACCAGTCAGCGAAAGCGCTGACAAAATCTTTACCTTGGAGCAGCGTGACGAAGAGCAGCGTTGGATTGCAGAGTCAGCCGCCACATTTGCGCAGCGTGAAATTCTGCCAAATGTAGAGGCTATCGATCACCAGGAACCTGGATTGATGCCGAGTCTTTTGAAGAAAGCAGGCGAACAAGGTCTCTTGAGTATTGATGTACCGGAGGCTTATGGAGGAGCGGAACTAGGCCTATTGACGAGCGCCATGGTGGCCTCGGAGTTTCGAGAAGGCTCATTTCTAACGGCAGTGGGCGCACACACGACCATTGGAACGCTACCAATCGTCTTTTATGGAACCGAAGCGCAAAAAGAAAACTATTTGCCGAAGCTGGCTACGGGCGAATGGATCGCAGCCTATGCTCTAACTGAACCGGGTGTCGGTTCTGATGCGATGGGTTTAAGCTCTCGTGCTGAGCTTTCTGAAGATGGCACGTCCTATATTCTGAATGGCACGAAGCAATGGATCTCCAACGCTGGTTTCGCTGATGTAATGATTGTGTTTGCGCGTATCGGGAATGAGCGGCCCTCGGCATTTATAGTAGAAACGAGCTGGCCGGGGATCTCGACAGGCGCTGAAGAGCGCAAGATGGGCATCAAAGGCTCTTCTACTCGCCAGGTATACCTGGAGAATGTCAAGGTTCCCGCGGAGAACATGCTGGGAGAGATTCACAAGGGCTATAAGATTGCTTTCAATATCCTCAATATCGGGCGTTTAAAGCTGGGAGCTGGCGCTGCGGCTGGCTCGCGTTCCGCCTTAAACCTTGCTGCCACGTATACGACTGAACGTAAGGCTTTTGGCAAGTTCTTACATGAGTTTGGCCTGATCAAAAAGAAACTGGCGCGTATGGCCGCTGAAACCTATGCTGCCGAAAGCGAGGCATTCCGCACTGCTGCTAATATCGAGCAGGCTCGTCGCAGTGCTGGAGATAACACCGAAGCAGCTTTTGAGGCAATTGAGGAATATGCAATTGAAGCTTCCATTGCCAAGGTGCATGGCAGCGAAGTGCTGGCATATGTTGTTGACGAAGGCGTGCAGATCTTTGGTGGCTACGGTTTCATGCAAGAGTATCCTATAGAAAAAGCTTATCGCGATGCACGTATCCAGCGTATCTATGAAGGTACGAATGAGATTAACAGACTTGTCACTTCCGGTACTTTGTTCCGTCGTGTAATGTCTGGGAAGCTCGACCTGATGTCACGAATTCCGGCAATTGAGGCGCGTGTCAAATCAGGCCAGGCGCCTGAGGTCGCTGGCGAGGATATTCCAGCTGAATTGAGGGGAGCTGTGAATGCGCTCGAGCGTGCTAAGGATGTGACAATTTATGCTGCAATGCGTATTGCTATGAAGTATATGCAGGCTCTCGAGCAGGAGCAGGAATTCATTGAGTACCTGGCCAACCTGTTAATCGATCTGTATGCCATCGATAGCGCGCTTGCTCGAGCCACACAGGCTGTCCGCCGAGGTGATGAGAACAGCGGAATGCATGTAAAACTTGCACAGCTTGCAACCTGGTTAGCCTTCTCTCGCATGCGCCTGAATCTGGATCAAATGATCATGACCAACATGAACGCAGACCAGGTCGAAAAAGAACTGAGCCGCGTGCGCGCGTACCTGGGTGACTACCTGTTGAATGGTGTAACCTTGCAGCGCGAACTGGCCGAAGTTGTTGTCGAGAAACATGGTTATCCTCTATAAGGAGGAGCGAGGGCGAAGGCAAAAACTATGCAAGTTGGTGACATTACTGTATGGGAAAGAACCTTTACAGAAGAAGATGTCAGGCTATTCGCTCTGGTCTCAGGTGATCAGGGCATACACCATATGGAACCAGACGAACAAGGGCGCTTGGTCGTACACGGCCTGTTGACAGCTACTTTGCCGACAAAGCTTGGCGGCGATATGAATTATATTGCACGCCAGATGGTCTTTGATTTCCTGCGGCCAGTATTCACAGGTGATACCACTCGATGTGAGGTCACCATCACACATCTTGAAAAAGTTGAAGGCCATACAAAAATGACCGCAAATTGGGTATGCTATAACCAGAATGGCAAAGAAGTGCTGACCGGTAATACTCACGGGATAATCCGGGAACTCTGAATAAGAAACAGAAAAAGTGAAGAATAGTCATGAGTAGTTGCATCGAATCCCTTATTGGAGGTAGCCAGCATGGTAGTCAGTGTTTGCCCGGTGGCAAATGTGGCAGCTCCTGTTGAAGATGTTTGGGAATTGCTGGCACAACCATCGAACTATGATAAATGGTGGGATGCTCATCTTGTACGAAGTGTGCCTGAAGGGCCAGCAACTGCGGGTCAAATTAACTACGCAACAACGAAGGAGTTTGGTAGACAATGGGATGTTACCTTCGTTGTCAAGAGTATTCAGCCTGCCAGATATCAGATACAGCTCGACGTAACTCTTCCATTTGGGATCATTGATCATGCTACTTTTACTTGTACGCCTGTTGATGTGGTGTCCTGTCGTGTACAGTTTGGGTGAGATTTCACCCTCCCTCCAGGATGGATGGGCTGGCTGATTGAGCACTTTGGGGCTGGTATGCTTCATAGAGGGGTAGAAGATTCGTTGGCAAGGTTGAAGCGTGCGGCGGAAGCGCTACATGGCGAGGGAGATCCTTCGCTACGCTCAGGATGACAAATAGTGGAGGATGGTGGGTATTCGGAGTATTTTGTTGAAAAATTCGTACTATAGCATCTACTTTCTGTAAGGAGAAAGATACATATGCCAGAAGCTGTTATTGTTAGTGCGGTGCGCACACCTATCGGGCGAGCCAATAAGGGCGTACTCAGAAATGTACGCGCAGATGATCTTGCCGCTATTGCTGTCAAAGCTGCCGTTGAGCGCGTGCCGAAACTTGATCGTTCACTTATTGAAGATGTCATTTTGGGCTGTGCTTTTCCTGAAGGTGAGCAGGGAATGAACCTGGCGAGACTCGTTGGAGCACTTGCAGGATTGCCGGAAACAGCGGGTGGCGTGACTGTCAATCGCTTCTGCGCCTCCAGCTTGCAGGCCGTAAATATGGCCGCACAGAATATCATGTTGGGTATGGGTGATGCATACGTAGCCGGTGGTATTGAGAACATGTCGAGGGTGCCGATGGGTGGTTTTAATCCCAGTTTCAATCCTCGACTCATGCAGCCTCGCGAAGGTGAGAAGGTTAGTTCACCATATCCTCCATCCGAGTTGGAGTATGGCTACTCCAGTTATATTCCGATGGGTATAACCGCGGAAAATCTTGCTCGCGAATACAACATTAGCCGAGAAGCTCAGGATGCATTCGCACTGCGCAGTCACCAGAGAGCCTTAGCTGCTACTGCTAATGGCGTGTTCAAACGCGAGATAGTCCCTGTCCCACTACCTGATGGCGGGCTGATGGAAATTGACGAAGGCCCACGTCGCGATACCTCATTGGAGAAGTTAGCCAGTCTCGAGCCGGCCTTCATTAAAGGGGGAACAGTCACTGCCGGCAATTCGAGTCCGTTGAATGACGGTGCCGCTGCTGCTGTGCTGATGTCTGCGGAGAAGGCGCGAGACCTGGGTATTACACCATTAGCAAAGGTACATGCGATGGCAGTTGCGGGTGTGCGCCCGGATATCATGGGGATTGGTCCTGTGCCCGCTATGAAAAAGGCCCTAAAACGTGCGGGCATGCAACTGAGCGATATTGATATTATCGAGATCAACGAAGCCTTTGCCGCGCAGACATTGTCGGTAGTGAAGGCGATGGGGATTGATGAAGAGAAACTCAATCCGCATGGAGGGGCGATTGCTCTTGGACACCCGTTAGGATGCAGTGGTGCGCGTATCATTGCCACACTCATTAACGACTTGCAAACCTACGACAAAACGTTTGGTATTGCCACACTTTGCATTGGCGGCGGTCAAGGCCTGGCAACGATTATCGAAAGGATGTCGTAGCAATGGAGTATGAGATTCGGAAGGCAGCGGTTCTGGGGGCTGGCGTGATGGGTGCGGCGATTGCTGCTCATTTAGCCAATGTTGGTATTCCAAGCCTGCTGCTTGATATTGTGCCTGCTGACGCTGGCCGTGATCGCGATAAAGTAGCGCGAATGGGCCTGGAGAGGGCCATCAATGCACGGCCTGCCGCATTCTATAGTAAGAGAGCAGCTAAACTTGTCACGGCAGGTAACATCGAAGACGACCTGAGCAAGCTAGCCGATGTAGATTGGATCATTGAGGCTGTCGTTGAGCGACTGGATATTAAGCGTTCGCTGTATGAGAACCTGGAAAAGGTGTTGAGGCCCGGCACAATTATTACCTCTAACACGTCTGGCCTCCCAGCTTATATGCTGACAGAAGGGCGTAGCGAAGCGTTTCGTCGCAACTTTCTGATCACTCACTTTTTCAATCCTGTGCGCTATATGCGCTTGCTGGAGATTGTTCCTGATGTTGACACTGAACCTGCATTGCTGCAATTCATGCAAGAGTTCGGCACAGAGGTGCTTGGGAAAGGCGTAGTGCTGTGTAAGGACACGCCGAATTTTATCGCCAACCGCATAGGTGTCTATGGATCATTGTCAACAGTTTACCGCACCCTGAACGAAGGTTATACAATTGGCGAAGTGGATACCATCCTTGGTCCGAATATGGGACGCCCCAGGTCGGCTGTATTTCGAACCGGAGACCTCTCAGGACTCGATACGCTCGTGAACGTAGCTGATAATCTTTATGAAAATGTGCCTGGTGACGAGCAGCGGGAAACTTTTCGCCTGCCGGAAGTCGTACGCGAGATCATTCGCCGGGGCTGGCTGGGAGAGAAGAGCGGGCAGGGATTCTATAAGCGCGTCAAAAGTCCATCGGGCGAATCGTCAATTCTGGAGCTGAATCTGAAGACGCTCGAATACGAGCCGCAACAGAAAGTACGCTATCCATCACTAGGCGCTGCTCGTACCATCGATGATCCTGTGCAGCGCATGCTTACCATCCTGGCGTCGGATGATCGTGCTGGAATATTGGCTCGCGAGACGACTGCCGATTCTCTTATCTATGCTGCCAATCATGCCCAAGAGATTGCTGATAGTATCGTAGCGATTGACGAGGCTATCCGCTGGGGTTTCAATTTTGAGATGGGCAGCTTCGAGACATGGGATGTATTGTTACAGCATCCCGACATTTTGCAAAAAGTGCTGGAAGATGGTACCGGTTCACAGGAATTGCCCGAGCTGGTGCAGCGTGTGAAGAGTAAAGGGCAGGGTACGTTTTATATTGGAACCTCGGGAAATCGTCAGTTTTATGATTTCAATACCGATACATACAAACCCGTGCCTGTGCCAAAGGGCGCCATCTCGCTGGCAGCAGCAAAGTCTTCCAAAAAGCTAATACGCGACAATGAATCTGCCTCATTGATCGACATTGGTGATGGTGTGGCCTGTCTTGAATTCCATACCAAAATGAATGCGATAGACGAGGGCATCATTGAAATGCTGCGCTATGTCGCTGAGGAGGGTCAGAAGCAATTCCGCGCTGTAGTTCTGAACAATGATGCTGCGGATTTCTCGGCGGGGGCTAACGTCATGCTGGTTCTCATGGGAGCGAAGGCTGGTCAATGGAAGGAGATTGAAGCGGCGATCAATGGACTGCAGCAAGCTCACCAGCTACTCAAGTATAGTCCTATTCCGATTGTAGCAGCTCCATCTGGTCGAGCTTTAGGTGGGGGATGTGAAATCATTATGCATGCCAATCATGTTCGTGCTCACGCGGAGTCATATATTGGCCTTGTTGAAGTAGGTGTCGGATTGATTCCTGCCGGTGGCGGGTGTAAAGAACTGCTTGTGCGCCTGGGAGCAACCTTAGAAGATCAAATGGCGCGTAAAACTGGCGGACCATTTACACCTTCACGCCGTGCTTTTGAGACTATTGCATTTGCTACTGTCTCTACCAGCGCAGCGGAGGCGCAGGAGCTGCGTTTCTTACGCAAGAGCGATGCCATTACCGTCAATCGCGACCTGCTATTGCGCGATGCGAAAGCCGATGCTCTGCGCCTGGCTGATGCGCGTGAGGCGGGCACATGGCAGCCAGCGCAGCCTCCCATGCTGCTTTTACCAGGCCCTGGCGCTCGCCTGGTGCTGGAGCAGCAGATTGAAAACCTGCTACTTACGGGCAAGGTCAGCGAGCATGACCTTGTAGTTGGTCGTCACCTGGCTCGAGTAGTCACAGGCGGTGAATGTTCTCCCGTTACACCTATCACAGAACAGTACGTGCTTGATCTCGAACGTGAAGCGTTCCTCAGTCTCGCAGGAATGGAGAAGTCGCAGGATCGCATGCAGGCGATTTTGATGACAGGGAAGCCTCTGCGGAATTAAAAACTTTGAGTGCTGTGAAGGAGCCTCGACCCACAGCGAGCGAGATCCTTCGCTGCACTCAGGATGACAAATAGGGAATGTATCCTGAAAGTACTATCTCCATATTCACAATTTTTCTCTTTCCAGATATCAAATCTCTAAATTCTGGCATTGAATTAGAGAAATTCTTGAGAAATTGGGCTTTTTTCTGGATGTATAAGCATCAATATGTGTGATTTCTGTAATAAACTGAAAAAAGAGCATTAAAGGACTAGACAAGAAAGTATACTATCATGCATACTATAGGTATATATGTTGAAGGGCTTGTTCATACATGTTATGACATTGTTTGACATCAGCCGAATATATAATATCGTTCGGTGCGAATGTTATGTTTCACCTGTTGGTAAAGATAAAAGCGGTTATAAAGGAGAGAAATAATATGCTTAGTTATGAAGGACACGGAAGTGAAGTGGCGAGATTACTTTCTCAAATAACTGCAGAATATGAAGCAGCGCAGCGTGGTTTGACGGGTCTTGCTTACGGGACAGCACAACACGAGTTCATTAGTGCGCGTATGGAGACGATGGGCCAACTCCATAGCGAGTTGCAGACAATTGTGGGTGATTCTGCTATGGCCCTCATCGTAGATGCATTGAATAGCTCAGACTAAATCTCAGACAAGCACTTCTTTGAGAGTATTGAAATACATATCGAAGTGACGCACAGTTGGAAGTGTTCTATTCCAAACACCTGTAACAACGTATTCGGTTTCTTCACTCGTGAAATTATGCTTATCTAAAACACATTGTTCCCCATCTTCGAAATATTGTAACCAATGCTTGCGGTCTTCCGAATGAAGCAAAGGCGGGTCCTCACAAACAAACCATTCGGCAATGCCTTGTAGGTAGAAACGAAAATCTTGAGAAAGTGGAAAATGGCGCACAATGCGGTAGCTTTTCTCTTGAACCTCTTCGAAACCGGCAGATCTCATATAGCTTGCAAGTTTCGAACCAACCCAACTATCTTCAAAAGAATATCCTGCATCTACGCGTACCTGTTCCCAACGCTCACGAGCCTGGAAGACACGTGCCTGCAACGCTGTATCGATATTGTGAAAACGCATTGTGCCAAAGTCGATATCCTTTATAACCAAACGTCCACCAGGAACAAGATAGCGGCCCATGGCAGCGAATGTCGTTACAGGTTCGGGGAGGTACTGGCTTACATTGGCACTAAAAATGAGGTCTACACTACCATAGGGTAGCGGCAATTGTTCCAACAGGCCGCGCTTGTACCTGACTATTCGTTCGTAACGCTGCCCGTGCATACGTTTGTATGCGGTTACCAATGCCTCGGGGGAAACATCGACTCCTAGTACGCGTCCCTGGTAGCCAATGGCGCGAGCTAATAAAGGTGTCCACAGACCTGGACCACAACCTGCGTCAACAATGTAGCTACCATGTTTGAACGAAATATCCCGAATCATTTGTTCACGCTCGGGCATTTTACAGCGATGATGTGTTTCTAACCATTCTATTGCATTTAGTGGCAAGCCACCCTCATTGACGTGGAGCGGGTCATTTACTGCCATTACACTACCTCAACCATTGTTATTAATCGCTGTGCTATGTTATCGCACAGTGATTTTTATGATGTTGGAAGTATAACATGCATCTATGTTTCGATACAATACTTTGAACATATATGTAGTACCAAAGTGTATACTATGTGGAATAAAGTGTGAACGAAAATGTAGTGAAAAATACAAAATGGTAATTTTCCTGCGAATACAGAGAGTTTGACCTTATTTCTGCTTGTCAATGTACATACAAACCGATATACTCTATCTCATGATAAGCAGGTATTGAGATCAAACGAGATCAACAACATTTGATAGTAGGAGCTTTGCGCCAATGCAGTCCTCTGGCCAGCAGCCGAAAGAAAAAATAGAGCGCGAGAACGCGGAAATCGAAGGCATGAATGAACAGGCAGCATTGCCACTTTATGAATTTCCTGCTGATCAGCAAGGGATGGTTTATCCACCACCACCTTCCTATTATCAGAATATGCAAATTCCAGCAGAGCGTTCTGCATTACCGTTACAGCCAGGCGTGCCCGGCATGCAGGCACAACTCAACACGATGGGTGTTCAAGCTCCTCCTTCTGCGCCAACGCGTTATCCTGAAATGCAAACGCCGATTAAAAAGTCCTACAAGTGGGTTTGGATTATCGTTTCCATTTTTAGTGCAGGTTTTCTTGCTACGTGTGGATTATGTGGCTGGGGAGCGTACCAACTGTTTGATACCGTAATCACACAGGAAACTGGAGCAACAGATGTTGTGAATAATTACTTTCAAGATGTTAAAAATCAAAGATATGCTCAAGCTTATCAGAACTTGCAGATCAGCGGTTTGACACTTGAAGATTATATTAAGCAGGTACAGACAAGCGATACACAGAGTGGTTCGCTTCTATCTTATGTTATAGGACAGCCAACCTTTGGCACGAATTCTAGTTCAGGACCTGATTTGTCTCAGTGGAGCTATACAGTGAATGTGACAAGAGCGAAAAATTCTTATCCTGTGCTGGTCACTGCCGAAAAAATAGGAGGAAGCTGGAAGATAACGTATATCGATCGGTACTGATTATAGATATTTTTGAGGTGTCTGAAACGGAAGTTTGAGGTCGAAGAGCAATCTTTCGACCTCATTGTTCATAATACATAGACTCCAAATAAGAGGAGATCAAACTTTTTCAATACATATATGAAAAGATAAGAGTATCGTCTAGCTTCGAGAAAAGAGAACTCGGCTAGCTTAGGGCAATACTGTGCTGCATGCTCATCATTGGTACTTCGCTGCCTACACAGGCGCGGAGATCGTCACGATAGAACCGCCATGTGCTACCGACTTTATGGCCAGTAAGTTGTCCAGACCACATCAGGCGATACAAGGTAGAGCGACTTACCCGCAGGTAGCTCATAGCTTCTTTGAATGTTAGAAGGACGTCGTCCTGGATCACTTGCACAACCATCTTTGTTCTCTCCTTGGATATACTATTTCGATGCACTTCCATGAAAAAGCGAATGCTGAATATTTTGTATCAGGTGATACACATTCTTGTCTCATTGCATATTATTGTAACCATTGTTGATACGCTTTTGTGTTGAGGAATAGTTGCGATTTGGTTAAAATTAGCGGTTCTCAGGTGAGATAATCTTTACCAACTCTGTTCTAGCAAGCTATCGAGTGTTTTAGCTTCACATGATACAGGAAAAATGGTCATGCCAGTTGCCGAACGCAAGCGGTCAATGGACTGTGTGTCAGTAGGAAAAGCCATTGCAACAGTCAGGCGATTATGATCGCGGCCGACGGGTGCGCAACGTAGTTCACATGCCAGAGCATATGGAATGAGATGCTTTAATTGCGAAGACAGCCGCGCAGGTAATAGCATGAATGGTATACCGCTAGTACGAGCAGCAACAAGAGAATCATCCTCTTCATTTTGATGGCGATTAAACAGATTTCCCTCTCCTACGCCGATCGACCTGGTACCATGTAATTGAGTCGAAACAGCCGGCCGCAGTATTATCCTGGATGCAATAAAACCAGTCTGGTAAAGTAGTTCTTCCAGTGAGGCTCCGGGTTTGGGGTAAGATCCGATACCCAAAGTAATATCAGTTTCGAGTTTCAAGGGTGGAATTACTGTCTCAGGTTGAAGGAGGTTGATACTATGATACACGCGCTGCAGCAGAGACTGTGATCCTTCATGATCAACATCAGGTAGTATGATAGCGATGCTAGCACCCATATGCACTAACATGTGATCGCTGCTTCTAATCGTGCGGCGCACATTGATAAGAATTTGTTCCAAGAGACTGGCTGAAACGTGATAGCGGTGCCGTTTATGTAAGATTGCTGATTTCGGTATGATATGAATATGCTCAAGTTGCGAAATGTGCAATAGCAAAACGCTGAGAGATGAGGAACGTGGGAAGTAGTTCTCGAGTTGAGAGCGCAAAAAACTATTCATTTCAGGTGTTGCCGGGGTCACTTCTGTCAACAGAGCGGGATTTTCTGCATGTTTCTCCCAAGGCCCTTGATGTAGTCTGGAAAGTGGCAAGCACGTGCATGTATCGCTTGCTGGACTATCAAGATACGTGATGACCGAAGTTAACGTTCCTCTTTCTACATATGTCATGATACAGATGCCTTTAGATCAAGAAAATAGATTATGTAAAAGAGTATACTGTGGAAAAGCTATGGAAAAAATGCAGAGTGCGTTGAAGAATGGTTAAGAATAAGGAGAATCGGTTAAGAAGAAATAGTGGTAGATGAAAATGAAGCGATTGAGATAACGTATGTGTTATCTCAATCGCTTCGAAGCATACATCTCAGGATTCAATCGTGATGGGTGCTGTGAAGGTATATCCAACGCCTGGTACTGTCATAATAAATTGTGGATTGTTGGCTTCAGGTTCGACTTTCTGACGCAAATGGCGAATGTGCGTTTTCACAAGGCCGGAGTCACCAGCTTCGTCATACCCCCAGACTCGCTCGATGATCATATCAGTTGTTAATACCTGGCCGGTATGCGTAATGAGCAAGTGGAGCAAACGGCTCTCAGTGGGAGTTAGACGCACTTTTGCACCTTCCCGAGTTACCTCATGGCGCATTGCATCTAACGTCACCGGGCCAACAGTAATTGCTGATGAATTGGAGGAACCTTTTGCGCTGCTTGAGCGACGCATAATTGCTTTAATGCGAGCTAGTAGCTGCCGCGGGCTAAATGGTTTTCTCAGGTAATCGTCGGCTCCCATTTCTAATCCACGTATCTCGTCATCTTCACGATCATGTGCGGTCAGTATTAAAACCATTGAATTGGTTTCACTTCGCATTTGCCGACATACCTCGAAGCCATCCAATTTGGGCATTTGCACATCGAGGATGACAAGATCTGGTAATGTTTCACGCCAGCGTTTAATGGCTTGTTCGCCATCAAATGCACGTATTACATCGTATCCATGCCCTTTGAGCCAGTAGCTCAGCATGTCAACCATGTCGCGATCATCGTCCGCCACCATGATTTTCACTCGTGTTTCCTCCTACAATCCTGCTTTTCAAAATAGGGTGTGCGATTCAAACTGCCTTTGGGAGAGAGGAGAGTGCGTGGGGACCTGCTTTGTTCTTCATCCTTGTCGCCGAAGACGGCAAGAAAATCGCTAAAGTCCGCGCCAATGGGGATATTCCACGCCCCGAAAAGAGTATACGTGACGGGTCCCCCAGACCCTGTAACCCTCTCTGCACTCCCTAAAAGGCAGGCCTTTTGTTGATAAACTTGTTCTAAATGCTTCAACGCGATGAAATTCAGGGAGTAACATCGTGGTACAATTTGGTGTACGTAGAGCCAAAAATGTTATTTTTTGAACTGATCGGAGAAGAATGCCATGATTTCTCGAGAAAAACTTTTGTCTCAAGCTCGTGAAGTCGCGTTAAAAGCGCACTGCCCCTACTCACGATTTCGGGTTGGCGCTGTGGTAGAAGCAGATGGAAAGATCTATATTGGTGTGAATGTCGAGATATCGAGTTATGGTCTGACCTTGTGCGCGGAACGTTCTGCTTTAGCTGCTGCGATGGCTGCGGGTGTGGAAGCGGGATCGGTTACCCAAGTTGCGGTGGCTTGTATCGATGTGCCGCAAGGGGCACCTATTCAGGATCGCACTCCTTGCGGAGCTTGCCGCCAATGGTTGGCTGATCTTGCTCCGCATGCCGTGATTTATGTTGATGGAGATATGCGAGATTTCACAATTGAGGATTTGTTGCCATATGCGTTTGGTTATCATTAATGTAGCAAGCGCTGGACGGTATGGTTTTCCAATCCACAAGTCCCATTTAATTGTCGCTTCTGAAACAAGATGATATAATCCCATCGGCAATTATCCTCACAAACTGAAGTACACATGCCATAGTACGAGGTTGATCAGCACATGGGCAAAAAAGCGGCTATTCTGCTCCTTACAATGGTAGTCCTGGTGGGACTCTCCGGATGGTACGTCGTTGGTGGAATCCAGGCTTACTCTCGATACCAGCAGAGTAACATGGCTAGTCAGGAGCATTGTGGAGGCCAGTCTCCAGTACATATCTGCGTGCAATCACCATTAGAGATCTTCAGTGCGTATTACCCTTATTATGTTGCAACGCAGTCTAATGTGTTTGTCATACACTACAGCAGCAGCAGACCAATTACGTTGTTGATGAGTGTGAGCATTGAGGGGTTTAGCCAGTCAGAATTGCGTACAGTAACCGCGACATCAAGCGTGCAGTCAATCAGCTTCAGGCCGCTAGCAATGGCCCAGGCGTTACGCCAGTTGACAGTAGATACTAATACCTGGCTGCAGGTGCATATTACGGATGCAGCAGGGCATGTGTATTATGCCGATGATAGTCCATTATTGCTGCGTTCACGATGGTTAATGCAGTGGATTGCAGTGAACCGCTTGAAGATTGCTGCATGGGTTACACCGGACGACCTTGCTGTGGAAGCATTGGACAATAGAGCTAAAGTGCTATTGCAGTCACAGCCACAACCTTTCCCTCCTGCTATGATTGGGTATGCAAGTGGGCGGGCAAGCGAAAGGGCTGTAAAAGACCAGGTTGATGCGATTTTTGATGCTATGCGGCTTGATTATCATATACAGTATAGCCAGGAAAGTGTCCCATACAACGGACCTGGGGACACAAGCGTGGCTTTGCAAAAAATAAAATTACCGGCTGAGGTGTTGCAACAGGGAAGTGGGATGTGTATTGAGCTAACGGTGTTGCTTGCATCGGCAGTGGAGAAAATAGGACTACACTCTGAAATCGTGATTATTCCGGGGCATGCCTTTCTTGGTGTAGCAGTTACACAGAATAATACACAGTTTGATTACTGGGATGCGGTGCAGGTGAATGACAACATTGCAGGTGATTCTGCAAACGTGTGGGCCGATAAAGAATATAGGCTGAACGCCAAGCAAATTGTCGATACGATTGTGATTAGTGATGCTCGTCATCAGGGCGTTAACCCGATGCTTTGAATTTGGTAAGAGAGGAATACTACAACGAGTAGTGTAGATTTTCCAACATGGTTTAGTTATGGCTGCTTTGGCGGTTTAGCCACGTGTATGCTCGCTATCGCTGTCAATGCGCTCTATACTGCGTTATGTAAACGCGGCACAACACGGCAACTCGCTGGCGCGATTGTTGCCTGTGTGATTTCCGCGTTGCTTCTGTTGCCTGCGATTATCTGGTATGAGACACGTTTCAGTTCTACACAAGGGGCCATTACTGTTATAGAGGTTACATTTGCGCTTGCTTTTGTGGCGTTATGTGGCTGGGTACTGCCTTTGAGCGTAACAACCGTATATTGTCTCTTTACACAGCCACGGGACTCAAATACCTCGGTACATCTTCCTCGCCAACTGAATCATCGCAAGCGAACGACACGCAGCAATGCTGCAGGCCGCTCGGTTTCGCTGCCTAAACGCCAACCAGGTGTACTTGCTCCTTTTGTTTTTGGAGAAGATGTTCCCTGGGGTTGGTTAGAGCATCGCTCAGGACGTTTTCAGGGGCAAAAATTGGCGTTGAATCGAACCGTAATCAGTATTGGGCGCGAAGAGGATAATGATATATGGCTCGATGACGAGACGTCTTCGCGCTATCATGCTGAATTGGTCTGGGATAGCGGACAGGTCTATATTACTGATTGCGATAGTTTGAACGGAGTGCTACTGAATGGACGGCGCATACGTGGCACACTGGTTGTCAAAAACGGAGACCTGGTAGAAATTGGTTCCCATCGTTTTATTTTTGAGATTGCGGAACATCCCATCCCGCTGGCTGAGCAAGATGATCCCCTGATGCATCACGCACGGCGCCTGTCCATTGCACCTGAAACAGGGTTCCCAGAAAATAGCTGGAGACTTGCCAGCACAAATGCTCCTCCGACAAGGCCGATAGGTGACGAGACGCCTTTGGAATTTGATAGTCTCGAACTGGATCATTTGGCATTGCAATTACCACGCTCAACACCCGGTGAAATCAACATTGAGTCAAGTAATCTTGACACATCGCATGATGCTCCTGGATTTAATCCCATCACTCCACCAATAATATCTGAAAGGCCTGGTAGTCTTTGCACGATCTGTAATGGAGAGATGGCGGGAAGAAGCTTCTTGCTGGATCGATTTGTTTTGACTATTGGGCAATCTGCTGAATGTGATGTGATTATTCGAGATGACTCAGTAGCATCTCAACATGCTACGTTTTTGTGCCGGGCTGATGGGGACTACTTACAAGAACTTAGCGGCCAGAATGCCACAGCGGTGAATGACGTGCAACTGAAAGGGTCGCTTTTGCTCCGTGAAGGAGATATGATCAGCTTAGGTAATGTGCGTCTAGAGTATACCTTTATACCAGAAGCACAAACTTCGTCTTTTCCTCCTCTCCCAATGCCAATAAGCGCATATCAACTGGGCGGACCAGGACCTCTACGATTGCCTAGCAAGCCGAAATAGGGTATGGCGGGTGGTGCAGGCTTGAGGAGGGTGCGAGCGCCCCTACGAATCCCGGATGTTTGCCAGGGCGTGTCTTGATAGAATTGGCCTTCCGTGACCGGGATAGAGGTAGAGCACGTTCAGGCTGCGTAGTGTTTGGAGTGTCATTTGTTGGGTGTGCTGATGCGCACTTCCGTGTACAAGCGCTGCTCCCCCCTCAAGCGTGACAACAGTATCTCCACACACCAGTTCGTAGCTAAAGGGATTGTAAAGACAAAGGCTTTCGGGTGTATGCCCTGGACTTGCGATGACACGCCAGTTAAGATGATTTGGGAGCCCTGCTACATCCTCTAACCAGATATCCACCATTTGTGCCTGTTGATCATAGCGTGGTGGAAAGAGATCCAAATGATGTAAAGCGCCTGGTAAAGGGTGCTGGCTCAGCATATGTCCAACGAAATGGCTCATTCCCGAATTGCTCCGAATTTCCTGGTGACCATCTATCCATGATTGCACTAATTGTTGCGCAACAATAGACGCGGCAACGGGCGCCTTACAGGCTTTGCGTAGGTCCTCGACTCCGGCTGTATGATCGGGATGTAAATGTGTTAGCACGATAAGATCGATGTCACTGGGGGAGCGATGTAGAAATCGTTGGAGATAATGTAGTGTCAGGTGTGTGTTGAGCACGGAACCAGGATCAATAACAAAACAATGCTCCGCATCGTTGACAAGGTAGGTGTTCGACCTTGAAAAGCGATCAGTAATGGTATGTACCTGACGAGCCTGCTGGACGAGTAGAAGTTCTTGCTGTTCGATCTCGGTAGCGATGTCCAAGGCGCCTCCAAATAGGGAATAACGCTTATAGTGTCGCGGAGCGAAACATATCTTTTTTGCTTTTTCTATGGTACAATGAAAATGTGGTTTAGGACAAGGTAAGTAATATCCAATCCCTGGTTTCGCTCCGCCACCCGGAATCCAGGAGTGCTTGTCTGCCTCAATGAAAGTCCCTAGACTTCTCTGACCACCCCGAGACATTTCTACTACAAGTACTAAACGAGTCTCCTGAACATCCATGCAACATTTTAGATCAATTGGGCGGAGCGAACAAACAAGAAGGGAACTATTACCCATGATGTCCAATGGAGGATACCAGGATCGTATCCTTACCTGCCGCGACTGCGGTCAGGACTTTACCTTCAGCGCTGGAGAACAAGAGTTTTTCGCCAGTCGCAATCTAACCAATGAGCCAGGACGCTGCCCCAGTTGCCGTGCTGCTCGACGTAATTCCCAGTCAACAGCCCCTCGTTCACGTAATGTCGAGCATTATGAAACGACGTGCTCTGACTGCGGACGACCTACCTCTGTCCCATTCGTTCCACGTCAAGACCGTCCTGTATACTGTAATGATTGTTACCAGTCGCATCGACCTGCCCGCAGTGCGAACAGCTATAGCAGCAGTCGCGGTCAGGGTGGGCGTGATCGCTACAACTCTGGCTGGTAAATCCACATCTACTTTCAAGTAGCGACGATGAAGCAGGTGACTCTACCGGTCACCTGCTTCATTTATTTGGGCACTTCTGACGCCTGTTTCGTCGTTGTGTGTTATACTACTGGCAGAAGCAGTCCCCTCCAGGAGGTTAAATTGATGTCACAAAGCCGCACAGGGCAATGGCCTGAGTATGTCTATGTCGTGCCTCAAGTGTACACCAAAGCAAAAGTACGCCTGATAGGTTTAGGCACTTATGCTCCCGCAAGTATGATTACAAACGAATTTTTCGCTGCTATATCCACGCGCCTGGGGGATCCTCGTAGCGCCGATGACCTGGAACGTGTAACGGGTTTGAGTACGCGGCATGTGCGTGCCAATACACTGGAACTTTGCCGTAAAATGGCGGGAGCGGATGCTCCAGGACTGATTGACGATCCCAAGGCACCCAGAGAAGAGACATTAGCGGATATGGCTGTGATTGCTGCGCGACGCGCCCTTGCCAGCGCGGGTCGTGACGCTTCTGAAATTGATACGGTGATCGGAGCTTCTTCTTCTGATAATGACGGTTTCCCAACTATCGCCGGTCTTGTTCAGAATCGCCTGGGATTAGGACCTGTACGCGCAAGTATGCTTAAAGGCGCTTGCGCTTGCCAAACCGAGGCTTTTCAGGTGTGCAGCGAAGTGCTAAAGGCCGGTTCTGCCAATCTCGTACTCATGGTTACTTCTGAAGGATTACTTCCAAATATCATGAATGTTCTGGATTGGAAGACAAGTTCCCTTTTTGGTGAGGGGGCCAGCGCTTTTTTATTGGAACTGGGTGAGGAAGAGACCTATGTGATTAATGGTTCCGATGCCAACCAGGCTGCGTCACTTTTCTATCAGGCACCACTGCGCAAAGATGTTGTCGAGATGGCTGAAGTCGATATGAAAATGCGCGAGCTCTATCAGGCAGGCAAAGGTGCGGAACTGAATAAAATGCTTTCACAGTATATGGTAGGCTATACTAAAATGAATGGCAAAGAGGTTTTTCGCGAAGCTCCACGTGCTATGGCAGAATCTGTAGATGTGCTGTGCCGCCATGCCGGGTTAGGTTATGACGATTTAGCGCATATTGTGCCACACCAGGCCAATTCGCGCATTACGCGCCGCATGGGAGAATTACTGATCCATGACTATGGTTGGCCGTCTTCAACAATGGAGAAACTGGTGGATAATTTCCGTTATTATGGTAACCTCTCTAATGCCAGTATAGCGACCGCACTGGTGGAACTTCTACGCCAGGGAGGCCTGCACGAAGGCCAATGGATGGCTCTACCTGCTGTTGGAGGAGGTATGAACTATGGTTGCTGGCTTTTGCGCTTCCATGAGCTCAAGAATCTTGAGGCTGTGCTGGGTCCTCAATAAAATGATGGCAACGAAACAGCAGGGGTTTCAAGGGTCTGCAAGTCCTTGAAACCCCTGCTGTTTCGTTAGAAAGTTTTACTTTTGCATGGATCGGTTATACTAAAATCCGTTCGTACGTATAAAATATTTTGCCATCCCACTCGTATTCAGCCCCCACAAAGGCATCACGTACCATCATCAGGTCTGGCACATGAGCGGTGATGCTTTCCAGGCCTAGATCGGGGAGAAAGTGTCGTAATGCATAGGCAATCATACTGATCGATTCTGTTGTGCCGTCGATATACCCTATGAAGAGGTGCTTATCCTGGTGCCATGAGCGCGGTTCGGCTATTACCAGACCATCCAGACGATCCCAACGTCGCAAAATATAGAGTTGCTGTGCTGTTATTTTCTCAAGTAAAAGATCATTGGTGATAGTGTAAGCAGTAAAACCCTGATAATATAAGCCACCTATTGCTGGAAAGATGTTTGAGGTGTTAAGGTAATCAATAATGTCGTCAAGGTCGGAGGAAGTGGCTAAAACAGGTGTTTCGAGGGCATAAGACCTTTTCGAGGGTGTTGTGGTCATTACTGCTCGATAAATCGTATAGGCTCCTATGCGATGCATAAAACTTCTTTCCAGTAGACGAATGGCGGCAGTGTTGGTAGATTCGGTAATGAGCCTGGCGGTAGTCGCTCCACGGTGTTTTGCCTCGACCAGTTGTGCATCAAAGAGAGCTGAGGCTATGCCGTGCTGGCGAAAGGCCGGATCTACGCGCATTCCTTCAAACCAGGCTTCTGTTTTATTGAGCATGCGCATATTTGCTACAGCGACAGATTGACCATCTTTGGTGGCAACGAATAATTTGCCTTGTGGGTTGTTCAGCCACTCGTCCCAGACATATTCCAGGTAATCGCCCCATTCCCAGGTTTGTTGGCAAAAAGCAAGCACAGCTTCGCGGTCTTCTGGGCGTGCTGGTCGAATTTCAAAATCAGGCATGCTCGGTTTCTCCTTTGTTTACTCTTCTACGTTAGAATGTAGCGAGAAATTCGGTAATAGTCAATGTAGCAGATAAAGGGCTGGTTGATTAAACACCTGATGAGCAACGATCAGAGTTTTAGAAACGTACTAGAGATATACTATCCGCAGGATGAGTATGTTCTTCGAACAGCAAAATAGGCAGTAGTATGCAACAAAAACAGAGCGATCAAGATCAAGAAAAGCAAAATACGGAAGAAGATGCCCCAAATAGCACTTCTATTGGAGAAAAAATCGAAGAAGAGGCGGAAGGAGTCGTCGAAGAAGCTCGGCAGGAAGTTACTGAAGCACGCAGGCCATGGTATCAAATAGTCAAATGGGGTCAAATATTGATAGTTGTATATGCTCTTCTATTTGTTCTCTTTGGGCTGCTTGCCTGGTGGGTATTTTATCATCCTGTTATAGCTATTGATGTCACAATAACGCGAGAGTTTCAAGAAAACCAGTCTCCCTGGTTGCAATATACGATGGAAGCTATCAGTTCTATCGGTAATATATCCCTTCTTTCAATAGGTCTCATTATTCTGGCTATGGTATTATTGTGGATTGTTGATTTGCGTTTGGAAGCGGTCATGGTCGCGGCTGTTTCCGCAGTCAGTTCGCTTCTTAATGGGTTGATTAAGTATATTGTAGGGCGCCCTCGTCCTACTCCTGGCCTGGTGGATGTTATCCAGCATGCTAGCGGAAATAGCTTCCCCAGCGGTCATGTCATGGCTTATGTCGCATTTTGGGGGCTACTGTTCTCTTTCGGAATCATCCTCTTTAAAGGTAATCATTGGTGGCGCAGCGCGCTATTGATTATCTCGGGTCTCTTTGTCGTACTGGTTGGACCATCGCGTATCTACCTGGGTGATCACTGGGCTACTGATGTGTTAGGTGCTTACCTTATAGGAGGTCTCTTGCTTGGAGTTTCTCTATGGATTTATCTGTATTTAAAGGGAAGAGGCGTACTGGCTCCGAGAAGTACTAGAGCCGAACGTTTTCGTGAAAAATATTTAAAGTGAAGGATCTCGTGTGATGGGCGGTGAGATCCTTCGCTAACGCTCAGGATGACAAAAGAGCACATTATGACAAAAGAGCACATTTTAGGCCTCTACAGGTGATGGATTTCACAGTCGTGGGTTCCATACAATTGGAAAGCAAGTCATATTAATTTGAACTGGCGATCTCTTCAGGTTGTTTAGTCTGATGCTTGGAACCAATAGCCGGGATAATCGTTGCTTCTTCGTCATTTGACAGAGGTTGTTGTGTTCGCTGGTCAGTGTCGCCGTTTTGGGCACTCACAATGGTTCCCTCTTCGGGTTCAGGCTGCCCGGTCTGGTGGTCAAATCCAGCGTCGGGGGCATTTACTTCGGTTTCCTCGTGCGTCGTGCGAAACTCAGATAGATCTGCTTCCAATGTGCGGAGATGCGCATTGCGAGCCTCGAGGCTCGCCTGTGCTTTAGCAAGTTTTTTCGCAGCCTTTTCAATACTGACTTTTGCTTGCTCGATTTCCAGCATCATTTTGGCTTCTCGTTTGGCTTGCTGCTTGCGATTTTTTTGTTCATTCACTTCTGAGTTAGACGATGTTGTTCTGGTGCTTGCTTTTTTGGCCATGATGTTAACCTCATTCTTACAATATGAACACTCTAGAAGTTGTTGTAGATCACACTAGCGTGTAGGGATAGGTCTTCATGCGCATAACGGGTAGCATGTGGTTTCTTTCTCCTTTGATGCTTTTTACTATAGCATATAATTTATGAGATTACTATTGTGTGTGCGGCAGAAAGCAGGATATTCCTCATTTGCAGCATATGTCTTCCTTTTGATAGAATTCTACATATGTATCAACTTATCAGCGTTTGGGATAGTGAATATGGAATTGAACGATACAAGCAGCTATCAACGTTGCTTTGTTTGT
>Ga0116218_1000673_pt1 | contig 23243 bp, 23 predicted proteins | sample Sb_taG_2_FD_88966 | JGI IMG/M metagenome (GOLD analysis project Ga0116218, IMG submission 88966) | Peat soil microbial communities from Weissenstadt, Germany - Sb_50d_5_LS metaG | ecosystem: Environmental > Terrestrial > Soil > Wetlands > Peat | place: Germany: Weissenstadt | collected 2010-09-21 | reverse complement strand
CTAAGCAGCCCCGACCCAACGGCCCCTGACTCGCGCGCTGGCTCTCTAGCATCCACCCCTCGACGCCGACGCCGCCCGGCCCACTAGCAATCCCACCCCGACCCAGCGGCTCCCGGCTCGCACCTCTCCGGGGCTCGCCGCAGCGGGACCGCCTTTGCACGCAACCCGAAGATGCGCAAGCTTCATCGATCGGATTCTTCGAGATGCGATACTCCTGCAGCTCGGAGCCGAGCGAGGAGCTCCGCATTGCGGTATTCGGCATGTTTTTGGGGGTGTACCTGCAGCCGATCCAAGAATTCGCTCATGTAGCCGATGACATTCGAAAAGCGTTCCAAGGCCCTTACATACTCAGGTGCAAGCTCCACGATCTCGGCAACTTGACGGCATCGCTCGACGTGCCGCGTGATGATCTGGACGTGCTCGGGATCCTTAGCGATGTCACAGGCGTGATCGATGTCCGCCCGCACCTTGGCTGGTTGCTGTTGGATGTGCATCGACAGCATGAGACCCAATGAGAAGAGGGCCAGACCTAAGTCATAATGACGGTGTCCCGCAAGAAAGCTCCGCTCGAGAGGCGCGAGCTCAAATCCCGAACCGACGGCCAGGCCGAAGTCGGCCAGGTACAGAGCGTGGCCATCAAACACCATGTTGGCCGGGTGCGCGTCGAAGTGGACGAACCCGTGACGCCGTAGGACCCCGACAGCGTCGGAGATCTGCGAGATGACGGAGTCGACCTGGGACTGGTTGGCCGGCATGAACCAATCCGAGACCGTCCAGGGGAAATACTCGAGGAATAGCCACAGCTCGTGGTCTGCCGAGACGCGCTCTCGCATCATTCGCTCGACGGCATCGTTGTCGGCCCAGTATCGGACATAGTCCTCGAGACCCATTCGTCCCCTCCACGGGCCTGGGTGCCCTGAAAGGACCCGATGGTGGTAGAGGAGGGGGAAGGCCGAGGTCTCGCCGCTCAGGACCCAATCGGTCACGGCTTCGAGCGACGCCAACTCCCGGAAGGCCCCGAAGCCAGCTGAACCCACCCCGTACTGATAGAAGGTGGGCAGGTTGAAGTGGTTGCGCGTCGAATAGGGATGCTCACACTCGGTGGCAGTGATCGGCACCCGTTTCACGAACACGGGTTGGCCTTCCACCTGCGTCACGCCGTTTCTGCTCCAGACGCTGGGTGCCTCGCCGGAGAGCTCCAGGTCCAACAGCTCTTCATCGGTCCGGTTGACAAGCGAGGCCGAGATAGCTGCATGGCGTGACCGACGCTCAGTTGGGTCCGAGTGGGTTTCGCCGAGGGTCATGCCGGTGTCCCGGCGTCGATCGTCATCATTTGTAGGAGCGGCTCGTCATGGGCCGCTTCGATGGGGGCATGAGGGAAGTCTCGCTCAGGTCGGAAACGCCAGCAGTAGGGACATTGAGGTTGGCGTCCCCTGAGGTGGTGTAAATCGGGCGGGTCCACCATGTAGTGGACCACCGGAGTGATTCTCGACGTGTCCATAGCAAGGCACGCAAAGGAGATCACACCGGTGGCCCAGTCCGATTTTGACCCCTATGAGCTGCTCGACGCGCTGAGAGCCGGCGGCGACGTCGACAAGATCCGTCGTTCAGTCGAGTTCGTCCTCCAAGCCCTGATCGAGGCGGAAGCCACCGAGGCCATCGGGGCCGCCCCCTATGAGCGCAGCGAGGATCGCACCAACCAGCGCAACGGGCACCGGCCCCGGGTGCTGTCCACCAAAGCCGGCGACGTGGAGCTGGCCATCCCCAAGCTCCGCCGGGGCAGCTTCTTCCCCTCGATCCTGGAGCGCCGCCGGCGCATCGACCGGGCGCTGTTCGCGGTGGTGATGGAGGCCTATGTCCACGGGGTCTCGACCCGCAAGGTCGACGACCTGGTCCAGGCATTGGGAGCGGCCTCTGGGATGTCCAAGTCCGAGGTGTCCCGGATCTGCAGCGAGCTCGACAAGGACCTCGAGGCGTTCCGGACCCGGCCCCTCGGCCATGTGGGCTTCCCTTATCTGTTCTGCGACGCCACCTATGTGAAGGGGCGGGTGAAGGGCCGCGTGGTCTCCCGGGCCGTGGTCGTGGTGACTGGGGTCGCAGCCACCGGCGAGCGCGAAGTGCTGGGCATCGACGTGGGCGATTCGGAGGACGGGGCCTTCTGGACGGCGTTCTTAAAGGGCCTGCGCTCCCGGGGGCTCTCCGAGGTGAAGCTGGTCATCTCGGACCACCACCTGGGGCTGAAGGAGGCCATTTCGAAGGTGTTCATCGGGGCGTCCTGGCAGCGCTGCCGGGTCCACTTCATGAGGAACGCGCTCAGCAAGGTCCCCCGGGCCCAGGCCCAGATGGTGGCGGCCGCCATCCGGACGGTCTTCGCCCAGCCCGACCGGGCCCATGTGCGCAGCCAGCTCCACGAGGTGGCCGGCACCCTTCGGGGCCAGTTCGGAGAGGTTGCCGACAAGCTCTTGGACGCCGGCGAGGACCTGATCGCGTTCTCGGCCTTCCCCTCGCCGCACTGGACCAAGCTCTGGTCGACGAACCCTCTGGAGCGGGTGAACGCCGAGATCAAGCGACGGACCAATGTGGTCGGGATCTTCCCAAACGACGCCTCGATCCTCCGTCTGGTCAGCGCAGTCTTGGTCGAGCAGCACGACGAGTGGGCTGTCGCGGAGCGCCGCTACCTCTCAGAGGAGTCTATGGCTTTGCTCGACGCCACGGTCGACGAGCTCGAGGAGAACACGGGGGTGCCACTGGCGATCACTGCATGAAACACTGTTCGACGTCGAGGTTCAGCTCGGTGCTCGACTTACACCTCTCGGCGGGACGCGATCTGAGCGCCCGGCGAGCGCCGTCGCAGCGGATGGTGGTATTCCGCCATGATGGAGTCATGACGACAGCAGAAGGCCCGCTCGAGGCCGAAGGTCAGGCCTCCGCGCTCGAGGGGTGGCCCGGTCAGGTTCTGAGCGAGATCTCCGAGGACGAATGTTTTGCCCTCTTGGCGACCCAGGTGCTTGGGCGCCTGGCAGTGGTGCGCGGCGGAAGGCCGGAAATCTTTCCGGTGAACTACGCGCTCGATGGTCGCACGGTGACCGTTCGGACAGCGCCGGGGGTGAAGCTCGCCTTCGGATCGTTTTCGTATGTGGCATTCGAGGTCGAGGAGATCGACCAGAGCACACGGGAAGGCTGGGTCGTCGTCGTGCGGGGCTTTGCCGAGGACATCACCGATGCGGGTGATGCATTCTCCGTGCACGCCCGGGGGGCCGGTGCCGAACCCTGGGTCGGGGGCAAGCTCGACTATTTCTTGGCCATCACGCGTGCCGACGTCTCAGGACGACGGATCGCCGCTCCGAAGACTTCCTAGATCCACGTTGCGCCGGCACAATCACGACACCCGAGGCCCTCGGCTGAGGACTTCGGCTCGAACGGTTTCTCAACTTCCTTCGTTGGGCTCCATGTGATGATGGTAAGCCGGACCGATCGGGAACCGAACCTCGACGAGTCCGCCCACGAAGTGGGTGCTGACCTCGAATCGAGAGTGTCTGAAGACGTGCAGCATTTCTCGGTTCTCGAGCAACGTCGACGCGACGAAGGTGTTGATCCCACACATCCAGGCCGCTTGGGCAAGCAACTCGAGGAGCAAGGTGGCGACGCCATGGTGATGCCACTTGTCAGCCACGACAAACGCGACTTCGGCCTCTGCTCCCGAGGTCCGGTCATAGCGGCCAATTGCCACCATCCGACCTTCGATTTCCACCACCAAAGCGAGTCGGTCTGCGAAGTCGACATGGGTGAATCGGTGGATTTCTGACGGCGTGAGTTTCGGGTGCGGTGAAAAGAAACGGAAGTACACGGACTCCGGACTGAGCTCCTGATGAAACGTCGCCAAGCGATCGCCGTCATCAGCTCGAATGGGGCGGACATGCACCGTCGTCCCCAGCATCGTGGTGACGTCGCACTCAAGCGCCCTCGGATAGTCGCTGACATCGGTCGCCTGGGTATCCACTTGAGAGCTTGCTCGGGAGTTGAGCACGGTCCTGTCCGGTCGAGCAGACACCACCCGATCCCGTTTCGGGGTCACGGGATCGGCGTGTGCCGGATGCGTCGACCGGTCACCTCTTTTGGCACGATCCGGACATAGCACTCCCGGTTCCCGGCCGCCCACGGCCTCACGTCAAGGGCCTTGACCCTTTCGAGTTCGTCGGTTGACTTGATGAGATGGGCCTCGCCGGAAAGGAGCACACTCCAACCCTCCGTCAATGCATCGTCCACATGGTCGACCTCAAATGACACCGGACCGGCTGCAACCGCCTTCGTGATCGCTGCGGTCGGTTCGGTCCGAAACACCACGTCCCCATCGAGCGTTCTGAAGTTGACCGGAAAGGCTCCCGGCCCCCGATCTTCGATCAGGACCACCCGACCGACGCCACCGCCCGAAATCAACTCCAAGCACTCGGACAGATCGAGGGCCACCAGCGTCGCTGTCCCGACGGGATCACTCCTTCCCGGCGGCGAGAGCACTCCTCCTCCGGCGAGGGCGGCCATGCTCGTATCAAGTGCCTTTGACAGCCGCCACAGCGCTGACGGGGTGAGCTGGGATGCCGGGCTGTGTTCGATCATCTCGATGTACGCCGGATGCATGCCGGCACGGGATGCCAGTTCTTCACAGCTGAACCCCAGCTCCCGGCGTCGCTCGGCGACCCGTCGGCCGAAATCTCCCACGTCGTTCACCCGGGCCCTCCTCGGTCTAGCTCCAGGCTGACGGGTCCATACCTGGATCACCAGGGTCGTTGGACCCACCCGCACTCCGGACCATCGGCTCTGTTCGTGGGCGCTGAACACGTTCACGATCGGTGTGTGAGGTCGTCACACGCCCGGGACAGGGTCGGCTCTGTGTCACTCGATCCCCCCACGCGCCTGCCGGTCGACGCGACGATCCGGGAGGCAGCGACTGAGATGGAGCGCGCGGACACCTCGTCTTTGATGATCGGCGACCCGCCATCGAGGATCGTCACCGAACGCGACCTTGTTCGCGGCTTGGCTGCTGGTCTCCCGGTCGACTACCCGGTCGACCGGATTGCCAGCCCCCACCCGCTCTGGGTGACCACGAGCACGAGGCTCGTCGAGGCGCTCAATCTCATGGCGACGCACCGCGTTCGCCACCTCGTGGTCATTCGGCCAACCGGTGAAGTGGCGGGAATCCTGTCCCTCAAGACTGCCAGCGAGGCGGTGGTGAGCCGTTTGTGCTCACCCGTCGCTGGACCGTGATGCCGCTCGGCCTCGCCCGTCTCCCTTCCAGGAGACCGCTCTCACGGACGAGAAGTGTGGGACAACGTGCCGAGTTGGAACAGCTTGTGAATGATGCTCTCGGCAAGCGGGATCTCGAGGTCAAGGTGCCTGAGGCGGGCGATGGTGTCAGCACCTCCGCTTCACGGGTCTTCCGCTGCCAGGTCCTCCGAGACCCTCCTGGGATGTCGCCAGCGTGAGTGTGCTCGTCAGCTTCGCCTACATGCTTGTGCGAGCTAGCCGCCAGCCCTCGGAGCAGGTCTGTCCGCGGGGCTGGAACGGTCTGTCGTCGCGACGGCCTTAGCCTTGGAGTCACGGTCGAGCCGTCGCCGATCGGGCGCGACATCGACGCGTATTGGTCCCTCCGGCTGGGCTCGGCCGGCGAGTGTGTAGATCTCCGATCCGTCGACGGTCTCGTGAGCGAGAAGGATCTCGACAACCTTGTCGAGCACGTCACGATGATCCTTCAATATCCCGATCGCCCGTTCCTCGGCCTCGCGGAGCAGCCGCGCGACCTCCAGGTCGATGGCGGCCTGCGTCTCCTCGGCGAAGGGCCGCGAGGAGAACTCTGGTCCGCCGGCATCGAGGTAGACCGAACCACCTGAGGGATATCCGACCGGGCCAACTGCGTCCGACAGTCCGAACTCCCTCACCATCTTGGTGGCAAGATCGGTCGCCTTGGCCAGGTCGTTGCTCGCGCCGGTCGAGCCCTGTCCGAGGACGACCAGTTCACTGGCTCGGCCACCCAAGAGGACCGACAACGCGTCCTTCAGGTAATCCTCCCCGTACAGGTGACGTTCGACCAGCGGAAGTTGCTCGGTGACTCCGAGCGACTGTCCAGCAGGAAGGATGGTGACTTTCGAAATGGGGTCGGCCTTCTCTGAGTACACCGCGACGAGAGCATGTCCGGACTCGTGGATCGCCACCGCATGTTTCTCCTCGTCCAGCAGGACGTTGGAGCCCTCGCGCCGACCCAAGATGACACGGTCACGAGCCTCGTCGAAGTCGCCGGCAGCGAGAACCTCGCGGTCGTCGCGCACCGCGACAATGGCCGCTTCGTTCACGAGGTTGGCCAAGTCGGCACCAGAGAAGCCGGGCGTGGCTCGGGCAACGACGTCAAGGTCAACCGAGCTGTCCAATCGTTTGCCCTGACAGTGCACAGCCAGGATGGCACTCCGCTCAGACAAGGTTGGCAGCGGTATTACGACCTGACGATCGAACCGGCCAGGGCGTAGCAGCGCCGGGTCGAGCACCTCGGGTCGGTTTGTCGCAGCGAGGACGATGATTCCGGTGGCCGGATCGAAGCCATCCATCTCAGCCAGGAGCTGGTTGAGAGTCTGCTCGCGTTCGTCGTTTGAGACCAACGCTCTTCCGCCGCGCCGTTGGCCGATCGCGTCGATCTCGTCGACGAAGATGATGGCAGGAGCCCGCTTCCTTGCTTCCTGGAACAGATCTCGAACACGGGCGGCACCGACGCCGACGAACATCTCGACGAAGCTCGAACCGGTCACCGAAAAGAAGGGGACGTCGGCCTCGCCTGCCACCGCGCGGGCAAGAAGCGTCTTGCCGGTGCCGGGTGGACCGACCATCAGTACCCCGCGTGGGGCCATCGCTCCGGCCCGGGCATATCGCTCGGGGTTCCTCAGGAAGTCAACCACCTCGCGGACCTCGAACTTGGCGCCCTCGTATCCGGCGACATCGGCGAAGGTCGTCTTTGGACGCTCCTCGTCGAAGACCTTGGCCTTGGAACGGCCGACACCGAGGGCGCCCTGCATCCGGCCGGCGGCGCCCTTGGAGAGTCTCCACCACAAGTAGCCAAGAATGAGGAACGGCAGGAGCAGGATCACCCATGTGAGGATTTCACTGCCGAACGATGTGCTATTCGTGTTGGCCGTAATTTGCACTCCGGCGGCCGACAACTTGTCCAACAGAGACTGGCCGGCCTGCGGAGGAAATGCCGTCGTGTACTGACCGCCGTTGGTCAGGGTTCCCGAAGCACTGCCCGACGTATTGATCGTGACCGTCTTGACCTTATGGATCGACACATCGTGAAGGAATTGCGAATAGTTCAGTGAGACCGAGCTCGTGTGAGTTGTCGGAAGCTTGAACAACAGCACGAGAAAGATTGCGAGTGCGATGATCCAGAGGTAGTGGCGCCACGCCGGGGGTGCGGGCGGTGCCGTGGGGATGCCCCGGTCACCGGTAGGGGGAACGCCAGCCTTTTTCGTCATCGTGCAAGATGTTTTCACCTTTGTGGCTCCGGGCGCGACCGGGAGCCGGCCCGGGCTCTGGGGCGCCCGTGGCCCGAACGATTCGAGCCCCGTGCGTCGCCTCTTTGCGCCCGCCCAGAACAATGGGGTCGACTATGCCGGAACGACACCGTAGGGATAGCCGCAGAAAGAGGACAGAAATGGAACTCGGACTCTCCGACGAGGAGGCGAACGAGCTGCGCCGGCTCCTCGAAGGGGCACTCAGTGAGCTCAGTTCGGAGATCGCCGACACGGACAACGCGATGTACGTGCGCGAGCTACGAGCCCGGCGTGACTCCTTGCGCGGGATCCTGGAACGCTTGGGGGCCGTCTCCTCCTAGGCCGGGAGAGGAACGGACCACGTGATGGTGGTGCCGTGTTCCGAGGTATCGATGTCGAACCTGCCCTTGAGCTTTTCGGCCCGGGTCCGCAGGTTGTTGAGCCCCAGGCCACCCTCGTTTGAGCGATCGGCGGGGAAGCCGTGGCCGTCGTCTCTAACCGCCAGAACGCACTGACCTCTGTCTGCACGGACAGTCACCGACGCGCGCCGCGCGCCGGAGTGTCGTGCCACATTGGTCAGTGCTTCCCGCAGCGCGAACAGCAGATGTTCCAGAAGGTCGATGGGGATCGCGGAATCAACCGGACCATCGAACGCGACGGGCACCTCGAATCCCAAGACCGAGCCAAGTTCCCGAGCCAGCGCAAGGATCTTGGCACGCGGTCCTTGCTCGTCGCGGACCGCGGAGAGCTCAAAGATCGACGATCGGATCTGTCGAATCGTGTCGTCGATGTCGGCAATCGCCCGGTTGAGCCGTTGAGAAAGCGAAGGAGTCTCAGCGGAGCGTGTGATGCCCTGGAGCGAAAGGCCTATTGCAAAGAGCCGCTGAATGACAGCGTCGTGGAGGTCTCGGGCGATCCGATCGCGGTCCTCGAATACCGCGCTCTCCCGGACTCGGCTGTGCAGACGAGCATTTTCGATCGCAATCCCGGCGGCTTGCGCGAGGGCCATCACCAATTCCTCGTCGTCCTTGGTGAACTCGGCCCAGCCGATCTTGTCCGTCAGGTAGAGATTTCCGTAGACCTGGTTGTGGGACATGATCGGTACCCCGAGGAATGACTTCATTGCTGGATGGTTTGGTGGGAAACCGTAACTATCCGGATGGTCGTTCAGATTCGCCAGTCGTAAGGGCTTCGGATCGAGGATGAGGAGCCCGAGCACACCCTTACCGGTGGGCCGAGTTCCGATCGCTCTTTCCATTTCGGCATCGATGCCGATGGTGATGAACTCGGCGAGCCCGGTGTGACTCTCGTCGAGGATGCCGAGAGCTCCGTATTGGGCACCCACCATGGAGCGTGCTTCCTCGATGATGTGGCGAAGAAGGACCGGCAAGGCGAGGTCAGCCTCGATGAGGAAGACAGCCTCGAGGAGCCGGCGGAGCGTGGCCGGGTCTTCGATGCTTCGGTAGGGCATGCGAGGCCGATCGTAGCCCCGTGGCCGGCGGATGCCATGCCAGAAGGCCCTGGATGCGCGGTCCTTCGAGGCTGTTTCGAAGCACGGGGGACGAACGACCCTGGTGCTCTCCGCCGCCGGGAGCGCATGCTGAAAACTCCGAGCTAGAAGACCGGAGACGACACGAACCGAGCGAGTGATGGCTTGGACTGCGGAGCAAGCGATGCGGGAGACGAAAGGCCCAATTTCGATGTATGGCGAACTGCTCCTGGCCTCCCTGGAGATCCAGGGGGACCACGATTTGGGCAGTGACCCGGCCGAGTTACGCGCCCGAGTTCTTGAGCTTCGGGCCCGTCTTGGCGATCCCGGAACGGTGCAGCCCACCGCTGCCGGAGTCGCCGATGACATCGCGGCGAACATCGACTACGACCTCGCACTTACTCGCCTATGCATGGCCTACGGCATCGACGTCGATCCGAAGCGATTTGAACGGCCGATGATCGAGCGGTGCCGGCTCGAGAACTCGCTTCGAGCGTTCGGCGTGGATTTAGAGCGAAGTTGACTTCAAGTTCCCTCGGAAGGGGGGTGCGATTTTGGATGGTCGCGTCGTTCCGCGAGCCGGGTTGCGAAAATGGCAGCCTCTGTCCGGCGTTCCATTCCAAGCTTTGAAAGCAGATTTGACACGTAATTCTTGACCGTCTTCTCTGCCAAGAAGAGAGCCTCTCCAATCTGCCGGTTGGTCCGGCCCTCTGCGATCTGATCGAGGATCCGCCGCTCCTGGGGTGTCAGCGACGCCAGTTGCTTGTCCTCGTCCGAACCGCGACGAACGCGCTCAAGCACCCGTTGGGCAATGCCGGGATCAAGGAGGGTTCCTCCGGAAGCGACCTTCCGAATGTCCGAAACCAGGTCGGTCCCGCCGACCTGTTTCAAGACATACCCCGCGGCCCCGGCCAGGACGGCCGCAAGAAGCGCTTCGTCGTCGGCGTACGAGGTGAGCATCAGGCAGGCAATCTCCGGATTGTCCGATCGGACTTCTCGGCACACCTCAACCCCACTGCCATCGGGAAGTCTCACATCGAGAATGGCCACGTCCGGCCGGGCCAGGGGGATCCGATTGAGGGCGTCAGCGACCGTGCCAGCCTCTCCCACGACCTCTATGTCGTCCTCGGTTTCGAGGAGGGCACGGAGGCCGGTGCGCACGACCTCGTGATCGTCGAGGAGAAAGACCCGGATCGGCACCCCGCAATTGTGCCAGAGCGGGGGTGTCCACGGCGGAGCACTGGCGATGGGGCCCGTCCCAGGTTGACGAGGGGCCTGAAGGGTGACTTTGGTCCCTAGTCGGCTCTCGATCCGTCTTTCAGAGTGATTGAGAGGTCCAAAGCCAGGTCATGACCAGGCTGTGGCTTGACCGAGAGGGGACGGATGTCAGTCATCGATACTCAGCCGGGACCAGCCCAGCCGGCTCCGGTTGACCAACCATCACTGTCGACCCGCAACCAGGAGAAGGCCCACGCTCTGGGTTTGACCTCGGCCACTGGGCTGGTGATCGGCAGCATCGTCGGCACCGGTGTGTTCACTATGCCGGCTGTGCTGGCCGGTGCCGGCACCATGGGCATCGTCGTTCTGGGCGTCATCGCTGTGGGCGCCATGCTCCTGGCGGTCCTGTTCGGTCAGCTCACCAAGCGGGTGCCCAACAGCGATGGCGGACTCTACGCCTACTCCAGACATGAGTTCGGCGACTTCGCGGGGTACTTGGTTGGTTGGTGCTACTGGGTCCAAGCCTGGGCGGGGAACGCTGCGATCGTTTCGTCTTGGGTGTTCTATGTGGACGCCCTGTTCGGCTTCGCTCACCCGACCGGAATGGAGAATTTCGGTATCGCGATGGTGGGGTTGTGGGTGCCCGCCATCGTCAACTTGGTCGGGATCCGCCAGATGGCGTGGTTCCAGAACGTCACCGTCATTCTCAAGTTCTTCCCGTTGCTCTTCGTCGCCATAGTGGGATGGTTCTTTGTGGAGAAAGCTCACTTTGGACCCTTTAACGCTTCGGGTGGCAGTCTGTACAGCGGCATCGGGATCGCCGCCGGAGTCGCGCTGTTCTCCTTCATCGGGGTCGAGGCGGCTGCGGTCACCGCCAAGCGGGTACGGGACCCCCGCAGGAACGTCATGCGCGCCTCGATGATTGGCACTGCTATCAGCGCTTTGTTGTACGTGCTGGTCACCGCGGCAGTGATGGGACTGGTCTCCCATCACACCCTTGTCAACACCGGGTCTCCATTTGTCAACGCCTTTCAGAGCATCTTCCCCGGCAGTGCGTGGGCTCCGAAGTTCATCGCCGCCATCGCCGTTGTCTCGGGGATCGGAGCGCTGAACGGGTGGACACTGATCGTCACAGAGACGTCGCGGGCGATCGCCCAGGACGACATGTTCCCCCGCCCGTTCACCTGGACGGACCGCAAGGGAACAGCCTGGTTCGGCATCCTGGTCGGCACCGCGCTGCCATCGCTCCTGATGTTGTGGCGTTACACCACGAGCTCTGGGCTCACGGTGTTCACCTATCTGGTGGACCTCACAGTGGTCACGGTGGCGATCCCCTACTTCATGTCGGCGATCGCCCAGCTCACCTTCCTGGTCTCAGGGCGTCGCCGAGTGCAGGGCTGGCTTCTGGCCCGGGACCTTTCGGTCGCTGGAGCGAGCGTCCTGTTCTCGATGTGGGTGACGTTCGCCTCGGGATACCAAGTCGTCTACCAGGCGCTGGTCGTGATCCTTACCGGGCTCGTCCTGTACGTCTTCTTGAATGCCCGTCGCCAGCGACTTGGTGAGGCGACCGAGCCGGTGGACCTCCCCGCAGAGGGTCCCGCCGTCGAGCTGACCCAGTCGTCGTGAATCGACCATGACCACCGGGTCCAATCGGTGAGCCAAGACCCCAGTCGCGTGTGATCTCGGGCTGGACGCCGGCGGTGCATTGTCGACCCCGGAAGGTCCAATGTGGGACCTTCAGCCCTTCCGGCACCCCTTCGGAACCGGCACGATGGAACCGTGACCCAGAGTCTCCGGAAGGAAGGCCGAATCGTCGTCGGTGTCGACGGATCCGCCTCGTCGAAGGCAGCCCTTAGCTGGGCACTGGGCCAAGCGAACCTGACCGGGGCCCGGGTCGAAGTGGTGGCGGCGTGGGGGTACCCCGTCTATGTCAGCGATGCCGACTCTTGGCCCGTCGATCTCGATCTCGAGTCCATCGTCACCCACCAACTCCAACGGGTTCTCGGAGAGGTCGTCCCCAACGACAGCCCGATCACTGTCGACGTCGTCGTGCGCCCCGGGCCTCCGTCCGTGGCACTGATCGAAGCCTCCAGGGGCGCAGATCTCCTCGTCGTCGGGACTCGGGGCCACAGTGAGTTCACAGAGGTGTTTCTGGGTTCCGTGAGCCTCCACTGTGTCGCCAGAGCCCACTGCCCGGTGGTCGTGGTCCGAGCGGACGGATATTGACCGAGCGAGTCGATTACGCCGATGACACCGGCCGGCCCTCCGACCCAAGCCTCGGTCGATGGCGAAGGGGCGGGACCTATGACCCTTCTGGTCGCTCCAGGGACGTCGTACGGTGGCGGTACGAAGACAGTACGAGCAGGTGCGAGCCACTCGAGTTCGCACGCCCTTCAGAATGGGAGGTGGTGACGTGACCTTCGCAGTCAGATCTGAAGTCGGCAAGCTCCGGCAAGCGATTCTGCATCGACCCGGGCTCGAACTCTCCAGGCTCACGCCCGAGAACATCGGTGAGTTGCTGTTCGATGACGTGATGTGGGCGAAGAAGGCCAAGGAGGAGCACGACGCCTTCGCCGAAGCGTTGCGGGAAAAGGGGGTTCGGGTTCACTACTACGGGCGACTGCTCAGCGAGACATTAGACGTGCCCGAGGGTCGCCAGTTTGTACTCGATCGCATCTGCACTCCCGAGATGCTCGGCCCGTCGCTCGTGGATCCCGTCAGGAAGCTGCTCGAACGGCTCGACAGTGAGACCCTGGCTGAGCATCTGGTCGGTGGCGTGCTGAAGGCGGACCTCCAACCCTTGAAGGCGAAGAGCCTGAAGTGGGACATGCTTCGTGCCGACGACTTTGTGCTGTCCCCGCTGCCCAATCACCTGTTCCAGAGGGACAATTCGTGCTGGATCTATGGCGGTGTGACGATCAATCCCATGGCCAAGCCGGCTCGGCGACGCGAATCGCTTCACACGCGGGCCATCTATCGGTTCCACCCGCTGTTCAGAGACTCCGACTTCATCACCTACTACGGAGACGACGACGAAGATCACCAACCGGCGACCCTCGAGGGTGGCGACGTGCACGTCGTAGGCAACGGTGCCGTGCTGGTCGGGATGGGGGAGCGGACCACGCCTATGGCGGTCGAGATCTTGGCGCGAGCTCTGTTTGCCTCGGGCCAGGCGACGAAGGTCGTGGCGATCGAGCTCCCCCGCTCGCATGCCTTCATGCACCTCGACACCGTGATGTCCATGGTCGACCGATCGACGTTCGTCCTGTATCCGTACTTCGACCGGCGCCTTCGGAGCTGGACCATCACCGCTGGACACGATGGCCAGGCCCCGGTGAGCCGCAATCACGACCTGTGGGAGACCTTGGCTCGGATACTGGAAATCGAGCAGGTGACGGTGCTGACGACCGACGAGGACATCCGTGCCGCCGAGCGTGAGCAGTGGGACGACGGCACCAACTACCTCGCGGTGGCGCCTGGGGTGGTGTTCGGATACGAACGCAACGTGGCCACGAATACCATGCTCCGAAAGCACGGTCTCGAGGTGGTGACGATCGCCGGGAGCGAGCTGGGTCGGGGTCGAGGCGGCCCACGGTGCATGACCTGCCCGATCGAACGTGACGCGGCGGACTAGGCCGAAGAGGAGGTGGCAAACACGATGAACCTGCGGGGAAGAAGCCTACTGAAAGAGTCCGATCTCACCCCCGATGAGTTCCTCTATCTGATCGACCTCGCTGGGGAGCTGCGTGCTGCGAAGCGATCGGGCACCGAGGTGGAGCGCATGAGCGGTAGGAACATCGCTCTCATCTTCGAAAAGCCATCGACGCGGACGAAATCGGCATTTGAAGTGGCGGCGCACGATCAGGGCGCACACGTGAGCTATATCGGACCGGGCGAATCTCAGCTCGGGAAGAAGGAGTCCATGTCCGACACGGCTCGCGTGCTCGGGCGCATGTACGACGGTATCGAGTACCGCGGCTTTTCCCAAACGATCGTCGAGACGTTGGCTACCCATTCCGGAGTGCCGGTATGGAACGGGCTCACCGACGAATGGCATCCCACCCAAATGCTGGCCGACATTCTGACAATGCGTGACCACGCGAGTGTGCCGGTTACCGATGTGGCCTACTGCTACTTGGGTGATGCCCGGAACAACACCGCCAACTCGCTGTTGGCGACCGGCGCACTGTTGGGGATGGACGTCCGCATCGCCGCTCCAGAGGCGCTCTGGCCATCCGGAGAGGTGCGGGCGATCGCCAAGGCCTTGAGCGAGCAGTCCGGTGCCCGCATCACGTTGACCGAGGACGTCTTCGCTGCCGTCCACGGGGCCCACTTCTTGTACACCGACGTGTGGTTGTCGATGGGCGAGCCCGCCGAAGAGTGGGACGAGCGGATCGACCTGCTGTTCCCTTACCAGGTGAACCACGCGGTGATGCACGCCACCGGGATCCACGAGACCAAGTTCATGCACTGTCTGCCGGCTCTCCACAACACGGAGACAGAAGTCGGTCGGATGGTGTTCGAGAAGCGCGGACTCACCTCCTTGGAAGTCTCCGACGAAGTCTTTGAGTCTCCGGCCTCGGTCGTCTTCGACCAGGCCGAGAACCGCCTGCACACCATCAAGGCACTGATGGTGGCGACGATCGGGGACTGAGATGCGCTTGGTCGTCGCGCTCGGGGGCAATGCGCTCCTTGAGCGCGGTGAGGTGCCGCTGGCCGAGGTCCAGCGGTGCCACGTGGTCGCCGGGATCGGAGCGCTTCTTCCGATTCTGCGCGCCCACGAGGTCGTGATCACACATGGGAACGGCCCTCAGGTGGGCCTGTTGGCGCTCGAGAGTGCGCGGGATCCGGCCCTGCCTCATCCCTACCCCTTCGACGTTCTCGACGCCCAGACGCAGGGGATGATCGGATACCTCATCCAGCAGGCGGTGGAGAATGCGCTGCCGGGCCGCCCGGTGGCCAGTGTCATATCCCAGACCCTCGTCTCGGCCGATGATCCGGCGTTCAACGTCCCGACCAAGTTTGTGGGGCCCACCTATCCCGAGGACGAGGCTCGTCGTCTGGCGAGCCGCCTCGGTTGGTCGATCGCCGCAGATGGGGACAAGTGGCGCCGCGTCGTGGCCTCCCCGGAGCCCAGGCAGATCGTCGAGATCGACACCGTCCGGACCCTTCTTGAGGCGGGGACGGTGGTGGTGTGTGCCGGCGGGGGGGGGATCCCGGTGTGTCGAGTGGAAGACCGCCTCGTCGGGATGGAGGCGGTGGTCGACAAGGACCTCACCGCGTCCCTGCTCGCGAGTGATCTCGGGGCCGATGCGCTGGTCCTGCTGACCGATGTCGCAGCCGTCGAATTCGACTATGGAACCGAGTTTGCTCTGGCCGTGAGGAGGGTGAGCCCGGAAGCCCTACGGGCCCATCGGTTCCCGGCGGGCTCGATGGGACCCAAGGTCGAAGCGGTATGTCGTTTTGTCGACGCCACGTCGAACGGGGCCTACATCGGTCGCCTGAACGAGGTCGGGCGGATCCTCGAAGGCACCGCAGGAACCTATGTTGGACCCGGCGCCGAGCTCGTGGTCGAGCCGGTCGATTCGGGTGGTGTCCCCTCCGGGGCCACCCGCCCGCATGCATCCTCGTGTGCGGAGAGAAAGGGGAGCAGGTGAGCGGAGCCCCGGGAGGCCCGGTTTTGGTGGGGATCGATGGGTCGCCTTCGTCCTTGGACGCGTTGGACTGGGCGGCACGACATGCTGCGGCCACCGCAACCGCACTGGAGATTGTGACCGCATGGGAGTGGCCGTCCACCTACGGGAGCCCGCTGCCCCTGCCCGAAGGTTTCGACCCCGAGGCGGACGCTGCCCATCTCTTGGACGACGCCGAGGCGCGGGTCCGCAAGGCATTCCCGGATGTGCCGATCCGCAAGGTTGTCCGCGAGGGGCACCCGGCATCCGTGTTGGTGGAGTGCTCCAAGGATGCGTCCCTGCTCGTGGTCGGCTGCCGAGGCCACGGGGCCTTCGTGGGAATGGTCCTCGGCTCGGTGAGTGAACACTGTGTGACGAACGCGCACTGTCCAGTGGTCGTCCTTCGCCCGTCCTAGGCCGACGGTGACGCACGGCGTCGCGACACGAAGAGAGGGCAGAGACAAACGTGCAGCCACCGGCGGTCAGAACTGAACGGCTGTCGAAGCGCTATGGCACGGTCGACGCGCTGAAGGATCTCGACCTTGACGTCGCGGAGGGCGAGGTGCTCGGGTTCCTGGGTCCCAACGGAGCCGGGAAGACCACCACGATCCGGCTGCTGCTCGGTCTGGTCCGGCCCACGAGTGGGAGTGCCGAGATCTTCGGTCTCGACTGCCAGAGCGAGGCCGTCGCAGCCCACCGAAGGCTCGCATACGTGGCTGGCGAGGCCAACCTCTGGCCAGGGCTCACGGGACGAGAGACGCTTCACCTCCTCGGGCGGGTCCATGGACAGGTCGACCCGGCCTATCGCGACGCGCTCATCGAGCGATTCGACCTCGACCTGGCCAAGAAGGTGCGCGCGTATTCGAAGGGCAACCGCCAGAAACTGATCCTGGTCGCCGCGCTCATGACTCGGGCGGACCTCCTCCTCCTGGACGAGCCCACTGCAGGGCTTGACCCGCTCATGGAGCAGGCGTTCCGCCATGCGGTCCACGAGGCGCGAGAAAGAGGTCAGACCGTCTTCTTGTCCTCCCATATCCTGAGCGAGGTCGAAGCGCTGTGCGACCGGGTCGGGATCCTTCGCAGCGGGTCCCTTATCGACATCGGCACACTGTCCGAAATGCGGCACCTCTCGGCACTCAGCGTCGAGGCGACCTTTGATGGGCCTCCGCCCGATCTGTCCCGGGTGCCTGGCGTGGACTCGATCGAGGTCGAGGGCCAGGTGGTGCGGTGCCAGGTCCGCGGGTCGGTCGAGCCACTTCTGCGCGTGCTCGCCGCGTCGGGTGTCCACGAGCTGCTCAGTCGCGAGCCGTCGCTCGAGGAGCTGTTCCTGGCGCACTACGGCGCGGAGGGGGAGGCCCGTGACGACCTTGTCTCCGACACTCGCTGAATCCCGCGTGGGGTCGGGTCGCCCGCGATGGGTGATCGCGGGGCTCACCGGCCGCAAGGCGGTGCGCTCGGGAGCGCTCTGGGGGTACGTGTTCGGGATCGTCGTCGCCTCCTCGGCACTTGGGTATGCGGCGACGTACAAGACACAGGCTGCGCGCGACCACCTGGCTGCCACCTTCGGCGACAACTCCGGCATCGACGCGCTCATCGGGCGGGCCCACGACGTCCAGACGGTGGCCGGGTTCACCGCCTGGCGGAGCCTTGGCGTCCTCGGGATCGTGGGGGCGGTCTGGGGGGTGCTGGCTTCGACGAGGCTGCTTCGGGGCGAGGAAGAGGCCGGTCGCTGGGAGCTACTGCTCGCCGGGCGGACCACTCGAAGGAGTGCGGCGGCCAAGGGGCTGTTGGGGCTCGCCGCCGGTGCCGGCGTCCTCTACGCAATCACCGCGGTGGTGGCGGTCGCCATCGGGCGCTCGGGCAGGGTCGGGATCGACGCCCCCTCCGCCCTCTTCCTGGCCCTGGCCCTGGTAGTCAGCGCAGTCGTCTTCCTGACCGTCGGCGGGCTTGCCAGCCAGCTCGCCGCGACCCGCCGTCGCGCCGCTGCGTACGGCGGGGTGGCGATCGGAGTGAGCTTCACCCTCCGCCTCGTCGCCGACTCCTCGGCGTCGCTCGGCTGGCTTCGGTGGACGACGCCGCTCGGGTGGGCGGAGAACCTCCGCCCGTTGAGTGGGAGCGACCCGGTCGCGCTACTGCCGATCGCAGGGTTGTGCGCCGTGTGCGTCACGGCGGCCCTCCTGTGTGCTGGGCGCCGGGACATGGGGGCCAGCATCGTCCCGGACCGTTTCGAGGCCCCGGCCCATCTGGCGCTGCTCGGCGGGACGCTCGGGCTCGCCACCCGGCTGTCGCGGGCGAGTGTTCTCGGATGGCTGGCTTCGATCGGGGGAGCAGGGCTGATCACCGGCTTCATCGCGAAGGCGGCGGGCGGCGCGCTCACGGGGTCGGCCAGCGCACGCCATGCCCTCGCCCGTCTCGGTGCATCGGGGACCGGGCCCCGGGTCTTTCTCGGCGTGACCCTTCTTATGGCGGCGCTGCTGGTCGGCCTGCTCGTCTCGAGTCAGGTCGCCGCAATCCGAAGCTCTGAGGCGACCGGGCAGCTCGATCACCTCCTCGTACGGCCGGTGCCCCGCATGCGATGGTTCGCCTCCGGGTTCGGCCTCGTCGCCTTGGGAGCCGTCCTCGGCGGAGTGTTGGTTGGACTCTGCGCCTGGCTAGGCCAGGCCAGTCAGCACGCTGGGGTGCCGTTCGCTTCCCTGGTCGATGCGGGGCTCAACGTCGTACCTCCGGCCCTATGCGTGCTCGGGGTGGGCGCGCTGGCCTTCGGGGTGTGGCCCCGAGCGACCGTCGTCGCCACCTACAGCGTCCTGGTCTGGTCCTTCCTGCTCGACCTGGTCGGCGGGATCGTGGGCCTGAACCACTGGCTGCTCGATACGTCCCTGTTCCACCAGATCGCAGCTGCTCCGGCCGAGACCCCCAACTGGCCCACGAATGCCGTCATGCTCGCCGTGGCGGTCGTCGCGGCTGTGGCCGGAGCCGTCGGATTTGCTCGGCGAGACCTGGCTGGGGAGTGAGGTTCAGCTCGTCACGATGAAACCGGGGGATCGGCTGAAGGGCCGCCACCGCATCGGGGTCCATCGGACGGGCGAACAGTAGCCCTGACACCTGATGCACTGCGCGTGGCAAAAGGGAATACAACTGGTTGCGGTACTCGACTCCTTCGGCCCGAGGTTTCGATTTTCGAACGCTCGAGCCCCGAGGATCAGGCTCGACACGAGCATGTGGCCCAGGACTGAGTCACTTAGTTTGGCCGAGCCTCAGACGCGACTCGGCCCGGCCGGACTATGTCCGGCCGGGCCGAGTGCAACCGCTGTGGGTGTGTTCAGGCTGCCTTGCTCGCAACCGTGTGCAACCCGACCAGCTCCACCGACTCGCTCGTCCGACGAGCGTGGAACATACCCAGCCCGACGAGGATCAGCATCAGGAAGCCGAGTGACCAGGCGACGATGGCGCCCACGAAGGCGATCTCACCGAACACCGAGAACGAGTACGCCTCGAGCAGCAGGCCCCGGAGGGTCGTGCCCTGGAAGACCGTCGCGGACTCAGCCTGGTACTTGGCTGCCGCCGCGGAACCTGCGGGGAGAGACCGAGCCAGCGTGCTGAGCTGGGCGTAGGTCTTGCCCCCACCGATCTCCTGAAGGTGCACGGCGATGAAGTCGTTGGCGTACACCTCAGCCTGGGCGCCCGTGGTGAGCGCCTGGCCGGCGTACTGCGACACGCTCGGGATCATTGACGGGGTGATCTCCGTCCCGACCTTGGCATGTGCGAACGCGGCCGCCGGCGGGAACACGATCTTCTGCTCCGCCAACTGGGTGTGCACGTTGTTGTTGGCGAACGTGTAGCCCCAGTATCCGAGCGCACCGGCAACGATCAGGACGACGGCCACGATCAGGCCGCCCCCCGAAATCAGCACATCGAATGTCTTCCTTCTCATTTGTCTTCTCCTTGTCTGAGCGAACTGTCGTGCCGTGAATTCACGGCTTAGGAGAAAGGATCCACCTCCGGGGTTCCCGGACACAGGGTCAAAGGTCCATTCAGAAGGGACTGAAGTCCCGAGTTCGGAGGCCCTGTCCGAAGGCCCTAGATCACGTGCCCAGACCCTGCCTTTGATGCCGAGGCGGTCTCGGCGGCTCCTAGATCAAGCCGACGAGGCTCGCCGGCATGACCGGCTCCATCGCGACGATGCGGCTATCGGCTCCTCGGCGAGGGTGTTGATGGGGCCGCCGTCGGGTCGGTCGGCTCGTCGCAGGGACCTGAGAGCGAGACCGAGAGTCGTCAATCGCGCGAGAGTTTGGATGGGGGTTTCGCCGTACCGACCGGTCGGTCCACAAACGTCAGAGCCGCGGACCGAGCCAAGCCGGAAGCCCCGGTTGAAACTTCCTATGCTTCGCAAACCATGTCGTTGACCGACACGCCGAGCGAGGCGGCCGCCAAGGTGCCGACTCCGCGCCTTCCTCCCTTGACCCCGCATTCAGCGAAGCTGATGGAGGTTGAGAGAGTCGCGCTTCGCCTGTTCGACGAGCGCGGGTTTGGGAACGTGACCGTGCAGGAGATCGCGGCCGCCGCCCAGATCTCGGTGCGCACCTTCTACCGCTGGTTCCCGGCCAAGGAGGATGTGTTCCAGGTCAGGATCGACCGGCGATCCCAGGCGCTGCGCGCGGTGTTGACAGGCTTGAGCCAGGTCGAGCCGCCGATGCATGCGCTCCGCCTCGCGTACGAACGGGTCCTGGCGGACGATGATCTCGAGCTCCTCCGCCTGTGGTCGTCAGTGGTCCAGAACTCGCCCGGCGTGCTCCGCGGGGTTTTGGGTGGCATGCACATGAAGACCCGCCAGGTGCTGGCCGACTTCTTCGCTGATCGGTATTCCCTTGCCAGCGACTCCCTCGTGCCGGCCGTGCTCTCGGCCGCCACCATGGGCGTGATCGAGGCCTCGCACATCCAGTGGTACATGGCGGGCGGCGACCTGCCTCGGCTGATCTGCGACAGCATCGAGGTGTTGGAGAAGGCCATCGGAACGGACCCGGGGAGCTGGTTGGGAGACGCCGTGTCGGTGCTCGGCGGACGACCGGCGCGGGCCGGAGCTCAGCTTCTCGAACAGACAGGAGCCTTGTCCCAACCTTGACACCCTGAGACCCCGTTGGCATGATCTTTCTTCGCCGTCGGCAGGGTCGATCACCGATTGGGGGCGCCTGATGGATCGTCTTGCGATCATCTCCGTGGACGGTCACGTCCGTGGCTCTCGTGAGATCTACCGTGACTATGTCGAGTCGCGATTTGTCGAGGACTACGAGTCGTGGGCGAAGGCGTTGGAGGGCACGCCCGACACCGGCAACCGGCAGCCGCAGATCCCGGTCGAGAACCAGTGGGACTCGAAGGCCCGCATGCGCGACCTTGAGAGCAACGGGGTGATCGCCGAGGTGCTCTTCCCGAACGGTATGCCGTTCCAGGCGCAGAGCCTCGACGATCTCGGCCGTTCCCAGGATCCCGAGGTAATGCGTCAGTCCCGCCTCGCCTACAACCGGTGGCTCGCCGACTTCTGCGCGGATGCGCCGGGACGGCGCTCCGGTCAGGCCGTCGTCGCATTCGACGACGTCGAGCAGGCCGTGGCCGACATCCACTGGGCCAAGGAGCACGGTCTCGGGGGGATCATGATGCCGCCGCTCCTCCCCGGCGGGACCTTCTTCTTCGACCCGGTCCTGGACCCGATCTGGAACGCCTGCACCGAGCTCGAACTCCCGCTCAGTCAGCACGGCGGGTCGGGCGCCCCCGCCTACAGCCCCGGCGGCTTCGCCGCGATCATGACGCTCGCCATCGAGCACTCCTTCTTCTCTGGCCGGTCCCTATGGCAGATGATCCTGGGCGGGGTGTTCGACCGCTTCCCCGACCTGCGGATGGTGTTCGTCGAGACCGAGGCGGATTGGATCGCCCCGATCATCAAGAAGCTCGACCGCCGCCTCAGCTGGGGTGACGATTGGATGGGATTCGCCCGGTTCCTCCAGCGTGATCGGGCGTTCGGGAAGACCGCCCACGAGTACTGGGCCACCAACTGCTACGCCGGCATCTCGCCGTTCACCTGTACTCAGGTCTCGCTCGAGGAGTTCGACTCCGACTCCGGTGCGGCGGAGACCGAGACGTTCCATATCAGCGCCGACCGGGCCATGTTCGGGGTCGACTATCCGCACTTCGAGTCGATCTTCCCGGGGACCCATGACCACGTGACCGAGCTGGTCTCGCACCCGAGCATCAGCGAGTCGGCCGCCCGCCAGGTGCTCTACGAGAACGCCGCCTCGATCTACAGATTCGACCTCGAAAAGCTGCAGCCCGACATCGATCGGATCGGGTTCGACCTCACCGATCTCTCTTTGACGCCGGTTACCTGACCGGCCGCGCTCCCGACCTTCCCGCACCGGAGGCAGACGTGTCAGGCAGTTCGCCCACCGCTGGCGTGACGGATGTGCGCGGGCCGGTTCCCGGTACGCCCGCGCTCCAGTTCGCACCGTACGACCTTGGCGCTCTCGGGTACCTGGAGGAGGAGTTCTTCGTCTCCGGGCGGGCCGAAGCGTTCGCGTCGGAGAATCCCGAGGTAGCCGGTGCCCAGGTGTCGGCGGTCGACGGCGCCGACTATCTGACGAGGTTGGTCGTTCGCCGGCCGATCGACCCGGCTCGGTTCAACGGGTCGGTGATCGTCGAGTGGCTGAATGTGAGCGGGGGTATCGACGTCGAGCCCGACTGGGCCCTCTCGCACCGTCACATCATCCGGGAGGGGTTCGCGTGGGTCGGCGCCTCCGTGCAGAAGGCCGGCATCGACGGCGGTGGCCTGATGGAAGGCGAGAACTATCTGAAAGCGCTCTTCCCGGAGCGGTACCAGACCCTCGTCCACCCCGGCGACTCGTACTCCTTCGACATGTACAGCCAGATCGGCCGGCTGCTCCGGGGCGGGGACGGCCCGCTCGCACCCCTCGTGCCGGTCCGGCTCATCGGCGCGGGGCACTCGCAGTCGGCCGCCTTCCTCGTCCGGTACATCAACGATATCGACCCGCTCGCCGGCGTCTTCGACGGGTTCTACGTGCACGGCCGGGGTGCCACGGGCGCCCGGCTGGACGGCTGGCGGATCCCACCCCGGGACGGTGCCGGCGGCGAGCAGTCCGGCGACCTGATGAATGGGGTGCCGACCCCAATCCGAGCCGACGTGCGGGTCCCGGTGCTGACTCTCCAGAGTGAGACCGACGTGGTGCTGCTCGGCGGCGGACGAGCGCGGCAGCCCGACAACGACTCCTTCAGGCTCTGGGAGATCACCGGCTCTGCCCACGCCGAGACCTATCTCCTCGTGGCGAGCCG
>Ga0116218_1000669_pt1 | contig 23362 bp, 19 predicted proteins | sample Sb_taG_2_FD_88966 | JGI IMG/M metagenome (GOLD analysis project Ga0116218, IMG submission 88966) | Peat soil microbial communities from Weissenstadt, Germany - Sb_50d_5_LS metaG | ecosystem: Environmental > Terrestrial > Soil > Wetlands > Peat | place: Germany: Weissenstadt | collected 2010-09-21 | reverse complement strand
TACGGCGAGGCCTCATGCACTGATTGTGATCTCGCACCAGTATGGCACCATACCGCCGCCTCGGTACGGCGGACCATCGAGCCGGGCGCGCCGGCCGCCGGGCGCGGCGCTCAGGCGTCGGCGCTCAGGAGACGGCGCTCAGGAGACGGCGCTCAGGAGACGGCGCTCAGGAGACGGCGCTCAGGAGTCGTGGACGAGCAGGCCGCGGACGTTGCGGCCGTCCAGCATGTCCCGGTAGCCCTGATTGACCTCCTCGAGCTGGTAGCGGTTCGTGACGAGCTCGTCGAGCTTGAGCTGCCCCGCCCGGTACAGCTCGAGCAGCTGCGGGATCGTGTCGAACGGGTTCCCGCCGCCGAACAGCGCGCCCTGTATCCGCTTCTCGAACAGCGTCAGCTCGAAGCTGGGCAGCTGGATGGTCTTCTTGCCCGGCCCGGCCAGCCCGGTGATCACCACCGTGCCGCGCTTGCGGACCGCGGCGAACGCCGCCGCGATGACCTCCTCGGTGACCACCCCCACGGTGATCAGGGCCTGGTCGGCGCCGACGCCCCGGGTCACCTCGGTGACGAGTTCCTGCGCGGCTTCCGCGGAAGACGCGGTGTGCGTCGCCCCGAACTCCATGGCGTTCTCCCGCTTGAACTCCAGCGGGTCGACCGCGATGACGTTGCGCGCGCCCGCGAACGCCGCGCCCTGGACCGCGTTGATCCCGACCCCGCCGATCCCGTAGATCACGGTCGTGTCGCCGGGCCGCACGCCGCCCGCGTTCACCGCGGTACCCCACCCGGTCGGCACCCCGCACCCGACCAGCGCCACCGTCTCCAGCGGCAGGTCGTCGTCGATCTTGACGCAGGAGTGCTCGGATACCACCGACCGTTGCGAGAACGTGCCGAGCAGGCACATCTGGCCGAAGTCCTCGCCGTCGGCGTGGAACCGGAACGTCCCGTCCGGCAGGCAATTGTCGAAGAACAGCGCGCCCAGATCGCACAGGTTGGTCATGCCGCGGGCGCAGAACCGGCAGTGCCCGCAGGTCGGCAGGAAGGAGCAGACCACGTGGTCGCCGGGCTTGAGCCGGCTGACGCCGCCGCCGACCTCCTCGACGACGCCGGCCCCTTCGTGCCCGCCCACGATCGGGTAACGGACCGGGATGTCGCCGGTGCGCAGGTGGTCATCGGAGTGACACAGGCCCGCCGCGACGAACCGGACCAGCACCTCGCCGTCCTTGGGCGGGTCGAGGTCCATCTCGATGATCTCCCAGTCCTTGCCCATGTCCCTGAGCACCGCTGCCCTGGTCTTCATGTAACCTGCCTCCTGCTCGCCTCAAGGCGCTGGGCTCGCGATCTTCCGCGTCACTGGCTGCCATCATCGCCCCGCCCGGCCCGGCGGTCCATGTGTCCGGCCCCAAGAGTGCCGGCGGCCTCTTGGGCGTAGCCTGCGGTCAGGGCCGGACCGAAGGAGCCTTCGTGCAGCTGACGATAATCGGCGCTGGTGCCATCGGCGGCACCATCGGTGCCCACATGATCCGTGACGGTCACGACGTTCTCCTCTGCGATGCCGATCGCGCCCATGTCGAGGCCATCAACCGGCGGGGCCTGTCCATTTGCGGTCCGGTCGAGAACTTCACGGTGCAGGCCAGAGCGGTGCTGCCGGACGGCCTCCCCGCCACCCTGCCGCGGGCCGCGGTGGCCACCAAGAGCCACCACACCGCGGCCGCGGCCGAGCTTCTCCGCGGGCGTCTCGCGCCGGACGGTTACGTGGTCAGCTTCCAGAACGGCCTGACGACGGGAACGCTGTCCGCGGCGGTCGGGCCGGGCCAGGTGCTGGCCGCCTTCGTGAACTTCGGCGCGGACTGGCTGGAGCCCGGGGTGATCATGCAGGGCAACGTCGGGACCTTCCGGGTCGGGGAACCCGGTGGCGGCATCAGCGAACGGGTCCGTGAGCTGGCCGCGGCGCTGCCCTACGCGGAGCCGACCGGCAACATCCTGGGCTTCCTCTGGGGCAAGGAGGCCTACGGGGCCATGCTGTACGCCGGAGCGGTGTCGGATCTGCCGATCGCCGACTCCCTGGCGGACCCGAGATGGCGGCCGCTGATGCTCGCGATCGCCCGGGAGGTGCTCGCCCAGGCGCCGGTGCGCCCGGAGGCCTTCGACGGCTTCGATCCCGCCGACCTCGAGGGCTCCCTGGCCCGCCTGGTCACCTTTAACCGCCGGAGCGCGAAGTCACACAGCGGCATCTACCGTGACCTCATGGTCCGCAAGCGGAAGACCGAGGTGGACGACCTGCTCCGCGACCTGAAAGGCCCCCTGACCACCTTCACCGGAGAGCTGATCCACGCGATCGAGCGGGGCGAGCGGACCTGTGAGGTCGCCAACCTCGAGCTGCTGGCCGCCTATGAGCGGGCGCTCCGCCTCGGAACGCCGCTGAACGCGGTGGTCAGCCTCTTCCCCGCCCCCGCCCGCAGGCCGGACGGTCCCCTGCGCGGTGTTCCGATAGCGGTGAAGGACATGATCGACATGGCCGGGCACCCGCGCGGCAACGGGAACCCCCACGACATGGCCGCGGCCCCCGCCGCCGGTGATGCTCGGGTGGTCCGGGCGCTGCGTGAGGCGGGCGCCGACGTCTTCGCGGCCACGTCCCTGCTGGAGTACGCGGCGGGCGCGGTGCACCCGGGCGTGCCCGAGGCGCGCAACCCCTACGATCCGGGGCGGACCGCGGGAGGCTCGAGCGGCGGCTCGGCGGCGCTGGTCGGCGCCGGCGTGTGCCCGGCGGCGCTGGGCACCGACACCGGCGGCTCGATCCGGATCCCGGCCCACTACTGCGGGATCGCCGGCTTCAAGCCATCGTCCGGCGCCATCGATGCCGCCGGCGTGCAGCCGCTCTCGCCGTCCCTGGACCACGTGGGCATCCTCGGCGCCGACGTGGCGGCCACCGCCCGCGTCTTCGCGGCCATCACCGGGCAGGCCATCACCGGGCCGGCCATCACCGGGCCGGCCATCACCGGGCCGGACATCACCGGGCAGGCGCCCGCCGGCCCCCCGGCCACGCTGCGGCTGGGCCTGGCCCGGCCGCAGCTGGACCACCCCGGCATCCGCCCTCCAGTCGCCGCCGCCCTGCGGGCCGCGCTCGGCCGGCTGCGCGAGGCGTTCCCCGTGGCAGACGTGGACGGGTCCATCCTGAGCGAGATCGCCGGTACGTTCGGAGAAATCTTCCTGTGGGAGGCCTGGCAGGTCCACCGGGCCCAGGCCGAAACCCACCCCGAACGCTACGGGCCGGAAACACTCCGGCTGCTCCGGACGGCCAGGAACGTGACGAAGGACGCCTACCGGGCCGCGCTCCGCCGCCGCGATGAGCTGCTGCCGCGGGCGGCGGAGGTGTACCGCGGCACCGACGTGCTGCTCACGCCCGCCGCCCCGTTCACCGCCCCGGCCACCACCCCGCCGGTGGATACCCCGGAAGGAGAACTGGAGGGACTCTTCACGGCCCCGTTCAACCTCACCGGAGACCCGGCGCTGGTCCTGCCCTGCGGGTGGGACGGCGCGCTCCCGGTCGGCATCCAGCTGTCCGCCCCCCGCGGCGCCGACCTGCCCCTGCTCGCCGCCGCGAGCCTGATCGAAGAGGCCCTGGCCTTCGAGCGACGCGCCCCCGCCGGGCCGTAAGACCCAGATGGAGCGCAGGGCCCGGTAGATGTTGCCGCCCAGCACGGCCTGGATCTCGGTGTCGTTGTAGTCGTGCTGGACCAGCCAGCCGCAGATGTTGGCGAAGTTCTCGGTGGGGTTCTCCAGCCCGTCGACGTAGGCGACCGGGTCGAAGGGCGGGTTCCGGGGTCCCCGGGCGGCGCCGATGCTGAGCAGGTGGGCGAATATCCGGTGCAGGGCGACGTGGTCGCCGTACAGCGTGTCCGGGCCGAACGCGACGTGGTCGAGGCCGACCAGATCGGCGCAGTAGCGGAAGTGATCCATGACGGACTCGATCGAGTGCCGCGGGTGCGCGGCGGACAGCGTCGTATGCGGAGCGGCCGACATCCCGATGACCCCCCCGGTCCCGGCGACCGCGCGCAGCACCTCGTCGGGTTTCATGCGCGGGATGTCCCAGACCGCCCGCGCCCCGGCGTGGGTGATGAACACGGGCCGCTGGCTGTGCTCGCAGGTATCCAGCGCCGTGCGGTCGCCCGCGTGGGACAGGTCGATGGCCAGGCCCAGCTTGTTCATCCGCGTCACCGCCCGGCGGCCGAACGCGGTAAGGCCGGCGTCGGTGCGCTCGGCCAGGCCGCCGCCGAGCGCGTTGGCGTCGGAATAGGCGATGCCGATCTGCCGCAGGCCCAGGCCGTACAGGACGTCGAGCCGGTCGAGCTCGTTCTCGATCGGCGTGGCGGACTCCAGCCCGAACACCAGCCCGACCCACCCGGAGCGATGGGCCTCGTCGATGTCGGCCATGGTGCGGACCACCATGACCTGGTCCTGGTGGGCCAGGTCCGCCTGACGCATCCCCAGGTCGGTGATGACGTCGTTCCACCGCCACGGGGCGTTCCCGGTGACGCAGGCCGTGCCGTCCATCATGTTGTCGAACACCACGGTCAGGCCCGACGCCGCCAGGCCCGCGTAGGCGGCGTGCTGGCGCCCGGTGCGGTTGTACTCGGGGGTCTCCTCCATCCGCAGCGGGAACCTGACCGGATGGTCGTGCAGGCTGATGACCAGGCTGTCCCGCAGCAGGCGCTCCGCCCGCTGCCGCTGCCCGGCGGTCAGGCCGGCCAGGCCGGCCCACGGGGGCACCCGGCCGAACTCGGGGGCCAGCTCGAAGCTGCGGAAGTCCTGGCCGGCGGTCAGGTAGGAGTACGCGATGTAGCCGTCAGTCATGCCGGCCGCTTTCGGTGGCGGCCAGCCGGTGCGGGCCATCGGCGAGCAGGCGCCACAGTTGTTCCCATGCGCGCATTCCCTCCTTCAGCCTGCGGATCCGCAGGAACTCGTTGGGCGCATGGAGCTTCTCGTCGGCCGTGGAGAACGAGAAGAAAAGTGTCTTGACCCCGAGCACCTTCTCGAACAGCGCCGTGGCCGGAAGCGTCCCCGGGATGCAGGTCAGCAGGACCCGCTGGCCCGGGTAGACGGCCTCGAGCGCGGCGGCCGCCGCCCGGATGGCCGGGTGCCCGGCCGGGATGGTGTAGGCCGGCACCCGGGCGTCGTCGGCGCGCACCTCGGCGCGCACGCCCGGGGCCGGACGCGCGGTCACGTGGGCGGTGATGGCCCCGATCACGGCGTCCGGATCCTGGCCGGGCACCAGGCGGCAGGACAGGTTAGCCACCGCGACGTGCGGGATCACGGTGTACTTCCCGCCGCCGCGCACGCCGTTGATCTCCAGCGTGGGCCGCTCCCACAGGCGCTCCAGCGTGGTGAACCCCGGCTCGCCGTGCGGCTCGGCCAGTCCCAGTTCCGCGAGATAGCGCGATTCATCGAAGGCGATCTCCGCGAGTTCCTGGCGGCGCTCCGCACTGAGCCCGGGAATGCCGTCGTAGAAGCCGGCGACGGCAACCTGCCCGTCCGGTCGGTGCAGGCTGGCCAGGATGCCGGCCAGCGCGTGCAGGGGATTGGCGACAGTTCCGCCGTACCGTCCGGAATGCAGGTCCGTGCTGGCCCCCTCGACGATGATGTCCATCGCGGCCAGGCCCTTGGACATCACCGCGACCGAGGGCTCGTCCGGCCGCCACATCGCCCCGTCGGCGGAGATGACCAGGTCGGCGGCCAGTTCGGCGGCGTGATCGGCCACAAAAGCGGGCAGGTGCGGGCTGCCGATCTCCTCCTCGCCCTCGAACAGGAACTTCACGTTGAGCGGCAGCCGGCCCTCCTGCGCCATGAAGGCCTGCGCGGTCTTGAGCACCAGGTACACGGGCCCCTTGTCGTCGCTGGCACCCCGCCCGCGGGCGATGCCGACGTCCACGGTCAGCTCGAACGGCGGCGTCACCCACTCGCCCTCCGAGCCCGTCGGCTGCACGTCGTAGTGCCCGTAGACCAGGACGGTGGGCGCCCCGGCCGCCCCGGACCACTCCCCGAGCACGACGGGGTGGCCGCCGGCCGGCACCACCCGGCCGCCCGCAAACCCCAGCTGCCCGGCCAGCCACTGCGCCGCCGCCTGCATCGTTGCGTCCGAGGCGTCCCGGCTGATGCTGGGCACGGCGACGAACTCGGCCAGCTCGGCCAGGTAGGCGGCGTCGCCGGGGTCAAAGGAGAGCATGGCCGCCGTCGATCGAGATCGTCTGCCCGGTGACCCAGGAGGACCGTTCCGCGACGAAGAACTGGACTCCGTTGGCGATGTCCTCGGGTGTACCCAGCCGCCGCATCGCGATGCCCTGCACCAGCCTCTCCTGCCCAGCCGAACCGTAGCTCTCCCACTGCCGCCGCGTGGTCGGGTTGGACAGGATGAACCCGGGGGCGATGCAGTTGACCGTGATACCGAACGGCCCGAGCTCGTGCGCCATCTGCCGGGTGAACCCGATCTGGGCCGCCTTGGCGCTGGCGTAGGCCTGGATCCCGGTCAGGCTGACGGTGCGGCCGGCGCCGGAGGAGATGTTCACGATCCGGCCCCAGCGGCGCTCCTTCATCGCCGGCACCACCGCCCGGGTGCACAGGAACGTGCTGGTCAGGTTCGCGTCGACCACCTGCCGCCAGTCCTGGTCGGTCACCTCCTCCAGCGGGCGGCCCACCTGCCCGCAGACTCCTCCGGCGTTGTTGACCAGGATGTCCACCGCGCCGGCCGCCGCGAAGAACTCCCGGACGGCATCGGGGCTGGTCAGGTCCGCGAGGTCCTTGTCAACCCCATGGACGGTGGCACCCTCGGCCGCAAGCGCCGCTTCGATCGCGGCCCCGATGCCGTGCGCGGTGCCGGTCACGACCGCCGTCCGGCCCGCCAGGTCGCTCACTTCACGAAGTACCAGGTCTCCGGGGTGATGCTGAGCGTCGGGCTCTGCGGCAGGACTCCCTTGAGGTTGCTGACGACCTCGGTCAGGGTGTAGGCCGCGTTCGGCTGGTACTCCACCGGCAGCTGCGGCGCCAGGTAGTCCTGCCACTGGTACATGTACTGCAGGGCGGGGTTGGTGAGCGTCGTGCCGATCATCGCGTCGTTGGTCTTGTCGCAGTAGCCGCCGGAGTTCGAGACCGCGCCGCACATGAACAGCTCCTCGCCCGTCGGCAGGTAGTCGGGCGAGAACGACCAGCCGAATCCCCAGTTCGCCATGTCCCAGTTGCACGGCGACTTGGTGACCACGCAGTTGCCCCCGGCGACGGAGATCACCTGGGCGAACGGCTTGGGCACCAGGTTCAGCCTGATCCCGATCTGCGAGGCGTTGGACTGCAGCTGGACCATCTCGGACTGGACCCACGTGACGCCGCTCTCGTACATGAAGTTGAAGTTCAGCGCGGTTCCCTGGGCGATGCCCGGGCCGCAGCTGGCCGGGTTGGTGCAGGTGGTGACCCCGTTCGGCACCACGGTCCAGCCGTGGCTGGCCAGCAGGCTCTTGGCCTTGCCCGGGTTGTACGGGAACGGGTCACCCTGCCTGCCCTGAGCCGACAGCCACGACGTGGCCGGCGTCGCGGCGACCGGGCCCACGGTGACCGTGCCGTACCCGCGCAGCGGGCCCTTGATGATCGCTTCCTGGTTCATCAGGTAGGCCATGGCCTCCCGGAAGTACAGCTGCTTGAAGACGGCCGCGTGGTCCGAGACGGTCGACTGGAAGTTGAGCGCGTAGTAGTCGATGCCCCACGGGTAGACCGGCGCCAGCGCGTAGCCAGTGAGCGGGTTGGTGCCCACCGTCTGGCCGGGCTGGACCGGCGGCGCGTCCTGGGTCGGCAGGTAGCCGACGTCGATCTTGCTGCTGGAGCTCGGCGAGCGGAGCACGTCGTACTCCGCGGCGTCGGTGGTGAACGGCAGCTCCTGGAACGCCGCCAGCTTCGGCTTGACCGGCCCGGAGTAGGACGGGTTCGGCACGAACGTGACGTGCCCGTCGGCGTTGAACGCGCTCAGCCGCCACGGCCCGTCCACGATCTGCCACAGCGGGTTGGTGGCGTAGCTGGCCAGGTGGGTGGCCTGGCCGGTCAGGTAGCTCCACACCGCCGCGCAGTCCTTGACCGTGGTGGCGCAGCTGCTCGGCCCGGAGGCGGTCCGGTCCCAGGCCGCGGGCATCGGGGTGATCTGGCTCAGCTCGTTGTAAAGGAACCAGGTCGGCGAGTACGACTGGTCCATCGTCATGGTCAGCTCGGTCGGGCTGACCACCGTGATGTCCGAGGTGTTGGCCGGGAAGCCGGTGTAGCCGAAGAAGTTGGTCGACTCGGCCGCCTCCAGGTTCAGCCAGGACATCACGTCCTGCGTGGTCACCGGGGTGCCGTTGGACCACATGTAGTGCTTCAGCGTGATCGTCAGGGTCCGGCCGCTGACCGTCGGCAGGTTGGCCAGGCTCAGCGAGGTATTCACCGTCGGCTGGTCGCCGGTGCCGAACCAGTACAGCGGCCGGTACATCAGGTACTGGAAGTCGAACAGGTTGACGTTGCTGACGTTGGCGCTGTTCATGTACGGGAAGATGTACGTCGGCGGGTACTGCGGCGCCTCGGCCATGACCGCGGTGCCGCCCGTGATCGGAGTGCTGGCCGCTGATGTGGAACTGCTAGTGCTGCTGCTGCAGCCGGCCGCGGCCAGCGCCAGCGCGGCCACGCCCGCCGCCAGCATCCGGCGCCGGGATGGAGTCCGTGACAAACCTGATCTCATGACCCTTCCTTACCTCGCGGCCAGGCCGAGCAGCAGCCCTTCGGCCGCCACCGCCGGCGAACTGGTCACGAACATGAGCACGCCGTCTGCGGGCGCGGTGATGGTTTCCAGGATCTGCGTTCCGTCGATACTGCTCATAGTGCCGATGACCTGCCCTTCGGTGACCGCCTCGCCCACCTGGGCCGACGGCTCCCACCATCCTGGGTCCCGGCCGTGCAGCCACAGGAACCGCCGCAGGTAGGTGGGCGGCGGTCCGTCGTCACGGAAAGGGCCCTCGGCCATGCCCAGCAGCGCCAGGACCCGGTTGAGGCCGCGGACGTGCGCCTCGACGGCCGGCCGCTCCACCAGGCCGCACCCGCCCGCCTCGGCGATGATGGCCGGGATCCCGATCTCGGCCGCGGCGGCGCTGCTGGTGCCGGCCACGGCGCGGTCCGGCCCCGGTTCCTGGCGGATAACGTATCCCAGGCCGTACGCGCTGGCCACCTCCCGGGCGCGGGCCTCGCCGGGGCCCGCGTCGTAGAGCGCGAAGGGCTGGAGTGCCTCGACCAGGTCCCCGGCGTGCATGTCGATCAGGACGTCGGAGCCCGTGATGATCTTCGTGAACGTATCGTACGCCAGCCGTTCGGCGAGGCTGCCCGTGGCGTTCCCGGGGAAGCAGCGGTTGAGGTTCTTGCCGTCATCGGGAACCACGAACGGGGTCCGGGCCCGGAACGCCGGCAGGTTCAGCACCGGCACGGCCAGGACCCGGCCGCGAAGCTCACGGCCGGCCAGGCTGCGGGCCCAGATCCGCAGCCCCGCCATCGAGGCGTATTCGCATCCGTGCACGCCTGCCAGCACCGTCAGCCGCGGGCCGTCTCCGCTCCCCGCGATGTCCAGCACCGGCACGTCCAGGCCGGCGAGGTCGACGCCGCGGCGGGTCAGCGTGGCCGGGGACATCTACCCGGCGCGCTTCCCGGTGAGGACCGCGTGCTCGCCGCGCGGCCGGCTCGCGGCGGCCAGCCCCAACCTCGCGCCCACGTAGTACACCACGGCGGCGAAGACGAAGCCGACGATCCACGCGATGTCGGCGCCGCCGAGCGAGGTCGCGACCGGGCCGACGTAGTACGCGTTGTTCATGAACGGGAACTGGACCCCGACCGCCAGCGCGTACACGATCAGCGCGAACCAGTTGACCTTCCCGTAGATGCCGTCGGTCTTGAACAGCTCGGGAATGTCGTATTTCCCGTGCCTGATCACGTAGAAGTCGGTCAGGTTGATCGCGGTCCAGGGGACGAGCAGGTAGAGCGTGAAGACCAGGAAGTTGGACAGGTCGGTGATGAAGTTGCTGCTCGCCTTGATGGCGATGAGCGTGCCGATGATCGCGACCACGGTGGTGGCGATGAGCCGGGCGGTCCGGCCGGTGGTCTTGGACGCGAGCTTGCCCGACGGCGAGATGATCGCCATGAACGTGAGGTACGGCCCGTAGAGGTTGCCGAAGTTCCCGGAGCCGACCCCCAGGATGATGATGATCAGGAACAGCCACTTGACGGACAGCAGGCCGGCCAGGTAGTCGGGGGCGTTCGCGCTCACCGCCTTGTCGGCCACCGTCGCCGCGATCGCCCCGATGCACATGACCAGCGACGCGCCGGCCACCGACCCGATATAGGTGTAGGTGAAGGTCTTCACGGCGGGGGTGTCTTCCGGCATGTAGCGCGAGTAGTCCGAGACGTACGGCGCCCAGGTGACCTGCCACGCGACGAACACCGAGATGGCCAGCAGGATGTTGCCCGCGGAGTTGTCCCCGGCCGGCTGGTGCGCGGGCAGGATGGTCAGCAGCTTGACCAGGATGGCCACGAACATCGCGGTCGACAGGTACGTGACGATCCGGTTGTACCGGTGGAACATGTCGTAGCCGAACCACGTGATCAGCAGCACGAAGGCGTTGATGATGATGATGCCCTCGGCCGTGGTCACGTGCAGCAGGCTGGCCACGGCCTGCCCGCCGAGGATCGCGCTGGAGGTGAAGTAGCCGATGTACATCAGGACCACGATGAGGTTCGGCAGCCCGGTCCCGTACATCCCGAACTGGGCCCGCGACTGCATCATCTGCGGCAGGCCGAGCCGGGGGCCCTGGACCGAGTGCAGCGCCATGTACAGCCCGCCGGCCGCGTTCCCCACGACGATCGCGAAGATCGCCCAGGGCAGGCTGAGGCCGAAGACGATGGCCAGCGCGCCGACGGAGATCGCCAGGATCTGCACGTTGCTGGCCGCCCAGAAGGTGAACAGCGTGTTCGGCTTGCCGTGACGTTCCGACGGCGGGATGTAGTCGATCCCGTGGCGCTCCAGGATCAGCGGTTCTTCTCGCGCTCTAATCGCTTCCAGGTCAGATGCAGAGCTCATGGCATCTCCTCATTACCGCTGGGCCCAGGGACGATACAGGCCTGGCATTATCGTCACTATCTCGGTTCCGGCCGGGGGAACGATATGGCACCAGTTGCCTAAGAATGGACCGGGTTGCTGGCAGTCCCCGCCAATGAAGCGGCCGGCCGCACGTGCATACGATCCTCCTATGACCATCGAGTTCGGCCTGGCCCTGGAGAACTTCACGCCGGAGGCGAAGGTCCCGGACCTGGACGCCATCTCGGCGTACTCGATCAGCGCCGAGGAACTTGGTTTCGCCTCCGTCTGGGCCTGGGATCACCTGTTCCTCGGGGCCCGGCGCCCGTTCCCGTTCCTGGAGGCGCTGACCACGCTGAGCATGGTGGCCGCGCGGACCAGCCGGATCATGCTGGGCACGGGCATCCTGGTGCTCCCCATCCGGGAGCCGGCCATCCTGGCCAAGACCGCCGCGACCATCCAGTCCGGCAGCCACGGCCGCCTCATGCTCGGCGTCGCGGCCGGCTGGTACGAGCGGGAGTTTCACGCCACCGCGGTGCCGTTCGGCCAGCGGGGCCGGATCTTCGAGCGCAACCTGGACCTGCTGTACCGGCTGTGGGCCGACGACGACGTGACCGGCGAATGGGACGGCCGGGTCCTGCAGCACGTGCGGATGCTGCCGCGGCCGCGGCCGCGGCCGCAGGTGCTCATCGGCGGGTACGTGGACCGGGTGCTGCGCCGGGTGGCCACCCGCTCGGACGGCTGGGTGACGTACTTCTACGCGCCCGGGTCGATCGCCGGGGCGTGGTCCAGGATCCGCGGTTACGCCGAGGAGGCCGGCCGCGACCCGGACGGGCTCAACCTGGTCGCGCAGGTCCCGCTGTGCATCGGTGACTCCTACGAGGAGGCGACCCGGCGGGCGCGCGAGTACGTCGCCGGCTACTTCGACGTGCCGGCCTGGAGCGAGGCGACGCCGGAGTCGGCGGTGCGCGGCACGCCGGAGCAGTGCGCCGAGCAGATCGCCGCCTACGTCGACGCCGGCGTCAAGCACCTGGTGTTCTGCCCGTACAACTACCAGGACGAGCAGGTGTACCGGCTGGCCACCGAGGTGCTGCCGCTGCTCCAGGCGCGCGCCCCGACCATGCACACGGCGGACTGATGGAGCACGTGGACAAGCGGATGAGCGCCGAGGAGGCCGCGGCGCTCATCCGGGACGGCGACCACGTCGCGATCGGCGGGACGCTGTACTCGCGGACACCGATGGCGCTGGTGTTCGCGCTGCTGCGGCAGCGGCGGCGGCACCTGACCGTGTCCCGGCCGCTGGCCTGTTACGAGATCGAGCTGTTCCTGTCCACCGGGGCGCTCGACCGGATCGTGTCGAGCTGGGTCGGCATCGGCCTGCCCTGGGGCCTGCCCCCGATCTTCCGGCACTACGTCGAGCGCGGCGAGGTCGCCTTCGACGAGTGGAGCCACCTGGCCATGGGGCTGCGCTACAAGGCCGGCGCGATGGGCGTGCCGTTCCTGCCCACCCTGACCATGCTCGGCTCCGACCTGGCCACCCGGATGGACCTGCAGACCGTCACCTGCCCGTACACCGGGGACCTGCTGGCCGCGGTGCCGGCCCTTAACCCCGACGTGGCCCTCCTCCACGCCCACCGGGCCGACATGTTCGGCAACGTGCAGGTCGACGGCTACCAGCACATGGACGTCGACATGGCCCGGGCCGCCCGCACGGTGATCGTCAGCGCCGAGCAGATCGTCAGCCCCGAGGAGATCGCCGCCCGGCCGGACCGCACGATGCTGCCGCACTTCGCCGTGGACGCCGTCGTGGCCGCCCCGCACGGGGCCTACCCGCACGAGTGTTACGGCCGCTACGGGCCGGACCTGGCGCACTTCGACGCCTACGCCGCCGCGGCGAAGCAGGACGGCCCGGCGGCGGGCCTGCGCTACGTGGAACAGAACGTCGACGCGCACGCCGGCTTCGCCGGCTTCGTGGCCGGGGCCGGCCCGGCCCGGCTGGCCGCGCTGGCCGCCGACGCGGGGGAGCTGATGCCGACATGAGCGACGTCACAGCCGAGATCACCGCCGAGGAGCTGATGGCGATCACGGCCAGCCGGCTGCTGGCCGACCACAAGGTGGTCTTCGCCGGGGTCGGCATGCCGCTGCTGGCCTCCGCGGTGGCCCGCCACCGGCACGCGCCGAACCTGACCATCGTGCTGGAAGGCGGCATCATCGGGACCACGCTGCTGCCGGGCAAGCTGCCCATCTCCACCAACGAGATGCGCGCCGCCTACGGCGCGCAGATGCTCACCGACATCACCGATATCTTCCTGTACGCGCAGCGCGGGTACTTCGACTACGGCTTCCTCGGCGCCGCCCAGGTCGACATGTACGGGAACATCAACACCAGCGTGATCGGCCGCGCGGAACGGCCGCGAGTGCGGCTGCCGGGCAGCGGCGGCGCGAACGACATCATCTCGCTGTGCCACGAGGTGCTGATCGTGACCCAGCACGAGCCCCGGCGGTTCGTGGAGCGGGTCGACTTCATCACCAGCCCTGGGTACCTGTCCGGCGGGGACAGCCGGGCCCGGGCTGGGCTGCGCACCGGCCGGCTCGGGCCCGTGGTCACCGACCTGGCCCTGCTCGACTTCGAGCCGGACAGCCGCCGGATGCGGCTGCGTGCGCTGCAGCCGGGCGTGACCGTCGCCCAGGTCCGGGCGCAGACCGGCTTCGACCTGCTCCTCAGCGACGCCCTCGAAGAGCTCGCGCCGCCGTCACCGGAGGAGATCGCCATCTACCGGGAGCTGCGCGACGGACCCGTCCGGGTTGCCGTGGACGTCCCGTGAACGCCAGGCCGAAGCGGGTCGGGCTGATGATCCCGTCCTCCAACACGATGATGGAGGTGGACTTCGCCGGCGGCCTGCCGCCGGGGGCCGCCCTGCACACGGCGCGGATGTACATGGAGGACACCACCCCGGCCGGGGAGAGCCGGATGCTGGACGAGTTCGCGCTGCCGGCCGCCCGCGACCTGGGCACCGCGCGGCCCGACGTTGTGGTGTTCGGCTGCACCAGCGCCGGCGCGCTGCGCGGCAGCGACTACGACACGCAGCTGTGCGAGCGGATCAGCGAGCTCACCGGCGCGCCGGTCGTGTCCACCATCGGCGCGGTCCGGACCGCCATCGAGACGTCGGGCGCGGCCAGCATCGGCGTCATCACCCCGTACGTCGACGAGCTGAACGAGAAGATCAGGGACAGCATCGAGGCGGACGGCATCCAGGTGGCCGGCATCACCGGGCTCGGCATCACCGACAACTTCCAGATCGCCGAGGTCGCTCCCGACGAGATCGTGGCCTTCGCGGTCCGGGCGCTCGGCCCGCTGGCCGCCGCGGGCGTCATCGACCTGGCCTTCGCCTCCTGCACGAACTTCGGCGCGATGGCCGCCCGCCCGGCCATCGCCGAGCGGCTCGGCCTGCCCGTGGTCACCAGTAACCAGGCGGTGCTGGCCGCCGCCGTCGCCCGCCTGCGGACGTTATGGTCGCCCCCGCCTTCGAGTACGTGCCCGCCGCCAGCTACGACGAGGCGGTGCGGCTGCTCGCCGGGGCCCGCGGGGAGGCGAAGGTCCTGGCCGGCGGCCAGAGCCTGATGCCGATGCTCAACCTCCGCCTCGCCCACCCCGACCTGCTGATCGACATCAACCCGGCCGACCAGCGCGAGCCGTCACTGGACGGGAACACCCTCCGGCTGCCCGCCCTGACCCGGCACCGGGTCCTGCTGGAGCACGACCTGGTCCGCCGGGGTTGCCCGCTGCTCGCCGAGGCGGTCCGGTACGTCGGCAACGTGCGGGTCCGCAACCGGGGCACGATCGGCGGCAGCCTGGCGCACGCCGATCCGACCTCCGAGATCGGCTGCTGCGCGCTGGCCAGCGGGGCCCAGGTCGTCGCGCGCGGCCCGGCCGGAGATGGACAGAGCGACCGGACGGTCCCGGTCAGCGACCTGTTCGCGGGCTACTGGGCCACCACCCTCGCGGAGTCCGAGATCATCACCGACGTGCTGATCCCGGCCGCCCGGCCGGGAACGGGCTGGTCCTTTCATGAGATGGTCCGTCGCACCTCCGACTTCGCCATCGTGGCCGTCGCGGTCACGGTGAATTTGGCCGAACGGAACGGGGCCATAGCCGCCGCCCACGTCGCGCTGGCCGGGGTGGCGGACCGGGTTGTGCTCGCCGACCCGGAACTGACCGCCGGGCTGATGGGCAGTACCGCGGACGAGGACCTCGACGCGGCCGCGGCCCGGATCGCCGAGCGCCTGGAGCCGGCCTCGGACGTGCACGCGTCCGGGGCGTACCGGCGCCGCCTGGCCCGGGTGCTCACCGCCCGCGCGCTCCGCCAGGCCCGCGCCCGCGCGGCGGGGGAGAGCACATGACTCAACGCCAGATCACCCTGATCGTCAATGATCGTGACCATGAGCTATGGGTCGCGCCGTCGGACACGCTGCTCGACGTGCTGCACGACGGGCTCGGCCTGGCCGACGTCCGGTATGGCTGCGGCGAGGGCGTCTGCGGCACCTGCACGGTGCTGCTGGACGGCGAGCCGGTCAGCGGCTGCCTCATCCTGGCCGTGCAGGCCGCGGGCCGCCAGGTGACCACGCTGCGCGGGCTGATGGGCCCGGGCGAGGAGCTGCACCCGCTGCAGGAATGCTTCCTGCGCCGCGGCGCCGCCCAGTGCGGCTTCTGCACCCCCGGCATGATGCTGACCGCCCTGGACCTGGTGCGCCGCAGTGTTAGCCAGGGCCGGGGCCGCCCCAGCCGGGACGAGATCCGGTACGCGCTGGTCGGCAACCTGTGCCGGTGTACCGGCTACACCAAGATCCTCGACGCCATCGAGGAGTACGCGGATCAATGACCACCCGCGACCTGCAGCCACGCACCGAGCCCTACCGGATCGTGGGCACCTCCCCGGCCCACCACGACTTCGTGGACAAGGTCAAGGGGTCGCTGCTCTACGCGGCGGACTGGCAGCTGCCGGGCATGCTGCACGGCCGGGTCGTCCGCAGCCCGGTACCCAGCGCGCGGATCACCGGCCTCGACGTCACCGCGGCCCGCGCGCGGCCCGGCGTCGCCGCCGTGCTCACCGCCGCCGACGTGCCGAACAACCAGATCGTGGAGCTGGCCAGCGGCGGCCTGGCCGAGCTCCAGGTGACGATGCCGGTGCTGGCCGCCGGCCGGGTCCGGTATACGGGCGAGCCGGTGGCGGTCGTGGCGGCCGCCACCCAGCAGATGGCCGACGAGGCCGCCGAGCTGATCGCGGTCGACTACGACGAACTCCCCGGCGTCTTCGACCCCGAATCGGCTCGCGCCGACGGCGCGCCGCGGGTCCACGACGTCGGCAACACCCTGGTCAGCTGGCAGATCCGCAGCGGCGACGTGGCCGGCGCGCTGGCCGCCGCCGACGTGGTGGTCGAGGGGGAGTACCGCACCCAGCACGTGGAGCACGCCTACCTCGAGCCCGAGGCCGGCGTCGGCTGGGTGGAGAACGGCGTGCTCACCCTGCGCGTGTCCACGCAGGTCATCGAGCACGCGGCCATGATCGCGCACATCCTGGGGCTGTCGCAGAGCAAGGTCCGGGTGATCGCGGCGTACATGGGCGGCGGCTTCGGCGGCAAGGAGGACATGACCGTCGAGCCGTACCTGGCCCTGCTGGCCTGGCACACCCGCCGGCCGGTCCGGATGATCTGGGACCGGCAGGAGTCACTGCTGGCCAGCACCAAGCGGCACCCGTTCGTCATGCGGTACCGGACCGGGGCGGACCAGGACGGCACGATCACCGCGCAGCAGGTCGAGATCCTCGGCGACGCCGGGGCCTACCCGAACCTGTCGCCCCGGGTGCTGTTCGCCGCCGCGGCCTGCGCGTGCGGGCCGTACCGGGTGCCCAACGCCAGCATCACCTCCACCGCGGTATTCACCAACAACGTGCCGTCCAGCGCCTTCCGCGGGTTCGGCGCCATGCAGGTCGTGCTCGGTTACGAGTCCCAGCTGGACCTGCTCGCCGGGCGGCTCGGCCTGTCCCGCACCGAACTGCGCGAGCGCAACTTCCTGGCCAAGGGCGACCTGCTGCCCACCGGGGAGCGCCTGGATACCTGCGTCGAGGTGGCCCAGACCATGCACCGCGCGCTCGGGATGCTCGGCGCGCCGCCCCGGCCGTCCGGGCCGGGCAAGCTGACCGGCCGGGGCATCGGCTGCAACCGGCACCCCTACGGCCGGACCATCTGGTTCCGCGACCGCGCCTCGGCCTGGCTGAGCCTGCAGGCCGACGGCACGCTGCTGATCCGGTCCGGCGTCACCGACCTGGGTGCCGGGCAGGCGGCCAGCCTGTGCCAGATCGCCGCCGAGGTCCTCGGCGCCCCGCTGGACGACATCAGCATCTACATCGGCGACAGCGCGCTCAACCCGCCGGCCGGCGGCACGTTCGCCACCCGCCAGCTGTACATGTCCGGCAACGCGGTGCTGCACGCCGCCCGCGAGCTGCGTGAGCGGATCGCGCCGGTGGCCGCCGACCTGCTCGGCGTGCCAGCCGACGACCTGGACTGGGCCGGCGGCCACGTGCGCGCGGAGGCGGGCGGGCCGGGCATCACCCTGGCCGAGCTGGCCGCGGCCTGCGACCGGCGGGCCGTCAGCACCGCGCACCTGTCGACCTGGCGGGCCGAGGCGGGCTCGTTCGACCCGCGCACCGGGCAGGGCGACACGTTCCCCGACTACACCTACGGCACGCACGCGGCCGACGTGGAGGTGGACACCGAGACCGGGCAGGTCACGGTGCTGCGCTACGCGGCCTGCCACGACGTGGGCCGCGCCATCAACCCGATGCGGGTGCAGGGGCAGATCCAGGGCGGCGCCGTGCAGGGGCTCGGCTACGCGCTCACCGAGGACATGGCCATCGAGGACGGCTACGCGCAGGCCGCCCTGTTCGCCGACTACCTGATCCCCAACGCCCAGGATTTCCCCGACGTCCTGGTCGACATCGTGGAGAGCGGCGAGGGCAAGGGCCCGCTGGGCGCGCGCGGGATCGGCGAGCCGCCGATCGGCAACGTGGCCGCCACCATCGCCAGCGCCATCCACGACGCGATCGGCGTCCGGCCGGACCGGCTGCCGATGACCCCCGAGCGGATCCTGGCGCTGCTGGACGGGAGGCACCCATGACCGGCACGGGGCTCGCGCACGACGTCATCGACCGCGGCACCTACCGCCGCACCGTCGAGTGGTTCCGCCGGGCCGGCATCCTGCTGCCCACGTTCGCGCAGCTGGCCGCGCCGGGCAGCATCCCGGCCGGGATCCTGCGGCAGCTCGAGGCGGTGGACCCGGACCAGGCGAATCCGTGGAACCTGTTCCGGGTGCACTGGTACAACGACCGCGACCGGGCCGGCCAGGCCGCCGGGCCGGTGCACGTGGTGCTGCCCGGCGAGCTCACGGGGGTGGAAGCGAGGATCGTGGTGGTCCTCGGCGAGAAGTTCCCGATGATCCGCGCGCACAAGGTGCTCGCCGCCTACGGGTGCCTGGTGCCCCGCATCGTCACCGGCACGTTCGACCCGGCCCGGGACCGGGCCGTCTGGCCGTCGACCGGGAACTACTGCCGGGGCGGGGTGGCGATCTCCGCCCTGCTGGGCTGCCGGGGGGTGGCCGTGCTGCCCGAGGGGATGAGCCGGGAGCGGTTCGCCTGGCTCGAGGAATGGGTCGCCGACCCGGCGGACATCATCCGCACGCCGGGCACCGAGAGCAACGTCAAGGAGATCTACGACAAGTGCGCCGAACTGGCCGCCGAACCCGGTCACGTCATCATCAACCAGTTCGCGGAGTTCGGTAACCACGTCGCCCACTACCTGTGCACCGGCCGGGCGCTCGGGGCCGTGTTCGACCAGATGGCCGAGGCCGGGTCCCCAGGCTCTTCGGGGTCTTCGGGTCCGGGCCTGCGGCTGCGGGCCTTCGTGTCGGCTTCGGGCTCGGCCGGCACGCTCGGCGCCGGTGACTACCTCAAGGAGCGCTACGGCGCCCAGATCGTCGCGGCCGAGGCGCTGGAGTGCCCGACGATGCTGGCCAACGGGTTCGGCGAGCACAACATCCAGGGCATCGGCGACAAGCACATCCCGCTCATCCACAACGTGATGAACACCGACCTGGTGGCCGGGATCACCGACCGGGCCACCGACCAGCTGTCGGTGCTCTTCGCGGCCGGCCAGGGGGCCGAGTTCCTCCGGACCCGGCGGCGCGTCCCCGAGGACGTGCTCCAGTCGCTGAACGCCTTCGGCCTGTCCAGCATCTGCAACATCCTGGCCGCCGTGAAGACGGCGAAGCACCTGCGTCTCGGCCCGGACGACGTGATCATGACGGTGGCGACCGACGGGGCCGCGATGTACGGCAGCGAGCGCGAGCGCATCGCCGCCCGCGATTTCCCTGACGGCTTCGACGTGGCCGACGTGGCCGAGGTGTTCGGCCGGTGGATGCTCGGAACCGGCCCCGGCGACCTGCTGGAGACCACGCTGGCCGACCGGAACCGCATCTTCAACCTCGGCTACTACACCTGGGTCGAGCAGCAGGGCGTGCCGCTGGCCGACTTCGAGGCGCGGCGCGACCAGCGGTTCTGGACCGGCCTGCGCGACCTGCTGCCCGCCTGGGACGCCATGATCACCGAATTCAACGAACGGACCGGCCCGGCTGGGTCCGGATGACCCAGCCTGCCAGCACGATCTGCTGCGCAGGGTGTGGCTACACCGCCGACCCGGCCGACCCCTGCCCGTTCCGGTGCCCGCGAGCCGGAACCGACGACGCCGACCACGTGCTGACCCGGGTGCTCGGCCCCGGCCAGACCCGTTTCCCCGTCACCCCTCCCGTCAACCCCACTGGCCCCACTGCCCTCGCCAACCCTCCCGTCAACCCCACTGGCCCCACCGCCCCTGCCAACCCTCCCGTCAACCCCACTGGCCCCACCGCCCCTGCCAACCCGTTTCTGCGCTACCGCACGCTCATGCACTCCTACCACGTGGCCACCGCCCGCGGCCTGCCTGATGCCGGCTACTGCGACCTGGTGGCCTCGCTCGACGCCTCGGTCGCCGCCGTCGCGGGCCACGGGTTCCGCGCCACGCCGTTCGCCCGCAGCCGGGAACTGAGCGAGGCCCTGGCCTTCTCCGCCGACGGCGGGGTGTGGGTCAAGGACGAGACCGGCAACGTGTCCGGCTCGCACAAGGGCCGGCACCTCATGGGCGTGCTCATCCACCTGGCGGTCATGGAGCAGTGCGGTCTGCTCGACCCCGCCCGCCGCCGTGAGCTGGCCGTCGCCAGCTGCGGGAACGCGGCCCTGGCCGCGGCCATGGTGGCCCGGGCCGGCGGCTGGCGGCTGACCGTGTTCGTCCCGCCCGGCGCGGATCCCGGCACCAGGCAGCGCCTGCGCGAACACGGGGCCAGGGTGGTCGTCTGCCCCCGCGAGCCCGGCGCGCTCGGCGACCCGGCGTACCTGCGGCTGCGGCGGGAGCTCGACCAGGGACGGGTGCTGCCGTTCACCACCCAGGGTCCGGAGAACGGCCTGGCCATCGAGGGCGGCCAGACCCTCGGCTACGAACTCGTCACCGACCTCGCCGACGCGGGCCTGGACCCCTTGGACCCCCTGGACCACCTGGACCACCTCATCGTCCAGGTCGGCGGGGGAGCCCTGGCCAGCGCGTGCGTCCAGGCGCTGCGCGAGGCCGCGGACCTCGGCGCGATGACCCGCCTGCCCCGCGTCCACACCGTGCAGACCGTTGGCGCCCACCCACTGGAACGGGCCTACGCGCGGGTGCGGGCGCTGCTGCCTGACGAGCCCGGCCCGGGGGAGATCCGCCAAGCCACGGCCGAAGCCGCGGCCCGCCGGTCCGCGTTCATGCGGCCGTGGCCGGCCGAGCCGGCGAGCGTGGCCAGCGGGATCCTCGACGATGAGACCTACGACTGGCGGGCCGTCGTGGAAGGCATGTTGCTGACCGGCGGCCGGCCGCTGGTCGTGGCCGAGGACACGCTGGCCGAGGCCTACCGGCTGGCCGTGGCCCGGACCGGGATCCCGGTCGATCCCACCGGCTCGTCCGGCCTGGCCGGGCTGCTCGATATGCGCCGTTCCGGCGAGATCGGCGACCACGACCGGGTCGCCGTGCTGTTCACTGGACTCAGGAGGACATAATGACCAAGCGCACCTACGGCGGCCCCCTGATCGACATGGCGGGCGCGGTGGACCTGCACTGCCACCCGTACCCCGACCTGTTCCCCCGGCTGGCCGACGACTTCGACATCGTGCGGGCCGCTCGCGACGCGGGCCTGAAGGCCATCGTGCTCAAGTGCCATCACGAGAACACGGTGTCGCGCGCCTACCTGGTGCAGCGGGTCATCCCGGGCATTCGCGTGTTCGGCGGGATCGTCTTGAACTACTACGTGGGCGGGATCAACCCCGCCGCCGTCGAGGCGTCGCTGAAGCTCGGCGGCAAGGAGGTGTGGATGCCCACGGTCGACGCGGGCTATCACGCCGAAGTCCACGGCGGCACCGGCGGCTACGACTCGCAAGCCGGCGGCCGGAGCCAGGCCGAGGGGATCTGGGTAGCCGACCGGGACGGAAAGCTCCGGCCCGAGGTCAAGGAGGTGCTCGAACTGGTCGCCCAGTACGGCGCGATCCTCGCCACCTCGCACCTGGCCCCGCGGGAGATCGTCGCGCTGGTCCGCGAGGCCCGGTCGGTCGGCGTGGAGAAGATCGTTATCACCCACCCCTACTTCCGGGTGCCCAACCTCGACCTGGACACCCTGGAAGAGGTGGCCAGGATGGGCGCCATGCCCGAGTTCGGCTACTGCACGGTGTCGCCGGCCTGGCAGTACGCCGCGCCGGAGAAGATCGTGCGGAGCGTGGAACGGATCGGGGCGTCGCGCTGCCTGCTCGTCTCCGACACCGGGCAGCGGCACAACCCGCTGCCGTCGGAGGCGCTGCGCATCTTCGCGCAGACGGTCTTCGAGAAGGGGGTGCCGATAGAGAAGGTGACCCGGATGATCACCGATAACCCCTTGCAGCTGCTCGACGTGGACGCCGACTACGAGCCGAGCCCCGCCGACCTGGCCTGGGCCCGTGGCCTGGTCGAGGACCCGTGCGCGGGCCAGCCGGCCCCGCCGGTCCAGCTGGTCCTGCCGCCCGTGCCCGCTCCGCCCGTGCCCGCTCCGCCCGTGCCCGCTCCGCCCGTGCCCGCTCCGCCCGCGCGGCCGGCCGGCGGCCCAGGCTGAGATCATGGCCATCCGCCGGCGCGTCCCGGGCGACGGGCTGACGGTCCGCGAGATGCTCGGCCAGGACGCCATGCGCGGGACCCGGATCATCGCCGGCGCCGACGGGCTCGACCGCGTGGTCCGGCGGCTCAACGTCATGACGGTGCCGGACATCGTCCGCTGGACCAAGCAGGATGAGTTCCTGCTGACCACCGGTTACCCGCTGCCGCGGCAGCCGGGGGAGTTCGGCCAGCTGATCGAGCAGCTGGCCGCGCGGGGGCTGGCCGGGTTGGGCGTGAAGCTGGACGAGTACCTCGCGGAGGTGCCGGCCGACGCGGTGGAGCTAGCCGATCGGGCCGCGTTCCCGATCGTCGTCATCCCGCCCACCTCGCCGCTGGATGACGTGCTGAGCCAGACGTTCGAGACGATCGTCAACCGCCAGGCGGCCGCGCTGGCCCGGCGGCAGCAGATCCACGACGCGTTCCTGCGCGTCGCGCTGACCGGCGGCGGCCTGGCCCGGCTGTCCGGCGAGCTAGCCGAGATCCTGCCCGGCGCCGACGTGGTGATCTGCGACCCGGCCGGCTACCCGCTGGCCGCCACCAGCCGGTCCAGCCACCAGTCCCAGGACGGTGGCCGGGTGAACCCCGCCTGGCTGGCCGCGGGCGTGTACAAGGACACCGCCGGGACCACCCGGGCGGCCGCGGTCATCCGGGCCGGGGAGATGCGCCACGGATGGGTGCTCGCGGTCGGCGGCGCGCAGGGCCTGCCCGCGACGGCCGGGGTGGCGGTCGAGCAGGCGGCGCTGGTGGCCGCGCTGGAGATCACCCGTGACCTGGCCGTGCTCGCGGTCGAGCAGCAGTTCGCCTCGAACGCGCTGCACGACCTGGTCACCGGCACCGCGGCCGACATGGATCAGGCGCTGCAGCGTGCCGTCCGGTTCGGCTGGGACCTGCAGCGCCCGCCGGCCGTGCTGGTCGCCCGCGACTGCGGCGACGACGCAGTGCGTCCGCAGGAGGG
>Ga0116218_1000664_pt1 | contig 23497 bp, 18 predicted proteins | sample Sb_taG_2_FD_88966 | JGI IMG/M metagenome (GOLD analysis project Ga0116218, IMG submission 88966) | Peat soil microbial communities from Weissenstadt, Germany - Sb_50d_5_LS metaG | ecosystem: Environmental > Terrestrial > Soil > Wetlands > Peat | place: Germany: Weissenstadt | collected 2010-09-21 | reverse complement strand
GTATTGAGCCATCCCCACAACAGGACGGGAAACGTTGCCACGCTCATCACCAGACCCAGGGAGTTGGGATTACCCCAAATACTTTCACCGAGACCGAAATAACAGATCGCCGTAATATAGACGGCGATCTCACAACCCCAGACCAGTCCACGAAAAAAACGGTCCTCCCGGCCGAGGGCAGCCAGGCGAGCACCCGAAGCACAATATGTAAAAAGAAGGAACAGGCTCAAAGCTTTTAGGGCTGCCATCTGCATGTACGAAGAAACGGTAGCGGAAACAAATGCGGTGCAGATGCAAAAGAAAGCAATCAGGTGTAATGCCCCGAAAGGCCGGCGGGGATTCTTCGTCCAGATAATATAGCCAACGGCTGCACCCGCAGCCAGTACAACCCAGCGTCCCATTGTGCCGGCGCTTTGCAGGGGGACATTCACGCCCGCCCAAACAAATGTCACGATCATCAGAACAAGAAAACGCTCGTCATATTTCCACAGGCCGGCGATGATTACTTCCAACAGCAAAATCCCGCCCAGGAACGAGATCTCGCCGAAGTATTGCAAATGGGAATAGACAAAATACAGTGCGAGAATCGAGCCCAGCCCAATGCCTGCCCAGTGCAGCGGTTTCATTGAATGCATGCAGCCCTCGTTCCGGCGGAGATCGCAGCCGCGGCCAACCCATCGGCGCATGCCTCCGGTGAGTAGTCGCGAATCCGTTCCAAGCTGCACGCGCTCATTTGTTGCCTGAGGTCAGGTTGCCTGAGCACAGAATCCATCGCCGCGCTGAGTTTTTCCGAATCCCGTGGAGGCACGACATAACCATTCCATCCATCTTCCACCAGGTCGCCCGAACATCCCGCGACACTGCTCACGATAATCGGAAGCCCACACGCCATCGCTTCGTTCACCACCAAACCCCATGTGTCGCTGTGTGTCGGTAGAACCAACGCTTCCGCGAGCGCATAGAGGCCAGCCAGTTCTTCCCGTTGCGCGAATCCAGGAAAGCAAACTGTCCCCGGGCTGATCCGTTTCGCCCGCTGCATCAGTTCCTCTCTCGAGACGCCATCGCCTGCAAACACCAAACCCACCTCGGATCGCACTTCGCTGTCTAGTTTGGCATAAGCTTCGAGCAGATCAAAAACACCTTTTTCCGGCACCAACCTTCCCGCCAACAAAAGGAACCGTCGCGGGAGCCCGAACTTCTCTCGAAATGCAACCGGCTTGCTCTTCACGGCCTCTGCCCGCGTCGCAAAGAAAGCGCTATCGACTGCGTTGGGAGCGTTAACAATGCTCTCGGCCGCAGCTCCCAGCAAACGCAGATACTCGAAGGCGGCCTTGCCCGGCACCACAAACCCATCGCAGCGCTTCATGAACCGTGCCTTCAAGAATTCTACAGCCTTGCGCTGGCCGCGCAGGTCTCGGGCGTTGCTCTCCGACCATAAAACGAACCGGACCCTCTGGCGGCGTGCCCAGATTTGAGCGCTCCAGTAGGCAGCGTAATTGTATCCGCCGCAAACGATCGCATCTGGGGCAAACTCCTTCAAAGACGCCGCAAGCCTGGTGTTCAACAGAAAGTGCAAACCACCGACTCGAATTCGCCAGGAGGGCAGCACTTCGTACGAGAAACGAATTTCATCTTTATACACGCGCCATTGCCTGAGGATCGGGTCCGTTTCGGAAAGAAAGATTACCTTCAGATCAATTCCCTCATGCTTCGCCAACGCGTTGAACACCGGGATGCGATACGGAGAGATGATCTCGGTCAAGATCGCGATCCGGCGTTTCATGCAAGCCACTCGCGCGAAGATCTGAATGTGAATGAACGCCGCGGTTGCTCCATGCAGTTCTTTAGACTCGCTTCCCCCGAGGCGGTTGGCAAAAGCTGACAACGAACGGCAACATGCATGTCAGGAATCGTTGGACTTCCATTCTAGCCCAGGATCTCACACCGAAGATCGCGCAACCGAGCCCGCAGTACCATCACGGCATCTCGGCCAGCGACCGTTCGCTTCATGTGTTCGCGGGCGGCTTGCAACAGTCGTTTTCGGGCTTCGAGTGCAGGCCCGGCGACGCCGGGATGCATCTCTGCCGGGTCCGCTTCCAAGTCGTACACCTCCTCGGTCGCTCCCGGCTCGATCCGCATGACCAACTTGAAGCGGGCATCGCGAACCGCGAGAAGCCTCGGTACATTCCGGTCTTCAGCCCGGAAAGGATTCCTACAATCGTAGCCGCACTCGATGATCGCGGGGCCAATCGCAGGGCTTAGCGCAGAGACGTCCGCGGGATCGTCCCACACCTTCCCTCGCTGCAGGTTTGTCCACAGACTCCGCCCCTGGAAAGCAGACGGAGCCCGCACACCGACGATGTCGAGCAGAGTGGGGGCCAGGTGCAGATGGCTCATCGGAGAAGGCGGAACTTTCACCCCCGTGCCTTCGGAGCAGGGAACCCGTATCAGGAGCGGCACACGAACGATTTCCTCAGTCAGGCGAACCGGCGCGTGGTAGCGCCCGCCGTGGTCAAGAAATTCCTCACCGTGATCCGCGGTGAAAGCAACCACACAATCGTCCCACAGGTGCGCGTGCCTGAGACTCTGTACCATCCGGGCTATCTGGCGGTCCACCGACCGGATGCCGGCGTCGTACAACTCGATAACCTCATCCCGCTTTCCTCGAAAGCCGGAAGGCGTCAGGTCCCAACGCTTCCAGTATTCATTCAGATAGCGGGCGCGGCCAGGCTCAATGTCTCTTCCCGTCAACTCGCGAAACGCCTCCTTCGGCGGATAGTACGGCGAATGCGGATCCATAAGATGAAGCCAAAGAAAAAATGGACGCTCCCCGACCGATGCCAACCACGACTGTGCCTCGTCCACCAGAATGTCAGCGGCGGGAAATCTTCTCAGAGCATCGACACTGTGAACCGGCGGTGCAATCTTCATGCAGTACTGAAAGTAGAGCTCGTTGTAGAGCCGGCTGAGTCCAACCCCTCCTGCAACACGTTTTATCGCGTGATTCAGCTTGCCGCGCGCCGAAGGGCCGAGCGGTGTTTCCGGACTGACGGTGTTTTGGGTTGCCTGAGCATCGAAGTCCAGAAAATCGCGGAAGACATCGAATCCCTGGTCGTAACCGAAGCGCGGCGAAATGTAGGGATTGCCCGCGCAAAATGCGCCCGTGGCATATCCAGATTCACGCAACACGCTTGCCAGCGTGCTTTCGCCAGGAGCCACCCCAATCACACCGCGACCCAACGCCAAAGGCATACGCGAGGCAAGAATCGCCGGAATTGAATAATACGTAGGCGCGCCGGCAACGATCGCCTGTGGCACGACGAAAGATTCAGACGCCAGCGAATCCAGGAAAGGGGTCGTGGGACGCGCATATCCGTGCCACCCGCAGTGATCCGCCCGCAAGCAGTCCACCGTGATCAACAGCAGCGATTGCTTGCCCTGAGCGGAGTTCTGATTCACGCTACCCTTTCGCTCCCGCCCTAGCCACGCCCACCCGTACTCTCCCGTCTTCTCCGGCATAGGAGCCCTCCGTGGCCAGAGAAAACAAATCCGCGTCATGCAAATAGAGCAAGTCTGGCCACTTCTTTTCAATGGCCGTCAGGAATTCATCCATGAGTTGCAACGTCGGCGTCCGGAAGTCTTGAATCGTCGAATGAAAATTGATCGCATGAATCGAGATCACCGCGGGCACACGGGCCGCGAAACACTCCCCCACCTGCGTCACTAGCTTCTCCAAATGGCACTGCTCGACAGCCGGCTCCATTTCCACCGTGCGAAAAGTAACCAACATTCCATTTCCATCCAGATATGGATCCTTGTGCCCGCCCGGACCGTTCTGCGCGACGCGCACTCCGTTTTCAAACCAGGCCGTTCTCGAATCTGCGTTGGCGCGATAGCCGGGCGCGCAGGCGCTCAATGGCATCGCACCGAACAACTCGCGAAATATTTTCGCCGCTCGCGTGATCGTAGCCCGCTGTTCCGTTGCAGACAAGAATCGGCTCGCGGGCCGCAGCTCAGCGTCCCAATACTCATACCCGATCCAAGGCATCCGCCAGTGGATGTACGGGGTCTGCGCATGCCACAATTTCCTGACCAGTTCAGACCGCTCCCCGCCGGCCGCCAATTCTCGCGCCACCGCCCGTTCGCAAAAGTGAGTCAGCCCATGCAAAGCAGGATAGAACAAGCGCTCGCGAATGCCCTGCTGATAAGCCTCCAACAACCGCGGACGACGCCACTTCCCCGGCAAGCCTTCGGTCAGCGGCCGCAGAACAATTTGTTTCTGACCCGGGTCGAGGCAGTGCTCAAAGTCAACATTGGCCATGATGAAATTCATGACCAGCGACGGTCTGCCTCCAGTTGAGTCCCGATGTTTTCTCAGAACTTCTCCGAGCGCGTCGAGATCCTCGGCTGTTTCCAGACTGTAGAAGTCGTATGGCTTCTCACCCAGACTCAACCCGGCTGCTCGGAGCTCTTCCCATCCCTCACGGTCCCGAATTCCAGCGCGGCCCCAATCGTCGCTCTGGAATAAAACCAGCGGCCTGTCGAAGAACAAACCCCGGACTGGCGGAACATTTCGACATCGGTTCCAGATTTTTCGCGCGAGATTCATTGGGGGCGGTGGTTTAGTTTTCTTCTCAACTTGTGGATGAAGTCCAATATCGAACAAAGTCGCCGATCCAAAGGATACCGGTAGGCTGGGGTGAACTGGACCACGGTTTGGCAGAAACCTCGTTTGAACAAAGCTGGCCCCGTGTTGATGCCCGCACGATACCCTCCGAAATCATAATCAGCGCAACCGTGCTCTTTCGCCCATCGGATCGCATGCCATTGCAGCAAGTGACCGGCGCTCAAACGGTCATCCTTGGTGGTAGCGCCCAGAACATACCACGACCGCTGCGCCGCCCTGACCACCAACGTGCCGCCCAGCAACGCCGTTTCCTTGAACGCAAGCAAAAGAGCTCCTCGATCCCTCTCACTCAGGACCCGCCGCAATATGTGCGACAGATCGCCCGGCTCCAGAGCAACGAAATCCTTCTTCTTGGCCATCGCAAAATAGATACGCTGAAACTCCTGCAGATCTCTCTCGTCCTGCGCGAACCGGATCACAATCCCTTGTTGTTCGGAACGTCGGATTTCGTATCGTGTTGCTTTCCGAAAGCTGCCCAGTAATTCGTCATTCCCGGCCGCCAAATCCAAGCGTAAAGAACTCCTGTGCTCCGGAAGCAATTGCCACCCGTCGCGAGACAAGACGCTTCCAACGCTCCATCCCGGCCGATCAACCCAATCAGGGAAGATCTCGACATAGGCGAAGTCCAGTTCCTTGCTCTTTTCAAGAAGCTTGCCGAGTCCGTACAAAACCAGGTCGGCATCATCGCAGGCGGGCCCACGGTAGACCATTAGACTGCGGACCGGTCGCAGCCATTTGCCCAAGGGAAAATTCACCCCACAGAGTGCGAACCAACGCATCTCGCCTTGTTCTCGCACCATGGCACAATACGTATCTTCCCTCTCGCCACGCTCTCGTTGCCCCGCCCAATTGGGAAATTGGAACGGATGGCTGTTGCTCTGGCGGTCCAGAAACGCCTCGATCTCCCGGTGAATGGCGGGCGCTAGCTCTTGCGTCTTAAGGAATTCAAAATGCATTGGCGGAGCAAAAGCGCAGGCGATCAAGTGACAACCACAAACTTTCGGCACGCTAGATGTAGCCAAGAGCTTTCAATCTCTCTTCGATGATGCGCTGTTCCTCCTGGTCTAGAGCTACCGCATCGCGGCGGGTGACTTCCTCCAGCAAAAACACGATAAGCTTTTCCAGGCTTGGAAATTGCTTCCCATAGAGTTTTTCCGCCGCCGCGCACAGATCCTCTGGCAGACCCACTTGTCGTAACGATGCTGTCATCGGGCTCCAAGCCTCGTCATTCCGAGCATTCCCCGTACTCTGGACCCTATCGCCCCAGCCACCAAACAGTCATCCTCGTCCAAACCAGCCAGCAGTACCAATGCGACGAAGGCGAGGTAGCCCAGTAACAGGCCGACCACGATGGCAAGAACCACATGGTGGAACCAACTTGCTTCCATCCTGACCAGAGCAACGATCGCTGCGCTGCCCAACCCCGGCAAGAACAGCCGGACGTAGCTCCGATTATACGGAGTCAATCCCAGAATCGCTTTCACTTCACGCAAGTACAGAAGGTTGATCGCGGCATTGGTTGCCGCGGACACAACCATCGCTCCAATGACTCCCCAAATCGGGATGAGCGCAAGGTTGAAGATGATGTTCCCAATCACAACCTTCACCTGCACTCGAACCAGACGATTCTGGTGCCCGGACATAATGAGCAGAATGCCTGCGGAGCCTGCTGCGCAGCTGATCAATTGTCCGAAGGTTCCGATGATCAGAATCGGCCACCCGGCTCGAAACTCGCTACCAAATATCTGCATCAGTGGTGCGGCAAAGACACAAACCACAATCGCCAACGGAAGAGTGAATCCCAGAATCCACTTGGTGAGAGTCTGGTAGAGCCGCTGCAAAACTGCCATCTCGCGGCGCGCATGCAAATCCGCGATGGTGGGAGAAAAAATCTGATTCACCGATTGCAGCAGGATCGGCAGGAACGTTGTAACCGAGGCCGCTACCACATAGATTCCCACGCTCCGGGCATCGAGATAATGGCCCAGCACAATCTTGTCCAAGGAAGCAAAAGTGTATTCCAGTACCTGCACGGCAAACAGGCTGGCGGAAAAGCGAATTACTTCACGTTGCAGGGGCGGAAGTTCGCCGGCCACGGAACGGTAACCCGACGGCATGAGTTTCCATGTCGCCAGTGCCAACAAGACGACCGTGATCAGGCCGGACGCAATCTGCGCCAGCAAGTACCCGGAAAGACCCATGCCAAGCAACAGCAGGCCGACGCCGAAGAGCATGTTAAGCGGGCTGCCAATGAAGTTCGTGATGACCGTTCTGCGAGCGACGTCCTTAAAGCCTGCCAGGGACTGTCCAAAGAACAAGGTGAAGCTCCCCAGGACCATCAGTGCCGCAAAAGCCCCCATGTACTTTGACAATGCCGGCGTGTGATAGAAGCGATCCGCCACCCACCCGCGTATCCAGAGCATGACGGCAGCGACTATCAGGTTTGCGACCGCCAGAACTGCAAGGCTGCGCCACAGAAATCCCTTAAGCTCGGCATACCGCCCGGTTCCGTTGTATACCGCCACGTATCGAGCCGCAGCCTGAGGAAGGCCCAGAGCTGCAATCAATCCGAGCACGCCGCCCACCGTCATGCCGAGCGCATAGATACCCAGCGCCTCGGCTCCCAACACCCGCGCCAGGTAGATCTTGAACAGGTATCCCGCGCCCGCGGTAAACAGAGTCCCCGCAAAAAAAACCGCGGAATGCCGCGAGATGTGTCCCATCTCGCTGCGAAATTGCGCTGCCTGTGGGCTTGTGGATGCTGGCTGCGACGCCTCGACGGCTGTATTGGGGAGGTTCAAGATATGCCCGTGTTTGCTTGACGAATCGTTTCTTAGAGATTATCTCAAACCGGACGCACGGAATCTCGTGTGGTGACGGGGCTCCGCCGCCATCCTTGGCAGGGATTTCAGCGGCACATCCAGGCAGGGAAACCGCTAGTTGAGCACGGCATCCCGGCAACGACGCGAAAGCACCAGCCAGCGAAACAAGGAGTTGGTGTGATCGGAGCCCGCCAGATGCTGACGAAAAAGCTCCTTCGCCGGCGACGGTTCCAGCAAGTATCGGAGTTGTCCCAGATCACCGTCGAGACTCTTTTCCATTTCCTCTTTAAGTTCGCCGCGAAGCCACGCGCACAGCGGAGGAGTAAATCCGCGTTTCTGGCGCCAGCGAATTTCAGGGGGAACCCATGCCGGGAGCGCATCCCTGAGGATCGCCTTACCCACACCCGCTTTAAAGTGATACTCGATCGGCAAACTGGTCGCGAAATTCATAAGGTCCGGATTCAGGAAGGGCGCGCGGCATTCCAGGGAGGCGCGCATACTCGCGCGATCGACCTTGACCATTATCTGTTCCGGCAAATAGGAAGACGCCGTGGCTTCGAACACCGAGAGCGGATACGGAAGCCGCGCATATTCCAGTGCACGCACCTCGAGTTCGCGCATTCCGACCTCTGCCGCGCCACGGTAATCGGGAAGAAAATTCAAAGTGATGGCATTCCGACGCTCGGCGGTGTGCAGCAGTTCCCAATCATTCTTCGACAAAAAGCCCAGCAATCCAATACCTCTCCAGCTTGCCCTCCAGAAATGCCGGAGGCCGGTGGCTGCAGCCCTCGCCAAAGCCATCCGCCGCACGCCATGCCAGCGATAATAGCCAAACATCTCTGTATATCCGCCGAAGCACTCGTCACCTCCGTCACCAGAGAGCATGACCTTGCAGACTTGCCGCGCGGCACGACAAACCGCAAAGGTCGGGAACATCGAGTAATCACCAAACGGCTCATCGTAGTGGTCGATCAGTTGGTCGAAATTCTCCAGAAGGTCTGCTGAGGAGAAATGTACTTCGTGGTGGTCGGTTGCTAAATGTTCCGCAACCAGACGCGCATAAGGCGCTTCGTCTAACTGCTGGTCGTCAAACGATGCACAAAAAGTACTCAACCTGGTTGCTGGCTCTAACTCACGAATCGCCGCCGCAATGCAGGTCGAGTCCACGCCCCCGGAGAGAAATGCTCCGAGCGGCACGTCGCTTCTAAGTCGCAAACGAACCGACTGCAAAATGCGGGAGCGGACACTCTCCACGGCAGCTTCCCGGCTCGGAGGTTTTGCTCCATTCAGCTCGATTCTCGGCCGCCAATAACGCCAGGTTCGCAGCCCTTCCCGCGGACTCAGTGAAAGTGCCTCTCCCGCCTTGAGTTTGCGCACGCCTTGCAGATGGGTACGCGGCGCCGGCACATATCCCACGGAAAGAAACTGAGCGATGGCGGGCACATCGAGGTGATTGTCCAGACCGGGAAACGAGAATAGCGCCTTCATCTCAGAAGCGAATGCCAGCCCTCTGCCTTCATTCAAAGGCGCGTAATACAAGGGCTTCTCGCCGTATCGATCGCGGGCCAGGAATAGCTGTTCATTTTTCTGATCGACAATGGCAAAAGCAAACATGCCATCCAGATCGTCAAGCAGAGCGTGGTCCTTCTCTTCGTACAGATGCACCAGCACTTCGGTGTCGCTTTGCGTGTGAAAACGGTGTCCTTTAGCAATCAATCTTTGGCGGATCTCGATGTAGTTGTAGATCTCGCCATTCAGGATCACCCAGACGGTCTCATCTTCATTGGCAATGGGCTGATCGCCACTCTTAAGGTCGATGATCGCCAGCCGGGTGTGGCCAAGCAGACAGCGTCCGGCCATGTATGACAAACACGCGCTTCCATCGGGGCCGCGATGCTGCAAAAGCCGTGACGCTTCCTCTGACCACGACCGATATTGCGCGGCGCCCGCGCCGTCGTACACTCCGTAGATTCCGCACATTAATGTTTCTTGCGACGTTTACTGGCCGCCTCCACAAACACACTTTCCCAATCTCGCGCAATTCTGTCCCAGTCGAATTGCACGGCATGCCGAGCGGCAGCAGCCGACATCTTGAGCCGCAAGTCCTGGTCAGACAGCAGTAAATCCAGTTTCTCTGAGAGTTCTTCTTCCGATTTTACCAAGTACCCCGTTTCGCCCTGCACGACATAGTCGGGCCGGTATTTCTCCATGGCCACCGCCGGCAGTCCGCAGGATGCCGCCTGTCCAAGAACCTGCGGATGACCTTCCACCACACTAGGGAAGAGAAAGACGTCCGCGTTTCGCATTTCCTCGGCCACTCCCTGCTGCGAAAGGTGGCCGACGAAAGTCACGTTGCGACATCCCAATTCGTTCGCCAGTGACCGGCACATCTCTTCCTCTTCACCTTTTCCCACTAGCCGAAATTCAACCGAAGACCGGTTGCCCGCCTCGCGAATGACGACATTCACTCGCTTATATGCTCGGAATGAACCGGCATAAAGCACGGTGAGCTTCGCTCCAGGCCGACGAGCTTCCTTCGGTGGATAGAACAACTCCCGTGCGATTCCGCTGTGAATCGTCTCGACCTCAATTCTGAAGCGGTCTTTCACTGTCTGCGTTACAAATCGCGAGTTCCCGACAACCAGATCGGCCTCGCGAATGATTCGCGCCATCTTGGGCCGAACCTCTACATTAGCATCGAGAGACGTCACGACATAAGTTACAAGAGCAACCGGAAGCCCCAGGGAGCGCCTCAAGAAAAGGAACAACGTATCCAGCGGCCCCTCGCGCGGGAAAAAGTAGATGTCGACCTTGGAGAGCAGCAAGCGAGTGAGCAAGCGCGCAGTATTCCCATGCCGGGACCACGACCAGATTTCTGTGTTTTCGCGAGCGAGAATCCGCGGATCAGGCGCGCCGTCTGCAAGAAGTATCACCTTGAACCGATCCGGAGCAAGACGGCTTACGATCTCTTTCACGGTCAGGTTCTGTGCATTCGTGTTCGCTTCGTCGGCGAAGGATGGAGTAAATATCGTAATCATGAAGAGAGTTGAATGTTACGCTTCGCTTCCCCACTCACCGGTACTTGGCGTCGAAAAAAGGTGGGAAGTCGCCCCGCCTGCCTGTGACGATCAACTCCGAGTCGAAGTGCCCGTGCGTGTTGACTCCGAATAGCCGGTGCCGCACCCGGCTCTCCTTGAGGAAGGGCCAGCGCATGATCTTGCCGATCGCTTGTCTTAGGTTCGATTGGTGAGTCGATGCCCGATGAAAGCGAATCTCATCGAAACCGCAAATATCGAGCAACGAGCTTAGATTACCGCTGCTGAACCCGTATTCGTGCGCCAGGGTTACGTACAACGACGAATTGGCGCAAGGTCCCTCCATGTTGGGCGTGCGCAGCATCAGCACGCCGCCCGGTTTCAGCGCCCGGTACAACGCATCGACCACCCAAAACAGCGAGTACTTGGGAATATGCTCAATCACGTGAGACATGTGGATAAACTCGTATGTCTCTGGTTTGTCCGCCAGAAAGCCGCCGATATCGCTCTCGATTTCAAATAACGTGATCAAGTCGGGCGCCCACGCCTTTACATGAGCTTTGTGGGCGATGCCAAAATCGGCGCCCGAAAGATTCGTGTACCCCAGCCGCAGACAAGCCGCCAGGAACCAACCCCCGCCAAAACCAACATCAAGAATAGCGGCTTGTTTGTTACCAGGCAGAAGACCACGCAATTCATGCGCGGCCTGCAATACGCGAGCATCGTCCTTAACCTCAGGCCAGGAGGGGACACGCCGCTCGGCGCGATGCCGTAAACTCATGCGGCGATAAACTTCGGCTACAAATGCGTGGGGATCCACTCGATTCTCAATCCAGGATTTTTGATCCTACCACGCTATTCGGGGCGGGCCAAAGCATTACCGGTCCATTCGCCAATCGATCATTTCCCCGACAAGACAGACTCCAGACGTTCCGAACTGATTGCGGTCTGAAGGTGTTGGCGGGTTGCTTCGGTGATCTGACATTGCTCTATCAGCTGCGGAATCTCGCGTATTCGCTGGGGAGAATCGAGCGGATAGCCGGCACCGTACTTTGAAAACTGCTTGCCATAGTCGTACCAGGAAGCATCGAGCCAACTGCATAAAAAACAAGGCACGCCGTTGATTGTGCTCTCGACCGCCACACTGGATTCCACCGTAAGGCTGCACCACGCCCGCGCGAAAAGGTCTGGGGTCATCGATCCCTCGCGTATTTCAACCAGGCTGCGCTGCTCCGCCGACAGTACTCTGTCAACCAGCGCCTTCCTCATTCGAAGACTTTCAAAAGGATGCAGCTTGACGATCACTTTGCGATTCGTCCGCCCGGCGAGCGAGCACAACTCGGGCAGCAGTTCTGCATAGAAGATTTGAGTGCGGCCTGATGACAGCTCGTAGGCCTCGGAATAAAAAACAATCCAGTCTTTTCCCGTCCGATTTGAGGATGGTGAAGCATTGTGCTCTTCCGCAGGACCGCCGACGACGATTTTATCGGCTGACAGCCCGCACCATTCAATGCAGTAATCCCGCGCCATCTCGCCTTTCACCAGATAGGTGTCGGAAACTGAACGGCGGATTCCGAAACTCATGTTCAGCGCGCCGTGATCGCAAAACAGCGTCGGCCGTTTCCTTGATCGGGCCAAAAGTACTGGCAGTCGTGTGTAGGGATTGTTCTCGTCTGCGGAAAGCACGCCCGTAATGGGCTCCCTGGCAAGAACCTGAAGCCATGCGTCGCGGATACGCAAGCCGCTCTTGAGGAAACTGGCAAACCCGTCGAACACGTGCAATTGCTTTGCCAAGCGAAGCACACTGTTCGTCTCGAACAAATCGTTCTGCACGTTTTGCCAGCGTAACAGCAGTCGGGCGCATTCCTCGCCGGTTGCGGGCAAGGAGTGCGGAGCATACGAGGCGAGCGAGCGAAGTTCCACATTGCCCGGAAGTCTCTGGAGACGACCGTTGCGGCGCGTGACGACCAGTAGAAAACGGCGATGCGGAAGCATCCGCGCCAATGCCATCTGCGTCCGGGAAACATTGACATATGCGGACGGAAGCAAGATAACCGGTGTCGACGATCTCTTGGGCAAGCGGACGAAATGCCGGCGGAGACTGTAGTCAGTGTCCCACTTGTCGAAAGCTATTTCGGTCAGTTGCGAAGGGCGGAAGGCGAATCCGGCTTTCAAGTAGCGGCGGAACCTCGCTCGAACGCCAGGTCGGCGTTCCGACGAAAAGGTTTTGATCTCGCGGCTCCTCATCCCGCGCTTCAGCAAGAGAGACAGCGCTGGCAAGGCGAAGTGTTGGCTGGTTGCGAAAATCTCGGCGTGCTCAGGAATTTGTTCGGCCAGGGCCGACAATAGCATGAGCTGCTCGATCTGGTGCTGAGGGAAGGGAGAAAAAACGTCCCACCAATCCACCGATTCTGAATCCACCAGATGGTCGAACCCCAGGGCCAGAAGTTCGCGGATGCGGCGACGATGCTGCTCATGGTCTAGCAGATCATAAACACTGAATACTCGAAATCCGAGGCGTCGGCTTTGCTCCGAGTAAGCATGGCGGCCGGACCAGCCCAGATCAATGACCGAATCCCATCGTTGCCCGGCCCACGCTCCAACTTCAACAGAATCGTCGGGATGCACCAGCAGAATTTTCATGAATTGACGGATTTGCAGCCGCGCCCAGTCATGAAGAACCTTAGCAGTGGCAGGCTAGCATGGGAAGCACGATAAGCTATGATAAAACGATTGCGGAAAATGAAGCAGCGCTGTTTGCCGCCGGGAATCGCAGCGTGACTCGGGTCACCATCGCGCCGTCTGCCGTCACAGACGCTTTGCTTGCGATCGGCGTCGGGCCGGGTGGCGTTGTTCTGGTACATCCGGATGCGATCGTGGCGGCGCAGTTTCCCACCATGCCCGACGAACAGCGGTTGGACTGTTTGATCGAAGCCATCGATGCGGCGATTGGCGGCGACGGAACGCTGGTGATGCCGACCTTTAGCTACAGTTTCACCAAAGGGGAATCATTCGACATTCGTAACACTCCCAGCGCCGTGGGCATGGTCACCGAGAGATTCCGAACGCGGCCGGGCGTTCACCGAACTGCGGATCCAATTTTCAGCTTTGCCTGCAGAGGAGGTCGCGCACAAGAATTATGCGCGATTCCGGTCAAAGAATGCTTTGGCGCCGAGTCATTGTTTGCCGCCTTGCATCGGTGGAACGCCTGCATCGTTGACCTAGGTTGCTCGATGACCCAGGGAGGGACGTTCGTGCACTATGTTGAAACGGCCCATGGCGTGGAATATCGATATAAGAAGGTGTTTTCGGGCACGGTCATTTCGCCCGGTGGCGAGATCAGCGAACGTTCGGTTGTTTACAACGTGCGCGATCTGACGCGGAGGTCGGATGCCGACCTTCGACGCTTGCAGAAGCGGCTTGCGCACGACGGGAAGTCGCGAACTGCGGAGGTTGGGAGATCGCGAATCCTGGCGGTGACTGCGAACGATCTTTTCGAGACGGCGTGGAAAATGTTGGATGAGGATCCGGTTTCGCTCATTGCAGAAGGAGTTCATGACTGATGGTGGAGATCCCCACATGAACGAGGTCGGCGACCAGATGTATGGATGGGCTCAGGACCTGTTTCCGATTTGCCGGAGTATCACCGGCGACGGTGTCCGGCAGACGCTCGCTTATCTGCAAAAACTGCTGCCGGACCTGGACATTCGCGAAGTGCCGTCGGGCACCAAGGTGTTGGACTGGGTAGTGCCGGAGGAGTGGAACATCCGTGACGCTTTCGTTGCCAATGAATCGGGAACTCGCGTAATCGATTTCCGTCAGAACAATCTTCACGTGGTGGGCTACTCGGAGCCAGTCTCCGCGGAAATGACTCTGGAAGAATTGCAGCCGCATCTTCACTCCCTGCCCGCTATGCCCGAAGCTATCCCCTACATCACCTCCTACTACGAAAGGCGCTGGGGATTTTGTTTGAGCCAGCGCGTGCGGGACACTTTACGCCCGGGGAAATACCGCGTCGTGATCGACAGTACGCTGGGGCCGGGGTCACTGAGTTACGGCGAGATCATTCTGCCGAGTAACACTCAACGAAGCGACCAACGAAGTGAGCCACACGAGGTTCTATTGTCAACCTACGTCTGTCATCCCTCGATGGCGAACAACGAGCTGTCGGGACCGGTGGTGACGACGGCGCTGGGTCGCTGGCTGCAGTCTCTGTCCCATAGGCGATACACCTACCGGGTCGTGTTCGTACCTGAGACCATCGGTTCGATTACCTATTTGAGCAAGCACCTGGAGGAGATGAAACGCAAGACCATCGCGGGGTATGTCGTTACCTGCGTAGGCGATGATCGCGCATATTCCTTCCTTGAATCGCGCGCGGGGAATACTCTGGCTGACTCGATCACGAAACATGTTATCAAGCATCACTACCCCACCTGCGTCACATACGATTTTCTGGAGCGTGGAAGTGATGAACGGCAGTATTGTAGTCCCGGCGTGGACCTTCCGGTCGTGTCGTTGATGCGGTCCAAGTACGGAACCTATCCGGAGTACCATACTTCTCTGGACGATCTGAGCTTGATTTCGCCCTCGGGATTGGCCGGAGGGTTCGGCGCCTTGCAGCGCTGCATTTCATTGCTGGAGGCAAACGCTATCTTTCGGACAACCTGTCTGGGCGAACCGCAACTGGGCAGGCGAGGCTTGTATCCTACACTCAGTCAGCGTGACAGCGGCATGCAGGTGCAAACCATGATGAATATTCTGGCCTACGCCGATGGACAATGTGACCTGGTTTCGCTCGCTGAACGGATTGGCGTGCCCGCCGAAACGTGCATACCAATTATTGAGAGGCTACTGCAAGAGCGGCTGCTGGAACGAATCGACTAAGAGGGAGGAGAGGGAGGAGAAGGTGTTTTACAACCTGAACCTAAAGGGAAAGATAAGCCGATCCTGAAGAAAAACCCTTACAATCTTTCAGTAATGTCTACCATTGCTTCCCTGCCTGAAGTGCGTCGGCGCAATCCTGCGCTTCGGATCTTGTACTACGGCGTTTGCGTGCTGCTGCTGGCGCTCATCGTTGGCGTCTGGTCGCTCTACTGGATTGCCCATTCTGCTCTGCCGCAGCTGGATGGCAGCGTCGCGGTGCCTGGAATCTCGTCCAAGGTGCGCGTAGTGCGCGATGAACATGGCGTGCCCACGATTGAGGCCGCTACGCTCGAAGACTTATTTTTTGCCCAGGGATACGTTACCGCGCAAGACCGGCTGTGGCAGATGGACATGATGCGACGTGCCGCTGCCGGAGAACTTTCGGAAGTGATCGGCGTAGCCACGGTGAAGATGGACCGAGAAGAGCGGACTCTGGGGCTGCGGCAGGCGGCGGAAGCGGCGGAGAAGAATGTCTCCACGCGCGACCGGGCATATTTTGAGGCTTACGCCCGGGGAGTGAATGCGTTTCTGGAATCGCATCGCAACCGGCTTTCGCTGGAATTCCGCCTGCTGAAGTACACGCCGCGACCGTGGACGGTGACCGATTCCATGCTGGTGGGGGCGCGCATGGTGCAGGATCTGAACCACTACCCCAATCCGCCAGCACTGACGCGCGAAAAGATTCTGGCGAAGCTGGGACCGGAACTGACGGCGGACCTCTACGTGAATTCTTCCTGGCGGGATCGTCCGCCGACCGATCGGCGGCGGATGGAAGATGAACCCACAACCAACAGTGGCGATGAGGATGACGATGACGACGAGGAGGTCGATCCGGAGGGGGCAAACAGCCGGATCACTTCTATGTCACCCGCCCAGCACAGCCCTCGGGGGCTGAAGCCCGCATTTTTTCGCGGCCGCAACGGCACCCTTCGGCTTCGCTCAGGGCAGGCTCTTGAAGCCGTGCCCTTCCCGTTCTTGCTCGCGCATAATTCATCGGCGCCCCGAGACGGGGCAAGCCCCGTCTCTACACGACTTTTTTCTGCAGCCTATGGAGCCTTGCCCTACGCACAACCGGAAGAATCCGACTCGTTCCGACAGGGGTCGAACAACTGGGTGGTTTCCGGGCAGCATACGGTTTCGGGAAAACCGCTGCTGTCGAACGATATGCACCTCGACCACCAGATGCCGAACCTGTGGTATGAAGCGCACCTGATAACAACCACGACAGCGACGAGTTCCAGTGGTTTCGACGTTGCGGGAGTTACGCTGCCAGGCGTTCCGTTCGTGATCGTGGGCCATAACCAGCGGATCGGCTGGGGATTCACCAACGTCGGGCCGACGGTGGAAGATGATTTCATCGAGGAGTTCAATGTGCAGGGGCAGTACAAAACTCCGGCGGGATGGCGCGCTGCGGAGCATCGGAAGGAAACGATTCACGTTAAAGGCAAACCAGACGTGGTTATGGACGTGGTGACCACGCGGCATGGACCGATTATTACTGACCTGCTTCCCGGCGAGACGCGCAAGATTGCGTTGCGCTGGACTTTGCAGGACGGCGAGGGGCTGGTTTTCTTCGACGTGAACTCGGCGCAGAACTGGGAGGAATTTCGGAAGGCTTTTTCGACTTTTGGCGCTCCGGGACAAAACGTAATGTACGCCGACGTGGATGGCCACATCGGATATCAGGCTACGGGACGGGTGCCGATCCGCGCTGCGGGCGATGGCAGCCTGCCGGTGAGCGGCAGTGATGATGCGCACGAATGGAAGGGATGGATTCCTTTCGACGAGATGCCGCATGTTTATGATCCGCCGGAGGGGATTCTGGCGACTGCCAACGGGCGTATTGCTCCCGATGGCTACAAGTATTCGATCAGCACGGAATGGGAAGCACCCTGGCGAACGGATCGTATTTACCGTGTGCTGCAATCGGGGAAGAAATTTGCGCCCGCGGATATGCTGGCGCTGCAGATGGATGTGTCGTCCACTTACGACCGATTCTGCGCCGACAAGTTCGTGTATGCGGTAGATCATGCTCCGAGCGCGTCGGCCCGGGCAAAACAGGCAGCGGACATTCTGCGGGATTGGGATGGACGGATGTCGGCGGAATCGGCGGCGCCAATGATTGAAACCAAGGCGCGTCAGGAACTGGCGCGTTTGCTGCTGGAGCCGAAGCTGGGTGCGGCAGCGTCTGAGCCGAATCTTGCTGCGAAATCGGGCGAGCTGAGTTGGAAGAGCTATCGGTGGTCGATGGCGTCGGTCTGGTTGGAGAATGTGCTCACCAGGCAGCCGGCGCGCTGGTTGCCGCCGGGCTATTTGGACTATGGAAGCCTGCTGACGGCTGCGCTTGAGCAAGCAGTGCAGCAGACGGAAGTTCCCGCCGACCTTGGTCAGTGGAAGTGGGGAAAGAATTATCCGGTGGAAATCGATCATCTGGTGCTGAGCCAGCTTCCGTTGGTTGGCCGTTTCACGGGGCCGGGATTGCATCCGTTGAGCGGGAGCACGTACACGGTGAGAGCCGGGGCCCGGGGATTTGGGCCCTCCGAACGGCTGACGTGGAACTTTGCGAATTTTGACGAAAGCACGCTGAACGTGGTGACGGGGGAGAGCGGGATCTTCCTCAGTCCGTATTACATGGACCAATGGGCGGCGTGGTACGGAGGCTCGACTTTCGCGTTTCCGTTTTCGCAGGCTGCGGCCGAGCGGCATCGGGCGCATGAGACGACGCTCGTGCCGAGGTAGGCGGTGGGAGCAAATGCGTAGGTCCTTCCCCTTCGGCTCCGCTCAGGGTCAGGATGACTGCCAAAACCTGCTAACTCTAGAAATCGACGGTTTTGACGTCGATAAACTGGCCGACGAGGTTGTTGATCTGACCGGGGTTATTCGGATCGTTCGGGTTGTACTCGAAGGCATCGATGGTGGCGTCGTAGATACCAAGTGATCCGCCCTGGACCACATACACCACGTCTCGCGTGGCGATGGCCTGGATGCCGGTCACGTCTCCGTTCGCGGGAGGGATTAAGACGCCACCGGCCGGAGCGCTTCCCACCGGCGTACTCAGCGTGTTGTAGATAGAGAGGCAACCGCGGACTTCGGCCCCGGCCGGCGGCGGCACGGGCTCAACGATCTCCGTGCAGGTATGCGAGCCGATGAAGAGCTGTCCGTTGGCACCCAGCGCGATTCGGTTGTGGTATCCGTCGGTGATGATGATTGGCGCAGTGTTGACAACTGCCATGGTGGATAGGTTCACGATCGTGAGCAGCCCACAGGATTGTGACGCTGTGGTCTCCCCGGTGCAGGGCTGCTGCGGAAGTCCCCCGACATACGGCGGAGTACCCGCCACATACATGGTCGAGCCATTGACCAAGGCTACGCTGCCGGCTGCCAGGCTCGAGCACGTTGTTGGGTTTGATCCGGGAACAGGAACACAGGCTGGAACGGAAGCGACGAGAGTGTTAGTGAGCAGATTGAACTGCTGTACGCTGGCTTGGGTTCCGCCGCACTCGGCGCCGCAGCTCAGCACGTAGGCGGTGCTGTCGTCGCTGCTGAAGAAGGCAGCAACCGGACGGTCGAAGACGCCGGGACCGCCGATGGGGGTCACCGCGTTGCCAATTCCGATTTGCGAGGGCGTGATCACTGAGACGAAATCGGAGTTGTCGCTGAAACCGAGGATTCGGTCGCCACCGTTGTCGATGGAAAGATAGTGAACCGCGGGAACCTCGGCCTGTCCGGTGACCGCGCCGCTACCCAGTGCAATGACTTCCACGATACCGGGAGATTGTCCGGTCACCTGGGCGGTGGGCACGGCAACGTAGGCGGTAGAGCTATCGGGCGAGACCACGAAACTCTCGGTCAAGCCGGGCAAGGTTACGTGACCGGCGGCAGATTCGCTGGCGTTGCTGATGACCGTGAGCTGGTTGTCGGAGGCTTGCGTGCCTGTGCCGCTGAAGACCAGAGTTAGGGCATGGTTGGGTGTGACCACCATCATCCCCGGATTGTTGCCTGCGGAAATCGCGGCCGCGCCTGCGCGCGCTCGGACATCGTTTTGGGCGTCGACGATGTATACGCCTGCGGCCAAAGTGCCGGCGGAAACATTATTCGTGACGAAGGCCCGGTATTTAAGACCGCTGGTTTGCGTGCTGCCGGAGGACGTGGAATTACCGCAGCTCAGACACACCACGCTGGCGGGCAGCAGGAAAAATAAAAGAATCAGGGCTCTTTTCAAACCGGGGACTCCAACCTCATGCGGGATAATCACTTGGATGCAAGAACAAGGATTATAGCAAAGGGAGAAGTGCGGAGACCTCGTCACTTCCTGTATTCTCAAGCAGATGGCACAGAACTTCATTGAACGTCTGAAGCAATCGCCGGTGCTCTGCGATGGAGCCATGGGAACGCTTCTCTATGCCCAGGGCATCTTCATCAACCGCTGCTATGACGAACTGAACCTTTCGCAGCCGGAGCTGATTCGCGGCATCCACCATAATTATCTGCAGGCTGGCGCCGAGATCGTCGAGACCAATACTTTCGGTGCGAACAGCTTTCGCCTGGCGCGGCACAGCCTGGCGGACCGGGTGCGTGACATCAACGTGGCGGGCGCGCACGTGGCTCGCGAGGCGGCTAAGAGTTTCGACGTTTGGGTGGCGGGGTCGATTGGCCCGCTCGGCGTTCGCATTGAACCCCTGGGCAAGACTTCATTTGAAGAGGCCCGAACAGCGTTTCGCGAGCAGGTTGCAGCCCTGGTCAATGGCGGCGTCGATTTGCTGATGCTGGAAACCTTCGGCTACGTCGAGGAATTACATCAGGCGGTGCTGGCCTGCCGGGACGTGAATGCGAAGATTCCCATCGTCGCCCAGGTCACGATTGACGAAGACGGGAACTGCCTGGATGGCTCCGACCCCGAGGCCTTCGCCGCGCGGCTGACGGAATGGAACGTGGACGTGCTCGGCATCAACTGCAGCGTGGGACCGGTCGCCATGCTCGACGCCATCGAGCGCGTTCGAGCCGTGACTTCCCTGCCGCTGGCGGCGCAGCCGAACGCCGGCATGCCGCGCTCGGTCGAAGGACGGAATATCTATCTCTGTTCGCCGGAGTACATGGCGAGCTACACGCGAAAATTCGTCGCCGCCGGGGTACAGCTGATCGGCGGATGCTGCGGAACCACGCCGGATCATATCCGCGCGATGAAATCGGCTTTGCGGGTGCGCGAAGCGCGCGGCAAGACCGCGATCTCGGAGGCGATTCATTCGGGAGTAGCGCCCTCGGCCCCCGCGAGTATTCCCATGGCGAAGCGCTCCGGCCTCGGCGCCAAGCTTGCGGCCGGCGAGTTTGTGACCATGGTTGAGATCGTGCCGCCCAAGGGCATCGACATCCGCAAGGAAATCGAGGGCGCGAAGTTCGTCAAATCGGTGGGTGTGGACGCGGTAAACATCCCGGACAGCCCGCGAGCCTCGGCGCGCATGAGCAACCAGGCCCTGTCGCTGCTGATGCAGCAGGCGGTTGGCATTGAAGCCATCCTGCACTACACCTGTCGCGATAGAAACGTGCTGGGCATTCAGTCCGACTTGCTGGGGGCGGCGGCCACCGGAATCCGCAACCTGATCTGCATCACCGGAGATCCGCCGAAAATGGGGAACTATCCCGATGCCACGGCAGTGTTTGACGTGGATGCCATTGGACTGGTGAATATCGTCCACAATCTGAACCGGGGACTCGATCTGGGCGGAAACCCGATCGGCACCGGGACCAGCTTCGTGATTGGGGTAGGCGCGAATCCGGGGCTGCCGAACCTGGATGAAGAGATCAAGCGCTTTGAATACAAGGTGCAAGCGGGTGCGGAATACGTGGTGACGCAGCCGGTGTTCGACCTCAGTCTGCTGGAGAATTTTCTGAAGCGGATCGAACACTGCCGAATTCCCGTGGTGGCTGGAATCTGGCCGCTAGTTAGTGTCCGCAACGCTGAGTTCATGAAGAACGAGCTGCGGGTTTCCGTGCCTGATGAAATTCTCAACAGGATGACCAAAACCACAAGTCCGGAAGCAGCTCGCGAGGAAGGCGTGGCCATCGCTCGCGAAATGCTGGCAGCGCTCCGCGATCGTGTGCAAGGGGCGCAGATCAGCGCGCCTCAGGGGAGATACAGTTCCGCGGTGGATGTGCTGGAAGCTCTCGGGTCGAAGCGGCCGGCTTCTGTTTAGTTTTGAAATGTTCGGTTTTGAAACAACCGCTGTTTAAGAAATTCACAGGATTAAAAAATTTCACTGGACATTTTCCGTCGAAAACAGCATTACAATAGAGGGTAGGAGCAACTGGATTGGTGAAGTTTGAAGAATGCCTCGAGCGTCTCGAGAAGATAGTTCAGGAACTGGAAAAAGGGGAGGTTCCTCTGGAGAAGTCTCTGACGCTGTTTGAAGAAGGCATGCAACTTTCCGCAGCCTGCCGAAAGCAACTGGAGGAAGCGGAAGGAAAAGTAGAGATTCTGTTAAAACAGAACGGAAAGCTGCAAACTGAACCGTTCGAGCCCCCGGCCGAGAAAGCGTTGCGCAAGTAAACGCTGTCGCGCTCGGAAATAATAACGCCTGTGCTGGCAGTTTGCTGTCGCAGCCAAGGCCGCCGTAAAACGCGGTGCGTCAGGGGGGTAGTATGGAAGCACTGTGCGTAGTCCTTTATCAGAATGACCCCAGAACTGCACAAACTCTGGCGGTCAGTCTATCCCAACACTTTGAATCGGTTTATTTGGCCCGGAGCCACGAAGAGGTTCGTCCGGCGGTTAGCCGGCACTGCGCCGGAGCGGTTGTGCTGGATCTGGAAACTTCGGGGCCGGATGAAGTAGAACGCTTGCATCATGAATTCCCCGGCCTTTGCATTGTCGGCACTCATCGGCTGGCGGATGACAAACTATGGACCGAGGCGCTGAGTCTGGGCGCGGCCGACATATGTGAGCCGCGCAACGATGACGTGGTGCGCTCGGTGTTGCACCATCTTCCGCGGCGTTTGGCCGCCTGATGGTTCGTTCTTTCGGAGCGGAGAAGGGGCGCCCCTGGGCGTCCCTTTTTATTTCCGCCAAGCTGTCTTGTTATACTGCCCTGCCATGCTGAAACAAGTTCTGGAGCAGGGACGCGAGGCTGCCGACATCGCACTCGAGCAACTCTTGCCGCCGACCACGCAACATCCGTCCTCCATCCATCAAGCCATGCGGCACAGCGTTTTTGCCGGCGGGAAGCGCCTTCGCCCGATCCTCTGCATGGAGGCGGGACGCATGATCGCAAGGGCGTCGGTCGCCGGTTCGCGAAACATTGGTTCGCCAAACGCTGGATCGCTGCCCGCGGGCATCGAGCAGGTAGGCGCGGCGCTCGAAATGCTCCACACTTACTCCCTGATCCACGACGATCTGCCCGCGCTCGATAACGACGACCTGCGGCGCGGGCGTCCTACCTGCCACAAAGCGTTCGGCGAGGCCATCGCCATCCTTGCCGGAGACGCCCTCCAGACCCAGGCCTATGAATCGCTCGCCCAGCTTATTTGTCCCGCCGAGGCGCGGGTCGCCATCATCCGCGAAATCGCCCACGCCACCGGCACCATCGACGGCATGATTGGCGGGCAGGTGGTTGACCTCGAAGCTGAACATCAGAAGCCCGACCTCGCCACCCTCGAATACATCCACCGTTCGAAGACTGCGGCGCTCATCACCGCCAGCGTGGTCAGCGGAGGCATCTACGCGGGAGGGACGGTGACGGACATCGGCCGGCTGCGGACCTATGGACAGTCCATCGGACTGGCGTTCCAGATCGTGGACGATGTGCTTGATCTGACCCAGACCTCCGAGCAACTGGGGAAAACCGCGGGCAAGGACGCGGCGGCAGAGAAGACAACGTATCCGGCATTATTCGGAATCGACGAATCGACCCGCAAGGTCGACGCTCTAGTTGCTATGGCATGCGCGGAACTTGACGCATACGGGAAGGCTGCGGCTACTCTGAAAGACCTGGCTCGCTTCCTCGTCGAGCGCAAGAAGTAATTGCGCGGCGCCTACG
>Ga0116218_1000658_pt1 | contig 23619 bp, 19 predicted proteins | sample Sb_taG_2_FD_88966 | JGI IMG/M metagenome (GOLD analysis project Ga0116218, IMG submission 88966) | Peat soil microbial communities from Weissenstadt, Germany - Sb_50d_5_LS metaG | ecosystem: Environmental > Terrestrial > Soil > Wetlands > Peat | place: Germany: Weissenstadt | collected 2010-09-21 | reverse complement strand
GCCAGCCCCTCGGCCAGCCGCGCGCCGATCTGATCGAGCACGGTCGGGTCGGCGATCCGGCCGCCCGCCGACGCGGCGGCGGTCAGCAGCGCCTCAACCTCGGCATCGAGCGCCGAACCCGCGCCCATCGCGACCCGCTCGGTCGCCAGTGTCGCCCGCGCGATCCGCCAGCCAGCGCCTGGCTCCCCCACCAGGCATTCATCAGGAACGAACACATCGTCAAGGAAGACCTCGTTGAACATCTCCAGCCCGGTGATCTCCCGCAGCGGCCTGATGTCGATCCCCGGACTGTCCATGGCAACCAGGAAGAACGAGATACCCAGGTGCTTAGGCGCCGCCGGGTCGGTGCGGGCCAGGCAGATCGCCCAGTCCGCGTCCCTGGCCAGTGAGGTCCACACCTTCTGCCCGGTCAGCAGCCAGCCGCCGTCGGCGCGGACCGCCCTGGTCCGCAGCGAGGCCAGATCCGAGCCGGCCTCCGGCTCGCTGAACAGCTGGCACCAGGTGATCTCGCCCCGGAGCGTCGGTCCGGCGAACCTGTCCTGCTGAGCTTTGCCGCCATAACTGAGAATGGCTGGCACGGCCCAGCCGCCGATCAACAAGTCGGGCCGGCTCAGCCCGGCGCTGGCCAATTCCGCATCGATAATCAGCTGCGCCGCCGGACTGGCTGACCGGCCGTACGGAGCCGGCCAGTGCGGCGCAGCGTATCCGGCCGCGGCCAGCGCTCCGCGTCGCTGGTCCGCCGGCAGCGCCGCCACCTGAGCAGCCACCGACCTGGCCGCCGAGCGGACCTGTTCAGCGCCTGGCCCTTCGTTATGCCACTGTGGACCGTCACCGTCGCGCCCGCCAGCACGGTGCGACGAAGGCCCGCCATCGCGATCTGGTTGCCCGGCACCCCCGTCTGGCGGCACGGCGGCGGCCCGGCCGTCACCCAGGTGCCTGCGCATGCCTTCGAGCGCGAGCTCGGCAGCCCGGGTCCGCCACCCGGCACTGCCGCCGAGCAACTGGCGCAGTGCCAGCGCCCGCCGCAGGTAAAGGTGCGCGTCATGCCGCCAGGTAAAGCCGATCCCGCCGAGTACCTGGATGCAATCCTTGGCGTTGTCGACCGCGGCATCGAGCGCCACGGCGGCGGCGGCCGCGGCGGCCAGCGGGTGCTCGTCCGGCGCCTGGTCCGCCGCGCATGCCGCGTCCCACGCCGCGGCAGCGGCTAGCTCGGCGCGGCACAGCATCCCAGCGCACAAGTGCTTGACCGCCTGGAACGATCCGATCGGCCGGCCGAACTGATGCCGGGTCCTGGCGTATTCGGCGGCGGCGCGACTGCACCAGGCAGCGACGCCCGCCGATTCAGCCGCGGCGAGGGTGGCGGCCACGTCCCGCACCGGCCCGGTGGTCAGGCCCGCCAGCTGCTGGCCGGGCCGCACGGTGACGTCGGTCAGCCTGACGTCGCCCAGCGCCCGGGAGAAATCGACCGGAATCCGCGGGCTCACCCGCACCCCGGGATCGCTGGCTTGGAGCACGAACCACGTCTCGCCGGAATCCGTGATCGCCCCGAGCAGCAGATGCGAGGTGTCGCCGGCTCCGAGGGCAAGGTCGGCCAGACCGCTGACCCGCAGGCTGCCATCGGCCAGCCGGGTGCCGGACAGGCCGCCCGGCGACAGCGCGACGGCCACCGACGCTGCCCCGGACGCCAGGTCGGCGAGCAGCGCGCTGACAGCGGACACCTCGCCTGAGGTACCGGCTGGCACCCGGCCGGCCAGCACCAATCCGCCAAGCAGCGTCGGCAGCACCGGACCGGGAACAAGCCAGACGGCCAGTTGCTCCACGACGGCGATCAGGTCGGCCGCCGTACCGCCAGATCCTCCAGTCGGCTCGGGCACCGCGATCCCGAAGACGCCGAGCTCAGCCAGCGCCGACCAGTAGCCCGCGGCGATCCCAGTTCCCGCCCCGGCCGCCTGCGCCGTGCCAGCCTGCCCCGTGCTGGCTTGCCCGGTGCTGCCTTGCCCCGTATTGGCTTGCCCCGTGCTGACCCGCCCGCCGGATTCCTCGAGGCCGCGAACCGCCGCGATTGTCCCGGCCCGACTGGCCCATTGGCTGACCGATTCCGCCATGGCCAGCTGCTCGTCAGTGACGGCGATGGGCACTCGTCCTCCTGCTGGTCGGGCGGCAGAGAAAATTAGAACACGTTACAATGATTAACGGCTAGCGCGCCGTTGGCCTGCGCACGACGACGAGCTGACGTTAGTCGGAGGGCGGTCGACCAGGCGTCAGCGGACGCCGGAGCGGCCCGCCCAGGCTGGGGGCGGGATGGCTACGCTGCGGGTAGGACGTGACGCCCTCGCCGCTGTCTGCCCAGCCGCGACCGATGACGGGACGGTCTGGCGTTGCCGACACCACGAGAGGCCTCGATGCCACCCCTGAAAACCCTAGCGTCGGCGGCCCCCGCCACGACCAGCGGCCCGGCTGAGGCCGAACTCGGCTCGGCGGCACAACGCGAGCGCCGCAAGCGCATTCTGGATGCCACCCTGGCACTGGCGTCGAAGGGCGGCTACGACGCGGTCCAGATGCGCGAGGTTGCGGAGCGGGCCGATGTGGCGCTTGGCACCCTGTACCGGTACTTTCCCTCCAAGATCCACCTGCTGGTCTCCGGGCTGGCCAGGGAGTTCGAGGAGACCAAGGAGCGGCTCGACCGGCGGCCTATCCCCGGTGACACGCCGTACGACCGGATGCTCTATGTCCTTGGCCGGGTGACTCGCAGCATGCAGCGCGAGCCGCTGCTGACCGAGGCGATGACGCGCGCCTTCATGTTCGCCGATCCGAGTGCCGCCGCTGAGGTCAACGCGGTCGCGGCCCTGATGGAGCAGATGCTTACGGACGCCATGCATGACGGCGAACCCACCGCGGACGAGCGCGCCATTGCCCGGGTGATCGGCGACGTCTGGCTGTCCAACCTGGTCGCCTGGGTCACCCGCCGCGCCTCAGCGAACGACGTAGCACACCACCTGGAACTCGCCGCGCGGCTTCTGCTTCGCTAGCGGACTGCCGGCCATTACGTTGAACGTAGTCGCCGACGGCTACGTACTTCTTGGGTAAGTAACCCTTCCGCTGTGAATGGAGACATGCGATGCGTAACCACAACCGAGTGTGGGCCGCGGCCGGTTTGGCCGCCGTCGCCCTATTTGCCGCAGCCTGCGGCAGCTCATCATCGTCCACCGGCCCGGGCACGTCTGGCAGCACGACTCCGGCCACGAGTCCTGCCAGTACTCCAGCAGGCGCTGCCGCGCAGACCTTGGGAACCGCGAAGATCGGCGGCGCCACGGTGCTGACCAACTCCAAGGGCCTCACGCTCTACTGGTTCGCCAAGGACACGGCCACCACGTCGAACTGCACCGGAGCGTGCGCGACATTCTGGCCGCCGGTGACCGGAACTGTGACCGCGGGTGCGGGCGTCAACAGCAGCAAGATCGGCAGCATCACCCGGTCCGACGGCACGAAGCAGGCCACTTACGACGGTCACCCCCTTTACACCTATTCAGGGGACACCGCACCAGGCCAGAACAACGGCAACAACATCAACGCGTCCGGCGGGGTGTGGCATGAAGTGACGCTCTCAGCCGGCGCGCCAGCGCCCGCGCCGTCATCCAGCTCAACCGGCGGTGGCTACGGGTACTGACCGGCATCCAGGCAACAGTCCGCTGGCCGGGCCGCTCCCACTCACCGGAGCGACCCGGCCAGAACTGCTCATGCCTGCTGACCCGCGGACTGCCCGGCCGGCGCCGGTCAGGGTCCCGGCGGAGGCGGCAGGCCGAGTGCCCGGCGGATGAACCGCACCTGCGCCTCGGCGGCGGCATCCGCGACCTTATGCAGGCCGTCGAATGACCGCAGCTGAGCCAGCGAGGTTGAGTGCGTCTGCTGGTCGGTCAATGCGGCTCTGCTCTGATTGACCCGGACCAGCGCCCTGGCCAGCGCCTCGATCGCAGCCGGGAACGGAATCGCGAGCAGGCGCTGGTCGAACCAGCGCTCGGTGCTGGCTTCCGCACGCAGGTCCGATATGGCCGCGGCAAGGTTGTCGCGTTCTTTTTCGGTGAAGCTGTCGTTTGCGACCTCAAGCCGGTGACTGGCGGGAACCGCGATCGCCAGGTAACTGCGGGCGAGCACCTTGATGCTCTCGCCAGGTTTTGCGGTTGCCGGATGACTTGCGGCGCCGACTCCCGTCGGCTGACTGGCGGCGCAGCCAGTCGCCAGGACGATGGACACGGCCGCGGCCAGGACAGCGCCGAACCTGGTCACGGGCGGCAAGTCGGCTCGTGCTGGCGCGTCATCGGCCCGGAACCGGCAGTTCGCCGCCGTACCAGATCACGATCAGCCAGCGGGAGATCGAGACCGAAGGTGGGATCAGCAGTTCACCGGTCTCGATGCAGGACCGTAGGTCATCCCTGCTGTACCAGCGCGCCTCGGCGATCTCGTCGGCGTCGACCTGAATGTCCGTGCCGACCGTCGTCGCGCGGAAACCGAGCATCAGGCTGTGCGGCATCGGCCATGGCTGGCTGGCCGCATAGCTGACCGTATCGACCACGATGCCGGTCTCCTCGTGCACTTCGCGCGCCACTGCCTGCTCCGCAGACTCGCCGGGCTCGACGAAGCCGGCCAGCACGGAGACGCGGCGGGCGGGCCACTGGGCGTTCCTGGCCAGGAGACAGCGGTCATCCGGGTCGGTGACCAGCATGATCACGGCGGGGTCGGTCCGCGGGAAGTGCTCGCTGCCATCGGCCACGCAGCGACGGGAATGCCCGGACTGCTCCGGCTCGGTTACCGACCCGCACCGCGAGCAGTACCCGGCGACCGCGTGCCAGTTGGCCAGCGCTACCGCGTGCGTTAGCAGTCCGGCGTCCCGGTCGGACAGCAGCGGCCCGGCATCACGCAGTCCGGCCCGGCGAACTTCGGCGTCATCGTTGATCGGCGGCAGCGGAGCGCCGACTCCGAAATAGGCAATGCCCTGCGCGTCGAGTCCGAGCAGGAACCTGATGCCTTCGGGCGCCTGTTCCGGCGAGACGAAGACAAGCTGCGCTGAGCTGTCATCAAATCGGGCCATAGCTCTGCCATCCTCGATGATCAGAACTCGCGTGCCCGGATCCGCCCAGGCCCTGGCCAGCCACTCGGTATCGGATCGGCGTGCGGTGGACCGTTCGACCCCGCCGCGGACCAGCCTTGATCCACCCAGCGCCAGCACCGGAGCGCCCGCCGCCTGCGCGGTAACGCCATCCTTCGCCAGTCCGGAGCCGTCGAGTGCCGCAATGTCCGCGGGAGCTGCCACCGCCTCAGCATAAGACCTGGCCAGGGCCACACCACCAGATCCGCCTCGGTGCGCGATGTCCGGGGAGCGTCCGGGCAAAGCATGACCGCGGTCAGCCTGCCCAGGTCACGTCGGTCAGCGTGACCGTCTGCCGGGCGTCGAATGCCTTCGCCGGAAAGCCGCCGAGCTGTCGGAGAACGCGATCGCTCAGCTCGGCCCGGTATGTCACCGCCGCGGAGCCCGCGCCGCCGCCAGTCGCGCCTGCCAGTCCGGAATGGCTTCATCTGCCGGCACGGTCCGCGCGGTGCCGTTCCGCACCGCTTCCAGCTCCTCGTAGTAGCCGGAATTGCTGGTCGCGATGACTGTGAGCCTCCACGTATGCAGGAGCCGCTGCAGCCATCGGTAGCCCGCCGGATCGTGCGCGGCGTCCACAGCCTCGTGGTACTGGCGGAGGAACTGAGCACGTTCCTGCTCAGGCAGGTCCCTGAGAATCACCTGGGGGTCATTGGGATCTTCGTCCTGGACCGGCTCAGCGGACATGCCGTCTAGCCTACGCCGCCGACACCGGATACTGCTCGCCGCTGACACGGCTTGACGGCCGCGGTCGTGGCTATGCGAGAGGCCTCGGCTGCCCGGCCTGCTGCGGCAGGCTTTCCGAGGCCATCAGCCGTCGGCAGAGCTGGCACCAGCGTAAAGAATGTCCCGGTCATCGCTAGTCGACCCGACCCTGGTTGTGACGGACGGCGCGCCCGTTACCGGGGACCGCGCGCCCGTTACCGGAGATAGTTGCAGGCCTTTCCGCCGCCGGAGCGCCGGTGGTCTGGGTCAGGCAGCGTGGCGTTGACATTGCCGTGCTGCTTATCTCCAGGGCGCTCGCACGGCTACTCACCTGCGGCGGCGGGAGACGCGCCGTGCCGTACGCCGCGACGTGCGCCGCGCGACCCTGCGGGATCCGAACATCTCATACCTCCCCTAGGTGTCGTCTTGGGCCTGGTCAGCGGCGGGCTGCCGACGACGTTTCCAGGTCGTGCAGCTCCTTCGCCTCTTCCGCCGAGACCAGCCCGACGTCGATCAGGTCCAGCGGGCTGATGAACCCGTCGCTGATCCGGAAGCCGCCCGTTCGGGCGATCGCGTCCCGCAACGGCACCGCCCAGTGGTGCTCCAGCAGGATCAGCGCTGCCGCCGAGTCATTAGGGATGTCTTCGAGTACATCCCACTCGTCGGCGTGCCCAAGAGGGTGGATGCCCTCGCTCTCGGCCCGTTGCGCTCCGGCCGCCGCGCCCGCTTGCGCGCCTACTTCCCCATCGATGCCCAGACCGATGAGCGCGCCAACCGTGCTGCCGAGCTCGACTGCGGGTTACCTTCCCCCAAGCCCGCCTTCCCCCAAGCCCGCCTTCCCCCAAGCCCGCCTTCGCGCGGAGATGATGCCGGTCGCCGTACCCGGACACGCCAGATGCTGGAAGCCGTGCTAGATCGCTTGGGCTCGTGGGCGAACCTGGACGAGGTACGCGACGATGAGCGCGGCCGGGAAGAAGAACAGGCTGAAGATGAAGAACCCGATGAAGCTGTGGCCCTTGCGGCCAGCTACACGGGCAGGCCAGAACGCGATTGCGATCCAGATAACGGCCAAGATGATGTCCCAGATAACGGACATAACGCTGCCCCTCGCGTTCGTACAGAACGCAGATATCTGCTGCCGAACGGCAGCGTCAGCACCGACCGTCAGCCGGAGCCAACTGTCGGTACACACCACAGTGCGCAGACACGGCGGTGAGACGGTAAGGACGAACGACCTGTCCTGGGTCGGATGTTGCGCAGACCGCAGCAGCTGGTGCCTTCGGCCGATTACCTCAGTCGAAGATACTAGAACATATATTTGCATCCTAGAATTTACCTGTGATAATCCCCGTAGCACCAATGTCAGATACGCCCAACAAGGATGATCGGGACCATCTATCCCACACAGGACCAGCTATGTTTATGCTTCGGTCAAACAGCCGCTACGGCCGCCCGGCCCGGGCAGTCGTCTGGGACTCCGGTCGGGTCGGCGGTCTGGCAATGGCCGGAACCGGCTTCTGAGTGGGCACTCCTCCGGGCTCAGGCCCGTTGCCCATATGAAGACGGCGCATCAGCGAAGTCGGCGATCAGGCGATGGGTGGTGACCTTGTGCCGGGCCTGACCAGTCTTGTCCTGGTCTGCCTACTAGCCGGACTCGTGGCACTACTGCTCGGTGGCCTGCTCTGGGGCTGGCCCAGACTGGCCCGGCCCGGCTGGCAGTCGATCGTGCTTCGGGTCATCGCGCTCTGCGTCGTGCAAGCGAGCCTGATCAGCCTGATCTTCGTTGTCGTCAACCGCGTGAACGACTTCTACTCGTCCTGGACAGACCTGTTTGGCGGCTACACGGGCGGCGGGGTGCTGGTGGCCATACATCACGGCGCCGTCGCGTCCGATACCCCGCTGTCCATCCTGGCCAGCGCGCCTGTCGTGGCGTCAGGAGGGCGGCCAGGAGGCACTCTTGAGGTCGTCCGGATCCGGGGCAGGCTGTCCGGGCTCACCGACTACGGGCACATCTACTTGCCTCCCGGCTACCCCAAGGCGGTCAAGGCCGGCCAGTCCGGCGGGCGCTATCCGGTCATCGTGGTGATCTCCGCGGCCCAAGACAGCGCGATCTCGCCCTATAGCGCCAGATTCCTGGCTACCGATGCCGCTAACGAGATCGCCGCCCGGCGGCTCAAACCGGTGATCCTCGTCATGCTGCCGCCGGGACCTGGGCAGGACTTGGGCTGCCTCAACCTGCCAGGCGGCGCACAGGCCGCGTTGTTCTTCGCCCAGGACCTGCCTGCCGCCGTCGGATCCAGATACCAGGTTGGCACCGGGCTGGGCGGCTGGGCGTTGCTTGGCGACTCATCCGGCGGCTACTGCGCGCTGCAATTGGCCTTGACCAATGCCACGACGTTCGGCGCGGCTGCCATTCCCGCAGGCCGCTATCAGTCACCGCCAGGGCCAGCACCGACCACTCCCCTATTCGGTACCCAGGACAACGTGGTGTGGCTGCTGCAGCACCAGCCCATGCAGCCGATCTCCGTGCTGTTCACCGAGCCGGGCCAGGCGCAGCCGCCGCTGTCGCTGATCCACCGCCCGATGCGAGCGACGACGGCAAGGCTCACGTCCGGACCGTCGGCGCTCGCGCCGGTGCTCGACTGGCTCGGCTCAGCGCTGAATTCGGCACCGGGGAGCTGAGCCGATGGGACTGACTAGCGGGCTGTTCCTTTGGTTGCTGATCGTGGCGGCGGTCGAGGGGATCGGCTGCACCGTGGCAGTGTGGCGGCGACTGGCTCCGCAGCGCCTGCCGCACATCGCCGCCAGGCTCGGCTTGATCAGCCTCAGCCAGGTGCTCGTGATCGCCGCGGTGCTAGTCGGCCTCAACGACTCGCTTGTGTTCTTCGGCTCCTGGTCGGCCCTGCTCGGAACGGGGGTACCACAGCAGGTCTGGAGCCCAGCTTCGGCTGCCGTCGGCCGGGCGACAGGTCAGCCGATCGAGATCACGGGCAGCACGATCGGGACGGAGTTCCGCGGCGGCTCGGCGCTACCCGAGAACGGCGGCAAGCTGGTCGGTTCATTGGCGGCTGTCGGGCCTGGCAAATCGGCGCAGACCGACCCGATCAGCTCAGCAGCGACCCACGGCGCGGTACTCCGGGTGACCATCCGCGGCCAGTACACCGGGATCACTTCCGCAAACGACTACGTCTACCTTCCGCCCCAGTACTTTCAGTCCGCCTGGGCGGGGGCCAGATTCCCGGTGGTTCTCGCCTTCACCGGCTACCCGAACGACACGATCAACCTGATGAAACTGCTTGAGCTGCCGACCATCGCGGCCAGGCTTACCTCGGCAGGCCGGATCTCACCGGCCATCTACGTGATGGTGAACCCGTCGGTGGCGCTGCCGCGGGATACCGAGTGCACGAACATACCAGCAGGCTTGCAGGTAGCGACCTTCTTCGGCCGGGACCTCCCGCTTGCGGTGGAACGGACATTCCGCGCACAGTCCGGCGCGTCCGGTTGGGCCGCGATCGGGTATTCGACCGGCGCCTATTGCGCCGCCAAGCTGGCCATGCTCTATCCCTGGCAGTTCTCCGCAGCGGTCGGCCTGTCCGGTTACTACGTGGCGACGCGCGACCACACAACCGGCAATCTCTATGGCAGCAGCTGGCCTTACGAGAATGAGAACAACCTCGACTGGCGGCTGCAGCACCTGCCAGCCCCGCCGGTCTCGGTGCTGGTCGTGTCCAGCGACAGCGGGGAGAAGAGCCTGCCGGGCACGATAACGTTTCTGCGCCTGATCCACCCGCCGATGCGCGGCTACTCACTGATCCTGCGCCAAGGCGGCCACAACTACTTCAGCTGGCGGCGGGAGCTGCCCCAATCACTGGAATGGATGATCAGCCGACTGACCCCGGCCAGGCCGCTAATCCCTTCTGGCCGGCTCTAGCCCGGGCCAGTCCGCTAGTCCCATCCGGTCCGCTAGTCCCATCCGGTCCGCTAGTCCCATCCGGCCGACTTCAGCCGGGCCAGTTCAGCCGCCGAGTGGTCCGGTCGGTCAGCTGGTCAGGTCGGCGGCCGCGAGCTCATCCCACAGATACGCGGCTGACTCCGCCCCCTTCAGCAGCAAGGCCATCTCGACCTTCTCGTTCGGCGCGTGGATCCGGTCCTCATCGAGACCGACCGCGACGAAGACCAGCGGCGCGCCGAGTATCTCGGCCAGGTCGGCCTCGGGCCCGCTGCCGCCCTCCCTGGTGAAGAGCACCTCGCGGCCGAACGCGCGTTCCATCGCCCGCCTGCCTGCCGCGACCGCTGCCGAGTCGATGGGCGAGAACGCAGGCCGCACCCCTGGCCCCTCCATCGTGACCGCGACGTCGATGCCGGGTGGTGTGCGTTCCGCCAGATATTTGCGCAGCATATCGGCCACCTCGGCAGGCTCCTGGTGCGCCACCAGCCGGAACGACAGCTTGGCGTGCGCCTCGTGCGGGATGATCGTCTTCCCGCCCGGGCCGGTGTGCCCGCCCCAGATCCCGTTGATCTCGGCGGTCGGCCGGGCCCAGATCCGCTCCAGGGTGCTGAAGCCTGCCTCGCCCGACGCCGCGCCGCTATTGCCTGCCGTGGCCAGCCAGGCCTTCTCGTCGAATGGCAGCCGCGCGAACAGCTCGCGCTCGCTGGCCGACAGTGCGACCACCTTGTCGTAGAACCCGGGCAGGGTAATCCGGCCGTCGGCGTCGTGCAGCCCGGCCAGCAGGTCGGCAAGTACGTGCAGCGGGTTCGACACCGCGCCGCCGAAAGATCCCGAGTGCAGGTCGTGTTCCGGGCCGTACAGGTCGATCTGGGCCGCGGTCACGCCGCGCATCCCGGTGCACATGGAAGGCACGTCGGCCGCCCACATCGTGGTGTCGGAGACGACGATCACGTCGCAGGCCAACCGGTCCCGCTCGCGCCGCAGCAGGTCGGCGAAGTGCCGGGAGCCCGACTCCTCCTCGCCCTCGATGATCAGCTTGAGCGTCACCGGCGGTGCGCTCGCGCCGTGCCCGGCCAGCCAAGCTCTGGTGCCGAGCGCGTGGAACAGCACCTGGCCCTTGTCGTCCGACGCGCCTCTGGCCAATAGCTGGCCGTCCAGTTCGGCCGGCTCGAACGGTGGCGAGTTCCATTCATCAAGCGGTTCCACCGGCTGCACGTCGTGGTGCCCGTAGACCAGCACGACCGGCGCGGCCGGGTCGGCGGCCGACCACTGGGCGAATACGGCAGGCAGCCCGGGCTGGTCCGATGTCCCGGTCTCCCACACCTCAGCCAGGTCGAAGCCAGTCGCCCCCAGATAGGCCGCCAGCCAGTGCGCCGAGCGCCGGACGTCACCGTGCCGGGCGGGGTCGGCCGAGATCGACGGGATGGCCAGCCACTCCTTCAGCGCGGCGAAGAACCCGGCCGAGTTCTCGTCGATGTAGCCGCGAACGCCATCGCTGCCTCGGACGCCTGTGTCCATGCGCGTTTCACCTCATCAGGTAGCTGCTGGCCAGGACCAGGACCCGCGATGCCGCCGGTGCCAGGCCGCACGCTTGTGGCGAGTGTGGCCATAGATCCTGGACGGAACTCTAACGCCCGGTGCGGTCGCGGGTACGGCATTGTGGTCGGCGCGATCCGTCGGCGCGATCCGCCGGCCGAGCAGGCTTAGCTGTGCCAGCCGAGCAGGCTTAGCTGTGCCAGATGTCGAGTGCGACCTCGCTGGCCCGCTCCGAGAAGCGCCCTGACGCCGATGCAGCGCGGAGGATAGCGCGTAGCTCGATCTCGAATGCCGCCAGGCGGTCACCGAACAAGTGCGGCGCGGCGCTGGACAGCGAGAAGACCGAAGCGACCACCTGGTCCTCGGTCCGGTCCAGCACCGTGTCGCCGCCGACCTCGATCCGGGTCGGCCCGGTGAAGCCCGTTTCGCGCATCACCTCGTCCTCACCGCTCGCCGTGCCATTCGGCAGGGTGCCGCGGCCGGCCCGGCGGACCGGGCCGAGATAACGGGCTACCAGTTCCCCGATATCGGCGCGGGGCGGGCGTGGATGTGGCAACGGCTCAGCTCCGGCGGCACCCTGGTGAGTGGTGGCATCCACCAGAATGCATACTCCGCCTGGCTCTAGCATCAGCCGGATCGTCCTGGCCACCCGCGGCCGGTCCAGCCAATGAAACGACTGGGCGAACGTGACCACGCTGAACATGCCTAGTCCGGCCGGAAGCGCCTCAGCTCGCAGCTGACGCCAACTGACATTGCGGATGCCAGTCCGCGTTGCCTCCTCGCGCGCGCAGGCGACCATGTCGGGATCCGCGTCGATACCCACGGCCTGCGCGAACAACGGAGCGAGCAGCAAGGTAAGCGAGCCCGGTCCGCAACCCACGTCCAGGAGCCGGCCACCCCCGCCGAGCCGCAGAGCTGCGGCAAGCGCACCAGCTAGGCCAGCCGGGTAAGGCAGCCTTCCTGCCGCGTAGAACGGGGCGCTGCCCGCATACAGCGTCTCATCCCACTCCCAGTCAGCCGCCACGTCAGAACATGCTACGACGGAGCCGGCGAGATGTTCCGCCCGGTCAAGAGCGGCACCGTGCGCGCAGTGGCATTGCCGCTGCACCGGGGCCGGACCGTGGTGACGATCCAGACCAGCTTGTACGACGACACCGCGCGGCTGGTTGCCCAGACCACGCAGATCCAGGCAATCAGGTAGCCAGCGGGCGCGCTAGGTGGCAGCCAGCGGTATGTCCTCGATCAGCGCGGCCAGACCGGACTCGTCAAGCAAATCGACGGGCCGCACCGTCAGATCATCCCGCACGTAGCAGAACGCGGCCCGCACCCGATCCACCGGCACCTTGGCCAGTGCCGCCCAGGCCAGCCGGTAGGCCGCGAGCTGCACAGCGACCGCGCGCTCCTCCGGCCCTGGCCGGGGTGGCCTGCCCGTCTTCCAGTCCACGACATCAAATCTGCCGCCAGGCCCGTCGGCGAAGACCGCGTCGATCCGGCCGCGGACGAGCCGGTCGCCGATCCGGGTCTCGAACCGCACCTCGACCTCGGCAGGCCAGCGCTGGCCCCAGGCTCCGGCCTCGAACCGGGCCTTCAGCTCCGCCAGGTCGGCGTCGTCGGCGACCAGGTCGGCGTCGATCGCCCCGGTCAGCTCGTCCGGATCGATCAGCCTGATCTGGCCGAACCGCTGCTCCAGCCAGCGGTGGAACGCAGTCCCCCGCTCCGCCCGCGGCGCGGGCGGCCTCGGCATCGGCCGCCGGACCTGCGCGGCCAGCTCGGCCGGATCCCTGGCCATGGTGACCAGAGCCGAGACGCCGAGCCGGTGCGGCAGCTCGACTGGCACCGGCCCGTCCGGCCGCCGCTGCGAGCGCTCGGCGAGCAGCAGGTCGGCGTCGGCCGCCCAGCCTGCGACCAGCTCGGCGTACCTGGCCGGCACCGCCGCCGAACCGACACCACCCCCAGCCACACCGCCCCCAGCCACACCGCCCCCAGCCACACCAGCCCCGGCCACACCAGCCCCGGCCACACCACTCCCAGCCAGATCGCCCCCGGCGAGACGGGCTGCCGCGGCGAGCACCATGTCGCCAGCCTCGCGCACGGCCTGGTATCGCGCACCCGCGGCGCTCCCCGGCACCGGCCAGGACGCGGTCAGCGGCTCGGCCAGCGCCGGGTTCTCGTCCTCGGGTCCCGGCTGATCCGCCCAGACATCCACCCGGCCCGCCCCCGCCTCGCAGGCCTGCCTGACCTCCTGCAGGAACAGCGAAGGACCCAGCGGCGACTTGCCGTTCCCCCACCAGTAGCCAGTGCAGGCGAGCCAGTACGCGGACCTGGTCACGGCCACGTAGGCCAGCCGGCGTTCCTCGGCCAGGTTGCGGTCCGTGCAGTCCCGGCTGAAGGTCGCCATCGAGTCGGCGTCCAGCCCGCTGAGCTCAGGCAGGTCCGCCGAATCTCCCCGCAGCCAGAACGGCAGCAGCCGCGGATTGTCGGTCCACCGGGTGGCCAGCCTCGGCCTGGCTGGGAAGTTCTGCGCCCTGGTCCCGGCCGCCAGGCCGGGCACCACGACCGCCGCCCATTGCAATCCCTTGGCCGAGTGCACGGTCGCCAGCTTCACCGAGTCGGCCTCGCTGACCCGCCCGGCTTCCAGGCCGAACTCCTCGGTCTCGGCCGCCGTCAAATAGGCGAGGAACGCGCCCAGCGTGGGCTGCTGCGCGTCCCCGGCAAAGGCCGCAGCGGCGTCAGCGAACGCGTCCAGGTCGGCCCGCGCGACCACCGGGTCGGTGCCAGGACGCGCCGCGACCTCGACATCGAGCCCGAGCACTCGTTCGACCTCGATCACCAGTTCCTGTAGCGGCCGCCCCACGTGCCTGCGCAGCCCCCGCAGCTCTGCGGCCAGCGCCAACAGCCGGGCGTAGCCGTCGGCGGAGTAAGCGTCCGGCCCGCCGAGATCATCGAGCGCCTCTACCAAGCTGCCGGTCTCAGCGGTGAAGTCAGCCACCGCCCTGGTCAAGAAATCATCCGGCATAACGGCTCGCTCGGCCGCATCCCGGTCCGCTCGGCCGACGTCGTCCAGGCCAGCCCGCCCAGCGTCGTCCCAGTCGACCCCGCCGCTCGGACTCCGACTCGCCCCGCCCGCGTCATCCCGACCGGCCTGCCTGGAGTTCTCCAGACCGGGATCCCGGCTTAGCTCCCGCGCCCTCGCACCGAGCGCTACCAGGTCCTGCGGGCCGATCCGCCAGCGCGGCGAGGTCAGCGTTCTGGCCAGCGCGTCCGAGGCAGCCGGGCTGTGCAGCACCCGCAGCGTCGCCACGATGTCGGCGACCTCGGGCACGGTGAGCAGGCCGCCGAGGCCGACCACCTCGACCGGTATTCCCGCGGCCTCAAGCGCCGTGCGCAACAGGCCGAACTGAGCCCGCTTCCGGCAGAGCACGGCGATATCAGCCGGCCGGACTGGATCGGACCGGCCAGCCGGCCACGGCCGGCCATCAGGTGCGATCCCGGCCGGCAGCGTCAGCAGCGCCGCAACCTGGTCGGCGACCCATCCGGCCTCCGCCGCGCTGGTCTCGAGCAGCGCACAGACGACCGCCCCCCGCTCTGCTCGGTCTGGCGGCGCGATCAGCCTGGGCACCTCGGGCGCGATCTGACGCAGGTCCCGCTGAATGGCGGCCGCCGCGTCAAGGATCTTCCCTGTATTGCGGAAGCTGGTCGACAGCAGCCGAACCTCGGCCCGCCGCTCGGCCTCGGGGCCGGTCGCCGCCTCCGCCAGTCGCTCGCCCTCGGGGCCAGTCACCGCGGCCGGTTCGGCGGAGCCCGCTGTACCAGTTCGCCGCTCCTCTCCGGAGCCGGTAGCCGCAGCCGACTCGGCTGGACTCGCCTCCCGAGCCCGCGGCATGGCCGCCCCGGTCACAGTTCCCGGCCGAGCGGCCCGCGACGCTGGCGGAAAGTTGTCGGCGAACCGCTTCATGTTTCCCGCGCTCGCCCCGCGCCAGCCGTAGATCGACTGGCACGGATCGCCCACGGCGGTGACTGGGTGCCCGCCGCCGAACAACGCCCGCAGCAGCACGAGCTGCGCATGGCTGGTGTCCTGGAACTCATCGAGCAGCACGACCTGGTAGCGTGCCCGCTCAGTGCTTCCGACCTCGGGATGGGCGACCGCGACCCGCGCGGCCAGCGCGATCTGGTCGCCGTAGTCGATGACCTCGCGCTCGGCTTTGGCTCTGGCGTAGGCGTGCACCAGCGGCAGCAGTTGCTCGCGCACTCGCTGGCAGCCGATCGCCGCATCGGCCAGCCGCCGCTTGCCAGCCGGAACCTCCTGCTGCCGCCGTCGCAGCCACTCGCCGGCCGCGAGCACATCGTCCGGGCCGCGCAGGTGCTCGGCCAGTTCGCCGGCCAGATCGAGCACCGCAGCGGTGACCGTGACCGGCGTCCAGTCGACGGCGTCCATCGGCCCGTCGTACGCGGCAACCACCCGGGCGGCCAGCTGCCAGGCAACGGCCGGGGTGATCAGCCGCATGGTCGGCTCAAGCGCCTCGCGCAGCGCGTGGTCGCTGATCAGCCTGCCCGCATAGGCGTGGTAGGTGGCGATCACCGGGTCACCGTCGAGCTCCGGCGCTCCCGGCTGCCCGGCTGGGCCAAACACCAGACCCACGCGCCGGAGCCCGTCCAGCCGGACCCGGACCCGGCCGGCCAGCTCGGCGGCTGCCTTGCGAGTGAAGGTGAGGCCGAGGACGCGTTCTGGGCGGACGTAGCCGTTGGCGACCAGCCAGACCAGCCGCGCTGCCATGGTCTCGCTCTTGCCGGAACCTGCCCCGGCGATGATCGCCATCGGGGCAAGCGGAGCGCCGATCACGGCTGCCTGCTCGGCAGTCGGCTCGGGGACACCGAGCAGCCGGGCGAGCTGGGCCGGGCTGAACTGGGCCGCGCGCACCGACGACCCAGTTCCGCGCGGCGCGGGCACGACCGTCCGACTGCCGCTGCCCGGCCCGGGCTGGCCGATCGCGGTCACGGCGTCACCTGACCGAAGCCCGGCCCGGGCTGGCCGATCGCAGTCACGGCGTCACCTGACCGCCGCGTTCGTCCACGGGACAGCAGACGGCGGCCAGACAGGTGCGGCACCGGTCATTGACGGTGGCGCTGAACTGCGGTCCGGCCATCTCCGCCGCGACCTTCTCGACCAGCGTCAATGCCCAGCGCGGATCAGGGTCGGCCGCCAGCGGCTGCTGCTGCTGCACGGCGGCCTGGCCGGCCGAGCCGGCCCTACCGACCTGGACCAACTCGGCTCCACCCGGCTCGGCCAAGCCGAACTCGGCAAACGCGCCGAGCAGGACCGCGAGCTGATAGACCCCGAGCTGCGGATTGCGCTGCAGGTCAGCTGAGGACGGCTTGCTAGCGCCCGTCTTCAGGTCCACCACGATCGCCCTGCCCTGGGAATCCCGCTCCAGCCGGTCAATCTGGCCTGCGATCAGAATCTGATCGATCCTGACCCGCAGCTTCTGCTCGACGGCAACCAGTTCGCGGGGGTTCTGCCGGTGCCAGTCAAGGAACTTGCCGATCATCTGTTCGGCGCGCTCCCGCTGCCTGGAGCCGTACCAGGCGCTGCCGAAATCGAGCCGATGCCAGATCTCGTCGATCCGTTTGGCGATGTCAGTACGATCCATGCCCTCCGCGGCCAGCGCAGCGGCGGCGTGGATGACGGTACCGAGGTGACCGGCCGACGACGGAGGGCTGGCGCCGACCGCCGACTCAAGCAGCCAGCGCAAGCCGCAGGTGACGAACTTGTCGACCTGAGACGGCGACACGCGCACCGCACCATCGCCGATCGGCCCGGTGCCCGACCACTGGGTCAGCGCGTACCACTGCTGCGGGCTTGCCCCGGGCACGCCGGCCGCCGCCAGCCTGGCCAGTTGGCTTGCCGCCGCCAGCCGAACCGGCTCAGCCAGCGCCCTGTCGGCGGCTGCCCGGCGCAGCTCGGCGGTCAGTGCCTGCAGCGACAGCCACCGCCGGCCAGTGCCGACCACCTGCTCGATCGCTACCGCGTCACCGGCCAGCTCGGCCAGGAACCTGGATGGTCGCTCATCGCTGTCCTCGCCGCCAACCGCCGTCACCAGCAGCCGGCGCCTCGCCCGGGTCGCCGCCACGTAGAACAGCCTGCGTTCCTCGTCGAGCAGCTTCGAGCTGAGCGCGACCGCAGCGACGTCGCGGGCTGGCCCGCCTGGAACACCCGGCCGGGCAGCGGGAATCCGGTCGGCGGTAACCTCCACCAGCTCGTCCATGCCGAGCAGGGATCCGCGCAGCCGCAGGTCGGGCCAGCTCCCCTCCTGAACGCCCGCAACCACCACGAGGTCCCACTCCAGGCCCTTGGCCCGGTGCGCGGTCGATATGGCGACCGCATCGCCGCGCTCGGCCCGTTGGGCCAGGGTGTCGCCGGCGATCTCCTGGCCGGTCAGGCTGTCCAGGAAGAGCGATATCGACCCGGCAGGCATCCGCGCGTCGAACCTGGCCGCGGTATCGAACAGGGTCATCATCGCGTCCAGATCGGAATCGGCGGCGGCGCCGCGGATCCCGCCGACCACGCTGGCCGCGTGCCATTCCGGCGCTAGCCCGCAGGCACTCCAGACCGCCCAGAGCACCTCCTGGGCAGTACCGTCCGACGCTGTCTTGCTCGCCACGTCGAGCAGCCCGGCGACCCGCCTGGCCGCGGCTAGGGCCTGCTCGACCGCGGCCAGGCCGGGGCCCGGCTGCCAACCGGCATCGGTGAGCAGCCGTGGATCGCGCAGCGCCGCGGCCAGCGGGCCGGCTCCTTCGAGGCCCGGCGTCGGCCGGGTTGTCCCGTCAGGCCCGACTGCCCCACCCGGCCCGACTGCCCCGGTCGACTCGGCTATCCCACCGGCTGCTTCGCCCGGTCCGACGTCCCCGGCCGACCCGACTTCCCCGCCCGGTCCGACTGTCCAGCCAGGACCGACTGTCCCGTCCGGCTCGGATCTGAGCAGCCGCCGCAACCGGCGCAAGCCAAGCGCGTCGCTCCCACCGAGCGGCCCGGTGAGCAGGTCGGCCGCCATCTCCTCGGTCAGCGACTCGGGCCGCAGCGCGCAGCCGATCAGCTGCAGCAGCGGTCTGCTGCCTGGATCGGCGGTGAGCGGCAGTTCGTCACCGGCCACCGCCACCGGCACCCCGGCGCTGGCCAGCGCCCGCTGGAGCACAGGCACCTGGCGGGTCGCCGAACGGACCAGCACGGCCATCGACGACCACGGCACGTGCTCGATCAGATGAGCTCGCCGGAGAGTGTCAGCGATCAGTGCAGCTTCCTGCCGCACACTGTCAGCCACGATGACTGCCACGTCGCCTGGACCCGCTGATGGAAGCGGGATGATGCCCCGGTGGTCCCGTTTCGCCAATGGATCTTCAAAGCCCTTGACCGCGGGAAGCCTGGCAGCCACGCGGCGCGAGGCAGCCAGCAGAGCCGGTCCGCTGCGGCGGCAGGTCCGCAGCGCGATTACCCGGGCCGGCCTGCCGTCGGGGGTCAGGAATCTGGTCGGGAACCGGCCGATCGCGTCCGAGTCGGCACCGCGGAACGCGTAGATCGACTGGTCGGGATCACCCACCACGATCAGATCCCGGCCGTCGCCGGCGAGCGCGTGCAGCAGCTGCTCCTGAGCCGGGTCCGTGTCCTGGTACTCATCGACAAGCACCACGTCGTACGCGCGCCGCTCCCGCTGCCTGACCACCGCCTGGGTAAGCAGCCGGCCGGCGATCCTGACGACCTCGGCATAGTCGTAGGCCGGCACCGGTGCCAGGTCGAACCGCGCCGCATACCTGGTCAGGAAACCGCCGGCTGCCACCCAGTCGTCGCGGCCCGCGGCGGAACCAAGTCTGGCCAGCGCCGGGCCGTCCAGGCCACGTTCCGCCGCGCGCAGCAGGAAATCGCGCAGTTCCGCGGCGAAGCCGCGAGTGGCGAGCAACGGGGCAAGCCGGTCCGGCCATTCCCTGGCCCCGTCCAGAACCTCGCCGCGCAGCATCCGCCGGACTTCGGCCAGCTGCTCAGGACCTGATAGCAGGGTCGGCGGCTCGTCCCCGGCGAGCACGAACTCGCGCCTGACCAGCGCGTAGGCGTAACTGTGAAAGGTCAGCGCCAGCGGCTCGGTGGTGGTCCGATTCAGCCGCAGCGTGATCCGTTCCCGCAGTTCCTGCGCCGCCTTTCGGCTGAACGTGAGCACAAGCACCTGGCTCGGATCCAGGCCGCGGCCGGCGACCCGTTCGACCACTGTCTCGACGATCGCGGTGGTCTTGCCGGTGCCCGGGCCAGCCAGCACCAGCAGCGGGCCGCCGGAATGGCTGACCACTTGTTGCTGGGCAGCATCAAGGACTGGCGGTTCGGCGGCCCTGGCGGGCCGGCGAACCAGCCGGTATGCGGGCGGATGCCTGTCCATGCTGTCTCGCATTCCAGCAGAGGACACCGACATCCCGCTGGCGAGTTGAGCGAGACGACCCGCCTCGGTCAGGTCAGCACGTGAATGTTCTTCGCGGCGCACATGTCGGTCAGGATCTTTGGCCACACCGACACGCTGACCTCACCCAGGTGCGCCTTGCGGAGCAGGAGCATCAGGGTACGGGACTGGCCGATGCCGCCGCCGATCGACAATGGCAGCTCGCCGCTCAGGATTCCCTGGTGGTAAGGGAGCTTGAGGAAGTCGAGCTGACCGCTGTGCTCAAGTTGCAGCTTCAGTGTCTGCGCGGTGACCCGGATGCCCATCGATGTCAGCTCATGACGGCGCTTGGTGATGTGGTTCCAGACCAGGATGTCGCCGTTGAGGCCGCGGGTCGGCTTCCCGGTGGAAGCGGACGTGTCGGTGATCCAGTCGTCGTAGTCGGCAGCGCGCATCTCGTGCGGGTAGCCATCTTGCAGCGGCCAGCCGATCCCGGTGATGAACACCGCCGGGTACTCCTGCAGCACCCTGGTTTCCCGTTGCTTACGCGGCAGGTCAGGATACATATCCAGGATGTCCTCGGCGTGCAAGAAGGTGAGGTTCTCCGGCAGGTTCGGATAGCGCGGGTCCTTCAGGGCCGGGAACATCTCCTGCGCGAACCGTTCCGCGCCGACCAGCACATGCCAGATCTTGCCGACGATCTCGGTAAGGAAGTCAAGATTCCGCTGGTCCGCGGTCATCACGCGCTCCCAGTCCCACTGATCCACGTAGCAGCTGTGGTCGTGATCGAGGAAGTAGTCCTTGCGGACCGCCCGCATGTCGGTGCAGATGCCCTCGCCGGGCGCACACTCAAACTGCCGCAGCGCGACCCGCTTCCACTTGGTCGCCGCCTGGACGACCTGGGCGTCCACTGGATGCACGTCACGATCGTTGCTGATGTGGAACTGGATCGGGGTGCGAGAGCCGTCCCGGTCGAGCATGTCGTTGACGCCGCTGTCGGATCCGACGATGAGCGGCACGGTCACCATGAACAGGTTCAGCTCGCGGCAGAGGTTCTCCTCGATGTACCGCTTCACTGCGAAGATCGCCTGCTGCGTCTCACGCGGTGTCAGCAGCGAGGTGTAGTCGCGGGGCAGGGCGAGCTCTAGTTCCTGATAATCGCCGATCCCGGGTCCGGCCAGATCTGAACGCTTGTCGGCCATGGCCAACTCCTTCGGTACGGGGTCACCGACAATGCTGGCTCGCGGGCCCTAGCACGTCACGTGCCGAAGGTCACCTGAATCGTCGTCGATCGTCCCGCGGGACCGGTTGCGGCTCAGCCGCCGCGCTGCCGCACGGTCAACGGCAAGCACCCTCGCCATCCGGTGGCTTCGTTCTGTCACTCCCAGCGGAACGCGGACCGCGCGGCGACCGCGGCCGCCAGGGCCATTCCCAGCGCCACTGCGACGTCGCTCCAGTGGAATGCGGTTCCGAGCCATGGCACCTGGAGAATTCGGACCACGTAGGTGAGCGGAAGCACCTTGCTGATGTCGCGCATGACCTGCGTCATGACCTCGAACGGCGGGCCTGACCCGGACAGCATCATCATCACGAAGAACAGCCCCAGGCCGGCGCCGAGCGCGCCACGCGACGTCGGTACGCAGGCGAGCAGAATCCCAAGGGCGCAGAAAACGATCCCGGCAAGCAGCCAGGCGCCGACGACACCAGCCACGGAGCGCGGCTGATGGATCCCGTAAACGATAACCGCGCCGCCAATGACCAGCGCGGCACCGGCGAGCGCGATCGCGGCGGCGACGATGGCCTGCGACCCGAATACCGTCCAGGCCGGCGCGGCCGAGGCACGCAAGCGACGGAGCACACCGTCCTCGCGGTAGCGCGCGAGATGCAGCGGCAACGCGAGCAGGCCGATCGCCGCCCAGACCAGCCCGAGGTAAGCAGGGACGTAGAAGTCAAGCGGCCCGTGGCCGCCATAGACCTTCGGACTCGGGGTGTTTCCAAAGACACCGCCAAGCACGAACAGGAAGATCAGCGGCAGCGCCAGGGTGAAGATGACAGTCATGGGCTCGCGCAGGAAGAGCTTTACCTCGATCCAGGTCGATGCCCGCAGGACCCGCGCGCTCATTCATCACTCCTTCGGCCCGTTATCGATAGGAACACGTCTTCCAGGTCCGGCAGGTCGGCCCGCAGATCGGGCGGGCGGATGCCGTGCTGCACCAGCGCTGCCGCGACTTCCGCGAGCAGCGGGCCGCTTCCTCGGACTTCAACGAAGCTGTTCCTGTGGTTGACCTGACTGACACCGGCCACCGACGTCAGCCAGCTCAGGTCACGCTGTGCTGCGGAGAACCGCACCGTGATCTCCTGCGCGTGTCGTGCGATCAGCGCACCGGGCGTGTCCAGCGCGACGATCTTGCCACGTTCGAAGACCGCCACCCGGTCGCACAGGCGCTCGGCCTCTTCCATGTACTGCGTGACGAGCACCACGCTCGTCCCCGCTTCGCGGACCTCCCTGACCAGATCCCACGCGGTGTGGCGGGCGGCCGGGTCGAGGCCAGCGGTCATCTCGTCCAGGAAGACCAGTTCCGGATCGTTCACCAGAGCAAGTGCGATGAACAGCCGCTGGCGCTGGCCGCCGGACAGATCGGAGAAGTGTGCGTTCTTCTTGTCTTCAAGGCCCCACTGCCGCATCAGCTGCTCTGGATCGCGGGCGTTGGACGCGAACGACGCGAACCAGCGCACGGCCTCCCAGACCTTGATCCGCTGCGGCAGCGATGACTCCTGCAGCTGGCTCCCTATGTGCTTGCGCAGCTCCGTGGCCTCGGTCATGGGGTCAAGGCCCAGTACCCGGATTCGTCCCGCGTCGGCTCGGCGCAGACCCTGCAGGCACTCGACCGTCGTTGTCTTGCCAGCTCCGTTCCGCCCGATGACGCCGAAGATCTCACCGCGACCTACTTCGAATGAGATATCGTCCACGACTGCCGTGCCGCCGTAACGTTTGGCCAGGCCATCGACCGCGATCACGACTTCCATGCCGCCGTCCTTCCGGCTCGGCCACTGCGCGCCGCGATATTTCGAGCTCAACGATCGGCGGCTCGCCTAGATGTCTCTATTGGGCTCGCCCGCGACCGCCGACAGAAGGGCCAAAAGTCCTCGCGACGGCTACTGCTGAACCGTGGCGGTAGGACGAGCCGATGTCAGCGGTGCTGCATGGTCCAGCGTGCTCTGCTCATGTCCAGGCGGCCTGGTGCCCCATCGGAGCCGATCCGAAGCGGAGTTCCTTCCTGCCGGTAGTGACGGATAGCTTCGCGTTCGTGGCCGGAGAGCAGCCGACCGTCCGAGTGCACCACCCGCCACCACGGCACGCCGCCGCCCCATAGCGTCATCACCCGTCCGACCTGCCTGGGGCCGCCCTCGCCCAGATACTCGGCAATGTCGCCATAGGACATCACCCGGCCAGCCGGAATGGATTCAGCGACGTCGAGTACTCGGCTGGCGAAGTCGCTTATTGCTGGTTGAGCAGACCGGGATCTCACTTCGTCTCATCCTCAGGATCGCCGCCCTCCGGTACCGCGAAAGGCCCGTTCGGCGTCCAGGCTTCCCATCTCGGCTGCGGTTCGGTGTCCGGTTCGGTGGTCGGCTCGGGCTGACCCGGCGAGGACTGACCGGGCTGACCTGGCTGGAGTTGGCCAGGATGTACCTGACCTGGCTGGCCCGACTGGGCAGGCTGGCCCGGCTGGGCAGGCTGGGCTGGCTGGCCCGACTGGGGACCGGCCAGGGGCGGCCGGCCAGGCAGGGTCTGGCCCTGGTGACCCACACCCGGGTAACCCTGGGCAGGGTCAGGCTGGCCTGACTGGGACTGGCCACGCTGGAACTGCCCG